>Ga0137375_10007569_pt1 | contig 12917 bp, 9 predicted proteins | sample SagtaG_24_FD_104936 | JGI IMG/M metagenome (GOLD analysis project Ga0137375, IMG submission 104936) | Vadose zone soil microbial communities from Sagehorn Ranch, Mendocino, California, USA - Sage1_R_113_16 metaG | ecosystem: Environmental > Terrestrial > Soil > Vadose zone | place: USA... | reverse complement strand
GATTCCCCGGGCCCGGTCCGCCCGCGCCTGCTTCCCCGCGGCACGCCGGCCCGCACGGGCCGGTCCCCCGCCGGGCGTGGTTCTCCCGGCGGGGGACCGGCCGCCCTTAACGTGGGCGATCTCCGCCTGACGCGACTGGCCCGCATGGTTCGCGGGCCGACTATCCGGGGGGTGCAGTGGCCAGCACGATTCGCAGGCCCGGTACGGCAGCAGGTGCGGCTTCCCGTCTCCGGCCCCGCACTGACGGCGCCGGGCATGCTTCCCCGGTGGTGGACTCCTGCGCTTCTCCGGCCAGCCGCCGGAGGTTTGCCGGAAAATCGCGGAACCGGCGCGTTGCCGCTTGCGCAGCATGGCGTCTCTGCTCTAGCGTAACCACAACATCTAGTAGTTACAGAGCTGTAGTTCACGTACAATTAGTGGTATCAGGAGCCTGTGCCCGGCTCGGGATCGCCCTGGGGAGGTGATCGTGTGTTCTGCCCGTATTGCAAGAACGCGGAAAGCCGTGTCATCGACAGCAGGACCGCCGATGACGGCGCTGCGATCCGCCGCCGCAGGTCGTGCCCGGCGTGCGGGCGGCGTTTCACCACCCAGGAGACAGTCATCCTGATGGTGGGTAAGCGCAGCGGCGCGACCGAGCCGTTCACCCGCGAGAAGATCGTCCACGGCGTCCGCCGGGCCTGCCAGGGCAGGCCCGTCACCGAGGACCAGCTGGCGATCCTGGCCCAGCAGGTCGAGGACACGATCCGGGCCCGCGGCGCTGGCGAGGTCGCCTCCCATGAGGTGGGCCTGGCGATCCTCGGGCCGCTGCGTGACCTGGACGAGGTGGCCTATCTGCGGTTCGCCTCGGTGTACCGGGGGTTTGAGTCGCTCACTGATTTCGAGGACGAGATTTCCGCGCTGCGCACGGCGCGGCAGGAGGCGGGCGTGCTGACGCCACCCTCCTGACCAGGAGTGGAGTTTGCAGTTCGGGTTCGCGCTAATGACATCGACGGATGGGCCTGGCCGGGCCTGCGTGGGGTCCGCTGGGACCCCGGAAGGGGGAACGACATGACGGAGACGGTGGGGCGGTCTGCGCCTCGCGGGGGCAAGGGCTCGCGCAAGGGGCTCACGATCGGGAGGATCCACACCCGGGATGGCGTGCACCCGTACGACGAGGTCACCTGGGAACGCCGCGACGTCGTCATGACCAACTGGCGGGACGGCACGGTCAACTTCGAGCAGCGCGGTGTCGAATTCCCTGACTTCTGGTCCGTCAACGCCGCCAACATCGTCACCACCAAGTACTTCCGTGGTGCGGTCGGCACCCCGGCGCGGGAGTGGAGCCTCAAGCAGCTGGTCGACCGCGTAGTCGGGAAGTACGTGGCGGCAGGCCGGGAGAACGGGTACTTCGCCAGCCCGCAGGACGCCGAGATCTTCGAGCATGAGCTCACCTACGCGCTCATCCACCAGATCTTCGCGTTCAACTCCCCGGTCTGGTTCAACGTCGGGACCAAGTCGCCTCAGCAGGTGAGCGCGTGTTTCATCCTGGCGGTTGACGACACGATGGACTCGATCCTGGACTGGTACAAGGAGGAGGGCCTGATCTTCAAGGGCGGCTCCGGTGCCGGGGTCAACCTGTCCAGGATCCGGTCATCCAAGGAACTGCTCTCCTCCGGTGGCACGGCCAGCGGGCCAGTCTCCTTCATGCGCGGCGCGGATGCGTCGGCCGGCACCATCAAGTCCGGCGGGGCCACCCGGCGGGCCGCGAAGATGGTCGTCCTCGACGTCGATCACCCCGACGTGGAGGAGTTCATCGAGACCAAGATGCGCGAGGAGGAGAAGGTCCGCGTCCTCCGCGACGCCGGGTTCGACATGGACCTGGGCGGCAAGGACATCGCGAGCGTCCAGTACCAGAACGCCAACAACTCGGTCCGGGTCTCCGACGAGTTCATGCGGGCGGTCGAGCGGGACGGCAAGTTCGACCTGGCCGCGCGGCTGACCGGGGAGACCGTCGAGACGGTGGACGCCCGGGCCCTGTTCCGCAAGATGGCCCAGGCGGCCTGGGCCTGCGCGGACCCGGGAATTCAGTACGACGGCACGATCAACGACTGGCACACCACCCCGGAATCGGGCCGGATCACCGCAAGTAACCCCTGCTCCGAGTACGTCCATCTGGATAACTCGTCGTGCAATCTGGCCAGCATCAACCTCCTGAAGTTCTTGCGCGACGATGACACCTTCGCGGTGGAGAAATTCCGGCAGATCACCGAGCTGATCATCACGGCCATGGACATCTCCATCTGCTTCGCGGACTTCCCGACCGAGAAGATCACCGAGACCACCCGGGCTTACCGGCAGCTGGGAATCGGCTACGCCAACCTGGGCGCTCTGCTCATGGCTACCGGCCACGCCTACGACTCCGACGGCGGCCGGGCTATCGCGGCGGCCATCACCTCCCTGATGACGGGGACGGCCTACCGCCGGTCCGCGGAGCTCGCGGCGGTGGTCGGGCCCTACGACGGGTACGAGCGGAACGCGACCGGGCACAAGCGGGTGATGCGCAAGCACGCCGAGGCCAGCCACCGGATCAAGGCACTGGGCGGGATGGACGAGGAGATCCTTGCCGCCGCGAACAAGGCGTGGGACAAGTGCGTCGCGCTGGGCGAGAAGAACGGCTACCGGAACGCGCAGGCCTCGCTGCTCGCGCCGACCGGCTGCCTCACCGGGGACACCCTGGTCACCACGGATCGTGGACTGGTCCGGCTCGCAGAGCTGGGCGATGTCTATGGAGACCGCTGGCAGGACATTGAGCTCGTCGTCTCCACGGATGAGGGGCCACGGCGCGCCACGAAGTTCTTCGTGAATGGGGAGGAGCCCACCCGGGCGATCCGCACCGAGGGTGGATACGCCATCCAGGGCACGCTGACCCACCGGGTCAAGATTGTCGATGCGCAGTCCGGTGCCTGGGTGTGGAAGCGACTTGCCGACATCGCCCCCGGTGACCTGCTGCCGCTGCAGATGGGGGGGCTCCCCGGCGGGCCGCGGCGCGTGCCGCTTCCCGTGCTTGATCAGGCCTACTACGTCGGCGACCGGAACCTGCAGGTGCCCGATGAAGTGACTGCCAACCTGGCCGAGCTTGTCGGGTACTTCATGGGCGATGGCAGCCTGCACGCGAAGGGAATTCGGCTGTGTGTCGCGGACAGCGACCTGGACGTCGCGGAACGGCTCGGCGTGCTCAGCAAGGAACTGTTCGGCCTGGCTCCCGTGGTCACTCAGCAGGAGGGATACCAGGAGGTGACGCTGCAGTCCGTGCGGCTGGCCCGGTGGTGGCAAGCGGCGGGCTTCGCGAAGACCCTGCCCGAGGCTGACCATGTCGGCAAGGGATGGGTTCCCCGGGTTCCGTCCGCGATCCTGGAGGCCAACGACCCTGCCGTGTACGCGGCATTCCTGCGCGGGCTGTTCGAAGCCGACGGGACCGTCCTGGACGGCGTGCCGAGCATCTCGACGGCGCATGAGTCCTTCGCTGCGGAAACACGCACCCTGCTGCTCGCCGTTGGCCTGGCCACGACGACCAGGCGGACTACCAGTGGCTGGGGTGGCGACATCCAGCAGGTCCGGCTGCGTAATGCCGATCACGCGCTGAACTTCGATGAGATGGTCGGCTTCATCGGCGAGCGCAAGTCGAAGCTGCTGGTGGCCCTGGAGCCAGATCGCTCCGCCAAGAAGGATTACGTCTACCTTCCGGGCAACGCCTGGATGAGCCTGATCCCGGCCGGACATGCCGCACGCGACGCGGTGCTGCAGTCCATCAGGAAGACGGGCGGGGTCCCTCGGATGCTGGCCCGCCGGCTGTTCGAGGAGACCCTCGATTCGCAGCTCGGACATGCGCTCGGCTACCTCTTCGAGCGCGTGGCGAGTAACGAAGATGGCGGCATCCAGCCCACGTACGACCTATCGGTCCCGGACAACGTGACCTACGTGGCCAATGGCATGGTGAGTCACAACACCATCGGCCTGATGATGGACTGCGACACCACCGGCGTCGAGCCTGACCTGGCCCTGGTCAAGTTCAAGAAGCTGGTCGGCGGCGGTTCTATGCAGATCGTCAACCAGACCGTGCCGCGAGCCCTGAAGAACCTGGGCTACCAGCCGGAGCAGGTGGAGGCGATCGTCGAGTACATCGCCGAGCACGGCCATGTCGTCGATGCGCCCGGCCTCCGCGCGGAGCACTACGAGGTCTTCGACTGCGCCATGGGGGAGCGGGCCATCGGCCCGATGGGTCACGTGCGGATGATGGCCGCCGTCCAGCCCGCGCTCTCCGGCGCCATTTCCAAGTGCGTGACCGGAGAGACGCTTGTTCCGTCGTCCGAGGGCCTTGTCCGGATGGCTAGCCTTTACCAGGGCGAGACGGAGGACACCTTCCGGCAGGAGCATCTGGTTATCTCGTCTCTAGACGGGGACCGGAAGACCGACGCTTTCTACTACGGCGGAATTCGGCCGGTGCGGCGGGTCACTCTCCGGTCGGGACACTCCGTCACGGGGACGCTTCCGCATCGACTGCTCGTCGCTGGCCAGGGCACGGTGGAGTGGAAGACCCTAGCGGAGATCCAGTCGGGTGACCACGTCGCCATCCAGTACGGTGCCGAGTTCTGGGCTGCCACCCCAGCGAGCCTGCGCGACATCCGTATATCGAGGCCATACGGCAACCAGAAGCCCGTGGTGCTCCCGGAAGAGATGACCGCCGAACTTGCCTTTCTCCTAGGGGCATATGCCGCTGAAGGGCACACGACTCGCAGCAACTGGACCGTCACGATCACGAATTCCGTGCCGGAGGTCCTGGAGCAGGTCCGGGATGCCTGGCAGAACGTGTTCGGACTGGCTGCCCGGATCACCGAGGAGCCGGGCAAGTGCCCGGGAGTGGTCGTTTCGTCCAAGTCCGTTGTGGGTTTCATGGCTGCGCTCGGCTGTGGGTCCCGTTCCTCGGACAAGCGCATCCCCGATGCGGTGCTCCGCTCGCCCCGCGAGATGGTGCTGGCGTTCCTGCAGGGCCTCGCTCTCGACGCGTACGTGGTCACCGGGAACGCGGCTAAATGGGCAATCTGCCTCGACAGCGCGCCGTTGCTGGATGACCTGCAGGCGGTCATGACGAACCTCGGCGTCATGCACAGCCGTATCACCAAGCACAATAAGGAATACGACAAGAGCTACGACGAGGTGTACGCCGCAGGGCTACAGGGACAGCTCATGTGCAGCCTTGTTCCCTTCCCCGAGCCTGACAAGGCAGAGCGGGCAGCGCGCTACCTGGCCCAGCGCTGCTCCGTCGGCACTTCAGATGTCGTGCCTGGGATAAGTGGCCGGGACCTATACAACCTGATCCCTGCGGGAGTGCGCGGCAGCCTAACTGACCCCGGCTGGCGGCCCGCGTTCGGATTCCCGCTCGATCCGCGCACGCAGCACGTTACCCGCAGGACGCTTGAGCGCGTGTCCACCCTGCCTGGAGTGCAGCTGCCCGCATGGCTGCGCCAGATCATTGATGGCAACCTGCACTTTTCGCCAGTGGTCGCGGTGGCAGACCAGGGGGAGGCCGAAGTGTACGACCTCTCCGTTCCGGACAAGCATGCGTTTGTCGCGAACGGGATCGTCAACCACAACACGGTCAACCTGCCGGAATCTGCCACAGTCGAGGACATTGAGTCCATCTACACGGAGGGCTGGAAGCTCGGGCTCAAGGCCCTGGCCGTCTACCGGGACAACTGCAAGGTGGGCCAGCCGCTGTCCGACGCCCGGAAGAAGCCGGCCGCCGCGGCGGCCGAGCCCGCGGCCGCGCCGCACGAGGTCCGGCCGGTGCGCAGGCGGCTGCCGAAGAACCGCACCGCGTCCGTGACCAGCTTCTCCGTGGCCGGCGCCGAGGGCTACATGACGGCGTCCAAGTACCCGGACGACGGCGTGGGCGAGCTCTTCCTGAAGCTCGGCAAGCAGGGATCCACCCTGGCAGGCGTGATGGACGCGTTCTCGATGGCGATCTCTATCAGCCTCCAGTACGGGGTGCCGCTGGAGAAGTGGGTGGAGAAGTTCACCAACATGCGCTTCGAGCCGGCCGGCATCACCGACGACCCGGACATCCGGATCGCCAGCTCGGTCCTGGACTACGTGTTCCGCCGGCTGGCCCTGGATCACCTGCCCTACGAGACCCGCGCCGAGATGGGCATCCTGTCCGCCAGCGAGCGCACCGCGCAGCTGGCCGGTGAGGACCCCACGGCGCTGGCCGAAGAGCAGGATCCGGGGGAGATGGCCCAGTCCGCGCCGGTCGAGCGGCCGCAGGGCCGCGCCGAGGAAGCGCCGGAGCCGGCCGAGCCGGCCGCGTCATACCAGCCGCACAGCTCCACCGAGCTGATCGAGGCGCAGCAAGGCCGCACCGCGGACGCCCCGCTGTGCCTGACCTGCGGCACCAAGATGCGCCCGGCCGGCAGCTGCTACGTCTGCGAAGGCTGCGGCGCGACCAGCGGCTGCAGCTAGAACTAAGCAGTAATGCATTAGATGCAACATGCCGACGCTTCCCCGGTCCGAAAGGGCTGGGGAAGCATCGGCCCCCATCTCCCCGATACCGACACGGGCGTTGGGGAGCCGAGAGCCCGACCGCGTAAGCGGTGGGGTCTCGGTGTGGCATGGACGGTGTCTTGAGGTATGAGCGAACTGATCAGCAGGACCACGCGAGGTCTGTTCCGGGATCTCATGACCGGCAGCACCCTTGGCGAGATAGGCGCCGCCTTCCAGGATGAGCTGTTCGCCCCGAACTCGGACAGTGCTTACGAGGACAGCAGCGTGCGGCGCACGCTCACCCAGGAGTACCTGGACTCGGTGGACTGGACCGACCCGGCCACATCAGCCGGGTACTGCGCGTCTTCGAGCGGCTTATGCAGGGCTTCGAGCCGGAGTACACCAGCCGATTCGTCAATTCGCTGCGCCGGGACGGGTACCTCGTCGATGAGGTGACCGGCCACATTTCCCCGGTCGGCCCACGGTTCGCCCCGGAGTCGTTGAAGAACGTCAGCGACGCGTCGGCAATCCGGCAACAGCTTGGCCGCATCCAGCACGCCATCATCGATGATCCTGCTCTGGCGGTGGGCAGTGCCAAGGAACTGATCGAGAGCACCGCGAAGGTCGTTCTGCGCGAGCGCGGACTGGGGTCGACGAGATGGCGGATCTACCCGCCCTGGTCAAGGATGCACAGCGAGCCTTCGGCTTGCATCCTTCGACGGCCACTCCCGGACCGGACGGAAGCGATGCGGTCAAGAAGATCCTCAGCTCGGTATCCGGCATTGCCATCGGCCTGGCCGAACTTCGCAACCGTGGCTACGGCACTGGTCACGGCCCAGTGAGTGTGCCGGTCGGGCTCAGCCCGCGCCATGCGCACCTTGCGGTCAACGCGGCGTTTACCTGGTGCCAACTGATGCTCGATACTCTCGCCGACCCGAAGGCTCCCTGGCGAAGGGAACTGGCCGAAGGGGCACAGGGGGGCGAGGATGCTCCAGGGCGCTCAGCGGGCCAGCATCTCGGCCAGCCGGGCGCGGATCGGTCCGCGGAATGCAGTGCTTTGTCCGCGGCCGTGGCTGTGGAGACATGACCGGGGCGACGGTGCAGCCGCTGTCCGCCGCGCCGTACTCGACCGGCGGTGGCGGCGTAGTGCTCGAGCACAGGTACGCCGCGACCCTGCTTGCCAGTCTTCTGGCTCACGTGCCGGTTCCGGAGCTCGGCGACGATGTGACCCCCCAGGTTGTCCGGCTCCAGGCCAGCGACTTCAGTTCGGTGGACGACCTGGTTGTGTCCGGCCGGGCCCCCGATGGAGACATGCGTCACGTCTCCATCGGCCTGCGTCGGTCACCCCGGCTGGTCAGGAGTGAGAAGGAGTCGGTGTCCCTGATCGGGTCGTATCTGCGGGGCATCACAGGATCATGGGAGGAGGTGCGGGCTGGGCGGTGGCGTCTGGTCCTGGCAGCCACCACTGCCAGCTCGGCGGTCAGGCAACTCGATGAGTTGGCGGTGATCGCCGGGACGGCGCCGACCGAGGAAGCGTTCCGTGCCAAGGCTCGCTGATGTTCATCGTGACGCCGCCAAGCCTGCGCAGACCACAGGTACCCATTCAGGTCGGGTGCGCGGCTGCACGAGGTTACGCCAGGACGTCGCGCAAGGCCCCCTGGCGACCTATCGCACACGGCCGCAAGAGGCGAGCCCTAGCCAACGGTCACGGCGCGGCGATGCGCTGTGACTGCAATTTCTGGTCGAAGTGGCCGGACATGAAGTGGCGGCTCTTCGTCCCGAAACAATCTGCGTAGGTCGATCTAGGTCGGAAAGGGTCGGGCGGGGAGCCTCTCACCAGCAGAAACGCCCTAGAGGGGTCTGCGGTGGTCTGGCCGGGATTGAGTCCGTTGGCTCCCCTTCTGCCTCCTTCTGCCTCCCGTTGGCTCCTCCCGGGGCGGGAGAGAGTTCCCCGTGTCAATCAAGATCGACGGCAGCCCCTTGGCTGCCCACAGCGCCGGACCTGGCTGAGACACCGCCGGACGCCGAGGTGAGCGCAGTCCGAGCGGCATTCACGGAAGTCACCGCAACCGGCAGCGCTGCACCGAAGTCAAAAAGTCATGCGGCTTAGACTTGGGGTGATCGGCGCCCCCCGATGCGGACGGCGGGCCGTCCAAGTGGACCCTCGCCACGCGCAACCCAGCCGTCCCCACCATAACGGCACCGCCGGTAACCTAAACCAGCCTCAGATGGCAACTTCCCTTACCCTGCCAGTCGGCCTCGTCGTAGGCACGGTGACCGGCTGCCGCACCGCGGCCAACCTCCCTGCCACCCGCGCGTCGCCACAACTGGCAACGGCCCATCGACATCGCTTGACATCAGCAGGTGTACCGTCATTTTCCAGATATCCGGAAACCGGGAGTAGACCAATGGTGCGGCGGCGTGTTCTCCAGTTGTCCGTAGTGATCGGACTGGTCTTAACGTCAATCATCTTGCCTTCGTCCGGGGCCGTTCCCCACCGTCTCTCAGCTTCAGCGGTCATCGGCATCCAGAACCTGCATCAAGGGTTCGACCGGCAGTGCGCACCTTTGACTTCGAGCATGACGGACTGGTGGGCCAACAGCCGCTACTGGTATGTCGGTATCTACATCGGCGGAAAGAACCGGGGAAGCTGCAGTCCGCAAAACTTGGACGCAAGCTGGGTTTCGACAGTCAACGGACAAGGGTGGTCATTCCTCCCCACCTACGTAGGCCTGCAAAGCCAATGCGTGTTCCAGTCGGGTCTGGCTACATTTCCGAACGACACCTCGACCGCCTATTCAGACGGCCAGGGGGCGGCTGACAGTGCGATCAACGACGGTTCGAATCTCGGATTCTCAGACTCGATCGTATATTACGACCTGGAGGGGTTTGACACCACCAACAGCGCATGCCTTGCGGCGGCGAAATCCTTTGTTGACGGCTGGGTGAAGGAGCTCCAAACGAAAGGGTGGGAAGCAGGGCTGTATGGCTCCGCATGCTCGTCTGCGATGGACGCCATGTTCAACATCAACCAAACCCCCAACGACGGGTGGCTTGCAGCCTACGACGGCAACAATACCCCCTGGGGTGTGTCGTGTGTGCCAAACAGTGACTGGGTGCAAGACCACCGAATTCACCAGTATCACAAGGACTCATCGTGTGAGACCCATGGAAGTACATGCATGACGGTCGATCGCAACTGCGCCATCGGAGAGACCGCAAAAGCGTGGTCATTCTCAGTGGAACCGGCAGACTCCAACGAGGGCAGCGGACCAACGGAGGACGCAGGACCATGTGGCAGCTAACCAAGTTCACAGAGCAAAGACTGGCCTTGCCCGTGCTCGGTTCCTGTTCCTCCACGCGGCGCATCCGAGCCTGGCTCCCTCGCGTGCTGATGGTGGCGGTGACCGTTCTTGCGGCGGCTTGCGGGTCCCGAGTCGCTTCGCCGCAGTCCCGAGGGACTGAATCCGCAGGCAGTCGCGCTCAAGCGACTGCCTCCGCTGCCCTCACCGCAGCACAGCTAGTACAGGGGGCCACGGGGTGGGCGCTGACCGCTGAAAACCTGTCCTTGACCTCGGACGCGGGCCAGACCTGGACGACGATCACGCCGCCCGGGGCCTCAGCAGGCACCATCAAGGGGGTGTTCTTCACCGACCCACAGGACGGTTGGGTGGTCTCCTATCAGCCTCCCTCGACCAGCAATGCCACCCAGCTACAGATCAGCGCCACAAGCGACGGCGGGAAGTCGTGGTCGTCATCTCCCCTTGGCAAGCCCGACCCTGCATTCACTGACTCACAAAGTTTGCCCGCCTATGTCGACTTCCTCGACGCCATGCATGGCTGGGTGGTCGTGATGCTTGCGTCAAGCGCGAACTTCTCGACGGGTATTCTCTTCCAGACCTCCGACGGCGGTGCAACATGGTCAAGACTCTCGCTGCCAGTCGGCGGCCCAGTCGAATTCATCAGCCCAACCACCGGATGGCTGGCTGACGGCAGGCAGGGCGATCAGTTGTACGTCACGTCGGACGGGGGCCAGGCCTGGACCGCGGAAACGGTCGCGCCACCAGCCGGCTTCACCCAGGAGCAAGCCGCCTACACGATTCCCAGATTTACCTCCCCGGCAGATGTCATACTTGCGGCTTTCAGCAATGGAACCGGCTCAGCCGCTGGCTTCTACCAGGCCAATGCTGGTGCGACATCATGGCAACTGAAGGCAACCGTCCCCGCAGGAAGCCCCTCCGGCGATGTGAGCCCTGCGGCTTCACTGGTCAGCCCAACGCAATGGGTGGCGATCACACCGGATGGGACCCAAATTGTGGACGTCACCCAGAACGGAGGAAGTCAGGCCTCCATATCTCCTGCCGGGTTGCCATCCCCGGCCAACACCGCGGTCAGCCAGGCCTCATTCAGCAGCACCGCATCCGGGTGGCTCGTGGCCGATACGTCCCAGTGTGCCGGTTTTAAGACGAACTGCACTGAGCGGACGGCTTTGTTCGCCACGACGGACAACGGGGCACACTGGACACAACTTGCCGTTCCATAACTACCTGGCCTTGCGAACTCGTCGCTGCGCTGCCCGCGAGCTGTCCTAGGCGGCAATAGGCCGCACGATTGCGGAGCGTTCGCCAAGTTGGCCGCGGGGGCTCCCGCCGCCACCGGTCAAAGGAAACGCGGTTACGCTCCCCCGCGCGGCGTCCACAACACGTCGGGAGTCCCGCCGCATGGTTGGCACAGCGGGCAGCGACGAACAGCAGGTCCGCCAGGCGGTTGAGGTAGGCGGAAACGGCGGGGATCACGCCTTCGGCCCGGCGCAGAGTGGTGACCCGCCCCTCGACCCGTCGGTTGCGGGGCATCCCGGGGCATAGTTCCTTCTTCGGCAACGGACCGCTACTGGCCGTTCATGCCGCGCTCGGCATGTTCCTGATGCTCGCCGCTATCTTCGTCCTGGTCCGGGCGATCATGGCCAGGAATGTGACCCTCATCGTCACCTCGGCGGCCGGGCTAGCGGCCATCCTCCTCGCCGACTGCCACCCTTGTTCGTAAGATTCAGCGTCGTGTGGCTGACCACCGGCCGGCCCGGTTGAGCTGGTTCATCAACCGCTGGTTAGTTTCCCGCGCCGCCGCGAGTTCCTCGTCGCGTTCCTCGAGCACCCGCTTGAGGTCCATGACGGCCTGGCGCTGGGTATCGAGTTCGGCGTGGACCGCGGCGGTGCTGGCCGGGGCACCGAGACCGCTGCGGTCGAAGGCTTGCTGGCCGAGCAGCTCGGACAGCCGGCCTTCCAGGTCGCTGACCTGCTGGGCGAGCCTGCGGTTCTGCTCGTGCAGGTTGGCGTTCTCGGCGAGCACGGACCGGTGGCTGATCGCCGTCGCCGGGGACGGGTCAGTTGCCGCGTCGGCGGCGGCTTTGAGGACGGCGGCGTGCAGGTCGGCGTGCCGGTGGATGAACGAGCGGTGCACCTGCGCCCAACTGGCGACCGAGGAGATGGTGATCTCTGATCCATCGGCGTGCATGTCGATGGGGACACCGGCGTCAGCGTACCGCTGTGCGTAGGAGTGCCGGTAGGAGTACGGCGTGATGAGGGTCTTGTCGAACTCGGTGTTGTCGGCCCGCCGCAGCGGTCCCATGGAGGTGAGCCAGATCCGGTGCCGGCCGATGAGGTTGTCCTCGGTGATCGGGCGAGATCCGCCCGGGTTGAGCCGCCGGGAGGGCAGCAGCTTCAGCTGGGCGGGCGGGGTGGCGGGGAACCGCTCGCGGACGGCGAGTTTCTGATCGGTGATCAGCGTCGCGGTGTGCTCGCTGATCGGCAGGCGACGATGCAGCCGGTGAGCCTTGGCGTTGTCATAGAGCAGCACGGGCCTGCCGTCGGCGTCGCGGACCAGGCAGTCCCATTCCAGTGTGCAGATCTCAGCGGGCCGGCGGCCGGTGTCCATGAGCAGCTCGACCGCGATCCGGGTCCCGGCTGGAGACAGTCTCTTCCAGCTCGGGAAGATGGCCGCAGATCTGGCGCATGATCTCAGCAGGGACATCGCGCCCGGGTTCACCGGGGTCTGCCTTGGCGGGGACGTCGCCGGCGGTCAGGGTGAAGTCGTCGGCCAGGCCCGCGGCTGGGCCGCTGGAGCGGGTCAGCCCCAGAGAGCGGATCTCGGTCAGGACCCGTCCCGCGTCCTGGCAGGTCTTGACGCGGCAGTAAGCAGACAGCTGCCCGTCGGCGGACAGGAAGGCCAGCCGGTGCAGGAACGCCTCGATGTCGGCGCGGCCGAGCCCGGCTGGTTCTCTCCCTGATCGTGGCGGCCGGCGCGCAGGGTCGCTGACAGGCGCACCGTCGCGCCGACGATCTCATGGAGCCGGGCGCCTGCTTGCTTGCCGCGGCGCCGCGGCAGATCATGAGCGGCCCAGCCTT
>Ga0137375_10007557_pt1 | contig 12925 bp, 13 predicted proteins | sample SagtaG_24_FD_104936 | JGI IMG/M metagenome (GOLD analysis project Ga0137375, IMG submission 104936) | Vadose zone soil microbial communities from Sagehorn Ranch, Mendocino, California, USA - Sage1_R_113_16 metaG | ecosystem: Environmental > Terrestrial > Soil > Vadose zone | place: USA... | reverse complement strand
TTGACGCCCTGGCGTCGCTTCATCTTGAGTTCCTCCGAAAGCGCTGCGATCCGCTGACGAATCGTATTGGGGTGCGGCGGGTCGAGATCGGCCTGACGGCATAATCTGATCACTTCGAGACAGGTCTTCTGAGCCGATGGTTTCTGTTGCTTGAGGTAATAGTTCTCAAGCGCACCCTTAATGACGGCTTCCACTTCCTGTGAAAGGCGGCTCTTGCCTCGCCCGCCATTCGGCTTCGTCGGCAAGAGCGCTGAGACTCGGCCAGTCCGGTCGTAATGTTCGAGCCAACGGTAAACCGTCCCCGTGTGCACTTTTGCCGTTTGCGCTTGGATGGCGACAGACTTGCGCGTCCGCCGGACATCTCCGAGTAACGGACGGATTGTCGCAAACCGCTCCTCGGCGGTTTGCCAGTCGGCTTCATCAACGGAGGAAAGTTCGCAGGCCTGAATTGAATCAGACCGCTCGTCCGGCCGCGTTGCGGTCAGATCTTTGAGGTGAAGCCGCTCGATTCTCCCGGACTGCTCCTCCCTGGCCAGCACGCTTTCCAGGTCGAGCAGGTGTGTAATCAGATAACGCTGATCACCACACTGAACTGTTGCGCCCGGCCTCAGATCAACCATCTCTGTCATTCTGATCACTCTTGATCCTCAATCATTGCTGTCATAACCGGCCAGATGAGCGATTGCATCGTCAGCTGCTGGTTAAGGTCGGCGCCAAGCTTTCGCTGAGCGACCAGGCTCCACAGCGTCGGTAGGAGGCGCGCTCGATCGTGCGCGTCCTGACACACAAACGCGAGGAGGCTCCCTGGATCGGTCGATCGTAGTTCGGAGACCTTCTGTAGGAGCAGACTCGCGCCAGCCAAATCGATTGGCCGGCGCTGATACTGGCGCAAGAACTTCACGTTCTTCAGATAGGGCGTACGGATTTCCACCTCCGTAATGATCTTAAAAATCCAGCCCTGTTCTTTCGCATAGCGCCGGGCCGCGCGAAATTTGGGCTTCAGTTCCTGCCAGCGTTCAAACAAATCACGGCGATATTTGATCTCGACCAGTAGAGGAGGTTTCAGCATTGTGGAGGTTGAAGCCTGATGATAGGTCACCAGAATGTCAGGCGTGTAATGGCGAGTTTGGCCATCAACTGAAAGGTAATCGATTCGTACTGGCTGCTCTTCATAAGATAGAACATCCGGATCGAATTCCACCAGGAGCATAAAATCGCGCTCCAGCGTGGACTCAAAGGCAGTTTGCTTTGCGTTCAATTCGCTGGCGACAAGACCAGTAACACTTCGGTAGTTCTTGGGAATCTTTCTGACCGGCATACCTGCCGAGTATGGCAGGAAGGCAAGGAATCTGCTGTTAACCTGATCACATCGGCTCCTGTAAAAATGTCGCTCGGTCGCATTCACTTCTGTTCATAGTCGCATTCACTTCTGTGCAACAGGGCGAAAATCTGCCGCCACAGTCGCATCGCCTTTTGGAAGTCACAGCCGTCGTCGAAAACCACATGCTCGAATTGAAAGCCGCGACCGCCACCCAGGACATCGTCACGGCGCAGCGGACCGCGGCCATAGGCTCGCCGCTGGTGCTCGTCACGGCCAAACTTCGCGGGTTCTTCGACGCCTGCGGCCTGGCGGTCCGGCTGCTCTTCAGGCGCGGCAACTTCGCTCGTGAGTACCTCGAGCAGATAGACGCTCTCGCCCCGCCAGCGACCGGCCAGGCGGCGCCGCGAAGGCCCGGATTCGTGAACCAGGACCCGGGCCGCGGCGGTGTCCTGGACTGACCATAGGGAGCGTCGAAATGCGGGCGCGCGACGCTCCCGAAATCGCGCTGAGTCAGGCAGCCAATGTGCAGACGTCTGCATCGGAACCTGTGCAAGCGTCTGCACCGAACCGGGCGCAATCTGTTACTCGTAACGAGAAGCCCGCAAAGTCTTCAAAATTAATCAGTAAGCGGACACGGAAGCCGGCGCAGAAGCGGGCGAAGAAACCGGTCGCCGTGACGGGTTATCACTGGCGCCAACATGGCGCCGGCTGGGACCTGAGAAAGGACCTGTACGTTACGAGTAACGGATTGCGAAAAAGAAAGCAGCCGTACCTGGCGCATTTGAGCCGGGAGGCCTTCAGGGAATTGAAGCGAGCGCACAAAGGCGCGGCTCTCGAGAAGGCGATCGCGCAATGGATCGCCGATCACGACAGGACTGAGACATGATCAACACCTGGCGCGGAAGGCCGATTCACACGAGCGAAGCGCCGCGCCGTCTTCGCTCGACAATGAGGGGAACCCATATGCCTTTACACGAGTTCGAGGTCGGCAAGCCGTTCTGGCCCGGTCAGAAAACCTGGCCCGAAAATGGCGCTCAGTATGAATTGCGCGACGCACAGCACGTCCTGACGCTCATCGCCCAACATCCGACAAGCGAGCAGATTGAGAGCGTCAGCGCCGGAGAGGCGCGCTTTGCCTTCGGCGTCGAGCGCGGAGTGATCTTTTTCTACTCCACCTTCGCGCCGGCTTGCGGCTGGAGCGACGCGCCGTTTTCAATTCACCTGGTCGAAGGCCCAGGCCGCACTCTGCCTGATTCGGACATACCGGTCGGCAAGGGCGCATTGCTCACCGTCTTCCTGGTTGATTCGAGCAGCGGCGTCCTGAAGGCGATCCGCCAGGTCGCGCTAACCAACGGCTTCACGCGTGAGTTGCATCTGGCGATTCTCGAACAGGCGAAAGCGCCGTTCGATCCGCGTGAGCACTTCGCGAAGTGCCGAAAGATTCAATCGAGTTATACCGTCAAGGAACTGGTTCGACGCGCGGTCGCCTCAATGAAGGCCGGCGACGTTTCATGGCCGGACGAGGTCTGAAAGCGCCCACGGAAAGGGAAGCCGCCACAAACAGCAAAGCCGGGCGCCTCGCTGTTCAGTGACGCCCGGCTTCGCTTGTCTGCGGTTTTGAGCTTTTGTTTCCTCAGCCCCTCGGCGGCTTGTTTCAACTGATTAATAGGGCATTCAAGCCGCCAGTTGCGCGCATTATGCGTTCGATGGCTCGATGCGTCGACGTTCTCGAAGCGGGGGGCGTTTCGGGCCAATTCCCAAAAGACAGGCGCTTGACGCCTATGCGCGGGTGTAGGCCAGTAAACAGCAAAGCCGGGCGCTTCTTGTGACGCCCGGCTTGCCCTGTCTGCTAAGGCAGTCAATAGGTCTCACTGATATATCAATGCCGTTTTGTTACATCCATTATGCGCCGACCGACGCCAGACGCAAGGCCCATGACATGCTTGCGTGTGGGGGTCTTGCGAACGCCAGCCGGAGAGACTTGCGCCGGTTCGACTTATAGTAACGGTGTGCCGAGTGGTTGATTGGCGCGGAGTCGGTGAGACTGCAGGTATTCGCACCAAGCGGCAGCGGATTGATCGTTCATTCAACTCAATCATGCCTCGTGTCACGAGGATGTCTCGAATTCTTTATTTCGGCGAGACACTTTTCGCCTCCCCGCTTAAAGCATTCCATACCTCCACAGCCTCGTCACCTTTCAGATGTATTGTCCCAAGGGAATTCGTCGGCTCGACATTGTTTACGCAGGCAATGACGAGATACGCCTCCTGATTGTCGGTGGCGGGGGTAAAGTTCGCTGAGATGATGTTCGCAATATTGATTATTTGGTTGTTGATCTTGATTAGCATGGGTTTGCTTCCTCCGTGGTGTAGATGGGTTCCAATGAATGATTGAGGCCGTGGCAATCATATCTAGACACCGTCTGGCATTGCAACATCAACCTATCCCTACGCCGCTCTCGGCCCGAGCGTGCGGCAGGCTTCCATTGTCGCGGAGTTGGAGAGATGGCAGGCCGTCGCGCATTTAGATCGCTTCGCCCCGATCCGCCTCAGCTTAGGTGAGTTTGCCGGGTGATCTAGCCGACGGCCCATAGCCGTGCTTTCTGTCCAGCCTGTTCACCTCTCCGAGCGCGGTCCGCATTCGGACCGTGTCGTTGTTGTCAACGCAAACAAGAGCGAAACGGACGAGCGCGTCACGTATTTCCGAGCGGTAGGCCTCGGCTGAGCATTCGATAGGATCGCCTTTGCAAATGCGATCTATGGCCTTGCGAGTCTCTTCTGTCATAGGGGAGTTGCCTTGTCGTTTCCAGAGGTCTGGCGCGTAGCGGAAGCCTTGCGTGCTGGAGGCTTCGATTGGCGCAGAGATGGTGAGTTTGCAGCCGACCGCGCTGCATGTCACATATCACATATCCACATACAGCAAAGCCGGGCGTCACGGAGCAACGAGGCGCCCGGCTTGCCCTTCGGTCCACGGCTTCGGAGGCTTGTTCAGTTGAACTCCCCGCATCTCAAAGCCGTCAGCTTCGCGCATCATGCGCCTCACCGACGAAAACTGCCCAGACTTGCCGTCGCTTTTCAGCAGTAAATCTTTGTGAAGTTTTGTGTGCATTTTGCTGCTTCGCTTGTGCCGGGGCGATTCAATTGGCGCTTCAGTATTACTTTTGCGAGTTATCAGGCCGGGAGAGAAACCATTGCTGAAGTCTATGTTCAACGATGAGGCGCGCGTCGAGTTGAGCCCTTGAGTACAGTTGCGGATGGTGTTTTTTCAGCTTGGCGAACTTCTTGAGGTCTTCGCCGAGAATAGTAACGCCAAAGTGTTCATTAACCATGAGAGCGGTAACCTCGTCAGTCAACTTGCGGAGTCGATGGTTTTTGACTAAAAAGCCGATGAAAATGAACGCGGCCAAAAGGGCAAGAAAGAACAAAACCTCCATAGAACCTCCTCAAAACGGGATCACAGAAACAGTCTAAAGTCTCTCCTTACTCAGGAACCCGGGCTCACTCTCCATCTCTTTGCGCAGCGCCTGGCGGAAGGCTACGGCGCTGGAAGTTTTGACCTGTCGAGTGAAAGTGTACAGACTGCTGTTGCGCCCCACGGCCCGGCTTATCTCATTCGCGTAACTCACCACGCCATGAGGGATGTTCATTGCGACGAAATCGAACGACGGCGAATCGGACGGCGAGTATTTGAGCATCTCATAGCCGCCTTGCGTGCTGGCGCCGCCGATCTGGATCAGCGCGGACGTGTTTCGGTTATCGATCGAAGTGACGCCGACCTTCCCGGTCCGCGGGATCGTCGAGGCGATGCTCAGTTGAACCTCTGTCACGGCGTCCAGAAAATTCAACTCCAGGCCGGTCGCATTGCGGATGACGCTGACCAGATCCTTGGGGGGATCGGCGCCCAATCCACTGGAGCCGATAAAGTAGATTCGATCGAGCGGCACTCGATATTGCTGCCGCAATCGTGTGAGCGCCGTCGAGACCGCCTGGGCGGCGTCCGCTGACGCTTGCGGCGGGAATTCCCCATCGCTTGTCCGTCCCAGCCTGAGGCGGATGATTTCTGAATAAACCCGCTTGAAGCTAGGCTCTTCCTCGCCTTGAGAAACCTGCAGCGCGATGACCTTGACCCCCTCATCGCTAAGCTCGATGCCGCCGTAGAGTTCGCCGGAAGGGCCAGGCTGGCCAGGCGGTTTTGATAACGCCGCCTGTCCAGGCGTCATTGCGCTCAAAACGCAAAGCAGGAGACTAACGGGGAGTGGGGATATTAAGACTTTAAGCGCGCTGAACGCGCCCGACCTGATCCTTAAACAGAGCATGGTTGAAATTTATGTTTTATTGAGAGCCAGGGGCAAAGGTGAAAGTCAAGACGGTTTCCACCTTCGTGGGGACGCCGTTGAGCGTCGTCGGTTTGTAGACCCACTCGCGCGCCGCGTCCACAGCCGCTGTGCGCAACGCCGGGTGTCCGCTAATGGCCGTCGCCTCGATGACCTGCCCGCCTTCCGAGATGATTATCCGCACCTCGACCTTCCCATAGGCGTTCATACTTCTGGCCATGAGCGGATAGGCCGGCATACGCCTCTTGATGACGCTCCCCTCCAATAGGCCTTGCGAAATCTTCTGCGGCCCCGTGGAGGCCATCTGAGCCTCCGTGGGGGTCTTCTGAGGCCCTGCGGGGGCGGCTGGCGGAGGCGGGGGCTTCTCCTCTTCTTTCGAGGGTTCCGGCGCAGAGTCGAGGTCGAGAGTCGGCGACGACAAATTAGCCGCCTTGGGTCGCAGGATTACTTGCTGCAGATCAGCCTGCAGATCGGGCAGCGCGCTCGATTGGTTCTTCGGCGACCGCAACATCCCCGGCAGATCGCGCAACCGGCGGACCTGATAGAGTTGCCCGCCGCTCTCGATCACTGCGCGGAAAAAGGCCGGTTGACCGGTGATGCCTTTCTTAAAAGTCCCGACCGAGATTGTGAGGATCATCCTATTGCCGTTGGGCAAGAGCACGGAGGCTTCGGCGCAGGCTTGCAAATCCTGCTCCGCCCCGCCCGAGACGCCTGCAGGCGCGCCGCACTCGGCCAGTTGCCAGACAACCCCGGCGTCCCGCCCGACGAGTTCGGTGAACCAGGCGGCGAAAGGGCGGTTGGGCAATTGCGCGTCCAGACTCGAAACCGGTATCTGTTGCGCTATGGATATCGCTTGTTTCTCTAACGACTCCGACTGGGCCGCAACACTCATCCACACGCATAACGCAATCATAGAGATTTTCATAACCTGATCCTGATACCGGTCTTACCGAGCCGATGCGTGCGCCCCTGTCTCCCGACGCAGGCAGCCCTGCAAAGCGCAAAGAAGCGCCCTATCAAACGCGCCGTTCCCCTGCCGATCACGCCCGCAAACAGCAAAGCCGGACGCCTCGCTTCATCGTGACGCCCGGCTCGCCTACAGCTTTTGAGCTTCGTTTACTCGGCTCGTCGGCGGCCACCACCTGAATGCCGTATCTTTTGCCGTTGGAATGGGACCGCCAGTTGCGCGCATTATGCGCCTCGCCGGCTCAACGCGTCGAGACTTGCCGCCACTTTTTCAGCCGCGTCGCGTCCGCCCTGCGACCATCTCTGCGACCGTTGAACACGGATCATGGCGCGGTTAGAATGCAGCGCGTGCAAGCAAACGCTGTGTAGGGGGGGCGAGAGGCCGGATTGCCATCTAAGCATAGATGGCCTTTTTTCTTCTGATTTCGCGCCTCAGCGGAACTTTAGTGAGAGACGATTTTACTCAGAAAACCATCGATACAATTGCGAAACGGGCCGGATATCTCTGTTCCAACCCTGAGTGCCGAAGCTCGACCGTCGGCGCAGCGCAAGGGCACGACGGAATCATGAATGTTGGCGTCGCGGCTCACATAACGGCCGCCGCGCCGGGTGGGCCTCGTTATGACCTCTCGCTCACGCAGGAACAGCGGCGGGATCAGTCAAATGGAGTTTGGGTCTGCCAAACTCATGGCAAGTTAATTGATTCCGATAGTGAGTATTTCACCGTCGAGATGCTACGCGGATGGAAACAGGCTGCGGAGGAACAGTCCTTTCGCGCCATCGTCGCCGCGCCCCAAGAGGCTCGCGATCAGCGCCCCACGCCGGTGGCTCCCAATATAGGGGAACCTGAACCGAGCGAACGGCCGGACTTGGCGGCGCAAGACGACCTCGAATCGGTCACGCTGCGCCTGATCAGCGCTGCGCAGACCGATCTCGCCGCTTTCAAGCGTCTGCCGGGATGGCCACGCCACGCCATTGCGCTCAACCTCAGGATGACCGGCGGCAGCAGCGAGCGCGCCTTCGATATTTTCGGACTTGCCGCTTCGATCGAGACGTTCAACGAAATTGTTGTCATTGCGCCGCCAGGAACCGGCAAGACAACCACGCTGCTTCAGGTGGTGGAGGCTATACTTTCGCAGGGCAACTCGGTTGCCGCATTCGTCCCGCTCAGCGAATGGTCATCGCAGGCCGATTCTTTCTTTCAATCTATCATGCGCCGCAATGCGTTTGTGGGCGCGAGCGAGGGGCACCTGAAACTGCTCGCGCATCATGGTCGGCTGGTTCTGGTTATGGACGGCTGGAATGAGCTCGACGCTGCGTCAAGAAAGCGTGCCAGCGCCGAAATCAAATTGCTGAGGCGCGATTTCCCCGACCTAGGCATTGTCGTCAGCACGCGGCGTCAGGCGCTTAACACGCCGATTTCCGGGCCAGTGATTGAGATCGACTCGCTTACTGAGAGCCAACAGTTGGAGATCGCGCGCGAGGCGCGAGGCTTGCAAGGCGAGATCATTCTCGAGCACGCCTGGCGAACGCCCGGGGTTCGTGAATTGGTGTCGATCCCATTATATCTGACGGCTCTGCTCACTAACGCTCCTGGCGAAGCGTTCCCGACGACGAAAGAGGAGGCGCTGCGCTTGTTCGTCACAGAACACGAACAGGCAGCCGACAAGGCCGAATCGTTGCGCGAGGCGTTTTTCGGGTTCCACAGGGAGATCCTCATGGCCCTTGCCGTTGAAGCCACACACGCCGCGAACACCACGATCTCCGATAGTCGCGCGCGCGCGGTGGTCAAGCGGGTTGAAGATCAGCTCTCCGCCGCCGGCCAGATAACGACCGCGCCTCAACCGATGACGGTTTTGGATGCGCTGGTCAGCCATCATTTGCTCGTTCGGTCCGGTGCGGGCACCGGAGGGTTTTCGTTTCAACATCAGCAGTTTCAGGAATGGTATGCGTCGTTCGAGGTCGAGGCGCTTATGTATGCTGCGGCAGCAAGCGATCAGGAAGCCAAGCAAACACTCAAGGCGGATGTGCTCAACATACCTACATGGGAGGAGTCTATTCTTTTCGCCTGCGAACGGCTGTCGCGCGCCGATCTAACCGGATTGCAGGCCGTAGCGGCTTCAGTTCTCGAGACGATCGTGATTGATCCGATGCTCGCCGCGGAAATGATCTATCGCTCGTCTGCCGGCGTCTGGGACGAGATCAAGGAGAAGGTCATTGCCTTTGTCGAGAGGTGGCATACGAGCAACAAGGTAGACCGCGCGGTACACTTCATGATCAGCACGGGCCGCAGCGAATTCGCCCCGCGAATCTGGCCACTAATTTCTGATGTGGATAGCCAGATTCAATTGAGGGCGCTTCGCGCCGGACGCCGGTTTCGGCCGTCAGTTCTCGGCTCTGACGTCCAGATGCGCATCTCCCGGCTCCCTGAAGAGGTGCGCGAAACTGTCATCTCCGAAATCGCCATCGAGAGTGGCATGGACGGGATTGAGCTCGCCGCGGGGCTCGCCCAAGCGGATGTCAGTCCAAAGGTGCAGGCATCCGTAATCCAGTCGCTCCAGATTCGGCACGCCGACCGTTTCGAGGCGGAGATTCTTCGCACCGCGCCGGATGAGGTGTGGCGGTTGCTCGCGCGCACGGCCTACCTGGCAGAAGTCGCTGCCCCGGACGCCTCGGCTCGCCTGACCCGCGAGCGGCAGTATTACAGCGAAGGTGAGCCCAACCCTTTGAGAAAACTCCGTATGCTTCTTGATGCGAGACGCGATGAGGATCCGTCGGAACGTCAGATCTCCACGCTGATCGAGGACGCGGAGTTTTCGATGAACGACCAACAGGCGAAATGGGTCATCTACGATGCTCACAAGCGATACCCCGACCAAGTAAACAACGCACTCCTTCATAGGATCGAGGCGGGCCGAGAAATTCCATTCCAGGCTGAGAGCCTTCTTCAAGCAGCCGGCATTGAGATCGATGAGGGCCCACTTGTAGACCTTGTGACGCAGCCCAACAGCGCCGACAAGGTCGCGGAAGTAGCTGTCAGCATTGTTGGGCCACAAACTGTGGGCAGATTGATCGATGAGCTAATCGTGATCGGCGGAAAGTTGAGAGCATCACAAAGCGATACCGATGAGGCGACGCGCGAAGAATATTATCGATTATCGAACTGGATTTCTAGAACGAGCCAGACCCCATTCATTCAGGCCGTATTGAGCCGATCTACGACCGTTGTGCCCGGCGAAATCGCTCTGTTGGCGAAACTACTGACCCACCACGGCAAAGGAGGGCCGCTGCAGCTTGACAGTGAGCTATACGAGCAGATGATCGCCGCCGTCGGGCGCTGGGCTGAGATCCTCTCGGATTCTCCCGAAGCAAGCCGCGCTCAGCTTGCGGATGTTGCGGGCGCTATTGAACGATTGGCGGCGCCGGAATTGACGCCTGCCCTTCAGCGCCTGCTCGCAGAGGATCTGGCGCGTTGGCGCCGCTCGCGCGATGAGTGTTCCGCCGCACGCGACATCGAAATGTACTTCCGGTCGGACGCCTCTCATTCATGGACGACTCGGTACAGACGCGCCTTCGCCGCCATCGGCGACGACGATGTCATAGAGTTGATGAAAGCGTATTTGCCGGACGCCGACTTCGGCCTTGATGCGGCCCGTGTCCTTAAAGACATCTGGGATCGGAGGCATAATCCTCCGAAGGATAGAGGGTTCGGGTTCTGGCCGGACTTCTCAGGTGTGAAGGCGCGGCGCATGGAGCGTCAGGAGCACGGGAGTGACGGCAATTCCTCATCATTCGCGGACGCCATTATCAAGGTTATTGACAACCTCGTGCAGCCAGGTTCCAGCGATGGCGATCATGGTCGGGCGCTGCGGTTGGCGGAGATCGCCTTCAGCATGCCTTATAACGACAAGACGGGCATCATAGACACATTGCTTCAACTACCTGGACCGATTCACACAAAGCGGGAATTGCTCACTGTTCTCACGCTCGCCGGCGAAATTATTCGCGCCGACATGATCTTGGATGGCGTCGAGACTTTGCTGGAGGATGCGAAGGCAAAGCCGTGGCGTCTGAAGGAGAACCAGGGGGAGGGGGAGGAATTGATGCGTTGGGTGGCGCTCCTGCCCTTCTCTGACCGGCCCGACGCCACGCTTGACGCCTTGAAATTGTTGGAACCCGATTTACGGCAACCGTGGCGATTGCGCCGTGTTCTGTCTGCTTTGGAACACGCGCCCGCGCCGGAGGCTGAAGATGTGCTTTATCGATTGGCTCATATTGATAGGAGGGTCCTCAGCGAGCATGCTTGGCTTAACGCCTTGGACAAGCGTGGTACCGCTTCGTCCGCTCGCAAGCTTCTCGACCTTATATGCGAGAGCGCGTTCACTGGCGGCCCGAGGGAAATAGATGCATGGGATATTGCCCGTAGTCTGGCAGACGCCATGCAGACGCATGCTGAAGTTCGCGCAGAGGTCTACATTCAGTATGAACAACTGTCTGCCGACCCGTGCGGAGTAATCCTTGAGCGCGCCATCGCCGAGGCTGCGGATGCGGACGGTGTGTTGCTACTTGTTCAAGGCCGTGCCGCGCAGGGCAAGTCCTTTGACAGCGTTCTTCGTGACGCGATTAGGCATGTCGCTTTAGATAAGCGCCCCTCTCCGAATTGGTCGGGCTCATATCAGGTTTTCAGCGCGCCCGTTCCCGATCTACGAAAAAGGCTTTTCGCGATGGTTATAGATGACACGGCTGAAAGTAGCTTGGCGGCGGCATGCCTTACTGCTATTGATGAACTTCGAGACGATTATGGACCGGCCGAGTCCGAGCCGCGCCACCCTGATATCGACTCGGGCCGCCCATGGCCATTGGCGGCAGTCTGGTCTTAACTGAGGATCTAACAAGAACTGAAAGCAGAGGATCATTATGTGGCAAGTCGATATTCGCGAGCAGTTAGTAGGCGCCGGTTTGTGGAACGCGGATGACCCGCGCGATCCATCAAAGTCCGAAGTGGCAGCGAACGAACTAAGAATTCGGTGTGAAGAGACGTTCCACTGTGAACTGACCCACTCGGGCTTTTGGGGCGCGGCCGATTCCAATTGGCGGGTTCGTATAAGAGGTCAGTCCGATATACTGGGAGAGGCCGGCAACTATCAAACGGCGGTGTGCAAAGCCGCGATCGAACTACACAGACGTCATGGAAGGGAGCGCGGGTAGACAGAAGAGGGAAGGAGACCGAAAAAAAGCGGGGGAGATCGGGGTAAGTTCAGTAAAATCAGCGCATGCCTGAACCTCCGGAACCAAGCATCTATCAACTAGGAGCCGTCCTGCTCGGGATCAGTCCGATCATTTGGAGACGCCTACTCGTCAGAGGCGATTCAACCATCGCTGATTTACACGTCACTCTACAAACCGCCTTTGGTTGGTCCGACGACCATCTTCACCGCTTCCTTATTCATGGCAAACAATATGGCGTTGCTTACCTCGATGGGATCACTTTCCGTGATGACCCGCGGCTGATCAAACTTTCTGACCTCGGTCTGCGCGTCAAAGAAAAATTCCTCTACGAATACGATTTCATCGACCAATGGCGGCATTCGATCCGCGTCGAAGCGATTCTGCCGTCAGAATCAGATCAGCGCTATCCGGTTTGCATAGGCGGCAAGCGGGCTGCGCCGCCCGAAGACTGCGGAGGCCCCTGGGCTTTTATGGAGCGTCGGGACGAAGTGCCTTGCGAAGTCTGGGAGCGATTTTGGCGCCTTAAAGAGGTTGTGGATGCTGGAGATCTAGACGCTGTTCGGGAACAGCTGGAGTCGCTTGAATCAATTCGCGAATGGTTGACGCTGGGCCTGTCATTCGCCAAAACCCCATCAGCCATTTAATTCTTACAGTTAGCATCTAAGATTCGAAGATTAATAGAGGCAAATTAACATGTTAAGGGCTTAAGAGGAGAAGTTGGATCGAGTTTTGGCGAACGACAGGTGGAGATTTCTACGTCCCTCGTCCAATTCCCCCTCTATGATCGAGAGACGCTATTTGCCTTCCACTTCCTTAGCTCGCATCTCGTGGTACTTGGCCATCTCGTCAGCCTCGCGCGCGAGGTTTTCCGCGGCGTTAATATACTTCTCACAGTGGAGCCGCATCTTCTTAATATATGGGTTTTCGCCCGTGTCCTTCGGGTTCTTGGCGACGCCTTTGCTGTAATCGACCAGCATCTTTTTGTGCGACTCCGCCTCCCCGCGATATTCGGACGCTTTCTTCTTGTAGTGCTCGGCGCGTGTCCGATGTTCCTGAGCGGTCTGCGGGGCTTTCAT
>Ga0137375_10007534_pt1 | contig 12945 bp, 15 predicted proteins | sample SagtaG_24_FD_104936 | JGI IMG/M metagenome (GOLD analysis project Ga0137375, IMG submission 104936) | Vadose zone soil microbial communities from Sagehorn Ranch, Mendocino, California, USA - Sage1_R_113_16 metaG | ecosystem: Environmental > Terrestrial > Soil > Vadose zone | place: USA... | reverse complement strand
GCTCGTTCTGTATTTCACAATGCCGGGGCCGTGCGTTCATCGTGCAACCGCAGCGCTGGAAAACGGTGCCAGGATGCACAGCGTTGACGGTCACGCCGGTACCAGAGAGCCGCCGCGCCAGTTCGTAGGTAAACATGATGTTCGCCAGCTTGGACTGACTATAGGCCCGGCCGCCGCCGATGCCGTAACTCTGCGCGCTCTGCACGTCGTCAAAGTTGATCGTGCCGCCTTCATGCGATCTCGATGAGACGTTGACGATGCGTGACGGCGCACTGGCCTTGAGCATGTCTAGCAGTAAATTGGTCAGCAGGAAGGAGGCGAGGTGGTTGAGCGCGAACGTTCGCTCGTACCCTTCCACGGTTGATTGGCGCTGCGCGAAGATCGCCCCCGCGTTGTTGATCAGGACGTCAAGCCGAGGATAACGCTTCCGGAACTCCTCCGCCAGCCGTCGGACTTCGGCCATTGACGACAAATCGGCCACCAATCCATCGACGGCCGAATTTCCGCTCTGCGCCCTCATCTCTTTGACTGTCGCCTGTGTCCTGACGGGGTCGCGCCCGATGATTACGACGGTCGCACCCTTCTTCGCCAGTTCGAGGGCAACTACTTTGCCCATCCCACTGGTTGCGCCAGTTATCAAAGTGACCTTTCGATCCATTCCATTCATTCGAGTCTCTCCTTCGAGTCCTTCCCTAGGCGGATGTACTGCCGGTTCTCTTCAATGATCTTGGGGCGGTCGTCGGTCCCCGGTCGCTTATGTCCGGCGATCACGGCGCGAGGCTTAAGTGCCTCGATCGTGTCGAGGGCGGCAATCCACGCGCGGCGCGTTTGCGGATTGGACTCGGCGAGATACAGGTGGACGCCGTTGTAGGCGGCGTCACCCGCTACGACCAAGCCAATTGACGGAACATGCAGGCAGGTCGTGTTGTCGGTAGGTGTACGAGGCATCCCCCGCCAGGAAGATCGTATCGCTGCCATCCTGCACCACCGCTGACACATGCGCGGGCGTGTGGCCAGGTGTGGGTATGATCGTCACATCGCCGGCCCTGGTGACCTTCAAGCTCTCGCCGAACGGGCCGAACGGTTCCGGGCGCAGATTCATAAATCGGATAGACGTGGGGGTGAACCAGGACGGCCACCGATTGCTTGGGTAGCCGTTCAAGGTGCCCTTGAAGCCCGCAGCCCTCTTGTACTCGCCGCGCGCTACCAGTATCTCGCTCTTGGGGAAGTAGCGCAGGCCGCCGGCGTGGTCGGTGTGCAAGTGGGTCATCACGACAGTGCGCACGTCAGCGGGCGAGATGCCCAGCGTGCTCAGTTGCGGCCCGATCTCTTCCTCCGGGCGGACATGGGTGCGCACAGCCAGGATGAAATAGGGGTGCCAACGCGGGAAGTAGCCAGGGCGCGCGGCTTGCGCGGTCTCGCCTGTGTCTACCAGAATGAGACCCTGCGGGTGTTCTATGACCCAGGCATAGATGGGCAACGGGTTCGTCCAGGCGCGGTCGAGGAGCATGTTGAGTTGCCGGCTGGCCCCGTGACCCTTGCCTTCCTGCTGCGCCTTATGGATCTGACAGTGCCTGTCTGTATGGCATGGATTTTCACTCGCTGCTCCTCCCGAGGCGTGCGCGGTTGAACGAACGTGTCATGAGCCTACTTTCGACTTTGCAGATACGCCCCAGTAACCAATGGTGCTAGTTGACTCAGCCGGCGATTCGCCTTGCGAAAAGCACAACCGTCTTCTACCAATGCGTTCGCCATGAGGCGGCCGTCTTGTCATTGCAGAGGCTCGACATGATCTAGATGGCTCGGCTTCCAAGGACGAGCGCCATTCGGATCGTCCTCTTCGCTCGTTGAGCCGTAGGCCTTTGCGGTGCTTCGATAGCGTTTGGGGGCGATGCCGATTACGCGCTTGAAGGCGTTGCTGAAAGCGCTTTCGGACATGTAGCCGAGCGATCGTGCGAGGACGGAAACCGGAGTGTCTTCCTCGCGAAGCGCACGCTCGGCAAGGCGCATGCGCCACTCCGTCAGGTAAGTCAGCGGGGCGACTCCGGCGGCCAGCTTGAAGTGTACCGCGAAAGTCGTCCGGGACATTGCGGCCGCCTTGGCGAGCTCTTCGAGCTGCCACGAATGGCCGGGATCGCTATGCATCAGCCGGAGAGCGGGAGCGATCAGAGGATCGCTGATCGCGCGGAGCAAACCGGCCGCCAGGGGGCCGGATGTTTCCAGATGCGCCCGCAAAATTTGGACGAACATCAGCTGGGCGAGCTGCGCCGACGCGAAACTGGCCCCCGGAAGTTCCGCCACCCGCTCGCGGACAAGTTGGTCGAGCAGCCATTGCAGGACCATCGCTTGAGGCGAGGCGGCCCGAACATGGATCAACGGCGGTAGGATATCCGCCAGGAGCCCTCCCCTTGCCGAGTCCAGCAGAACATGGCCGCCGATCAGAAAGCAGTCATCGCCCTCGCCAAGCTTCGCGATCGTGCCGGCGTTGGGGGTGAACACGGTTTTCGCGTCGACCGGGACGGCCGCCAGATCGTCGGCGAGAACGAAGGAACGTTGCGCCGAAAGGAGAAACATATCTCCCGCTTCGACACGCACGGGCGTCTCCTCGCCGTCGACGCAGAGCCAGCAATTGCCCTTCACCACGCCGAAGAACTTGATCTTGCCCGGTGGCTGGAAGCTGATCGCCCATGAGCCTCCAGCAGTGAAGCCACCCGATACGACAGATTGAGCGTTCACTAGTTTGAGGATGTCGGAGAAAGGGTCAACAGCCATTTCCGTATTATAGCGCAAGTAATACGGACTTTCAAGCATTCATAGTCCGGAAAGCGGCTGTATACTTTGTTGAAACTCTCAAACTCAGGAGGTACGTACAATGCCCACTTTGCAAAAACCCATCGACTCTGGCTTCGGTGCCGCGTCAACAGCCGCCGAGGTGATCCGCGGCCGCGATCTGAACGGCAAGATCGCCATCGTCACCGGAGGCTATTCCGGCATCGGCCTAGAGACCGCGCGGGTGCTGCGTTCCGCAGGCGCCAAGGTCATCGTCCCGGCGCGCGATCACGACAAGGCCACCAGGGCACTGGAGGGCCTTGTCGGTGTCGAGATCGAGGCGATGGACCTGCTCGACCCGGCCTCGATCGATGCCTTCGCCGAGAGGTTTCTTGCCTCCGGCCAGCCGCTGCACATCCTGGTGAACAGTGCAGGGATCATGGCAACTCCGCTTGTGCGCGATTCTCGCGGATATGAGTCACAGTTCGCGACGAACCATCTGGGGCACTTCCAGCTCGCAATGCGACTCTGGCCTGCCCTGCGCCAGGCGAACGGGGCACGGGTGGTCTCGGTGTCGTCCTGGGGACATCGCCATTCGCCCGTCGTGTTCGAGGACCCCAACTTTGAACGCCGCGACTATGACCGGTGGCTGGCCTATGGTCAGTCGAAGACGGCCAACATCCTTTTCGCGCTCGCGCTGGACGAACGCGGCAAGGCCGAAGGCGTGCGCGCCTTCTCCCTGCATCCGGGCAGCATCATCGGCACCGGTCTCGAAAAGCATCTCTCAGTCGAGGAACTCCGGGCAGCCGGCGTCATCGACGAGAACGGGAAGCCGATCCTCGATCCGGCGAGGAACCTCAAGACTGTAGAGCAAGGGGCGGCGACCAGCGTCTGGTGCGCGACGAGCCCGCAGCTCGACGGCATGGGCGGCGTCTATTGCGAGAACAGCGACATCGCCCCGCTGGTACCCGAGAAGGATGAGGCTAATCGAAACAGCGATGCGATCCGCCGGGTTGGCTCGATGGCTCTTGGCGTGATGCCTTATGCGGTCGATCCTGTAGCGGCCGATCGCCTCTGGAGCCTGAGTGAACAGCTCTTGGGTCAGGGACGAAATGAATCTGCATGATTTGCTTGGCGCCCTTCTCCTCCGAATGCGAGTTGTCGCGTAACTCCTAAGACAAGGTTTCAGAAGGGCAGGGCCAGGTTTACAGTCGAGCCTTGCCCGCAGACAAACAAACTCCCTGGTGGTATGGTTGATGTACCACTAACAACCGCACCACCAGGAGGGCCAAATGGGTCAGGTGCATCCTAGCACGCCCACTGAGCTGGCACAATGGGCGTTCATTATGCTGGCACACCAGGGTGACTACGGCATCGTCACACAGCTGAGCCGTGCGCATCATGTCTCGCGTCCCATAAAGAGTGGATTCGGTGGATAGGGTACTTGGAAGGGAGATACTGCGAATCCATGAGCGCGAGGAGTTACTGTCTCCTGTGACGATAGCTCATCATCAGGGCTGTCAGAGACACGTACATCGTTGTCGCGCAAGGTCGCTTTAATGCGTCGGATATTGCTACGTGCCTCATCAATCCCAGGGGCTACCTGAGGCGGCGCATATAGAACACCACCATACTGCGCCGCTTGCCGAAGCAAGTGTGCTAATGTACGGCGGTAGGTCACTAGCAGTGCCTGCTGCTGAATGATAGAATCATCTCGGCTTGCCTATCAGCCGCGCGCCCTCCACGTGGGAGGCCTACCTGACCCGCGAAAGCTTGCAAAGCACGCGGGGGAAGGCCCGGGCCAGCGTACGGCCGCGCGTCGGCTGCGTGCTCCAAGGTAGCCGGCGTTGCCAGGCGGCCAACTGGTTGCCAAGCCGAACATCAGAGTGGAAATGGGACACATGTGATTGCGCCCAGCCCCGAGTCGATGCGGATGCGCGAGGCAGCGAGCAAAAGAGCGCGTGTGGAGAACGATAGAGCGAGCCTGACGGTAAGAGTCTCGGCAAGCTCCGCTTCCTACGGCCAACCGGCGCCCGGTGCGGGCGCCTCGGCGGTCAGGATCTGGCCCGTTCGTTCCCGGTCGGCCGTGCTCTCCATGCCACGCCACTCCCTCGCCACCATGCACAACGTTCTTTTGTCCACGCCCCCGAGCATGCACGCGAAGCAGCCAAGGTCCAGGTCGATCATCTGCAGCACCTCGCCACCTTCGCGAACGCGCACGCAGCGCTTGTTGGGGACGTCGGCGTACCAGACGGCGCCTTCCGCGTCCAGGCAAATGCCATCGGGGACGCCGTCGTCGAGGTCGGCCCACACCCTCCGGTTCGACAGGCTGCCGTCGGGGGCGATATCGAACGCGGTGAGCCTGTTGGCGTAGGACTCGGCGACGATCAGCGTCGCGTTGTCGGGCGTCACGGCCATGCCGTTGGGGAACGCGATGCCGTCCGCCACCTGCCGAGCTGAGCCATCAGGCGTGACCAGGGCGACGATTCCGGGGGCGAACTCCTCGCCGGCCATGAGGTTAAAGCCGCCGCCGTTGACGTAGGCGTTGCCGCGGCCGTCCACGACGATCTCGTTCCAGCCGCCCTCAGCGAGGCCGCTCAGGTCGGCATGGGCCACAAGCGAGGCGTCCGCCTCCCTGCGCAGGAGCAGCCCATCGCTCGCCGAGACGATCAGCAGGCGCCCATCGGGCAGCCAGTCGATGCAGATGGCCTGAAATGACGGAAAGCGCAGCTGGACCATGACCTCGCTCTTGCCCTCGAGATCGACGGCAATGACCTCGTGCACGCCCCAGTCGGCGAACCACAGACGGTCATCGTGCCCCCAACGCGGCGACTCGCCGAACACGATGCCAGTGATCAGGGTGTGCAGTTCAGGGTTTGAAGACTCTTTCGACACCATCACAACCTCCCCAGGTCAGCGCACAGGTGCTTGTCGCGCTCCCGCACGCGTCCTCGTCGCCTCCCGCGTGCTTGGGCGGCAAAGAATACGTCGTGGTGCTAACGGTCTGGCGCTTAGCCGCGCCGCCCCGATAGCGTGAAATGACGATCGGTGTGACATCTGGTTTCAAAACCGCCACAGCATCCTCGCCGCAAGCGGCGTCGGCTACAGCGCCGTGTTGGACGGCGGCGCGGCAATGTACCCAGCACGTATGTCCCCAACTTTCCCAGCCGTAATGACGACCAAGGGCAAGTCACCAAACTGACCACTCGCCTGGACTTGAGCCGCGCTCGCGGCCCGATCGAAGCCTTCGCGATTGCTGAATGGGTCGGTCCACTCCGCCGTAAGTGTGTTCCTGAAGGCGCTCAGAACAGCTGGCTCCTGTGGTGAGGGAGCTGGCAGGAGCTGCAACTCGCGGAGCATGGCGAGGTTGACACTCAGGCGTAAGGCCATCCAGTACAGGCCAGCGAAAAAGCGTAGCCAGCGCTCGCTATCGGGCAGCATCCGCGCAACCGGTGGTTCGTGTGCCACCACTGCCTTGATTACGTCAGGCTGTGTCTTCGCCAGGTCGAGCGCGATGATCGCACCACTGCTGCTGCCGAAAACGAACGCCGCGGTTTCGCCGACTGCCCGTAAGACGGCGACCGCATCGCGGCTCTGCTGAGAGATCTCGAAATTCTGGGGTTCATTTCTGGTGCTACGGGCATTGCCACGCCGGTCATAGGTAATGACCTTGTATTCGTCACACAGAATATCGGCCACGAACGAATACAATCCCGCGTCGCCGCTACCACCGGGGATCAGCAAGAGCGGCTGGCCGTGACCGCGCACCTCGTAATACAGATCATCCCCTTCCGTCGTGACAGAGCCCGTCTGTATGTCCGTGTGTTGAAGTGTCATGTCGCCTGTGCCCCTTTGCATTGCCTTAGACGCATCTTTCTAGCGTTTTCGCATGTGTGCTTCGTGCAGGAGATAACCGCGTGTCGCCCATAGAGTGCCCGAATCAATCCAGCACATCATCGAGAAAAAAAAGGTGACTGACCAGCTTGTGTTCACGGCTGGACAGTCACCGATACTATCAACACAAACGTCACCAAAGTGGCAGCATATTCTGTGCCGACGACAAGGGGAGGGCAGAAAAGAGGAAGCAGGCGATGACGTGCCGCAGCTCGTCTTCGCTGCGGAGCGACCGTCCGTCTGCCCCGAGCGACCGATCCAGGCCGGTGCGCAGGGTCGCGAGCATGTCGTCACACATGTTGTTAGCTTTCAGCCATCAGCGGTCAGCCGTCGATGACCATGGGTATGGAGGGATCGGTGCTGATGATCAGCACCGTGCATGGTCCGGCGGTAGCAAGGGCGATCGGTGCTGATCACCGGCACCGATCCTCGGAGCGCTCCTCGCCGGCATCCACCTCGTTCCGCGTTCACCCTTCCGCCTTCCGCCCTCCGCCCATGCCCTACCACCGCCGCAGCCGGAGCCGGGTCGTCAGGCGGCGACCGGAGATCCGCCACCAGCGCCAATTGGCGACCACATGGGCAATGGGGAGCAGGACGGCGAGGAGCACGAGCGAGCTGCCAGGCAGGCCGGATGCGGCAGCCAGTGTGAGCACAGCAAGGATGAAAGCGCCCGCTACGGTGGCGATAGCGGTGCGCCTGCGGTGCGCGCCCCGCGCCTGCCTATCAGCGCACGTGATATGGACGACCCCACCGTGGACCGTCGGGACTGTGGGCTGATTGGTCACAGAGTGGCCGCATATGGCACAGGTGGCCGCTGTTGATGTGGCGGAAGGCATCGGCCCCTCACCCTGCGAGAATGGACATATCGGGAGGGTGGAGCGGTGTTGGAGGAGGACATGCGTTCTCCCAGGCACAGTATCGACAGAATCGGACGATACCTCAAGAACCACCCACGGACTTCCGTATGCCGCATATTGCGTCCTCACAGACGTTGAACGAGCGGATGCGGCAGGCGCCCCGCCGTGGGCTTGCACCGGACGGCGCTGCGCGCCCGCAAGAGCGCGGCGATGTTGCAGGCTGGACGCAGCCCGACGGCTTTCCCGATCGCCAAGTGCGCCGCTGAAGCCCAGGTTGTTAGCCCGCTCGTCATCCCAGCCGCTCACACGTTCACGATCGTGCTATCATGCTTCAAAACCGACGCCAGGCCGGAGGTCTGACGAGCAGATGCGAAGGTCAGGAAGGATGGAAGAACCAGGCGCGAACAGAGGTCAACGCTTCCACCATCGCCGGGTTCCGCCTATCATTGCCGCGGTTTGTCAATCCGATCTGATGCATACCAGAGGAGCGCAGACCCAATGTCACTCGAAGCGAATAAGGCGATTGCTCGCCGTTTCTATGAAGGCTACAACACGGGTGATCTGGATACCATGTTCGCGTTGATTGCCCCTGATGTCGTGTGGCATGGACCGTCAGGCCTGCCGCTGACCCGTGAGGAATGGAAGCACATCGATGCGACAGTATTCGGCGCATTCCCCACGCTGTCCCTAACCATCGAGGATCAGATTGCGGAGGCCGATCGGGTGGTCACCCGATCAACGTTACGGGGCAGCCAGCAAGGCGAGTTCCAAGGCCTGGCCCCGACCGGCAAGCTCGTGACCATACGCGCGATCAATATTGACCGCATCGCACATGGCCAGGTGGTCGAGCATTGGGTGGCGACCTATTCGCCAAGCCTGCTCCAGCAATTGACAGCGCCTACGCCAGAGCAAAGCAGCGGTCGGTGAGTGGATAGCCTCGCTCACCAGAGAGGTGGCACGGGCGAGGCTATGCCGAGACCCAGTCCAAACATCGCACGGGCTACCGCGCCCATCCAGCCGCCTGCCTCCGGCACGCGAGACGGAAGCGCAGGCCGTTGGCAGGCTCTTGACCCCATACAAGCGCGCTCGATTGAATGAGCATGCATTGCCAATTCCTGAGTGCCGGAGCCGTACATGTTGCTGGATGAGTTCTTACCGATCAGTGACTTCAGCGAAGTGCATGCGATTGTCGTCCAGTCGCCACCCAGCCGTGTCTTTCAGGCGATCAAAACCGTCACCGTCGCTGAATTGCCGATCTTTCGACTGCTCTTCGGACTCCGGATGCTACCGGCTCGCCTGAGAGAGCCAAGACTCAGGCCTTTTGCTCGCCAGCAACCCTTGTTCGACTGGGTTGGAAGCATGGGGCTGATCCTGGCGGAAAAGACAGACCAGGAACTGGTCTTCGGCCTGGTCGGACAATTTTGGAGATTGGCGGGCGGTCGACGAGCACAGATACGTGCGGTGCAGGACTACCTGGCATTTCAGCAAGCGGACTATGCCAAAGTGGCGACCAATTTCTATCTTGCACCGACCGAAAAAGAGAGCACCGTTCGCTTGAGTACCGAGACGCGCATCCAGACCTTCGGTCCGGGCGCCCGGAAGAAGTTTGGGCTGTACTGGAGGCTGATCTCTCCTGGGAGTGCGCTCATTCGTCGAGAATGGCTGTGGGCGATCAAATGTCGTGCCGATGAATGAAGGGAGATGATGATGCCCGAACGTCCGAAGCGTCCGCTGCGCCGGCGGATCCAAGCCCGCGTCATGGGCGTGCTCAACGTGCCGATGCGCCTGCTGCTGCGCCTCCCCTTTCCGACCCCACTCAGCCAGCAGCTGATGCTGGTTTCGTTCACTGGTCGCAAGACCGGCAAAGCCTACCAGCAACCGGTGAGCTACGTGCAGCAGGGCGACACACTCCTCAGCCCGGCGGTGGCAGATGGAAGTGGAACCTGCAAGACGGCCAGCCGGTGTGGATAAGGTTGCGCGGACACAAGGTCCGTGCGCGACCTGAACTCATCAAGGATCCCGACGAGATCGAGCGGTTGCTTGCGGTGATGACGGCTGCCAATCCCCGCGTCAGTTCCTTCGTCGGCATCCCCAATGGACCGGATGGCCGTCTGGATCGCGGTCGTCTTGAAACTGCAGTGAGCTACGGCTTCCGGATCGTCCGCTGGCACCTCGGAGCGGAGGCGTGACGTTGATGACCGCTGGTGGAAAGCCATACGTTTTGATGATGCGTCGCAGCAGCCACTGACCAGGATCGCTCTTTCGGTTTCCGATCACTCTACTTTCAGCTTCAGTAGGATAAGATAGCAGGAGCCAAGCCCATGGCAAGGGTCGGAGAAGCGATCACATCGTCGCGAGGAGAGCGCCTGAGCTTCCAAGCGACCGCTGCAAGCACGAACGGGGATCTGCTCTGCTTCGAGATGTACCTGCCGCCGACAAGTATGAAACCGCCGCCGCACAAGCACCCCTTCCAGCTTGAGATCATCCGCGTGGTCGCGGGAGAGGCGCGGGCAACGATCAATGGCCGGACGCAGACCTACACCGCCGGCCAGACTGTCACTGTATCGAAAGGTGCCACCCACGTGGTCTGGAATGCGGGTGATCGCGAGCTTCATTTCGTGGCGGAGTTGCGCCCGGCGCTCAAGGCCGAAGGATTCTTCGAAGGACTGATGCGCCTGGAGAGCTACAATCCACTGCGCCTAGCCGTGCTGATCGGAGCGTTCAAGGAGGAGATCCGCCTGTCCTTTCCCTTCAATCTGGGCCTGCACGTCATGTGTGCACTGGGCCGCTGGGCCGGCTACAAGGTGTGAGGCTCATGTGTAGCTACCGTGCGAGGCGTGGTATCATGTCCGGAACGATTGTGCCAAGGAGGAGTGGTTATGAGCGTGAGCGTCTGTCCGATTGCAGTTATCGGGGCGCCACTTGAACGTGTGTGGGCATTGCTTGCGAATCCGTCCAGCTATGATTTGTGGTGGGATGCCCAGACCGATGCGATCGTCCCCGAGGGGCCAGCCCAGCCGGGCCAAACCGTGTACGCCCACACATACGCTTTGGGCCGGCGTTGGAACGTCACGACCGTGGTCGAGCACCTTGACGCGGCGCGACACCGCATCCAGCTGACCACGACGCTTCCATTCGGGATTGTGGGCCACAATCAGCTCGTGTGTACGGCAGTCGATGGCGCATCAACACGCGTTCAGTTTGGCTGAGACTTCACACTCCCGCCAGGATGGCGGGGTCGCTTGATCGAACGATTCGGCGCCACGTTGCTGCATCAGGGGGTTGCGGACGCGCTGGCGCGGCTCAAGGCGGCTACGGTGCGGGGGACCGACCACTTGGCGCACACGCCACCTGGGTGACAGCTATGATTGACTTCGCGATTACTGATCTGTTGGACGATACCATCTGCATGATCTGGTTGGAGCGCCACCTCCATCCGGATGGATTCAACTGTCCCCACTGCGGTAGTGCGAATCGGCGCTTCTTCCGCCAGCAGAAGCACTTTCCAGCCTATCGCTGTCGTGATTGCGACGGCTACTACACCCTGATGACTGGGACCGCATTTGAAAAGACCCGCCAACGCCCGGCGACCCTCGTGCTGTTGCTGCGGGGGATAACGAAAGGCGAATCGCCCGCCTGGCGCGGGAACTGGGGCTGTCACGCAAACAGATGCATACGCTTCGCCAACGGGTGCAGACGAACCTGAACGATACGGCACCGACCGATCTGATGGAGGGCACGACCTTCGAGGCGGATGAACTCTACCAGAACGCCGGGAAAAAAAGTACGCCCCATCGCGATCCGGCCGATCCGCCACGGCGACGTGCCAATAAGCAGCCTGGTCGGGGCACCTATGCCAATGATCGCCCGCCGATCATTCATCTGGTCTCGCGCGAGAGCGGCGAACATCGCTTTTGGGTTACAGACCATGCCGATAAGCGCACCTGCCACGAACTGATCGACGAGAACATTCCGGTGGGGAGCACGGTGCTCTACACGGATGAGTCCAACAGCTATCCAGGTTGTCATCCGACGCACGGGGCCGTCTGCCATAGCGCCGGTGAGTGGGCGCGCGATGACGATGGCGATGGGAAACGAGAGGTGCATTGCAACACGTGCGAAGGGGCAGGTGCCGCACTTCGAACGTATTTGCGGGTGTTTCGCGGTGTCCATAAGGCCTATCTGCATCTCGACGTCGCTACCTACGAAGCGCTGGTCAACGCCAAGCAGGTGAGCGCCACACTCATCCGCCGCATGTTTTGGGGACTCGCCATCGCACGCTAACTACACATGAGCCACCTGCATTCGTAGCCATCGACCTGCATTCCATCGTGGCCGACCAGCGATAACTGCAAGTGAAACCGGCACGGGCAGGAAGTGCAACAAACGTAGCTTTTCTGGACGTGGTTGACGCCAGCGCACACGGATCGCCATGCCCGGCGGCAGCGCCGGGTGGCGATGACGCCGCTGACTGACGAGCACGAAACGAGCGTGCGCGCACCGGCGGCGGTGAACCTACCGATGTCACATGATGGAGCAGACCATGCGAAAACAATCTAGTATCCGGCTCATCGCGCTGCTCACCCTCTCCATAAGCACGATTCTCAGCGTGCTGGTGGCTCCGCAGGCGGCGACCGCTGCGGAGAGCCAGTTCTTCCCTCAAACTGGCCACACGGTCTCTGGCCCGTTCCTGGCGTATTGGCAGACACACGGCGGACTCGCGATCTTTGGCTACCCGATCGGCGAGGCGCAGACCGAGCGCGACACGTTCAGGAGCCGCAACGCGCTGATCCAGTGGTTCGAGCGGGCGCGCTTCGAGCTGCATCCCGAACGGGCTGGCACGCCCTATGAAGTTGAACTTAACTTGCTCGGCAGTCAAGTGACGTATGACCGCCTGACTGAACCAGCGTTCCAACCGATCACGCCGTTTCCCAACAGGGCCGAGGCGACCTTTTTCCCGCAGACCGGCCACGGATTATCCGCAGGCTTCAAACAGTTCTGGGAAACGCACGGTGCCTTGCCGATCTTCGGCTACCCGCTAAGTGAAGAGTTTCCCGAGCAAAATCCGAGCGATGGCCAGCGTTACAGCGTGCAATACTTCGAGCGTGCGCGCTTTGAATATCACCCGGCCAATCCGCCTGCCTACCAGGTTGAACTCGGGCTGCTGGGGAGCCAACTGATCGCCACCGCACTGCCGGTGAAGCAGGTGAATGTCACGATCGCGGCTGGCACAGCCCAGACGACGATCGGGTTGGACGAGACGGCGCTGGTGGTGTCTGATGCGCCCAAAATGACCGTGGCAATCCAGTTCCCTGAGCCGGTCAACCCGGCAGCATTCCAGGTGCAGATCCACCAGCTCCCTGGCCGCGATGCGTGGCAGATCGCGCCAGCCAGCCGTACGCCGAGTCTCAGCGAATATGTGTTC
>Ga0137375_10007532_pt1 | contig 12947 bp, 13 predicted proteins | sample SagtaG_24_FD_104936 | JGI IMG/M metagenome (GOLD analysis project Ga0137375, IMG submission 104936) | Vadose zone soil microbial communities from Sagehorn Ranch, Mendocino, California, USA - Sage1_R_113_16 metaG | ecosystem: Environmental > Terrestrial > Soil > Vadose zone | place: USA... | reverse complement strand
GGTGTCCGGATGCCCCGAATGAACGCGGTCATGGAGCGGTGGATCCAAACCTGCCGCCGCGAACTGCTCGACCGCACGCTGATCTGGAACCAAACCCACCTGCTGCACGCGCTACATCAGTACCAGCGGCACTACAACGCGCACCGGCCCCACCGCGGCATCAACAATGCCCGTCCCCTGCAAGCCGCTACCCACAACGATCAGCGACCCAGACACGATCGCGCACCTCAACATCCGCCGACGTAATCGCCTCGGCGGACTCCTCCACGAGTACGAACACGCCGCTTGACCTGCCTGGACGGGTTTTCGGCACCCGCATCGTCTTTCGCAGCTCCTACGACAAGTCCGAATACCTCACCCGGTTCCGCCGGTGGCTCACCACCCCGGTACGCGACGCGCTGCACCACCACGCCAGCGACCTACTCGTCGCCGCCGGCATCCACGATGAGCCGTTGATCTGGTCGCCACCGGCCGACTGCGTCGCCGGACTCACCCTGCCCGGTCACGACCCGGACGACATCGACCTGGGCACGCTGCAGCATCTCGTCACCGTCGACCGGGTCATCTCACCACCGCCGCGAAACAGCTCGGTGTGTCGATCGACCACATGCGCTTCGCGTTGCAACAGATGTCCCGCCCACCCGCGGTCCTTGCCAAGAACTCCGCCACGGCCGGCCGCCGGCAGCGGGAACGGGCCGCCGCGCTACTCACCCGCCGCTTCTTCCAGCAGCAATACGTGCGCGGTGGTAAGACGCTGGCCACGATCGAGGCCGAGACCGGTGTTCCCCGCAGACTGATCGCGCAGCATGCCCACCGACTCGGCATCCCACTACGCGGCAGACGACCCGAGCATCACATCGACCCAGACTGGCTCCGCGAACAGGCCGAAACCCGCCGCCGCACCAACGGCGACATCGCCGCTGAGCTCGGCATCACCCACGAAACAATCCGCCGCCACCGCAGGAACGTCGGCATCACCGCCGGCCGCAGCGGGATCCACCGCCAGCAACTCCAGCGCTACCCGCACCTGCCCAGCGACATCCGCCGCGCGGTCGAGCGCACACGGCACGGCTGGCAACGACTACGCCGCTTCCAGCAGATCACCGCCTACCCCAGCATCAACGCCGCCGCCACCGCGCTCGGCCTGTTCCAACAGAACCTGTTCCTCCAACTTGACCGGCTCGAAGCCGACATCGGCACGGCCCTCATCCACCGCACCAGGCACCGTTACCAACCCATGACATTGACCGCAGACGGCCGTCGGCTACTCGACCACCTCGACCGGCCCGACATCCGTCAACTACTTCACCAGCAGCACGGCACGGCACGGCCCGCTCACCACGTGCGGTCCGCGGCAGGTCGATAGTCAGCCCGGCCGGGTTCACTTCGCCGGACCCATCCGTTGGGTCGCGCCGGGACCTGCGCCGCCGCAGCCGTCCAAGCCCCTCATCGCCAGCGCCAAGAGCTATCGCTGCGGAAGAGCCGTCTGTCAGTACGGCGGCCGCGAGCGGTCTGCTGCCCGATTACGAAGTCTGTCGCGACTTCACCCGGTCACTGCGTACTGGATGATCGTCGCGGTGGCTACTGTTTCAGACATGGACCGGCGCATCTTCGGACTCGAGACCGAGTACGGAGTGACCTGCACGTACCGTGGCCAGCGGCGCCTGTCGCCCGACGAGGTCGCCCGCTACCTTTTCCGCCGGGTCGTCTCCTGGGGACGATCCAGCAATGTCTTCCTCCGCAACGGCGCCCGGCTCTACCTCGACGTGGGCTCCCACCCCGAGTACGCCACGCCCGAGTGCGACTCGGTGCCGGACGTGGTCGTGCACGACCGGGCCGGCGAGCGCATCCTCGAGGGGTTGCTCGTCGACGCGGAGAAACGCCTGCACGACGAGGGCATCGCCGGCGAGATCTACCTGTTCAAGAACAACACGGACTCGGCCGGCAACTCCTACGGATGCCACGAGAACTACCTGGTGTCCCGGCACGGGGAGTTCGGCCGGCTGGCCGACATCCTGATCCCGTTCCTGGTCACCCGGCAGCTCATCTGCGGCGCCGGCAAGGTACTGCAGACCCCCCGCGGGGCCGTGTACTGCCTGTCCCAGCGGGCCGAGCACATCTGGGAGGGCGTCTCCTCGGCGACGACCCGGTCCCGGCCGATCATCAACACCCGGGACGAGCCGCTCTCCGACGCCGAGCGCTACCGCCGGCTGCACGTCATCGTCGGCGACTCCAACATGAACGAGGTCACCACGCTGCTCAAGGTCGGCAGCGCCGACATCGTGCTGCGGATGATCGAGGCCGGCGTGGCCATGCGCGACCTGACGCTGGAGAACCCGATCCGGGCCATCCGTGAGGTCTCCCACGACATCACCGGGCGCCGCAAGGTCCGGCTGGTCAACGGCAAGGAGTGCAGCGCGCTGGAGATCCAGCAGGAGTACTTCGCCAAGGCCAGCGAGTTCGTGGAGCGGCGCGGCTTCGACGCCACCGCCAAGCAGGTGCTCGACCTGTGGGGCCGGGTGCTGGCCGGCGTCGAGGCGGGCGACCTCTCCGGCGTCGAGCGGGAGATCGACTGGGTGAGCAAGCTGCGCCTGATCGAGCGCTACCAGGCCAAGCACGACCTGGCCCTGTCCCACCCGCGGATCGCCCAGATGGACCTCGCCTACCACGACATACGGCGCAACCGCGGTCTCTACGCCCTGCTGGAGAAGAAGGGCGCGGTGGACCGGGTCAGCACCGAGCTGGAGATCTTCGAGGCGAAGGAGACCCCGCCCCAGACCACGCGCGCCCGGCTGCGGGGCGAGTTCATCCGGCACGCACAGGAGAAGCGGCGCGACTTCACCGTGGACTGGGTGCACCTGAAGCTGAACGACCAGGCGCAGCGCACCGTGCTGTGCAAGGACCCGTTCCGCGCCTATGACGAGCGGGTCGACCGGCTCATCGCCAGCATGTGAGTCCGTGAGATGACCTTACCGCCGAATCCCGAACGACCCGAGGAGCGCGAACCCGCTCGACCCCACCACCGCCCACGTCAACTGGCTCAACCGGCGCCGGGAGCGGATCGTGGCCGAGATCCAGGCCAACCGCCGCGGCGAGTACAAGGTCCCGACCTGGGCCCTCACCGTGATCCTCATCGCCCCTCGTCGGCGGCTTCGCCCTCTTCCTCTTACTGATCTGAGCCCCTCGATCATGGAGTTGTTGTCGTGAGTTGATCTTCAATCACGACGTTTACTCCTTGATCGCTCAGTTGGCGGCGGCGGCGACCTTGGGGTGGCGCATGCGCATCAGCCAGAAGCTGGAGGGGATGCGGGTGACGCCGTCGATGACCTCGCCGTCCACCGTGGCGAACGAACGCTCGGCGAGCGTGACGAAGGCGGCCGGCTCCCGGACGTACTCGCCACGGTCGTTGCGCGACATCCAGCGGGAGATCCGGCCCTGGTTGGGCTCGAAGCAGGTGTCCACCGCGATCACGCGGGCCGCCCGAGTTGGCTCAATTAGTGCGCAACTAGTTTGGACGATTGATGGTGTCGAGGGCTTGGCGGAGGTCGTCGGGGAGACGATTGGCGGCGGTGATGATCTCGAAGAGCGGGTGAGCCCCGACGTTGCGGCGCGGGCATGCGCTCGCTGAATCTGCGTGCTGATGTTACGCATTAGCCCGGCGGAGGCGTTCGGCTGCCTGCGCCCGCAGCGCATCGCCGCCCGCCGGGGTGCCACCGCACAGTGCCATCTCCCGGGCGTTGTACGCAGCCATCCACAAGCTGGCCGCCCATGCGATCTCCAGCTCCACGGCCGTGAACAAGCGCCCTCGAATGTCTTGATACGCCACCAGGAACGCCTCGGAGCCTTCGATCGGCGCCAGCGTGGGCGGCCCGGAACTGGCGAACGACCCGCACGCCGCTCCCACCAGCGCCGCCTCCGGCTGCCACGCCAGGCTGTCCCAGTCGTGCACCGCCCACACCTGCCAACCCTGCCACCGCAGGTTCTGCGCCTCGAAGTCGGCGTGGCCGAGCCCGCACGGCAAGCCAGCGGCCAGCAGCCGCCCCCGGGCCCGCTCAGCCGTCTCGACGATGTGCTCGGACACGACACTCTGGTCCCGGCTGTCGAGAAAGTCGATCGCCGGCCACACCCCAGAATCGGTGTGGTCCCAGCGCACCCAGGGCGGGTTCGGCAGCGGCGGCGCGACGGGCACGCCGGCAAGTTCGGCCATCAGCCGGGCGAACACCTCCGCGCAGCGCATGGCTATGTCCGGCGAGTCCCCGTGCAACACCTCCCCGCCCGGCCGGAATTCCTCGGCGTGCACGGCCAGCGCACCGACACCGACCACCGGCGTGAGCGGCCGGGCACACGGAAACCCGCGCTCGGCCAGCCGGGCCTGCGCCGCGACACACGACGAGGCCCGGCCGTCGTCGGCGCGCGCCTTGACCACGACGTCCCTGCCACCGGCCAACCGCAGACCGAACACCATCGAGACCTGTTGCGACTGGAACAGCACCCCGGCGGGTTCGCCGCCCAGATGGTCAAGACACCAAGCCGGCAACCAGTCCGGCAGCTCGTCCAACGGCACACTCAGCACTGTGCCATAGGCACCGAACGCACCGGAGGCGAGACGTCTGCTGGACGATCACCGAACCTCCGTGACGATCCGCCCTGCCACACATCGCCCATTGCAATGCCGCAGTCATCACCGACCCGCACCTGTGGCAGCTCCAGCAACTCAACAACCTGCGCAGTTTCTGCTCTCGCGAACCGGAAACATGCAGGTCACAGCCTCAAGCCGGCCCAGAACCCAGAATGGTGAGCCAAGTCGGGTTCAAGCCCCTCATCGCCAGCGCCAAGAGCTTATCGCTGCGGAAGAGCCGTCTGTCAGTACGGCGGCCGGTTTCGCACGTCACGAAGCACGAACGCGGACTTGATGACGCCCAGCGCCTCGACCACCATCGTGGTCAGAACGCGAGTCGATGCTGTCGTCTGCACCGTTACCACATCGTTCACCTGGTCGGACACCTGGCGGTCGTGCAGGCTCAGCAACGCCCAGGTGTCACCGTGAGCGGCGGCGCTGCACGCCCGCCACACCACCTCTGCATGTCCAGCGTCGCGGGCGATGAACTCCCCGGCTGCGCGGACGATCTCCCTGTTCGTCGGTGGCTTCACGGCAGCTGCCGCTGAAATCCCCGACCTCTGCGCAATTTCCTCAACCCGCTTGAGCCGGTCAGCCTTCGACTTGTTCCGAGGAAAGCCACCAGCCTCGCATACGGCGTCTGACTGGATGACATTTCCAGCCTGAAGCCGCAGCCGGCGCAGCACACGCTCCGAACGCTGCTCCGGCGCGAGCAGCCACACCACCCGGGCAGCGTTCTCCATCGCGCCACGCAGGAGCGAGTAGTACGAGTTGAGCAGCAGCGTCACTTCATTCGGCGCGCAATCCGCGCATCCATTGACCGCGCGACGAAGACAGTGCACATGATCCACAGCCACAACGAGTGCTGACGACACGGCGTGCGACACCTGGAACGGGTCAGCCCAACGATCGTCACCGGCCAGCGGACTGCCCGCAGACACCAGCATCCGCCGCTCGCCTTCGATCCGAGGCAACCACTGATCGACCAGCGATAGCTCTCGCATGTGTCCATTCACGGGTTGGTGACCGTGAGGGATGTGGCTACGCTGCCACTGGCTTGGGCAGCCAGGGGTGGCCGGCCTGCGCGCGGGTGATGGCGTCCAGGATGGTCAGGCCGTGGTTGCGGGCCGAGGTGAGGTAGGACTGGATCAGGCACCATCGGTCCAGGGTCTGGTCGGTCTGCCAGTATCCGGAGACGGCTTGATGTCGCTTGGCGGGTTTGACGCCGCGTTCGGCGGCGTTGGAGGTCCAGTCGACGGCGAGGTTACCGGTGAAGTGCCAGACCTGATCGGCGTGGGTCTTCAGCCAGGTGGCCAGGACGAACGCGGGGTGGTTGCCGTCGCCGTCCCAGTCGCGGTGGCGGTTGTGGATGATGCCGGTGTCCACCGCCCTGGTCGTAGCGTTCGCGCAGTTGGGCCAGCCGTTGCGGGTCCAGGGCGGTCTGGCGGCGGGCCTTGGCGGCCTGCACTTCGGTGTGGGCCTCGGTCAGGGCGGCGGCGACTTTGCCGGTCCAAGACGACTGTAGGGTGCCGGGGCCGAGCTTGGCCACGGCCCGGCAGCGGCGCATGATGTGCTGGCAGCATTGCTGGATCCCGGCCAGCACGGCACCGGCCTGGGTCAGCAGCCGCTGGTAGGCGCCGTACCCGTCCACGATGAGGTGCCCGGCGAAGGTCCGCAGCGCCGCGATCACCGTGTCGTAGCCGCGGGAGACCAGGCCGGTCAACCAGACGAGGCGCTCGTCCGGGGTGCGGATCACCATCACGTGCGGGGATCCCGGCACGGGCTGACCGGTTTCGGGATCCCGGGCGGGGGTCACCACCTCTACGGGCGATTCGTCGGCGGTCAGCACCGGTTCGGCCAACAAGGCCGCTTGCATCGCCGCGCCGAACCCGGCGACGGAAAGCCGCTCGGCCAGCCGCGCGTTGGCCCGGTCAACGAACCCGGCCGACACCTGCTGTCCGTACAACATCTCGATCAGGGTGCTGGCGCGTTCGACCGGCACGTTGCCGAACGCGGTCAACACCACCACGGTGGTGTTGAGTACCGGCCCGTAACTGACCCCGTTGACCACCCCACCGTCCGGCGGGCACGCTGTGGTGGTTGTTCCGCACGAGCACCGCCGCTGTGGCAGTAGATACTCGGTGCGCCACCGGATCACCTTCACGTCCCAGGTCTGCGACCAGCCGGTCCCGGCATCGGCTGCCTCGGCCAGATCACCCCTGCAGCCGCGGCACTGTTTCGGTGGGTCTACCTGCTCGCGGTGCTGCGGATCCGGATCCCGCGTCAGGCCGCGTCCGGGATGGCCCGGCTGCCCGCCCCGTGACCGGTCGGCCGAGCGCTGCCGCGAGGAACCACCCTTGTCCTGCTCCCGACGGGCTTTGCGTTCGGCTTTGCGTCGGGCCTTGGCCTGAATCGACTCCTTCGACGTCGGCGTTCCGGAGTCGTCGCTCCCCGACCGCAGGTGACGCTCTAACTCCGCGACCCGCAAACTCAGCGCGCCCACCACCGCGCGTAGGTCAGCGTTCTCGACGTCCCTGGCGTGCTGCAACGCCTCGATCTCGGCGTCCTTGGCAGCCAACTCGGCGTCCCTGGCGGCCAGCAGGCCCTGTAACCGCGCGTTCGCATGGCGAAGCTGCTCAAACAACTCCGCAGCGGGTACGTCGGACACAAGCCACGATCATCCCCACACTGACAGAAGGATCAAGCACCCGCCCGGACCGGCGTGTCGCCCGCATCAACCTCAAACCGGCTGGTCACACCCCACCCGTGAATGGACACTCTCGCATGAGCAGGCGAAGCTGCTCCTGTTCCTCGTTTCGCACCGCACTGTCCGTCACGGCGACGAACAGTACGCGCCGAGCCGACAGAGGCGAAACCAGATTGGATCGGCAGCCCAAAGTGCGACCGGACACCGTTTACACGAACGATGTCCGGTCGGATCCGGCACGGCAGATCCGATGTCACTGCGCCCCAGCGCCAAGAACGCCGTCGCGGTCCCGCCACCGAACCACAACGCCGCCGCTAACACGTCCGCTAACGGTCGGGCGGCAGCCTGACCCCACGGACGACACCCCGCACCCACACCGGCTCGGGCCATGTCAGCCACGTCCGCATCCCCGAGGCAAGCAGAACATGACAGATCGATGAGAAATGCCGCCGGACAAGACGTCGAGAAACCCGGCGAGGTCCAGGCCAGCGCAATGCCGACGGTCAAGATCACCGAGAACCTACATCTGGGTTCTCATCGTAAGTGGCGCTTTCTCAACTGATGACGCCTGCCTGGCGCTTGCGCCATATCGATGAGATTCCGTCTCGGGTGTGGCGGCGTCTTTGTGCTCACGGCCACGCCCATGACGGTATCACAGTTGTGGCACCCGGTTTCCGCTCTTGCGCCTTTCGTGTTGTTGATTCTCGGTGTGCCGGTGCCGTCTGTCCACAACGGGATCGCGTTGGTGGCGAGTGGTCACAGCGACGAGCTCAAGCAACGCCATACGCGCTGCGCGGGGGCGCGGCTGCGGCCTCACGTTTCGGCGCGGCACGATGAACCGCACGGTGTCGGCTGGTGCCCACGAGCCGGAAGCCGGCACCGCTGGAGCGCGAAGGGGCGCCTGAGGCGTGCCGTTCGTCCGTGCTGACAGCCACGGCCGAGGATGGTCACAACGGACGTCGCCGGCGGCGGCCGGCGGACGGGGATCAGCAAGGCCGGCCGTGGCGGTCGGTCCACGAACGCGCCTCATGGCCGGGTCAGCGGTGGGCGTCGGCGGCGGGCGGGAGTTGGTGGCGGCGGTTGTCCGGTCGTCGGAGCTGCGGCGGGCACAGGTAGCCGGTGTCGACGGCGAAGTACCGGCGCCCGGTGTGGTCAGCGAACAATGGTGCGCCACAACGTTGGCAGGTGCCGACGGGGTCCACGGGCGCGGCCTGGCGGTGGTTGACGGCGGTGTAGGCCATAGCGAGCGTCGTGACAGCAACGGGCGTGACGAGGAGCAGCCAGGCGTGCCAGGCGGTCTGGCGGGGGTGTGTCGGCGCCAGCGCCGGCAGGAGCCATCCGAGTACGAGTACCGCTGTTGCGCCGGCGGCCGTCACGCTGCTGAACGCCACACACATGATCGGGTCCAGGCCGAGGTAGTCACCGGCCGGGGCGACCAGCAACAGGGCCGCGGCCAGGACGAGTATCGGCACCCATATCGGCATCGACGGGATCTCCTAATCTGTACCCGCCGGGCGCACGCCCGGCGCCTGGCCGCTGGTGTGGCGAGCGACTGCCGCGAGGCGGTGCCCGGTGGGACGGTCGGGTCCGCCGTCGGTGCGGCCGGCCCAGCGCTGGCCGTGACCGGGCGCCTGGGCTATTGGCCTGCGTGTGGTGGGTTCATGGCCGCTACGGCTAGGTGCGGTGTTCGCGGGTCGGTTGCTTCGGGTTGTCGATCTCAGCTGCGGCGCGGCCTGGCGAGGCGCATCGGGCCTGGTTGGCGCTGCCCGTGGCCGTCGGGGTGGGTGGCCATTACTGGTCTGCCGGTGGCGTGCCGTCGGGTCCGCCGTCGCTGTCCTGGCGGCCACTGGCGTTGATGGTCCGGCGGTGCAGTTCGGCGGCCAGCACCTGCACTTCGAAGTACGACTGGGTAGCCGCGGCGGGGCGTCGGTCGATCCGGTGGTGTTCATGGCAACGCGAGCCCCGATTGGGCAGCTCTGAACGAAATACAAGATCACGCATACTCTTCTGCCGAGAAGGTGCAGTGGTTCAAGCGACCACATAGAACGGAGGTGTATACAACATGTCGCGCGCCGCAACTACATGGTCACGGCTCCGAAGTCCGAGGAGAAGCGTGCGATGTCGACTTGGTCACCATAGGTCTGTTTGTCTCGAACACCACTTCGGGCTTCATGAAAGCCTCTGGGTCGACGCCGATCGACCGAAACGATAAGCAGATCGCGAACGCCTCGACACCGAACCGGCGATACAGCTGGCGCCATCGCTTACACAGATACCAAGCGGCGCCCGTGGTGCCGATTGTTGTGAGGCCGGCAGTGACGAAGTAAGACGTGTTAGTTGCAGGCACGTTGAGTCGTTCCACGATCGCGTAGTCGATTGTGGTGGATCCGGGGTCCACCGTCCACTCCCTAACCGGCGCCCCATCATTCGAAGCCTGCAGTATGCATACACCGTTCACAATACTCAGGTGGGTGCCCAGAACGTCCATAACGTAACTCGTGCACACGTTGTAGGCTTGGCTGCCAATCGCGATTACCGAACCACCGCTCTTGAGCCGACGTATGTCGAGGGGACTGGCCGTGACCTCTGGAGTTACCCTGCGCAGTAGCCACCATCTCGAAAGACGCATCCGCAACCGCTCTGAGGCTGCATCAAGCCGCGTATTTGACCATGTCTCGATAATCGGTCGCGCCGCGTCGATCTCGTAGCTCGGGATTGCGTGACCTTGAAATGAACGCGGCAGGCCGTCGAATCCTATCGCACCTCCAGGTCTGACAATCAAGCTGGAGAGGTAGACCAGCTGTCGCGTGTGCTGCTTCGTTACCCCGAAGAAGCGGAACAGTTTGCGTCGACGCCACGCATTAATACTCAACGCAGCTGGTATCGTCAACAACAGCGTGACGAGCACGATAACGCCGTCGCCGATAACATTCTGGGCAATTCCTGCGATAAAGTCCACGCCCAATACTCCCAGTCCGCCGGCCGCGCTACAAGACAGGACCGCTGACACCACGCAGCTGCCCGGCGTGGTTGAGGTTTGGGCTCTCCATGGCGTCGGAGCGGTCGGGGCCGAATACTCGGAGCTGGTTTGCCTCACCGGTACTATGGGTGGACGACCGCGGCGCTCGGACGGGTCGGGAGGATGCGCGGTGGCGAACTGGGTGCCGTTCCTGTCCGCTCTCGCCGGCGGCGGCTTCGCCCTCGCTGGCGCGGTCATTGGTCAGCTGATGACCAAACGTCGCGAATTCGTCCTCGATGAGCGCCGAGCCGCCCGCGTTCGCGCTGACGCTGCCGCCGACCGGAACCGGGAGTTGTTCCTGCAGGTGGCTGAGTACGCGCAAAACTACGAGTCGAAGCTGGAGGTATACGAGGACGGGGTCACCGCGTCCGTGGTGTCCACACCAGCGGAGTTAGTGCACCGTGACCTGCTCAATGCCCGGGTGCGGACCTTGAACCACCCACAACTGCGGGTCGCATGGGACGCGCTGATCCTCGCTGACGGTTACGTCAACAGCGTGTGGCGGAACGGCAATTTCGACGTCCATCCAGACACGGGAAACTCATACATCGACTCGGACGAGTTCTACATGCTCGCTTCGCACATCGCCGTTGAAGCGGTTGTGCTCGCCGCGACTGCCGCGCTCGGCCCTGAGCAGGACGCGCAGCTGTTCAATGGGCCGGTGACCGCACTCGCCGGGCAGGTCCAGCAGGCGTTCGATGAGGTCCATGCCGCCAAGACCGACCGCCGGGCGGTGGAGAAGGCCACGGCGCGACGGCTACGCGCCGCACTGCACGTCAGTCGGGCGCTAACCATGAGCGGCTCGCTAACCGCACGTACCGCAGCGGAGATCACAGCAGAGATCGGCGCCGCCATCGACACGGCCGTCGGCGACGTAGACAAGACCCATTGACCTGGACCGGTGCAGCGGCGCGAGGCCAAGTGGGGCCGCTGGTTCCGTTTCCGGTACGCCAGCGCGATCGTGGCCCACTCTGCACCGCGGACAGTCACGGTGTTGATGCTTGGGATCCGTTCCGGTTGGCTCCTCTGCGACAGCGATCGCGGCAGGAAGTCACGGTGCTGGCGGACTGCCCGCGCTCGGCTCGAATCCCGCGCTGCTGAACCGCGCCGGACCCATCCGCTTCTTCCGCCGACCGCCTGTCGCGCTGCGTAATCGGTCGCGGCGTCCGAAGCCCGTTCGGTTTTGGCCGATGAGCGTGCGGGCTGGATCTGCCCAACCACATACAACAGTCGTCCAAGGGCCTAACCCGGAAAGCCTGCGCGACCAGCCACTGGGCGCGTGCGGGCCTAGTACCGCCCTGCTCGACACGACCGTGCCGGCGGTCAACAGCGCCTTGCAGCGGGCCCGGGCGACGCCGCGCGGGCGGTGACCGGGCGGTCGCCTGGAGTGGTCGCCCGCAGGCGTTCCGGACCCGGCGCAGCGCGAGCTGCTGGAGCGGTACATCGCCGCGCACGAACGGGCCGAACCGGAGGCCTTGGCGACCTGCTTCGCGAGGACATCCGGCTGACCATCGGGCCCAGTGTGGGCGAGTGGACCGGCAAGGCCGCGGTCGCCCGGCCGGTGCGCTGGGACATGAACTCCCCGGCCAGTGGCGGATGTGCTGCCGCTCGGGTTTGCCACGTAGTGGCACAATCAGTGGCGGCGGTTTCACAGAAGCCAGTCAGCGTTTACGGACAACGACACGAGGATCGAGAGTTGAGTTGGACTGGACTGCGTTGATCAACGTTGCCGTTGCTGCGATAGCTGTTGGCATATCGTTCCTAGCGGTCATGAGGAGCAATCAACAGCAACAGCGTGATGCCTTCTTTCGCTCCCAAGAAATGCTGATGGCAAGCGACCTGCAACAGGGTCGTCGGCTCTTGGGTCGCGCGACCCGTGCTGGAGAACTGCCAGCAAACGACGAAGATTACGAACTAGTCGAGCGGGCCCTCAGCAACTTCAATACCGTTGCGACTCTAGTGCGCCTTAGGGTAGTCCCCAGGCGCTGGATCCTCGAGTCGTGGCATCATGCCTTGCGAGACATGAGAATTGGATACGAATCGGTGTCAGCCGAGCGTCGGACACGTATGGGCGTCTCCGTAGACCATCGATGGTTGGACCTTGGAGCTCTCATCACCGCCGCAGAACGGTACCGGAGCAACGGACCGTGTTGCCGCAGCTCCACTCATCATAATGAGCCATCAGAAATCAGGACATTGAAACGGGCAGACGCGCTCGGAGCTCGCCGGTGTCAGTTGCAGGATTTGGGCCGCAGGTCGCCCATCCCAGATACAACTGCTTAGCCCTGGCGCTCGCCTCGGCAGAGCACGGATAGGGCTCCTCGACCAGCATCGGCGAGGACGAGCTGGACTGGTAGAGCACCGACGGTTGACGTTCGCAAACTTCGAGCCCGGCGCGTGGTCCCCCAACGCGGGCCGACAAAGGAGTCCACACTGCGCTGATCTGCCGCAATGTGAGCGGCCAGCACGTTGGAATGACACAGCGAGTGCAGAGGGATTCTTCGTCTGGCTCGCTGGCGGATCGCCTGGTCCTGGGCGCGGTCGCCGCGGGCGGGCGCTGCGCGGGAGCCGGATGCGAGAATGCGCGCCATGTCGTATGACCT
>Ga0137375_10007531_pt1 | contig 12948 bp, 12 predicted proteins | sample SagtaG_24_FD_104936 | JGI IMG/M metagenome (GOLD analysis project Ga0137375, IMG submission 104936) | Vadose zone soil microbial communities from Sagehorn Ranch, Mendocino, California, USA - Sage1_R_113_16 metaG | ecosystem: Environmental > Terrestrial > Soil > Vadose zone | place: USA... | reverse complement strand
GGGTGCCGGGGACGGGATTCGAACCCGTACGGCCTTGTGGGCCCGCGGATTTTAAGTCCGCCGCGTCTCTCCAGTTTCGCCACCCCGGCGGCGAAAGTGCGGGCAGGCCGCAGTATACGGCAGGGTTCAGGCGGCTTCGAGAGGCCCCTCGGACTGCAGGAGCGGCTCGGCGGCGCGCGGCACGCGCACGAAGCGCAACAGCAGCACCAGCGCCAGCACGATGCTGATAGCCAGCAGCACGAAGATGCCGCGATAGCCGAAGCGGGGCAGAAACAGCTCGGCTGCGACCAGCACCGACAGTGGAATGGCGATGGACTCCGCGGACGCCTTCAGGCCGGCGAAGACGCCCGTCTTGTCGGGCGGGATCAGCGCAGTCAGCAGCGGCCAGTTGACGGCGGTCGCCGCCCCGTTGCCGATACCCGCCAGGACGACCACGCCGATAAGCTCGCCCAACGTGGTGATCACTACGCCCGCGAGCGCACTCAGCGCCAGCAGCGCCCAGCCGATCGCGAGCACGGGCCGCGTCCCGATCCGATCGGCAATCTTCCCAAAAACGACCGCCCCTACGGCCGTCAGCACGAGCAGCGCCGCTGACAGGGCGAACCCGGTGTCCTGGGTCTCGTGGATTTCGATTTCGATGTACAGCACCAGGTACGGCAGGATCGCGTTCAGCCCGAACTGATAGACGAACAGCGTGCCCAGGTAGCGCATCGCCTGGCGATGCTCGAGCAGCGCATCGAAATACTGGCGCGCCGAGAAGCGCTCAGCAGTAGTCGGGTGGTCTTCGGCAAGCTCGCGCGGCTCGCGGATGCCGATGAAAGTGATACCGAAGCTCACGATCAGAATGCCCGCGACAGTCAGGTACACCCACAGGGGCACGGCGGTGCCGCCGCGAGTCACGACCGAGACCATCACCAGGAACAGCACCGAGCTCAGGAGCTGCACGCCAGTCGCCAGGCCACCCAGCACGCCGCGCTGCAGCAGCGGCGCGATGTCGGCCAGCAGCGCGGTGTACGGGTCGACGGCGACGTTGAAGAAAATGGAGAACAGGAAGATGACGATCGCCAGGCCGAGCAGATCGTGAATGAACGCGCCGGCGACGAAAAACGCGGCCGATAACGGAATCCCTATTAAGAGGAAGATCCGGCGGCGGCCGAAGCGCGTCCAGACACGATCGGATAGTGCCCCAACGGTGGGTTGAATCAGCGCGCCCTCGATGCTGCGGGTGCTCGCGAGCAGCCCGATCATCAGATCTGGCGCGCCGAACGACTTCAGGATCGGCGGCAGGACGAAGTTGTTGAACGCGTAAAACGCGCCGGTGCCGACGGAGCCCGCGGCATACACCAGCATCGTCGCCAAGGAAAGCGCCTGCTGGCGCATGGGCTGCACGCGCTTATTCTGCCCACTCGCCCGCGGCCGCGCTGGCCTCTTGGTTAACGTCTGCGGGCGTTAGCCAGCACGGAGCGGGGCGCTCGCGGTGGGCGGGTCCACACTACTACCCGTCCACTCCACCCAGCCGCGCGGCGTGCTGCCCCAATGCTGCGACCCGTTCGTGAAGGTCGGCGTATTGGTGCCTTTGCGCCAGAACGCCAGACCCCTGGTCGTCTGCTGGTGCACATCGCCCGTCCCATTCGGGTCGGCGAATTCGCAGGTCAGCGGCTCGCACATCGCATCGCCGAGCCGCGTCTTCAGGTCGGCAAAGCCAAAGGTGAACTTGGGCGACACGCCTGGTGCGCAGCGATTCGTCGCCTGGGCGTTACGCGCTGCATTGCGGCTGTTGGTCACCGCGGGCGCACTGGCCACCGGCGCTGGCGGCGGCGCCGCCAGCGAATGGAAGCGCCTCCGATCGCGCCGGTTCCGCCCGTCACAATGAATTCATTCAGGAGGATCAGCGCCCGAGCTCGGGCTGCTTGAGCAAGTGGACCGACAGCAGGTCCATCCAGGTCAGCCCGATGACGACCGTGATGCGCTGGAGGAGACCCGCGATATCGGGCAGGCCATTGACCTGTGCGAAGCCGGCGCTCGTAAGGAAGGCGGCGATGAGGAACGCAAGCCCGGTCGCGATTGCGTACGCGGCCCACGCCCTCTGTCCCCAGCCGACGAACCGGCGGCCCAGGACGAAGCACGCGGCGGGCAGCCCGACGAAGAAGCCGGTTGAGAACAGATCATGCAGAACGCCCGAGACGCTCCGCTCGACAGGACGGTTAGGCGTGCCGGGCGGGTAGCCGTTCAAAGGGTCAGGGACGAAGATTCCAGCTCCGATAAAGCCGATCCCCACGGCGGCGAGGAGGATGAGCGCCCATCTCGAACCGCCCATTGGTCGCAATGCGGCGCGCAGACCGCTGACGAAGCCGAGCGTCAGCAGACCGGTCACGATGAAGTTGGCCCGCTGCGTCCAGCCGAGAGCACCGAATTCCAATGAGCTGACGGGATGGCGCAGTGGGTCGTAATCGGGCCGCATCGCTCCTTCGATGAGGAACGCACCGACGAAAATGAGGGGCGCGAGGGCGCCGGCCGCCAGGAGCCGCCGGGTCGACGGGCGATCCTGCGTTGTGATCGCTCCGTCTCGTGCACGCCGCGAGTCGGTCATACGAACGTCCTCCGTCGCGATCGTTGAAGATCGGAGCGCAGCAGGCGGCGGTAGGCGTGGGGATCGCAGCGGATGCTGTGCGGGCACTCCCCCGGGAAGCGCTCGCGCGTGCGCGGCTCGGCGAGCTCGATCGCTCGCCACATCGCCTCAGACGACGGGACGGCGAGCCGTCCGGATACGGCGGCTGCCAGCCACTCCGCCTGCGTCTCGACGACCGGCAGCAGGCCACCGGGCGCGTCGACAAAGCCGACGAAGTACAGCCCGACCAGGCCGGGCGGGACGATCCGTCGGTACAGCGGCAGGTCGCGGCCGTGCGGCGTAAGGAGGGATTGAGACAGGAAGGGGAGGCTGATGCGGTACCCGGTTGCGTAGATGATGCGGTCCACCACCTCCTCGGTCGCGTCGACAAAACGCACGCTCTCTCCCGCAAAGCTCGCGATGGCGGGCGTAACGATGACCTCACACCGGCGCACCGCCGGCAGCAGGTCGGAGGAGATGATAGGGATCCTCTCCAGGAGACGGTGGGCGGGGCTCGGCCAGGACGTCGGGTACGCGCCGCGTGCACGAGCAGCGGGCAAGCCGTAGACGAGGTTCATCAGCCGCCATGGCATCCGATTGAGCGGCTCCACATCCCCTGCGTCGTACGGTTTGTCGCCTATCCAACGCGGGATCACGTGGGCGCCGCTCCTGACGGACATCAACGTGCGGTCCGCCACGCGTGACACTTCGACCGCGATCTCGGCTGCGGATTGTCCGCCACCGACCACCAGCACGCGTTGCTGGGCGAAGGCGTCGGGCGTGCGGTAGTTGTGCGAGTGACTCATCTGCCCCGCGAAAATGCCCGGGTAGCTGGGGAGCTTCGGGCACCAGAACACGCCGATTGCGATCACGACGGCGCGGAAGCTGTGCACCGAGCCATCGTCGAGCACGATCCACCACCCCGCTCCATCCGGCCGCGGCTCCAGGCGCTGCACGGTGGTGTTGAAGCTGATGGCGTTGCGCAGCCCGAACTCGTCCGCGTACGCAGCCAGGTAGGCAGCCATGTCGGTGCACGTGGGGTAATCACCATATGCAACTGGCATCGGAAAACTCGGGTACTGCATCCGACGGCGCGAAGCGTTGGTGCGCAGCGAGGCATACGCTCCCGACAGGCAGGTGTCGTTCTCGTAGCGCCAGAGTCCTCCGACGTCCGAGCCTTGCTCGAAGCACGTGACGGTAACTCCCTGCTCACGTAGCGCCTTCAAAGCCGCGAGTCCGGAGCAGCCCGCTCCAATCACGGCTACCTCGGCGAGCGGCATGCCGTCGTGCACGGAAGCATTCATACAGATAGTCTGTATCCTACATACAGCCTGTATGTCTGTCAAGGACCGCGCCAGGCGGATGCTGCTTCGGTTAAGCGCACCTGGCACCGGGCCGCTCACACTCCGGCGTGGTGCTCCAGAACCAGAGCCGCGAGCGGCGCTGGGCTACCCACTGATAGGCCCGGTCTTCAGCCCAGCGAATCGGCGGGACGAGGTAGAGCCTGGCCAACCTGGACCACGCTGCTCCAAGCTCGGCCAGAACGCGATTAACAGCTGCGGCGCCGGTGAACGACGCCTCGCTCGAATCGATCGCCCATAGCTCGCGGTCCGTCTGCGCCCGTGTGAGACCATAGTGCTCCACGAGGCCGGGTGTCTGACTGGGGAGGGCCAGCACACGGCCGGCCTGGTCGCGCGCTCGTACCCAGCGCGCGCAGCGCGTTCAAAAGCCTCACGTGCCGTCGAAGAGCACCACGACGCGTGCCGGACCAAGCAGGGGAGGATTGGACCGCATCATTGCTCCTGGGCATCAGCGTAACTGGGGGTTCGAGTTTGTGTTCGTCCCAACATCATCAGCAGGAGTAGCTTCACGACTGCAGCGGGCCGGGACAGCAGTGCCACGACCAGCGGTAACGGGTCAAAGTACGACCGGCGCGCGGCGATGAGGTTTCCGCGAAGGAGGATGTGATCGACCGTCGTCCACTCGACGTTGCGTCCGCCCAGCGTGCCGTGCAGCGCAAGCTGGATGAACAGGCCGTCCTGGCTCGCACTCCAGCGGACGACCTCACCGCGCAGGTCGGGCATGATTCGGAACAGCGGCTCGAACAGCTCGCGTAGTCCCCGCGGACCACGCAACACGGGCGAGAGCGGCTGGATCAGGACAGCGTCCGGCGTGAGGCATGCGCCAAAGTGCTCGAAGAACCGGCGTTGATCGGTGGCCCCGACCCGCCAGCCGTCGCTGAACCACCCCACGACCTCCGCGGTCTGCTCGGGCGAAGTCGCCTGCGCGGGCGGGCCAGGCCTCGGCACGTTCGTTGACATACAGACAGACTGTATGTAGCATACGTGCTGTAGGCTCGTCAACGATGCATGGGCGCGTCCAGCCGTGGGGTGTCGACAGGAAGGTAGGGCTGAAACGATGGGCAAGGCAACAGCTGCTATTGGCAGCAGCGCGTTCTTCTTGCTCGCACCTGGCGTGGTCGCGGGCCTGATGCCATGGTGGTTGACCGGATGGCAGGCAAAACAACTGCAGCCGGTCGTCGTCGTGCTACGCGTGGTAGGTGTCATGCTGATCGTGGCCGGCGGTGCGGTGCTTGTGCATGCGTTCGCGCGATTCGTCGTCGAGGGCGTCGGCACGCCAGCACCGATTGCGCCCACGCGGCGGCTGGTCATCGACGGACCCTACCGATACGTGCGGACTGCTTGATTTAGAGTCTGCTGGGCGATGGAGGTCAGGAGTCGGAAGGCAGAGCAGACCGAAGCGACCCGCTCAGCGCTGATGGCGGTAGCACGTGAGCTCTTCGCACAACGCGGCTACGCCGGCGTTGGAACGGAAGAGATCGTCCAGCGCGCGCGGGTCACGCGCGGCGCGCTGTATCACCATTTCCGCGACAAGAAGGATCTCTTCCGCGCGGTCCACGAGCAGCTGGAGGGCGAGCTTGCGCAGGCGATCGCCAGGCGAGTCGCCGATGGGCCGGCGGACGACCCGATCGAGCTGCTGCGCACCGGCGTACGCGCCTTTCTCGATCATTGCATGGACCCCGCACTGGCTCGCGTGGCGCTGGTCGACGCGCCGTCGGTCCTCGGCTGGCAGGAGTGGCGAAGGCTTGACGAGAAGTACGGTCTGGGCCTGGTGATGGCCGGGCTGGAGGGCGCGATGGCGGCGGGAGCGATCCGCGACCAACCGGTGAAGCCGCTCGCCCACCTGATCCTGGGTGCGCTCAGCGAGGCTGGCATGCTGATCGCCAACGCCGATGACCCCAAAGGCGCGCGCGCCGCCGTTGAGCCGCCCCTGCTGGCGCTGCTCGACGGCTTGCGCGCCTGACTCTCGCAGTCTCGGCGACGTGAACTGCGGTCTCGCACGTGGGGCACCGGCGTATCGATCGGCCTCGAGCCTCCTGCAGCGTCAAGACTTTCGGCACGGGCCGGGCGGGCACCCTAAGGTGGCGGCATCTGGCTGCCTGGCCTTGGGGCTGTGGTCGGCGACGGGGTTCCGGACGATTAGGATCCGCCTCTTCAGCTAGCAGCCGCCTGTGCCAGCTGTTGAGCCTCCGCTACTACCTGCTCGAGTGGCAGCAGCCCGCCGTCGTTCCAGGTCGCGGCGAAGCGCTCCGCGCCGAGGCGATCGCGGGCAAGCGCCAGCCGACACTCGAGCCGCTCGTACTCGTTTGGGAAGAACTTGGCCCCGAGCTGCTCTCGTACCACCACCGCCGCCGCCGCAGCCGCCCGGGTGGCCGCTTCGGGTTGCGTGACGGCTAGCACCGCCGCGGCACCTTCGAGATTGCGCAACAACAAGAGGCGGTCGCCCGTCTCCTGTGCCAATGCGAGGCCTGCCGCGTACAGCTGACTCGCCTGTGTTAGCTGACCATTGGCGTACGCGAGCCGCGCCGATGCCAGCAGGGACGCGCCGCGCCCGCGCCGATGCTGCGGCCCACACTGGACCAGCAGGCTGCGCTCGAGCAGCTGCCGAGCAGAAGCCCAGTCGCCTCGACCTTCAGCCACCCGCCGTTCGAGCGCGTGGCCAGCGTCGCATGGATCGCCTGCTTCGCGAAGCAGTCGCAGCGCTTCGGCGGCCTCGGTCGCCGCTCCTCCAAGGTCGCCCTCGCGCTCGGCAACCGACGCCAGCCCCTCACGAGCGTAGCCTTGTAATTGGCCGTGCCCAAGCGCAACTCCGATCGCGAGTGAAGCTTCATAAAACGCGCGTGCCTGCGTCAGCTCGCCTCGGTCGCGCGCCACGTGGCCGAGCAGGCGGATGGCGTGGGCCACTTGTACCTTGTCGTCGATGGCCGTGGCGTTCGCCAGGCTCTCGTGCAGGCGGGACGCCGCGGTCGTGAAGTCACCCTGGCAGTACGCCAGGTGGCCGTCCCAGCTCAGCGCTCGCGCGCGCAGGGCAGAAGGCTGTTCAGCATCGAGTGCCAAGACCTGTGTGAGCCAGCAACGTCCCTCCGCGTAGTGGCCCTGCGCGTACCAGTGCGGTGCGAGACGCACGGCGAGGCGCAGACCTGCGTCTGCGTCGGAGATAGCGATCGACCAGTGCAATGCAGCACGAAGATTCGCGTGTTGTTGCTGCAGGTCGGCGATGTGCTGGGGATCCCGGGCACCCGGCGGGACGCGCTCGACGAGCGCCAGGCACCACGCCAGGTGTTGGCGGCGGACCACCTCCGATTCGGTGGCCTCGGCCTGCCGCTCCAGTCCGTACTCGCGCATGGTGTCCAGCATGTCGAACCGTTCCTGTCCGCCCAGGATCTCGCCACGGCGAACCAGGCTACTGTCCATCAACGTGCTCATCGCTTCCACAACCTGGCCACGACTGAGCTGGGCATCGCTGCACACGGCCTCGGCCGCGTCCAGCGTCCAGCCTCCGGCAAACACCGCCAGGCGCCGGAACAGCAACTGCTCGGTCGGCGCCAGCAAGTCGTAGCTCCAGGTCAGGGTTTGTCGGAGCGTCTGCTGTCGCGCCGGCAAATCGTGCGGCCCGCGGGTGAGCAGTGGTAGGCGCTGCTCCATCAGTCGCAGCAATGCTTCGGGAGCCAGCAGAGCAGCGCGCGACGCGGCGAGCTCGAGCGCCAGCGGCAGACCGTCTAGCCTGCGACAGATGTCGGCCACCGCCTGCGCGTTGCTTGCGCACAGTACGAAGTCTGGTGCGACCGCGTGGGCACGCTCTACGAACAGCATGACGGCCGGGGCCGCCGTTATGACCTCAAGGGAACGCGCCTCGTCGCTGGGCGTTGCCAGAGGCGGCACCACAAGACGTCGTTCGGCACGCAAGCGCAGCGCCGCCCGGCTCGTGATGAGCAGCGCCAGGCCCGGAGAGGTCTCCATCAGCTCGCTCAGCAGTGACGCGGCGGCCACGAGGTGTTCGAAGTTGTCCAGCACCAGCAGCACTTGTCGTGCACGGAGGTGCTCGCGTAGCAGGTCGCGGGCGGTGAGGCCACCGGTGTCGCGCACACCCAAGACGCGGCCGATGGTCGCTGCGACGAGGCGTTGGTCGTGTAGCGGCGCCAGGTCGACGAACACTACGCCGTCGGCATACGCGCCCTGTACCTCACGGGCAACGGCCAGCGCCACGCGTGTTTTGCCGACGCCACCCGGCCCAACCAGCGTCAGCATTCGCACGGGCGGCGCCGCTTGCCGCAGCAATGCCACTGCGGCCCGCACGTCCGCCTCCCGCCCGATAAGTGGCGTCGCCGGCTCAGGCAAGCATGGCAAGAGTGTCGGCGAGCCACTCGCCGGACCGACCGGCTTGCCACTCGCCGACGCCGCTGCGAGAAGCGCGGCGCGTTCGGCGGCCGCCAACCGCAGCGCTGCAGCCAACGCCCGCAGCGTGTGCGGGTGCGGGCGGCGCCTGGTCCCCTGCTCGATGGCGCCGATCGCCGCCGCGCTGAGCCCAGCCCGCTCGGCCAGATCCGCCTGGCTCAGGCCGGCTCGCATCCGCAAGGACTGCACCAGGGCACCGAGCCCTTCGACAGTCGGCGCGTCCCGTGTCAGCGCCTGGGTGAGCACGCAGCAGTGTAGCGCCGGGTAGCGCGGCGCGCATACGGCAAAAGTTCTCGATTGTGGGCTTATCGTGGGGCCGCTGTGGGTGGCGGATGGGCTCGTGTGAGTGGAAACTCGCCCCGAACCCATGAGACGTCGTGACCTTGTGCGGACGGCCATGATGGCCGTCGCCTCAGCCGGGCTGCGGTCAGCGGTCCAGCATCTCTCGTCCACACCCGTGGTGGCCCACGGTTTGCGCGGCGATGGCGTCGCCCCACCGCAGCTACCAGCGCAGGCTGGGCCGAACAGCCCTGGCTTCCGCCGCGTGCGTCCCTCGGATCCGGCGTGGCCGAGCGTAGATCGGTGGGAACAGCTGAACCGCGACGTGGGCGGACATTTGATCGGGGTGGAGCCGTTGCTCGCCGCCTGTGCGGAAGCCCCCGAGAGCACGACCTGCGAGGCGCTGATCGAGAATCTTCAGAACCCCTACTACATCGGCGATCAGGCCGCCGGAACCCAAACATCTGGTTGGCTGGACGCCTGGACGCCCGCGCCGAGCGCTTACGCGCTGGCAGCCACTACTCCCGACGACGTGGTGGCATCTGTTAACTTCGCTCGCGAGAACCGTCTGCGGCTGGTTGTCAAGGGCGGTGGCCACAGCTACCAGGGCACCTCCAACTCCGCCGATTCCCTGCTGTTATGGACGCGGCCTATGAACAGCATCGTCCTGCACGACGCGTTCGTGGCCCAGGGTTGCGCGGCGATGCAGGATCCGCAGCCGGCCGTCACAGTCGACGCAGGCGCGCTCTGGATGCACGTATACGATGCGGTGACGACCAGGGCCGGACGATACGTACAGGGTGGTGGGTGCGCGACCGTCGGTGTCGCGGGGCTCGTCCAGAGCGGAGGGTTCGGCGGCTTCTCGAAGAACTACGGCACCAGCGCCGCCGGACTATTGGAAGCGGAGATCGTGACTGCCGATGGCGCGGTCCGCATCGCTAACACCTGCACCAATCCGGAGCTTTTTTGGGGGCTCAAAGGCGGCGGCGGCAGTAGCCTGGGTGTCGTCACCAGGCTGACGCTGAGGACCCGCGATTTGCCGGCCTTCTTCGGCGTGGTGAACGCGACCGTCACGGCCGCGTCCGACGAAGCCTTCCGCCGTCTGATTGGCGAATTCGTCCGCTTCTACAGCGTTGGCCTGGTCAATCCACATTGGGGCGAGACCATCCGCTTCCGCGCGGACAACACCTTCGTCGTCAGCATGGTCTTCCAGGGGCTCGACGAGCAAGAGGCCCGCGCAGTCTGGGCGCCGTTCTTCGATTGGGTGGCCGCCGCGGCGAACGACTTCACCATTACCGCGCCGATTTTCATTGCTGCCGTACCGGCGCAGGACTGGTGGAACCCGGTCTTCCTGGAAAAGATCTCCCCCGGCCCCGTGCTTGTCGATGACCGGCCAGGTGCGCCGGACGCAAACGTCTGGTATGCCGCCAATACGAACGAGGTCGGCTGGTTCATCCATGGCTACGAGTCCGCGTGGCTGCCACAGTCCTTGTTGCAACCTGCGCAGCAGCAGTCCCTGATCGATGCGTTGTTCGCCGCCACGAAGCATTGGTCTGTGGGGTTGCATTTCAACAAGGGGCTCGCGGGTGCCAACGCTGACGACATTGCGGCAGCGCGAGACACGGCCATGCATCCAGGCGTGCTGACAGCATTCGCCCTGGCGATTATCGGCGCCGCTGGCCCGCGGGCCTACCCGGGCATGCCTGGTGAGGGGCCGGATCTGACTGCTGCGCGTGACCAGGCGCAAGCAATCGGTAGGGCGATGGCGGAACTCCGGAGGGTTGCACCGCGCGCAGGCTCGTATGTAGCCGAAAGCAACTTCTTCGAGGCTGACTGGCGGCAGTCATTCTGGGGTCCGAACTACCCCAGATTGCGGGCGGTAAAGGCCGCGTATGATCCCGAAGGGCTGTTTTTCGTCCACCATGGCGTGGGCAGCGAAGACTGGAGCGCCGACGGTTTCACGCGCTTGACCTGAGATCATCCTGGGACGTCGATCGTGCCGTGCACCAAACTGGCCGAGAGCACCTCTGGGTAATGGTCCGAAGGCCCATCGAACAGCGTTGCCGGCTGGTCTTTACGTGCCGATCGGATAGCCACCGCGCCCGCTACCGAGGTTGTGCCGCGGCGCTGCCTTCAGGACCACGAATGCACGACCGTGCCATCCGGGCATCTCCGTTTCGGGTGACGGCGCGGATCTCGCGGATCGGTTCGTAGTCTGGCGGCGACTACGCTGTCGGGGTGGCGAGCGATGACGAAATGGTGGACCGGGCGCGGGGAGCGCAGTTCCCGCCCAGGCGGGTGGCTGGTCGGGGGCGTGATTGGTACCGAGGTGACTGCCATGTGCATTCGGAGCGCTCGTACGGCGGCCAGCTGACGCCCGAGCAGCTTGTGGCCGGTGCCCGTGAGATCGGCCTGGACTTCATCGCCGCCACCGAGCACAACACATCCGACACACACGGCGTCTGGGGGCCACTCGCCAATGATGATCTCCTTGTGATCCTTGGCCAGGAGGTCACCACCCACACCGGGCACTGGCTGGCGCTCGGCATCGACCCGGGCCAGGTGGTCGAGTGGCGGTATGGCATCCGCGACGACGTGGTCGAGCGGTATCTGGACCAGGTACACCAGGCTGGTGGTCTGTGCGTGGCGGCCCACCCGCACGCACCGTACCCCTCTGGCGTTTTCATGTACCCGTTCCATGGGTTCGACGTGGTGGAGGTATGGAACGGGCTGTGGAGCTCAGACCGGCCGTGGAACGCTGACAACGAAGCGGCCCTGGGCGAATGGGGTCGTAGCCTGGCCGCCGACATCCACGCTGGGCGGTGGCGGCCGGCCATGGGTAACAGCGACACGCACCTGGCGGGCCAGATCGGCCTCCCGCACACCGTCGTGCTGGCAGAGGAACTGAGCAGGGACGCGATTCTCGCCGGCGTCCGCGCCGGTCGGAGCTGGATCGCCGAATCATCCGCCATAGAACTGTCACTCACAGTCTCGGCTGCCGATCACAGCGCCGGGATCGGTGAGCGGCTGAAGACGTGCGCCGAGCCAGCCGTGATACGGGTCGAGCTAAAGGGTGTGCCATCCGGCAGCCTCAGCTTTCATACCGATCGCGGCACCGTGCACCGCGAATCGCTGCCCAACGACGGCTCGGGCACGCTCGAGTGGCGCACCAGCGCCGAGGAATCAGCGTTCGTCCGCATCGAGGTACGCCACCCCAGAGGGCAAATAGCGGCCCTCACCAATCCCGTCATCCTGATGACGTGAAACTCCGCGATGCCGACCCTACCGCTCGGGTCGACAAAGGCCGTGGCGGGCCTCCTGGAGTGATCTGCTGGTCGTACGCCACCTGACACCTGCTCGGCGCCAGCGCCACAGCCGGCACGTGCTGTTCACGTGATGATGTCGACGATCTCCGGGCGAGACTGCTCGTCGCGGGATAGCTGCTGCTACTGCTCGTGCGGCATGCCGGACTAATCGATGCTCGAACCAGGGCGGCTGTTGACAGCGAGTCCGGCACCTCGTGCAACCGCGAGGGTCATCGAGGTCGGCGACGAACCGGAATTCCTCAGCATTGAGCTTGGCCGGCCGCGCGCAGCAACCAGCTCGTATGCGTCGACGCGAAACCCGCGAGCCGTGCTGGCTGTCTAAGCAACAGCGCGGATGGGAGGGCGATGCGCGGGCGTCGGCGATCGGGCCCGATCGCGCCTTTTACGTCGGAATTGAGCCGGCGATGGTTCTTTCGCAGCGACGACCGCGGCGCGACGTGGAGCCGCTCCAGCCAGATTGACCAGCTGCCAACGCGCTCGACGTGGTACTCCCCACCGCCGCCGCACGAGCGACATGTGCGCTCGATCGACTTTCTGCCGAATGACGCGCGAAGCGTGCTGGTTGGCATCGAGGTCGGCGGCGTGCTCCTGTCGCACGATCGCGGCGAGACCTGGGCGGAGATGAACCACGGCGTCTACGTGGACATCCACTCTAAGGTGCGGGCCGGATCGCGCGGCGCCCTGGCGGGTCGTCGCGGCCACCGGGAACGGTGTACATCAGCGAGGACAGCGCTGCGTCCTCGCGACGGGTCACGGTTGGAAGCGAAGAAGGATATGCGGTCGGGGTCGGCTTCAATCCCCAGCGTGCCGGTGAGGTTCTGGTCGCCACGGCGACCAACCGCCTAGGCTTAATGCACGCGTGTTCCACTCACTCGACGGTGGCCACAGCTGGACCCAGATCGCCAGTCCAACGCTGCCAGACCAGAAGGCATCGCATTGACGTTGCCAAGAATAGGACGCCCGTTCTGATCTCGAACTG
>Ga0137375_10007526_pt1 | contig 12953 bp, 13 predicted proteins | sample SagtaG_24_FD_104936 | JGI IMG/M metagenome (GOLD analysis project Ga0137375, IMG submission 104936) | Vadose zone soil microbial communities from Sagehorn Ranch, Mendocino, California, USA - Sage1_R_113_16 metaG | ecosystem: Environmental > Terrestrial > Soil > Vadose zone | place: USA... | reverse complement strand
GGCGGCGGGGATCGCGGCGGCGCGGTTGGGGGCTCGGCTGATTGCCGACGACCTCCGGCGCCTCGGTATTGACGTCGATTGCCTGCCGGTCGCCGATGTGCCGGCCGCCGGCGCCGACCCGGTGATCGGCGATCGCGCCTATGGGGATACGCCCGACAAGGTCGCGGCGCTCGCCGGCGCCGCTGCGGCCGGGCTGTTGGAGGGCGGGGTGCTGCCCGTGGTCAAGCATCTGCCTGGCCACGGCCGCGCCACCGCCGACAGCCATTTGCGGCTCCCGGTGGTGAACGCGACGCGGGAGGAACTCGAGGCGACGGATTTCGCGGCATTCCGGCCGCTCGCGGCGTTGCCGCTTGGGATGACGGCTCATGTTGTTTTTACCGCCTATGACCCGCTCACTCCGGCCACAACTTCGTTCACAATGGTACAGCAGGTGATTCGCGGTTCGATCGGGTTCAAGGGACTGCTGATGAGCGACGACGTGTCGATGGGGGCGCTGTCGGGTTCCATCGCGGAGCGCACGCGCTCGGCGCTGGCGGCCGGCTGCGACCTCGTCCTGCACTGCAATGGCAAGCTCGACGAGATGCAGGCGGTTGCGACGGAATCCCCGCCGCTCGCCGGCGAGGCCGCTCGCCGCGCGGCCGCGGCGCTCGCGGCTCGCCGAGCTCCCGCCGCCATCGACATCGCCGAGGCGCGCAGGACCTTTGCCGCCATGTTGGCGGGAACCGCGGGCACGCGGAGGGCAGCGTCATGACCCCGGACGAAGTCAAGTTCGAAGCCGAGTTCGCCGCCGAGCGCGCGTCCGACGAGCCCGCGCTGGTGGTCGACGTCGAGGGCTTCGAGGGCCCGCTCGACCTGCTGTTGACGCTTGCGCGTCACCAGAAGGTCGACCTCGCCAAGATCTCGATCCTGGCGCTCGCCGACCAGTATCTCGCTTTCATCGAAGAGGCGCGGCGGCTGCGCCTGGAACTTGCCGCCGACTATCTGGTGATGGCGGCTTGGCTCGCATATCTCAAGTCGCGGATGCTGCTGCCCGACGCCAACGCGCCAGAGGGGCAGAGCGCCGAAGACATGGCCAATGCCCTGGCGCTGCGCCTCAAGCGCCTGGAGGCGATCCGCAATGCTTCCGAGCTGATGTTCGCGCGCCCGCAGCTCGATCGCGACGTGTTTCGCCGCGGCCAGCCCGAGCCGATCGCCCACATCAAGCATCCGGAATGGTCGGCGACGCTCTACGACCTGCTGACCGCCTATTCGCAACAGCGCCAGAAGCATGCGCTGGCGCGGGTGCGGTTTGCCAAGCGCGCGGTGTGGTCGCTCGCCGAAGCGCGTGAGACGCTGGAGCGGCTGATCGGGCAGTCGAGCGACTGGACGCGGCTCGATGAGTTCCTGATCAAATACGTGGTCGATCCGTCGCATGCCGCGACCGTGTTTGCGTCGAGTTTCGCGTCCGCGCTCGAACTGGTACGCGAGGGCAGGGCGGAGCTTCACCAGCACCAGGCGTTCGCACCGCTCTATGTGCGCAAGCGCGAAGCCGCGCTGGCGGCAGTCGAGCAGGGCGATGCGGCGACCGCCGGGGACAGCAAAGATTAGTGGAAGGGGAGGCCATCACGATGGGCCTGGCAAAGATGCAGGTAGTGACACCGGACGCTGCGTCGGAGGATGACGATAGCGTGAGCGACGCGCAGGCGCGGCCGGAGGAGCTTCGCCTGCTCGAGGCGATGCTGTTCGCTGCGTCCGAGCCGCTCAGCGAGAAGGATCTGGCCGCGCGCCTCCCGCAGGACGTCGACGTGCATGCGGCGCTGATGCGGCTGCAGCAGGACTATGCGGCGCGCGGGGTCAATCTCATGCGCATCGCCGGCAAATGGATGTTCCGGACCGCCAACGATCTGTCGTGGTTGCTGAGCAAGGAGACGGTTGAGACGCGCAAGCTCTCGCGCGCGGCGATCGAGACCCTCGCCATCATCGCCTATCACCAGCCGGTCACCCGCACCGAGATCGAGGAGATCCGTGGCGTGTCCACGTCCAAGGGCTCGGTCGACGTGCTGCTGCAGACCGGCTGGATCAAGCCGCGCGGACGGCGCAAGGCGCCCGGGCGTCCGCTGACTTACGGCACGACGGGAGCGTTCCTATCGCATTTCGGGCTCGACGCGGTCGGCGATCTGCCCGGGCTCGACGAACTCAAGGGTTCGGGCCTGCTCGATGGGCGTCTGCCGGACGGGTTCTCGGTGCCGATGCCGTCCGACGATCCGGCGCTGCGCGAGGACGAGGACCCGCTGGAGCCAGGCGACCTTGACCTCGGCCTAGCGCCGCCGCGCGAGCGGACCGAGGAATAGGGCGCGCTCCGCTACGGGGCCGGCCGGCGTCTGCGCGATGGGTTGGCGTCTGCGCGATGGGTTAATGTGACGCCCACCGCCCGATGCCAAGGGTTCCAAGGGCTTAACGGCCGCGCTTGATGCAGATTTGCGGCGTTCGGACCCTGCCGCACACCTTGTTTTTTCTGCGCCCAGCGCCTAGGTTTCGCTTGATCCTGAATAGTCAGGCGGGCCCGTGCGGCCCAACGGGCCCGTGCGGCCCTCTCACCACGGAGGACGTACGCATGGGTGGTCTGAGCGTTTGGCATTGGATTTTGGTGCTGGCGGTTGGCCTGCTGCTGTTTGGCGGTCGCGGCAAGATATCCGAGCTGATGGGTGACTTTGCCAAGGGCATCAAGTCATTCAAGAAGGGCCTCTCGGAAGAAGAGAAGACCGAAGAGGCTTCCAAACCCGATCAGATGAAGACGATCGACACGCAGGCGCCCGCAACCGGCGCTCCGGTTGCCGGTGGAGCGCCCGCCGGTGCGTCGTCCGATCAGCGCAAGGCCGGCTGACGCGAGCGGCGCCCGACCGAACCTTCGGCATCGGGGCGCCGGCTTGGCGTCGCGGAGTCACGCTCAATGTTCAACATTGGTTGGAGCGAGCTGCTCGTCATCGGCATCGTCGCATTGATTGTCATCGGGCCGAAGGAATTGCCCGGCGCCTTGCGCACGCTCGGGCAATGGATGACGAAAGTCCGGCGCATGGCGTCGGAGTTTCAGAATCAGTTCCACGAAGCGATGCGCGAAGCCGAACTTGCCGATCTCAAGAAAGAGGTCGACGAGATGACGGCGAAGGCGCAGAGCTACGCGCACTTCGATCCGGTCGAGGATATCCGAAAGGACATCGAAGCCGCCGCCAGTCCGCCGCCGGAGTTGGACACCCCGGTCTCGGAGCCGTCGCCGCCAGCGGCGCCCGCGCCGACCACCGAGGCGGCTGCACCGCCGCCGGCGCCCGTTGCGGATGCGCCGCCGTCGGACGCTGCACCGGCCCCCGCTCCAGCCCAAACCGCCGAGCCGGCCGCCGAGCCCGGGCCGAAAGAGGCCAAGGTCGCCACCACTCCTGACACGGGGAGGGCGGCGTGACCCACGAAGACATCGAGGCCACCAAGGCCCCGCTGATGGAGCACCTGATCGAGCTGCGCGCGCGGCTGATCAAGGCGCTGGCGGCCTTCGCGGTGATGTTCCTGCTGTGCTTCTTCTTCTCGACCCGCATCTACAACATCCTGGTCTGGCCCTATGTCTGGGTGGCCGGATCAGAAAACTCGAACATGATCTATACGGCGCTGCTCGAGTTGTTCTTCACCCATGTGAAGGTCGCGATGTTCGGCGCGGCGTTCCTGTCGTTCCCGGTGATAGCGGCGCAGATCTACATGTTCGTCGCGCCCGGCCTCTACCGCCATGAGCGCCAGGCATTCCTGCCTTACCTCGTCGCCACGCCCATATTCTTCGCGCTCGGCGCGGCGCTGGTCTATTTCGTGGTGATGCCGCTACTCGTGCGCTTCTCGCTCAGCATGGAGCAGGCGGGCGCGGAAGGGCAGGCGAAAATCTCGCTGCTGCCGAAAGTCGGCGAGTACCTGTCGCTGATCATGCAGCTCGTGCTCGCCTTCGGGGTCGCATTCCAGCTACCGGTGATCCTCACGCTGCTCGGCCGCGTCGGCATCATCACCTCGCAGCAGCTCAAGGAAAAGCGGCGCTATTTCATCCTCGCCGCCTTCGTGATTGCGGCGGTCCTGACGCCGCCCGATGTGATCAGCATGTTGTCGCTTGCGGTGCCTCTGTCGGGACTCTACGAGTTATCGATTTTTGCGGTCCGGATCGTGGAGAAGAAGGCGGCGGCCGCCGCGGCGGCAGCGTCCGACCCGCCGCCGGAGGGCAAGCCGGCGGAATAGGCGTCGGCTAGAATGGCCCCCGGTCGAATCGCTTTGGGCGTCATGGCCGGGCTTGTCCCGGCCATCCACGTCTTTGCCGGCGGAATATTGGAAATCGTGTCATGCACGACATCAAGTGGATTCGCGAGAACCCAGAGGCCTTCGACCGCGGCTTGGCGCGGCGCGGGCTGCCGGGCGAATCCGGCAGGCTGATCGCGCTCGATGAACGCCGCCGCGCCGCGATTCAGAAGGCGGAGGGGGCGCTTGCGCGGCGCAACGTGGCATCGAAGGAAATCGGCGCGGCCAAGAAGAGCAACGAGGAAGATGTTGCGCAGAAGCTCCTCGCCGAGGTCGCGCGGCTGAAGGAAGACATCCCGAGGCTCGAGGCCGCCTCGAAGGACGCCTCCGAGGCCTTGGACAAGGCGCTCGCCGAGATTCCGAACCTGCCGCTCGACGAAGTGCCGGACGGCACGGATGAGACCGCCAATGTCGAGCACCACCATTTCGGGGCCAAGCGCAACTACGGCTTCGACCCCAAGCAGCACTTTGATCTGGGCGAAGACTTGGGCCAGATGGATTTCGAGACTGCCGCCAAGTTGTCCGGCGCGCGCTTCGTCGTGCTGAAGAAGAGGCTCGCGCGCATGGAACGCGCGCTCGGCCAGTTCATGCTCGACGTGCACACGACCGACCACGGTTACACGGAAGTCAGTCCTCCATTGCTCGTAAAGGAGTCCACACCTTACGGCACGGGCAATCTGCCTAAGGCAGCCGACGACATGTTCTGCACTCGCGAAGGGTTGTGGCTCATCCCCACCGCCGAAGTCCCACTCACCAATCTCGTGCGCGAATCCATCGTCGACGAGGCCGAGTTGCCGATGCGGCTCACCGCCTGCACGCCGTGCTTCCGCGCCGAGGCCGGCGCCGCCGGCAAGGACACCCGCGGCATGATCCGCCAGCACCAGTTCACCAAGGTCGAGCTGGTCTCGATCACCACCCCCGAGCAGAGCAACGACGAGCACGAGCGCATGCTGGCCTGCGCCGAGGAGGTGCTGCGCCGGCTCGAATTGCATTATCGCGTCGTGACACTGTGCACCGGCGACATGGGCTTCGCGTCACAAAAGACGTATGACATCGAAGTATGGCTGCCCGGCCAGAACATGTATCGCGAGATTTCCTCGTGCTCGATCTGCGGCGACTTCCAGGCGCGGCGCATGAACGCGCGCTTCCGCGGCAAGGACCGCCAGACGCGCTTCGTCCATACCCTCAACGGGTCGGGCGTCGCGGTCGGCCGTGCGTTGATCGCGGTGCTGGAGACTTACCAGCAGCAGGACGGCTCGATCGCGGTGCCGGACGCGCTGCAGAGCTACATGGGCGGGCTCAAGACCATCGAGCGCGCGGGATGAGCGCCGCGTAATGCGCATCCTGGTCACCAACGACGATGGCATCCATTCCGAGGGCCTCGACGCCTGCGCCGAGATCGCGCGCGCTCTCTCCGATGACATCTGGATCGTCGCGCCGGAATACGACCAGTCCGGCGTGTCGCATTCGCTCTCGCTCAACGATCCGCTGCGGCTGCGCTCGGTTGCCGAGCGCCGCTTCGCGGTCAAGGGCACGCCGACCGATTGCGTGATCATGGGCTCGCGCCACATCCTGAAGGACCGCCCGCCCGACCTGGTGCTTGCCGGCGTCAATCGCGGCCGCAACGCCGGCGAGGACGTGATCTACTCCGGCACGGTGGCGGGCGCGGTCGAGGGCACCATCCTCGGAGTGCCGTCGTTCGCGCTGTCGCAGTCCTACACGTCGCGCAGCGCCGAGCCGCCGCACTGGGATACATCGATCCGCTACGCGCCCGACATCATCCGCCGCGCGCTCGCCGCCGGCATTCCGCGCGACGTGCTGATCAACGTCAACTTCCCCAACTGCGCCCCCAATCAGGTCAAGGGCATCGCGGTGGCGTCGCAGGGGCGCAACCGGCAGGAGCGGCTGCAGATAGACGCGCGCCAGGACGGCCGCGGCAATGCCTATTACTGGATCGCGTATGTGCGCATGCGCGGACAGCCGCCGCAGGACGGCACCGATATTTCAGCGCTCGCCGACAACCGCATCACCGTCACGCCGCTGCGCCTCGACATGACCGACGAGCCGTTCATGACCCGGCTGGCGGACGTGTTCGACGATCCGGCGTAGCTGCGAGGGCCCCCGTCCTAGGCTCTGCTTTGGAGCAACTGCGCGCCTACACGCCGGCGTTCTTCCCGCCGCCGAGCGCAATCTCGATCATGCGGCCGAGGCCGTCCATCTGGAACGGCTTCTTGAGCATCGGCCGGTTGCGAAAGGCCTCGGGCAGGCCGACGTCGCCGTAGCCGGTGGCGAACACGAATGGCATGCCGCGCGCATCGAGCGCCTCGGCTACCGGAACGATGGTCTGGCCATTGAGGTTGATATCGAGAATGGCGACGTCGAACGTTGCAGTCTTCGCCGCTTCGAGCGCTTCGTCGACTCGCGCCGCCTGTGCGGCGACGATATAGCCGAGTTCGCCCAGCATGTCCTCGAGCAACATACGGATCATCAGCTCGTCTTCGACGACGAGAATGCGTGCGCCCTTGGACGCCGCGCTATGCCCCTGGACCGTGCTCATGTCCCGCCATCCGGCGCCCAGAATGGGGCGAAATTGCCGCTGCCGCCACTACAGCATGCCGTCCGCGGCAACGCTACGGGCCGGCGGAACTCTCCACATGATGGGATTGCCACATCTGCGGCAGGCTATTATCGGAGTGGAGCCCCGCACTCGAGCGACAGAAAGGGGGCGGGCGTGCCCAAGCAGCACCCGGTAGGCGACGATGGCGTCGGCCGCATGCAGTTCCTGCTGGAGCTGCGCCGGCGCGGGATCGCCGACGTCGCCGTGCTGCGCGCGCTCGATGAGGTGCCGCGCGAGCACTTCGTCGACGGCCGCTTCGCCGATGCCGCCTATGCAGACCAGGCGCTGCCGATCGCCTGCGGCCAGACCATCAGCCAGCCCTATGTGGTCGCCTATATGACCGAGCAGCTCGGCGTGCGGAGCGACCACAAGGTCCTCGAAATCGGCACCGGATCAGGCTACCAGGCCGCGGTCCTGTCACGGCTTGCGCGTGAGGTGGTCAGCGTCGAGCGCTACCGCACCCTGGCCAACGCGGCCCGCGCCCGGCTCGCGGCGCTCGGCTACTATCAGAATGTGGAAGTTATCGTCGGCGATGGGCTCGCCGGGGCGCCCGATCGGGCCCCGTTCGACCGCATCATCGTCACCGCGGCGGCCGAGACCGTGCCGGATGCGCTGGTCGAGCAGCTTGCCGAGGGCGGCGTCCTGCTGCTGCCGCTCGGGCCCCATGGCGGAACCCAGCACCTCGTCAAATTAACCAAGACTGCAGAAGGGCTCGAGCGCGAACAGCTGATCGCGGTCCGCTTCGTGCCGCTGCTCGCCGGTCAAGCCCGCGAACTGTAAGGGTTTTGGCGGAATTGCGTTAGGGTTGAGCCTTCGTAATCGCTTAAAGCCTTATTTACCCCCGAGCGGTTAACTCACCGGGTTGTTCTGTTGCGTACCGAGTGAGTAAGCCATGTCGTCGGTGGTCGAGTTGTTGCGCGCGCGGCCGCGAGCGGTCGTGCTGGCAGTCGTTGCGGTCGGCATCGCCGGCTGCAGCTCCGAATCAACTCGCTTCAACGAAAATCCCTTCGCTCGAGATTCGCGCCCCGGTGAGGTGACCGGTTCGGTTCCCCAGGCCGCGCCCTCCGGCCGGGTCGAGCAATCGCAGCTGCCGCCGCCCGGCGCGAGCCGGCCGATCGCCAGCGCGGCTCCGGCAGCACCCGCAACCGGCATCGCCGGCGGGGGCAGGGGGATGGCGAGCTATCAGCCCGCGACCACGCCCGCTGCCGAGGTCACCGGTTCGGTCCAGGCCCCGCGTCGACCGGCTCCCGCCGCCAATAACGTGGCGGCAGCGCCTGCTGCCACTGCGCCCGGCACGCACATCGTTGCGCCCGGCGAGACGCTGTCGAAGATCTCGCGCAAATACGGCAAGTCGATTCCCGAACTGGCCAAGGCCAACAACATCGAGCCGCACGCGACGCTCAAGATCGGCGACCGCATCCTTATCCCGGGCACGCGCACAACGGGCACGCCGGCGGCCAAGAACGCAGCCAAGGTTTCGCAGCCGCTGGCGCCCCCGGCGCAGAAGGCCCAGCCGGCACCGAAGGGCCAGGCAGCGGCACTGAAGCAGCCTGAGCAGCAGGCCCAGCAGGCGGCGGTGATTACGCAGACCAACGAAACGCCGCCTCCCACGATCAGTGCGGCGAAGACCACCGAGGCGACGCCGACCTTCCGCTGGCCGGTGAAGGGCCGCGTCATCACCGGCTTCGGTCCCAAGCCCAACGGTCAGCAGAACGACGGCATCAACCTCGCGGTGCCCGAGGGCACGCCGGTCAAGGCGGCCGAGGACGGCGTCGTCGCCTATGCCGGCAACGAGCTCAAGGGCTATGGCAATCTCGTGCTGATCCGCCACTCCAACGGCTATGTCACCGCCTACGCCCACGCCAAGGAGCTCCTGGTCAAGCGCGGCGACCCGATCAAGCGCGGACAGGTCATCGCCAACTCGGGTCAGACCGGCAACGTCGATGCGCCGCAGCTGCACTTCGAGGTGCGCAAGGGCCCGGCGCCGATGGATCCGCTGCCGATGCTCAACGGCGGATAAGATTCAGTTCAACTTGTAGCAATCAGCGCTCCGTCAATCTGACGCCGAGCCGCCCGGCGAGATCCTGCACATATTGCCAGGCGACGCGGCCCGAACGTGCGCCGCGGGTCGTCGCCCATTCGAGCGCCTCGCGTTCGAGCTCCTCGCCCTTGAACGGGATGCGGTAGTGGCTGACATAGCCCTGCACCATGGCGAGGTATTCGTCCTGGCTGCAACGGTGGAAGCCGAGCCATAGACCGAAGCGATCCGACAGCGAAACCTTCTCTTCGACCGCCTCGCCTGGATTGATCGCGGTCGCGCGCTCGTTCTCGACCATGTCGCGCGCCATCAGGTGCCGGCGGTTCGAGGTCGCATAGAACACCACATTGTCCGGCCGGCCTTCGATGCCGCCTTCGAGCACCGCCTTGAGCGATTTGTAGCTGGTGTCCTCGGCCTCGAACGAGAGGTCGTCGCAGAACAGGATGAAGCGATAGGGGGCGGCGCGCATCAGCGTCATCAGGTCGGGCAGGCTTTCGATGTCCTCGCGATGGATCTCGACGAGCTTGAGGAGCCCGTCCTTGCCGCGCGCCTGTGCGGCGTTGATCGCCGCATGCACCGCCTTCACCAGGGACGACTTGCCCATGCCGCGCGCGCCCCAGAGCAGCGCGTTGTTGGCCGGCAGCCCGCGCGCGAAGCGCTCGGTGTTCTCGACCAGCAGGTCGCGCACCCGATCGATGCCCTTGAGCAGCGCCATCTCAACCCGGTTGACGCGGGCGACCGGCGCGAGGTGCCGGCCGACCGGGTGCCAGGCGAACGCGTCTGCAGAGCCGAAATCGGGCGTCACCGGAATGCCCGGCGCGAGCCGATCGAGCGCATCGGCAATGCGCGCGAACGCGTCCGCGGCGCGGTCGGGCGCCGGTGTTTTCTGCGACGATTTGCCCTTGGAGGGGGCCTTTTGGGCGCGCTTGGCCATGGATCGAGGTTGGTTGCGTCGCACCCTTAGCGAGGCGACGGCAGCGCTGCAAGCAGGACCGGCTCTAAGTGGCGGGATCGGCACGGCAGGATGGACAGACCAGCGTTGCAATTGGGCCCCCGGCCGCTATAGTCCGCGCCGATTTCACCCGGCACCCCATGGCGCAAGCAAAAAAGCCGGTAAATACCGACACTTACCTGAGGACAGACGATGTTTGTGACGCCCGCTTTTGCGCAGGCCAGCCCGCTCGGCGACAGCCCACTGACCTCGATGCTGATCCCGATGGTGCTGATCCTGGTCATGATGTACTTCCTGCTCATCCGGCCGCAGCAGAAGCGGATGCGGGAACACAACGACCTGGTGAAGAACTTGCGCCGTGGTGACACCGTAGTTACCTCGGGTGGGTTGGTGGGCAAGGTCACCAAAGTGGTCGACGATGAGCAGATCGAAGTCGAGATCGCCGACGGCGTGCGGGTCCGCCAAGTGCGTTCGATGGTGACGAGCGTCCGCGCCAAGGGGGAGCCGGTGAAGGACGACGCGAAAGGCTAGCAGCGCGGCTCCAATCGACGCACGAACCGGGACGGGTCGTCATTCATGCTCTACATTTCCCGTTGGAAGGCATTGGCCATCCTGCTCACGGCGTTTGTCATCTGCTCGTTCGCCGTGCCGAATTTCTTCCCGGAGAAGATGGTTCAGAGCTGGCCCAAGTGGGCGCAGCGCCACGTCGTGCTCGGCCTTGATCTGCAGGGCGGATCGCACATCCTGCTCGAAGTCGATGAAGCGGCGGTGCGCAAGGAGAAGGTCGACCAGCTGCGCGATGATGTCCGCCGCGTTCTGCGCGAGGCGCGTGTCGGGCTCTCCAGTCCCCCCGTGGTGCGCGGCTCCAGCGTCGAGGTCACGGTGCGCGAGAGCGATCTGCAGACGGCCCTGAACAAGATTCGCGAGTTATCACAGCCGCTTGGTGGAATTCTGGGCGGCGCCGGCCAACGCACGCTCGAAGTCTCGAATCTGGGCGGCGGGCGTATCCAGGCGACGGTGACGGAGCCGGCCTTCGTCGAGCGCATCCGTCAGGCGGTTGACCAGTCGATCCAGATCGTCGAGCGCCGCGTCAACGAGCTCGGCACGGTCGAGCCGCTGATCCAGCGGCAGGGCACCGGCCGCATCCTGGTCCAGGTCCCCGGCCTGCAGGACCCGCAACGGCTCAAGGAACTGCTGGGAAAGACCGCGAAGCTCGACTTCCGCATGGTCGACGAGAGCATGACCCCCGAGCAGGCGCAGGCGAGCCGGCCGCCGCCGGAGTCGGAAATCCTCTACGGCACGCGCCGCGAGGGCCGCACGCCCTACCTGATCGAAAAGCGCGTATTGGTCTCGGGCGCCGATCTGACCGATGCGCAGCCTGGGTTCGACCAGCGGACCAGCGAGCCGGTCGTCAATTTCCGCTTCAATTCCTCGGGCGCGCGCAAATTCGCGCAGGCGACCGCGGAGAACGTGGGCAAGCGCTTTGCCGTCGTGCTCGACAACGAGGTGATCACCGCGCCGGTGATCCGCGAGCCGATCCTGCAGGGGTCGGGACAGATTTCCGGCAGCTTCACGGTCGAATCGGCGAACGACCTCGCCATCCTGCTGCGCGCCGGGGCGCTGCCGGCGCCATTGACGATCATCGAGGAACGGGTGGTCGGCGCCGGGCTCGGGCAGGACTCGATCAAGAAGGGCAAGGACGCGTCCTACTACGGCGCCGCGCTGGTGGTGGTCTTCATGGTCATCACCTATGGGCTGTTCGGCGTGTTCGCGAGCGTCGCGGTCGGCATCAACGTGGCGATGATCTTCGGCGTGCTGTCGCTGCTCAATGCGACGCTCACGCTGCCGGGCATCATCGGCATCGTGCTCACGATCGGAATTGCCGTGGACAGCAACGTGCTCATCTATGAGCGCATCCGGGAGGAGGTCCGCACCGGGCGCACTCCGATCACCGCCATCGACGCCGGCTTCACGCGGGCGCTCGCGACCATCCTCGACTCCAATATCACGACCTTCATCGCGGCGTCGGTCCTGTTCTTCATCGGTACCGGCCCGGTGCGCGGTTTCGCGGTGACGCTCGGCATCGGCATCATTACGACGGTGTTCACAGCATTCACGCTGACCCGGCTGATGGTCGCCTGGTGGGTCAGGTGGGCGCGTCCTCCACGGCTCGCGATTTCATAGGTCGGACCCGTGCGCCTGCATTCTTCCATTCCGCTGCTGCGGATCGTCCCCGACGATACCAAGTTCGACTTCATGCGCTTTCGGCGCATCAGCTTTCCTATGTCGGCGTTGTTGTCGATCGTCGCGATCAGCTTGTACTTCCTGGTCGGACTGAACTTCGGCATCGACTTCGTCGGCGGCACGCTGATCGAAGCGAAAACGAAGGCGGGAACGCCAGTCGATCTCGCACAGATGCGCACGAAGCTCGGCGGCCTCGGACTGGGCGACGTCCAGTTGCAGCAATTCGGCACGCCCGACACCGTGCTGATCCGCATCCCGCAGCAGCCGGGAGGCGAAGCGGCGCAGGGGGCCGCGAAGGAAAAGGTCAAGGCGGCGCTGGGCGAGGAGATGCTGGTCCAGCGCGAGGAGGTGGTCGGACCGCGGGTGTCGACCGAGATGCTGGCCACCAGCACGGTCGGGCTCATGGCCGCGATCCTGGCGATCCTGGTCTATCTATGGTTCCGGTTCGAATGGCAATTCGCGCTCGGCGCTATGATTGCGAACGTACACGATCTGGTGCTCACGGTCGGATACATGTCGCTGATGCAGATCGATTTCGACCTGTCGAGTATCGCGGCGCTGCTCACCATCCTCGGCTATTCGCTCAACGACACCGTCGTCATCTATGATCGTATCCGCGAAATGCTGCGCCGCTACAAGCGCATGACGATGGCGGACCTGCTCAACATTTCGGTCAATTCGACGCTGTCACGCTCGATCATCACGCACTTGACGGTGACGCTCTCGCTGCTCGCGCTCTTGTTCTTCGGCGGACACGCGATCCACAGCTTCGTGTCGACCATGATCTTCGGCGTGGTGCTGGTCGG
>Ga0137375_10007525_pt1 | contig 12954 bp, 13 predicted proteins | sample SagtaG_24_FD_104936 | JGI IMG/M metagenome (GOLD analysis project Ga0137375, IMG submission 104936) | Vadose zone soil microbial communities from Sagehorn Ranch, Mendocino, California, USA - Sage1_R_113_16 metaG | ecosystem: Environmental > Terrestrial > Soil > Vadose zone | place: USA... | reverse complement strand
CTCTTCGCCGCGACCCATCCCGAGCGAACGCTGGGGCTGGTGCTCATGGGCACCTTCGCGAAGATGATGCACGCGCCGGATTACCCAATCGGCCTCACCGACGGCGACTTCCGGAACCGCCTCGCGGCGCTCGAGGAGGACGACTGGGCGCCGACCGTCACGAAGGAGTGGCTGGCGCGCGTCGCGCCCGCTCTGTTACGCGACCCTGCTGCCGTTCGCTGGTACATCTCGTACATCGTGCGCGGCGCGAGCCCCGGGGCGAACAAGGCGATGCGGCGCATGAACGAACAGATCGATATCCGGGACGTCCTGCCGACCATCAGCGTTCCCACACTCGTGCTCTACCGATCGCGCGAGTATTTCCGCGAGCAGACGCGCTTCATGGGGGAGCACATCCCCGGGTCGCGCGTCGTCGAGCTGCCCGGAAACGACCACCTCCCCTGGGAGGGCGATCGAGAAGCGCTGCTCGACAAGATCGAGCGCTTCCTGTCGGGTGTGCGGGACGAGGCGGAGCCCGACCGCGTCCTCGCCACGCTCCTGTCCACTGACGTTGTGGGCTCGACCGCGAAGGCGGCGGAGCTCGGCGACCGCGCCTGGCAGGACCTTCTCACCAAGCACCATCGCCTCGTGCGCGCGCAACTCGCTCGCTTTCGCGGGCGTGAGGTGGACATGGCGGGCGACGGCGTGTTCGCGACGTTCGATGGCCCGGCGCGCGCCGTCCGGTGCGCGTCGGCAATCGCGGACGGCCTCAGGACGCTCGGACTCGAGGTGCGGGCAGGCGTGCACACGGGCGAGATCGAGCAGGCCAATGGCGGCGTGCAGGGCATCGCGGTCCACATCGCCGCGCGGATCGCCGCGGCGGCGCAGCCGGGTGAGGTTCTCGTGTCGAGCACCGTCAAGGACATCGTCGCCGGCTCGAGAATCGCCTTCGATGACCGCGGCGAGCACGAGCTCGACGGCGTGCCGGGCACTTGGCGCCTCTTCGCCGCCCGGATCTGATCGCCCGCTCCGAGAAGCACAGGGCGAAGACGCTAACGCAGCGGCGACCTTCAGGCGGCGGCTTGCGCGCGCGAAGGAGGCATTCGTCGTCGTGCGAGCGGACGACGAGGTGCAAGTCGCCGCGGTTCGACGCCGACCTGACGGCCGCGTTGCGTGGGTCGGCAGGCCGCTTGCTCTCAGGCCAGCGTACGGGTTGATCGCCGCCGCAAGCGCGGCATATGCCAGACGTGTCCGATCCGATCGAACGCGTCGCCGCGTTCTCTGCGTCGTGGTGCCGGAATCTCGAACCGCGCCGTCCGCGCTGGGCGATTACGGCGACTCGCGCCGCTGCGCAAGCTGGACGGCTCCGAGCTGCATCGCCAGCGCGAGGTTGTCGGGGACGACCTGGATCGCGCTGATGCGACCGTCGGTGATCGAGAGGACATCGATCACTCGGATCTCGACCTCGCGGCCAGTCGGGCTGATCTCGCCGAGCGGGGTCTCGAGCGGGCCGATGTGGCGGCCGCGCTGCCAGAACACGATCACCACCCGCCCGGGCGCCTCGATCTGCTCGATCAGCTCGATCCGCAGGTCGGCGAACGCACGCTGCAAGCCCCGCGCCCGCGCGACGAGGTCTGCCAGCGGAACGTCAACGCCGTTGATCGCCACCGGGTCGGTGTAGGCATCCCCGAAGGCGGCGAGCGCCTCGGACGCGCCCACCGGCTCCGTCCAGAGACGCACCAAACGCTCGACCACACTCATGTGGGTGAGAATAGATTCGAGGAGGCCGCACGGTTCCTCGCGCGTGGTCAGGTCGTGAGACGACGAGTCGTCCCTGCCGTGGCACGCGCCTCACGTCCAGGGGTTCATCGTCGTGACTAGCCGCCGCCTCAGCAAGCACGCTGCGGTTCGGTGACCCCTTTTCGGTTAAGAGGGGTCAAGGATTCACACCGTGACTGCGATCCCCGGTGCGAGTTGCCAACATAGAGAACGACCGGCACTCGAAGGGATGGAGCGTTTATGGAGCCCGGCAGGCGCAACCAGTGGCAAACAGCAGCAAATCGCCGGGCGGCGAAAGCCGCGAAAACAAGGGAAATCAGTTGCCGCGAGTTGCCACCGGTTGCCGCGACATGGTGAGGAGGGGGTCGACGGTTCGAGTCCGTCAGAGGGCTCTGGAAAGTCCCTCCAGTTCAGCTCCTTCTGTTTGCGGCTTAGGCGACTGCTTTCGGCCCCGGCGTCCACCCGAGCGTCCACCGACTTCCAGCGGCGCGCTCGGCGGGGGTTGAAAACCCGATTGGCGAGCGGGTTTGCGACCTTGCCGGCGACGTCCACCAGCGTCCACCGCTCTTACGATCGCAAGTGCGTCGAGCAGCGAGACGGCGTGCTCGGTGCGCGGGCGCTCAGAAATCTCGCTCTAGAGGATGCTGGTGTGTGGCTCGGAGTAGTCCCTCGTCACTACGCGCTTGCCGCCTCCATGTTCGCCTCGACGACCTCCAGCGTCTTCATGAGCTCAGCCGTCGGGTGGAACTCAACCACCTCCGAACCTGCAGCCGGTGTTCCACCGGCACCCCAGCGTGGCCAGTCGGACTGGCGCTCGTTCCTGCGCCAGCACGCCGCGACGACGCTCGCCTGCGACTTCCTCACCGTTGACACCGTCTTGCTGCGCCGGCTGTACGTGCTCGTCTTCATCTGCACCGGCAGCCGCCGGGTCGAGTACGTGGCCTGCACGAGCAACCCCGACGGCGCCTGGGTGATGCAGCAGGCGCGCAACCTGCTGATGGACCTCGACGATCGCGGCCAGCGGCCACGGTTTCTGATCCACGATCGGGACGCGAAGTTCAGCCGCGCCTTCGATGCTGTTCTCCAGAGCGAGGGGATCAGGGTCATCCGGACTCCGCTCAGGGCACCGAACGCGAACGCGCACCTCGAGCGCTGGGTCGGCAGCGTCCGGCGGGAGTGCCTCGACCGGCTGCTCATCTTCAGCCGCCGCCAGCTCGAGTGCGTCCTCCGGGGCTTCCGCTTCCTGAGCGGGTTCGGCGTCCTCGGAATCCGCAGCCACTTCCCGCTCCGCGTCCTCTCCGAGTACAGCTTCGCCGTCCCGAGCCGCGTAGATCAGGTTTTCCGGGCTCGCCCGCTCATCCCCGAGGTCATCGAAGACGTGCGCGTACGTATCGGGGGTCATGCTCGGCTTGTTGCCCATCTGCTGAGCTACCCGCGCAACCGACTTGCCTGAGTGAGCGCCAACGGTCATGCCGAAGGGCTGATCGCCTCACTCGACTTCGCGCAGCGCTACACCGCAGCGATCGACTACTCCGACCTCGAAACCGCCCGACAGATGCTGCAAGCGACCAACGCGCTACGCGAGTCCGACGAAGAAGCGGCCGGCCTCGTTCGCCTCGAACTACCCTCCGCACGACCAGCGCCCGCGTATCTCCGACAGCAGACAGCCGGACTGAGCAGACGGCCCCCGAACACCGGGCGACGCGGGGGTCGTCACTGTAGATCTGGTTAGGGCTTCTTGGGGCACTGCCAGTCTCTGGTGCCACCCGGGCCGCAGAACCACCTAGAGCAAAGAAGTCGGCTCAGCCAGCCGCCGAGCGCATCGACCTTTATGTCGGCAGGGGTGGCCGCCAAGCGGCGCAGTGCGTCCTCGTCATTTGCTGCGAGCGCAACGCGTTGGGTGGGGCTAAAGGCGAACTCCGCAAGGCCGCCGGGAATGTCACGCTGAAACCGCTCCCGAAAACGCGCATCCCCGTTCAATCTATCCAGAAGTCTGCGTAGCTCTTTCTCTGCCATCGGGCGTTCCTCCTTGCGAACCCTTGTCACGCCTCGTTCCCGGAAACGCGGCGGCTCGGCCGAGCACGATCTCCTCCGACGTCTCCGGATTGATCAACCGGATCAATAAGCTGCCGACGCCAGCGTAGCCTAACATGAGATCCGGAGAGACAACACCCTCGCGGCTCATCCTGTAGACGCCCTTTCGTCCGGGATCACGGAAGCGACGCAGTTGGACGCTGCACTCCAGCGCGAGCTCGAGCCATTGGGGATCGCCGAACGCTTGATAGCAGTCCAGCAGCAGGTGCCCCGTGCCCGCCAGGCCGTGGCAGAGGCAGGAACGCGACTCGTGCCTCCGTTGAGCCGCGACCGTGCGCGCGGCTCCCCGGGCTGCATCCCGATACCGGCGATCAGGCTCAAGACCGTCCAGGTGGAGGAAGAACTGGCCGATGCCGCCGGCACCGTGACAGTGGGCTTGCAAACCAGGAGCGTCGTCGCCGAGCCGACGCGGCCACCAGAGGCTGTCATCGTCCGCGGCACCGGCTTCCAAGGTGACGGCTCGCCCAGGACGGGCTTGCGCGAGGAGCAGCTCTGCGGCGCCTCCGGCCACGTCGAGGTACCGCTCCTCACCCGTGACCCCGGCGAGTTGGGCCAGCGCCAGCCCTATACCGGCGGCGCCGTGCAGAAGGCCGAGATAAGGGAGGCTGGACCCGCCGGGCGAAGCGGGCGCGACATCCCAGTAACAACCGGGGCAGCCTCTGAGCCCGGGCAACGCGGTCCGAACCAGCTCGTCGCCCGCGGTCCGCGCCTCCGCCAGATAGACGGACTCGCCCGTGACCCGGTGGAGATCGATCAAAGCCAGAATCGTCCCGGCCGCACCATGGGTCAGGTCGACGGTGGCAAAGGACACGCCTTGCAGCCGACGCATTCGCAGCTGGGCCGCCGCCACGAAGCCCGGCTCATCGAGCAGCTCCGCCAAGCAGAGGAAGAAATAAGCGACGCCGGGCTCCCCACAATGTAGGCCATGCTGAGCGCGCCCACGACCCCAGGTTGATCCCGCGAGCCAGCGTGCCGCCCCTCGGGCAGCCTCCCCGTACCGCGGCTCGCCGGTCGCACAGGACAGCTCCGCCAGGAAAAGGCCGATGCCTGCCGCACCCGAATACAGATCAGGCCCGTACTCAGTTCTCCTGCTCAACTCGTCCCGCGCCGCCCAACAGAGGCCGTCGGAGCGCTCCTCCGCTTCGGCACAAAGCGCCTCTCCGACTTCGCGAGCCAGACGGGTCAACTCGGCGTGAGTCATCGCACCCTCGGCCGGGCCTTGTGTGTCCGGCGCGGTCGGGTCTTCGCGCGGTACGACCGGCCCGCGCGGGAGCCTGGCCGCGAGCTCCTCGGCGGCAAGAACAAGTGCGCGCTGTACCTCACGCATGGTCGCGTAGCGGTCTGTGCGTTCCCAGGCCACGGCCCGGTCGATGACGGCCGCAATCGGCGGTGGAAAGCCGATACGCAACTCAGCGACCGGCCTACGGGCGAAAGGCCGGAGGCCGTAGTCCTCCTCAGGGGTGTCGGCGAGCGAGGCAACGCCGCAGCACAGGTAGTGGAGGACGGCGCCCCAGGCGAAGATGTCATCGGCGGGCGCCGGACGTTCGCGATCGAATTGCTCACGCGGATAGAAGGGTGGCGTTCCCCCGCCGATTGGAATGGCGCCGTCCTCCGCCAAGTCGAAGGTGTTGCCGAAGTCGATCAGCCGATAGCTGCCGTCCGGCGTTGCGATGACGTTGGCCGGGCTGAAATCACGGAAAACCAGGCCCATGTCATGCAACTGCGCCAGGGCCCCAGCGGTCTCTCGGCCGACGGCAATTATCTCCGCGACGCTGAGCCCGTCCTTGATCGAGTGCCTGTCCGGCAGAACTTCGGCGAGCGTCGTGCCTTCGATGTACTCGATTGCGATGAAATGGTTGTTGTCGAGATCGAAACTGCCATAGAACCGGGGTAGCAACGCCGAGCCCTCGTGTCGAACGAGGATCTGCTCTTCGTTCACAAGCCAGTCGCGCGCGTCTCGACCGTCCTCATCGACACTGACGTCGTGCCACGCCTCCTTCAACAGGCAGAAGCGGGCCGGCACCCCACCCAGGTCGATGGCGCGGAAAACTCCCCCACGGACTCCCTGCGACAGCCCGTCGACGACGAGGTATCGCCCGTTGAGCAAGAGACTCCGGGCCGGCCGGGGAACATACGCACCGCCGATCTCGAACGGATCGGCAATCCCCGCCGGAGGCGGCAGGTAGTAGTGCAGACGGAAGTCGTTGGTTAGACGGCCGGCCGAATCCAGGAGGTCGTAGCTGCCGGCCACTTCGTCGCTCCCGGTATCCGCTTCCGGCCCCTGATGCATGGCGCCGTAGCGGTAGTGGACGAGGCTGTCAGGTCTCAACGGCCGGTCAGTGGGGACTCGCGGGCCCCGACGGCCGCTCGTGGCACGGTCCAGCGCGGTGGCCAGTCTGACCGCCTGTGCGCTGTCGCTCGGGTAGACGGTGATGAATTTGCCGATCTGGGATAGGCCGAGGTGGCCGGCGTTGAGCATGGTGAGGAGATTGATCGAGTTCACCACCTTGAAACGTGCGCCTTCGTCAAGAAGCACGTCGAGCGCGGCGGCGAGCACTGGAACGGCTGAGAATGGCGTAGCGGAGACGTGCAACTTCCAGCCCTGAGCGAGCACGGGTCCGGTGCCAAATGACTGCTGGCTGAAAATCGAGCCGTGACCAGCCCACGGGACACGTTCGTCGATTAAGCGGCCAATCGGATCCGGCTCGGGCTGAACCCCATCTCGCAGACCCGATGTGAGATCCGTCCGAGACACCGGCCGAGTATGCCCCGCCGCCGTGTGCACGTGCAATGCGCGACTCTGAACGTCGTCGACGCAACGCACGCGTGGCTCGCGTTCCCGTCGCCGCCGGCCACAGCCGGTAACTCGCAGAGAACCGCCCCCCGCCGGTCGGGACGGCGACGTTCGCGAAGTCGCCCTCGATCTCGATCGGCCTAGCGTACGACCTGATCGGCGCGACGGCGCTCAGGCCGCCTGGGTCGGAGAGCCTCGAGATCAGCGCGGCGCGATGGCCCGCTGTCGTCGAGCACCGCGCGCGTCGCCCGGGCGGCCGTGACGTTCGCCAGGTTGCCTGCCAGCAGAGGGACGAAGCTCGCCACGTCAACTCGTCCTCGGCGGCAGCCGGTACGCGCCGGACAGCCGCGACGGCACCCCGTCGCGGTCGACGGCGGCGAGCCAGACGAAGTGCGGACCCGTTCCGACCTCGACGACCGTCGTGACGGTTCGTGCGCCTGTCGCCGGATCCACCACGGCATCGACTGCGCGGCCGGCGGACCGCTCTGGCACTGGCCCGAGCGCAAACGGCGACGACACGCACGCAGGCACCGCGCCGTCGCGCGCCGGGGCGGACGAGATGTTCGGCGGCAGCGGACACTCCTCTCCGCACCGCCGACCCACACCAGCGAGGAGAAGGAGGCCAGCACCATGGCACAGCAGACAACCACCAAGGGAGAGCCGGCGAAGCAGGTCGCGATCGACGTCCTGCGCCAGGCGGGCGAGCCGCTGCATGCGAAGGAGATCGCGAAGCGCGTGCTCGAGTCCGGCCGCACGCGGCTCGCGGGCAAGACGCCTGAGCAGACGATCGCCGCCATGCTCGCCGTCGGCTCCAAGCCCGGCGGCCCGTTCCAGCGGGTAGACAAGGGCACCTACACGCTCGCCGACACGGCCGCCGAGCCGCAGACGCCCGCCCCGGCGTCAAAGCCGAAGCGGCAGGCGGCCCGGACGCGGCAGGCGCCCAAGCCGGCGAAGTAACCGCCCGAGTCCGACTGCCCAACCGCGGGAGCCGCTCGGCGGCTCTCGCTCCTCGTGGATCAGCGACGACTCACGCCTCGTCGAAGGAGGCGAGCGGATGGTTCTCGCGCAGGAACTCCGCGAACAGCGGCACCGTGAAGTCGAGCTGACCGCGGCGCGGGCTCCAGATCAGCCCCTTCTGGATCAGCGAATCGCGGTGCACGGAGACGCCGCGCTGGTCGCGGGCGCCGTACCCGGTCGCGACCTCGCTCGAGCGGTAGGTCGGCTCGCCGAGCGCGGCCATCGCCGCCAGGTAGCGCTGCTCGGCGTCGGTCGCGAGCTGAAAGCGCGGCCCGAAGAAGCTGCGCGCGAGCGAGTCGTTGACGATCTCCCGTACCGTCTCCAGGTCGGCAACAGTGACCGGCGAGGCGTCGGCGTGATTCCAAAGCTCGAGCCCGTACTCCTGGATGAAGTACGGGTAGCCGGCCGACTCGCGCACCACCTGCCGCGCCGCCTTCTCCTGGTACTCGACCCCGAGCGTCCCCGCCGGCCCAATCAGTGCGGCACGCGCGGCCGCGTCAGGCAGCCGACCAAGCTCGTGGTACTGGAAGAGCCGATCGGCGTACGGCTTGGCCGAGATCAACCTGACCTGCAGGTCGGGCAGCCCGGCGCCCACGAGCGCGACCGGGAGGCCGCGGCGGCTGATCGCCTGGAAGGCGATACAGATCGCCGCCAGCGACGGTGTCTCCAGGTTGTGCATCTCGTCGATCAGAAACAGCGCCCCCGACTGCGCCGCCTGCGCGACTTCGCCGATCTCCACCAGCAGCTCGCTCAGATCCTGCTCCGGGTCGCCCGAGTCGGCGACCCCGGAGGCGGCCTCGACGTCAAGCTTCAGCTGCACAGCGCCCGGCACGGCGATGCTGAACGCCTTCACCACGCCCAGCGCGCGCTCGACGCGTGCCTTCACCCGGTGCTTGCGGCTCATCTCACGTAGCAACCGAGCAGCCATGCGCGCGAACGTCACCCGGAAGTCCGGCTGCGAGCCGACCTCCTGCACGTCGGTCGTCGCCCAGCCCGCCTCGCTCGCGAGGACGTCGAACTCCATCAGCAGCACCGTCTTCCCGACCCCGCGTAGGCCCGAGTAGACGAGGCTCCGCTCGTAGCCGCCGCCGCTCAGCCGCTCGATCAACGCCTGCACGTTCTCCAGGTCCGGGTCGCGGCCAGCGAGGATCGGCGGCTTGCGGCCCGCCCCCGGCGTGTACGGGTTGTCGCGCTTGTTCACCGGCTCATTCTCACGCTTTCTAACGAGCGAAGTATGGAGGTTAGAAAACGGCAGAGTCGGGCGCCGTCCGAGAAGCGGGTCGTGCCCACCCAGCGCGATTCTAAGGCAACCGTTAGAAACGGTTAGAGAGGCTGCAACCGGCCTGACACCCCGTCGACGCGCAGCTCGCCCCGCGTCCCCGCACACGAGCTGCGTCCGACCTCGCACTGGAACGTCCCGCTCGACCTCTGGTGGGCGGCGCGCAGCCTTGCTTCCGGCTTGCGCGACACGCCGATTTCAGGCCCTGCAAATGCCAAGTCCTGCGAACCCGAAGGCCCACAGGACTTGACCCGGCGACTCTGACAGGCGGCAGCCTCGCCGTCAAGTACGCCCTCGAATCGAGGACGACGCCGTGCGCGCCAGAGGTCGTTGAAGCGCAAGACTGGAGCCGTGGGGCAGAGGAAAGACGTCCGCGAGTTCATCCGCCGGCTCGAGTCCGCCGGCCTCACCGTCGAGCCGACGCCCGGCCACTACCACGTCCTGCGCGACGGCAAGCCGCTGCGGAAGCAGAACGGGATGCCCTTTACGCTCCCGTTCTCCCCCGACACGATTCGCTGGCGCAGAGCGGCGATCGTCGAACTGCGCAAGCTCGGCATCGACCTCGACCGATGAGACGGTGGGCAGGCGCCTGCGTCGCTATCGGCACTGCGGCGGCGGGATACGTCCTCTGGGCGAGGAGCCGGCAACTTCGCTGGGGTGCAAGCGAGGACGACGCCAGCGGGCCTCTCCCCGGCGATGAGCTCATTCCCCGCCCCGACCTCAGCGCCACCCGCGCGATCGCCGTGAACGCCTCCGCCGACCGGGTCTGGCCCTGGATCGCCCAGCTCGGACAAGGCCGGGGCGGGTTCTACAGCTACGACTTCCTCGAGAACCTGGTCGGGTGCGATATCCACAGCGCCGAGCGCATCGTCCCCGACTGGCAGGACGTCCAGGTCGGCGACGAGGTCAAGCTCGCTCCCGAGGTGGCGCTCGGGGTCGCCGTCCTCGAGCCCGCGCGAGCGCTCGTCCTCCGCGGCGGTGTCCCCATGGGGAAGACGCCGCCTCCCTACGACTTCAGCTGGGCCTTCGTGCTCCGCGAGCAGGCAGACGGGCAGACGCGGCTGCTCGTGCGTGAGCGATACGGCTACACCAGCTGGTGGGCGCCGCTCCTCGTCGAGCCCGTTCAAGTTGTCAGCTTCCTGATGACCCAGAAGATGCTTCGCGGGATCAGGGACAGAGCCGAGCGCATCTGGACTGCGACCGACTGAGCCGCGGCTGCGCCGTAGTGGACTGCTCAGGCTGACTTCGGCTTGCTACAGCGGCAAATCGCTCGGCTGCAACGGAGGGGGTCGATAAGCGCCGCCCGAGGGGCTCGGCGGATGAAGGGTTACGCCTCGCAGAACAGCCGCTCGACTGCGGCGCGGACCGCGATACCGGCTCGCGGGTCGATGCGGAAGCCGTCGACGAGCGTGTTGCCGCTGAGGAAGACAACTGCGACGCGCGCTCACGCCCGACAAACGCCGACAAGCGGTGCCGTGAACGCGCCGAGCGAGTAGCCCACGACCACGGGTAGCCCACGACCACGGCTCCGCGGCGCTCGCCGACCGCCCCGACGACGGCGTCGTTGTACTCCTCCCAACCCGCCGACTCGTCTCGCTCGGGAGGTCGACGGCGACAGCGTCGTGCCCGCGCTCGCCGCGACGCAGGGGCAACCAGGCGCCAGCCCCGACGCGCTCCCACCACCTACGTGGATGAGGCGAACGTCGCCATCGCGGCCTCGCTACCCGGGGCTCACGTGCAATGCTCCCGGCTCGGTAGCTCAACGGCTGATGTCATAGACGAAGTGCGTGACCCGGTCGGCTTGCACGACTGCCGACGGGTTCTCGAACAGCAACGGCTCAGGCAGGGCGCCAGTGGCGAAAAACGGCCGGCCAGAGCCGAAGACCACTGGGACGAGATTGACGACGACCTGGTCGATCAGGCCGAGCTCGAGCGCCTGGCTGCCGATCTGGCCGCCGGCGACGTCGACGTCACGGTCGCGGGCGAACGCCCTAGCGGCAGCGATCGCCTTCTCCACGTCGTCGACGAACGTGAACGGCGCGGTGCCTGCGTGCTCCCAGTCCGTCGGTGCCCGGTGGGTGACGACGAAGACGTGCTCGCCTACGGCTGGCTTGCCGTTCCAGCCGTCGGTCAGGTCGAATAGCCGCCGTCCGATGACGTTCGCCGCCACGTTGCGGTAGTGGCTCGTCATGAACTCGGCCGAGGCTCGGCTGCTGCGGGCGGGCTCGTGGTCACCGCCTGGCAACGTCCACGTGGCGTCGCCGCGGCCCAGCCAGTCGAAGAGCGGCCCCACGTCGTCGTTGTCGTCGGCGATGAACCCGTCCAGGGAGACCGCCGCCACGCCCATGATCGTCTTGCCCATGCTCCCTCCCTTTCGCTTCGTCAGCGCCGGACGCGGTAGTGCATGTGGGTGACGCCGCCCTCCCCCTCGAGGATCCGTGTGCGCTCGAGCTCGATCTGCTCGGCAGCGAGGCCCTCGAACAGACGGCGCCCTTGGCCGAACAGCACCGGGACGACATGGAGCTCGAGCTCGTCGAGGACGCCGGCCGCAAGGACGAGTTGCGCGACTCCCGCGCCGTGGACGAGCACGTTCTTGTCTCCTGCGGCCTCTTTGGCCTGCGTCATCGCACTCGTGATGTCGCTGAGTAGGTCACGAGCGGCCACTGCGAGATGTCGATGCCCGGCTCGCCGCGGGCGAGGATGAAGATGGGGACGCCGTCGTGGTGGTCCCCGCCCCATCCGCCGGCCGGCTCGAAGGTTCCCCGGCCAGCGACGACCGCGCCGGTGGACATGAACTCGTCGACGATCGTGCCGTTGACGCCGCCCGAATGTCGGACGGTCTCGAGATCGACATCGCCGCTCGTCATGAACCACTCGTGCAGCCGGTGCCCGCCGTCACCGAGCCCGTTGCCCGGTCCCTCGTTGGGGCCGGCGATGAACCCGTCGAGGGACATCGACATGTAGAGAACGGTCGCGAACACGGCGTCTCCTTTCGCTCGCGCAGGAACTGCCGGTAACTTATAACCGAATGGTTGTACATGAGCTGCGCGAGGCCGAGGCCGACCGCCTGTTTCAGGCGTTGGCGGACGCGACCCGCCGTGACATCCTCCGCCGCTGCATACACGGTGAGCCGTCCCTGTCGCGGCTCGCCGACATGTACCCGATGAGCTTCGCCGCCGTGCACAAGCATGTCGCGGTGCTGGAGCGCGCGGGCCTGGTGAGCAAGGAGCGGCGCGGACGGGAGCAGCTCGTGCGCACCGACGGCCATGCCCTCGGCCGAGCGCGCCGCGTGCTCGACGAGCTCGAGGAGCTTTGGCGGCGACGCATCGACCGGATGGCGGAGCTGCTCGCGGAGGTTCCCGATCCTGAACGGCACGAGCCGTCCCAGGAGCACAGGTGAGCATCGTCAGCATCGAGAAGGACGTCGACGGCCTGAGCTTCGTCCTCGTCGCCGAGTTCGATGCGCCGATCGTGCAGGTGTGGGAGCTCTGGGCGGATCCAAGGAAGCTGGAGCGCTGGTGGGGGCCACCGGGCTACCCCGCGACGATCGACAAGCACGATCTCCGTCCCGGGGGCGAGGTCACTTACTCCATGACCGGTCCAGGCGGTGAGACATCTCGGGGTTGGTGGCGGGTGACGTCGGTCCACCCGCCGAGATCTCTCGAGTTCACGGACGGATTCGCCAACGAGGACGGAACACCGAACTCGGAGCTGCCGACACACGCGGTGCAGGTGCGAGTTTCAGAACAGGAGGCCGGAACGCGAATGGAGCTGCGCTTCGTGTTCGAGTCCCGCGAGCAAATGGAGCAAATGGAGGGGTTGGGCGCGTTCGAAGGGATCCCGCAGTCGGTCGGTCAGATGGACGACGTCCTCGAGCAGACCTGAGGGGCATGGAGCCCTTTATGGAGCCGGGCGGTCGCAACGGGTAGCAACCGGCAGCAAGCCGCCGCGCTACTCCACCGACGCGCCCTCGACTTTCTCCAGGCGCTCGTAGGCGATGAATTTCGCGCCG
>Ga0137375_10007517_pt1 | contig 12965 bp, 7 predicted proteins | sample SagtaG_24_FD_104936 | JGI IMG/M metagenome (GOLD analysis project Ga0137375, IMG submission 104936) | Vadose zone soil microbial communities from Sagehorn Ranch, Mendocino, California, USA - Sage1_R_113_16 metaG | ecosystem: Environmental > Terrestrial > Soil > Vadose zone | place: USA... | reverse complement strand
AGGAGCCCCCAAGACCATTAAAGAAGGCGTGACAAAGGAAGAAGCGGCCGAAATCAAGAAGAAGATCGAGGCCGCAGGCGCGAAGGTTGAAATTAAATAGGCTGCGCATTTGCGCAGACGTTTTGCGTGTTTGTGGTAGCGGCCTGCACCGATGGGGCACATGAGAGCAAGAGGACACATGCGTCTCATCGGAGCTGCGTAATCGACCTCCTCGCACGCGCTACATTTTACTTGCGCGGCGGACGTTTACATATAACGTGAAATTTTGTTAAGGATAGGCAAAAGGTATTTTTAACCCGGCGCTCGACGGCAAAACCCAGAAGTGGCAGCAGAATGGTGGCGAATTTGACAGGCCGCTGTTTTGGTGTCATTTTTGCGCCCCTCGCTCGTCGCTAACCCCCTAAAATCTCACTCGCGTCGGACGCGATTTGGTGCGGCCGACTGCGAGGGTCAACTCTTGGTCTAGTGATTATGTCGGAACGCATTTACTTCGGAAGCATCAAGGAAGGCATCGAACCCCCGAATCTGATTGAGGTTCAGCTCAATTCATACGTCGATTTTCTTCAGAAAGACGTTCCGTTTTCGAAGCGGAAGAATCAGGGGCTCCAGGCTGTCTTCAGGGAGGTCTTTCCGATCGAGAGCTACGATGAAAAAGCAGTGCTCGATTTCAGTCGCTACGAAATTGGCGAGCCGAAATTGCCCGCGCTGGAGGCGCAGCGCGAAGGCCAGACTTACAGCGCGCCGCTGCATGTCACATTCCAATTGCGCGAGGAAAAAGGGACCAAGGAGGAGAAGGTTTACATGGGCGAAATCCCGCTCATGACGCCACAAGGCACATTCGTCATCAATGGCGCCGAGCGCGTGGTGGTGAGCCAGTTACACCGCTCGCCAGGAATCGCTTTTGAATCTACTGTTCACGTCAACGGCAAGGTGCTCTACAGCTTCCGCATCATTCCGGATCGCGGTTCGTGGATCGAGGTTCAGTTCGATACGGCAGATCTTCTTTACATTTACCTCGATCGCCGCAAGCGGCGCCGCAAGTTTCTCGCCACAACATTCCTGCGCGCGCTCGGTTACGGTTCTGACGAAGAAGTCATCAAGCTTTTTTACAACATTGAGAATCTCAAGCTGAGCGAAAAGCTCGACGAAGAGCAGCTGGCCACCAAAGTTCTTACGGCAGAGATCCGTGATGGCGAGGCGACGGTGGCGCGCGCGTTCGAGCCTCTCACCCTGGCGACCGTTCGTCAGATCATGGCGCTGAATATTCACGAGGTGAAAGTGATCGACATTTCGAACGATGACACAGTCGTCAAGGCGCTGAGGAAAGATCCGGCGCACGACCAGGAAGAAGCGCTCAAAGATATTTACCGGCGTTTGCGCCCGGGCGATCCCCCCACCGTTGCAAATGCGCGCGCTTTGCTCAAAAGGCTCTTCTTCGATCCAAAGAAATACGATCTGGGACGCGTCGGCCGCTACAAAATCAATCAGAAACTGGGAATCAACGTCGATTCCAGTGAGCGTATTTTGACGGATAAAGACTTTATCGCAGCCATCAAATATTTGATCAATTTGCGCCGGGGTGAGGGGACTCTAGACGATATCGATCACCTGGGCAGCCGCCGCGTGCGCACGGTCGGCGAATTGCTAGCTAACCAGTGCCGCATTGGTCTTGCTCGCACCGAACGTCTGGTCAAAGAGCGTATGACGCTGTTCGACATCAATGTGGACGGGATGACGCCGCAAAAACTGATCAATCCGAAGGCGCTCAGCGCAGTCATCCGCGATTTCTTTGGTCGCTCGCAGCTTTCCCAATTCATGGATCAAACCAATCCGCTGGCAGAGTTGACGCACAAAAGGCGTTTGTCGGCGCTTGGGCCTGGAGGCTTGAGCCGTGAACGCGCTGGGTTCGAGGTGCGCGACGTTCATCCGTCGCATTACGGACGCATTTGCCCGATTGAGACCCCTGAAGGTCCAAACATCGGCCTGATCAGCTCAATGAGCACCTTCGCGCGCATCAATGAATTCGGTTTTATCGAAACCCCATATCGCAAAGTGGAGAATGGCCGGGTGAAGGATCAGGTTGACTATCTCACGGGCGATCGCGAAGAGAACTTCCTCGTCGCGCAGGCCAATGCGCCAATTGACGGACGAGGACGTTTTACTGGAGAAAAAGTATCGGTGCGGTATCGGGGCGACTTTCTCGAAGTCGATCCCTCGAAGGTGCATTACATGGACGTGTCGCCCAAGCAACTGGTGTCGGTGGCAGCGGGTCTGATTCCATTTCTCGAACACGACGACGCAAACCGGGCGCTGATGGGTTCAAACATGCAGCGCCAGGGCGTGCCGCTCATTGTTTCCGAGGCGCCGCTTGTTGGCACTGGCCTGGAGGAGAAAGTAGCGCGAGATTCCCATGCCGTTGTCATCGCGACCGAGAGCGGCAAAGTTGCTTCGGTCACGGCTGATCAGATCGTTGTCACCAAGGACGGGCATCTGCCCGAAAGCAAAAAGAAACTAAAGACGGATCCCGAAGCGGGAATTCATGTTTACGAGTTGCGCAAATTTATGCGCTCAAACGCCGGCACTTGCGTGAACCAGAAACCGATCGTGGGCAAAGGCCAGCACGTAAAACGCGGTCAGGCCATCGCCGACGGTCCGAACACCGATCGTGGCGAACTAGCGCTGGGCCGCAATGTGCTCGTCGCGTTCATGCCTTGGAACGGGTACAACTTTGAAGATGCCATTATGATCTCGGAGAAAGTGGTAAAGGAGGACATCTATACCTCCATTCACATCGATGAATTCGAGATCGGCGCCCGTGACACCAAGCTTGGACCAGAAGAAATCACGCGCGACATTCCCAATGTCAGCGAAGAAGCCCTGCGCAATCTGGGGCCCGATGGCGTCGTGCGGGTCGGTGCGGAAGTGAAGCCGGGCGACATCCTGGTGGGCAAAATCACGCCGAAGAGCGAGACCGAATTGGCGCCGGAAGAACGATTGCTCCGGGCTATTTTTGGCGAAAAGGCCGCCGACGTGAAGGACACTTCGCTTACTGTTCCTTCGGGCACCTACGGAATCGTGATGGACGTAAAAGTCTCGTCCCGCCGAGAAGTCTCGCGCGAAAAACTCACGCCGGCAGAAACCAAACGACAGCTCAAAACGATCGGTGAAGAAAACAAGCGCAAGAGAGAGGAGTTGACCGAACAACTGACCGATGCGCTTTCGAATATCCTGCTGGGCGAAAAAATCCCTCTCGACGTCGTAAACGCCGAGACCGGCGAAATCATCATTCCAGCCAATCGCAAGATTACCAAAACATTATTGCGAAAGCTCGCGATGGTGCACGATCACATCGAGATTGATCCGAGCCCAATCCGCAACAAAATCCGCGAGATTATTGGTTCATACGAACACAAGTTCGCGGAACTGGAGCTCGAACGCGAGCGTGCCGTAGACCGGGTAGAGAGCGGCGATGATATCGATCCAGGGATCATCAAGCAGGTTAAGGTTTATATTTCAAGTAAGCGCAAGCTGAGTGTCGGTGACAAGATGGCCGGTCGCCACGGGAACAAAGGCGTCGTTGCGCGCATCGTTCCTGAGGAAGACATGCCCTTCCTGGCAGATGGAACGCCGGTCGAGATCGTACTCAATCCACTGGGCGTACCGAGCCGTATGAACGTCGGCCAGGTCTTGGAAACCCATTTAGGAGTTGCCGCGAAGGCACTCGGATTCAGAGTGGCGACCCCGGTCTTCGACGGAATCAAGGAAAAACAGATTCGCGAATACTTGCAGGAAGCGAAGAAGAAGGATGGTTTCTCCTGGGTGCAGGCAAACGGGAAAGCGCGGCTTTTCGATGGACGGACCGGCGATCCTTTCGATCAGGAAGTGGTGGTCGGTCATATTTACATGATGAAGCTCGGCCACTTGGTGGCGGACAAAATTCACGCGCGCGCCGTGGGACCGTACTCGCTCGTCACGCAACAGCCGCTCGGGGGCAAGGCGCAATACGGCGGACAACGCTTCGGCTAAATGGAAGTGTGGGCTTTGGAGGCATACGGAGCCGCCTACACCTTGCAGGAACTCCTTACGGTTAAATCGGACGACGTGCAGGGCCGGACCCGCATCTATGAATCGATCGTCAAAGGCGACAACTCACTCGAAGCGGGTACTCCTGAATCTTTCAACGTGCTCATCAAGGAAATGCAGAGCCTCGGTCTCGATGTAAAGGTCGGTGGCCAGGCGCCCAGCAGTTTTCTGGAGAACGTCGCCTAATTTGAGATCGGCAAATTACTTGGATAAATTATGAACGAACATTCCTGGCGTGAGTTAGTGGGCGAGGAACGCCCCGTGGGTTTTGATCAGGTCGCGATCGGTGTCGCGTCCAGCGACACGATGCGCTCGTGGAGCAAGGGGGAGGTCAAAAATCCGGAAACAATCAATTACCGCACTTTTAAACCGGAGAAGGGCGGCCTCTTCTGTGAACGAATTTTTGGTCCGACACGAGATTGGGAATGTTCCTGCGGAAAGTATAAGCGCATCAAACACAAGGGCGTCATCTGCGACCGGTGCGGCGTTGAGGTGACGTTGGCACGTGTCCGGCGCGAACGGATGGGTCATATCGAATTGGCCGTGCCAGTTTCACACATCTGGTTCTATAAATGCATGCCATCACGCATCGGGCTAATGCTCGACATGAGCGCGCGCCAGCTTGAGAGGGTCATTTATTACGAGGACTACATTGTCATCGATCCTGGCAAAACGCCGCTGCAGAAAGCACAACTGCTTAACGAAGTCGAATACCGTGAAGCGCAGGAGCAGTATGGCGAAGATTTTGTCGCCGGCATGGGCGCGGAAGCAGTCAAAAAGCTTCTCGCCGAGATCGACCTTAACAAACTTAACAAAGAGCTCGAAAAGGCGATGGGCGCCACCAAGAGCAAACAGATTCGTAAGAAGCTGGCGAAACGGCTGAAGCTGGTTCAAGGCTTCCAGAATTCACACGCGCGCCCCGAATGGATGATCCTCGATGTGCTGCCGGTGATCCCACCGGATTTGCGTCCGCTCGTTCCGCTTGAAGGTGGACGTTTTGCGACTTCGGACCTGAATGATCTGTATCGTCGCGTTATCAATCGCAACAACCGGCTCAAAAATCTGCTTCTGCTCAAGACCCCGGATGTCATCATTCGCAACGAAAAGCGAATGTTGCAGGAAGCCGTGGACGCGCTGTTCGACAATGGACGGCATGGTCGCGCGGTCACCGGCGCGGGAAATCGGCCGCTCAAGTCGCTGAGCGACATGCTCAAGGGCAAAGGCGGGCGTTTCCGTCAGAACCTGCTCGGTAAGCGCGTCGATTACTCAGGCCGCTCGGTAATTGTCATCGGGCCAGAGCTGAAACTCCATCAATGCGGTCTGCCCAAGAAGATGGCGCTCGTTCTATTCGAGCCGTTCATCATCCGCCGGCTGAAAGACCTTGGTTACGTCCATACCGTGCGGAGCGCGAAAAAGATGATCGAACGGCAGACGCCGGAAGTTTGGGATATTCTCGATGAGGTAACGAAAGGGCATCCGGTATTGCTCAATCGCGCGCCGACTCTGCATCGATTGTCGATTCAGGCTTTTGAGCCGCAATTGATCGAAGGCGAAGCGATTCGCATCCATCCCCTGGTTTGCACCGCTTACAATGCCGACTTTGACGGCGACCAGATGGCCGTGCACGTGCCGCTTTCGGTGGAGGCACAAATGGAAGCGCGCATGCTGATGTTGGCCCCGAACAACATTTTCTCGCCATCGAGTGGCAAGCCGATTACGACGCCTTCCCAGGACATCACACTCGGCTGTTATTACCTCACGCAAAATCCGCGGCGGGCCGCCGGCAGTGACGCTGACGGGCGTCTCCCGCTATTTTCCGATCCGGCTGAGGTTGAGTTCGCCATGGCCGAAGGCATTCGGACGCACGATCGCATCAGGATTAAAAATCCCGACTTTGGCAAGCAAACGATCTATGGAAATGCGGAGACTAAGACGATCGAGACCACCGCGGGCCGTGTCATCTTCAACCAAATTTGGCCAAAGCAGCTCGGATTTTTCAACAAACCAGCGGGCAAAAAGCAACTGAGCGATATTATTTGGCGCTGTTATCAGATCGCGGGACCGGCTGAAACAGTCGCGACCTTGGACAAATTGAAGGAGCTCGGCTTTGCCGAAGCAACCAAAGCCGGCATCTCGATTGGAATTTCGGATATGATTATTCCGAAAGAGAAACAAACGGAGCTCGAAAACGCTTACAGGCAAATCCGGCAGGTTGAGCAGCAATATCGCAAAGGCATCATCACCGATGGCGAGCGTTACAATAAGATCATCGACATCTGGACGCACGCCGGAGACGAAATTTCCAGCGTGATGTTCCGCACCCTCGAACACAACGAGGGGCGCAAGGAACTGAATCCTGTTTACTTGATGGTCGATTCAGGCGCACGCGGCAACCGTCAGCAGGTGCGGCAGCTCGCTGGTATGCGCGGTTTGATGGCCAAACCGAGCGGCGAAATTATCGAGCGCCCGATCACGTCAAACTTCCGCGAGGGGCTGACCGTGCTCGAGTATTTCATTTCCACGCACGGGGCGCGCAAGGGTCTCGCGGACACGGCGCTCAAAACCGCGGACTCGGGTTATCTTACCCGCAAACTGGTGGACGCAGCGCAGGACGTCATCATCAACGAAGAAGATTGCGGCACAGTAAATGGAATTGTGGTGCGCTCGATTTATGAGGGCGATGAAGAGGTCGTCGATCTCGGCCAGCGCATTATTGGTCGCGTCAGTTGTGAGACGATCGCGGACCCTGTCGAGAAGAAGAAGAAAATCGTCAAGGCAAACCAGCTCATCGATGAGAAAATCGCGGCCGAGCTTCAGCGAATCGGTGTAGAAAGTTTGAAGATTCGCTCGGTGCTTACATGCGAGTGTGGTCGCGGCGTTTGCGCGATGTGCTATGGCCGCAATCTTGCCACGGGCCAATTCGTGAAGCTGGGCGAAGCAGTCGGCATTATCGCAGCGCAATCGATCGGCGAGCCGGGAACACAGTTGACAATGCGGACATTCCACATCGGCGGCACGGCCAGTCAGACTTTCAAGCAACCGATCATCAAGGCGAAGAACGATGGCACTGTTCAGTTCAACGATCTGCGAACGGTGCAGGCGCTCGACGGCAGTTGGATTGTTCTGAATAAGAACGGCTCGATCAGCGTGCACAACGCGGAAGGCCGCGAACTGGAGCGTCACAACGTGGTGATTGGCTCAATGATCTCTAAAGCTGACGAAAGCGGAGTTAAAAAAGGTGAGACTTTCGTACAATGGGACCCGTACAACGTTCCGATTCTCACCGACAAAGGCGGCAAGATCGAATTCCGCGACATGATCGCCGGTGTCACGATCAAGCGTGACGTCGATGAAGCAACCGGTCTCATGGGCACCGTGATTATCGAGCACAAGGAGGATTTGCATCCGCAGATTATCATCGTGGGTGAGAAGAAGGAACTGCTCGCGAGTTACTCGATCCCAGCTGGCGCCCACGTCATTGTCGAAGAAGGCCAGAAGGTGCGCGCAGGCGCGCTCCTGGCAAAAACGCCGCGTAAAGTCGCAAAAACCAAGGACATCACCGGCGGCCTGCCGCGTGTGGCCGAATTATTCGAAGCCCGCCGGCCGAAGGACGCAGCTGAGATTGCCAAGATTGACGGCGTCGTCGAGATGGGCGGAACTGTCCGCGGGAAACGACGCCTGATTCTAAAAGACCCTGATACCGGAGCCGAAGAGGAGCATCTGATTCCGCTCACTAAACACATCATCGTGTTCAAGGGCGATTTCGTGAAGAAAGGCCAGCAACTTACGGAAGGCCCCGTGGTTCCTCACGAAATCCTCGAAGTCTGCGGACCGCAGGATTTGCAGGAGCATTTAGTGAACGAAGTGCAGGAGGTATACCGGCTGCAAGGCGTGGAGATCAACGATAAGCACATCGAAATCATCGTGCGCCAGATGTTGCGTAAAGTGAAAATTACCGATCCCGGCGACACTTCGTTGCTCTGGGGCGATCAAGTGGACAAACTCGATTTCGAACAGGAAAACAACAAGGTCGTCGAGAAGGGCGGCAAGTCGGCGGAAGCCGTTCCCGTGTTACTCGGTATCACTAAGGCTTCACTGGAAACTGACAGCTTTATTTCTGCCGCGTCGTTCCAGGACACAACCCGCGTGCTCACGGAAGCAGCTACGCTGGGTAAAGTCGATAAACTACGTGGCTTTAAGGAAAACGTGATCATGGGGCACTTAATTCCTGCTGGCACCGGGTTCCCAAAGCATCGTGAGATCAAGCTGGTCGAAAAAGGCGAGCCGATCGGCGCACCCGTGATGGAAGAAGCCGAACCGCAGCCGGCAATCGGGTAACTTTGCAGCGATGGAGTGATGGAGTAGCGGAGTAATGTTGGCGAGCATGAGTCATCACTCCAGCCCTCCATTACTCCACCACTCCCGCGGCTGATGTCGATCGTAACCAAGACGGGCGACACAGGCGAAACGTCGCTGATGTATGGCCGGCGCCTGCCAAAATCCGACCCACGTGTGGACGCTTACGGCTGTATCGATGAGCTGACCGCCGCGCTGGGTCTCGCCCGATCGTTTTCAACTGACAAATTCCTTTCGGATGAAATCTTCGCCACACAAAAAGATTTGATCATTGTCATGGGCGAGCTGGCAACAGCGCCGGAAGATCGGGAGCGTTACATGAAAGATGGTTTTCACGTCACCACGACCGCGATGGTGGATCGGATCACGGCGGTAATTGTCGAGCTTGAGAAGGATAAATCGCTTTATCCGAAAGATTGGGTCATCCCTGGGGGAACAGGCACTTCAGCCGCTCTCGATTTTGCCCGGGCAACCTGCCGTCGGGCCGAACGGCATATCGCTCAATTCACGGCCGATGATAAAGATATTAATCCGGAGATTTTGCGGTATCTGAATCGCCTCTCAGATCTCCTCTGGGTTCTGGCGCGATACGCAGAGCGGACGTCGCGAGCGAAATGACGACTAAGTGGAAATTGAATTTGCGATCTGCGAGGTGTCGTAGCATATTCGCCACTCGCCGCGCCGCCCGGTCGGCGTGATTTTTTTATGGCTGAGACAATAGAACTAGTGCCGGAACTCTTGGAAGCGGGCGTCCATTTTGGGCATCAGACCAAGCGCTGGAATCCGAAAATGAAACCGTTCATTTTCGAAAAGCGAAATCAAATTTACATCATCAATTTGGATGAGACCGTCGTCCAGCTTCGGCGCGCCACGGAGTTTCTTCGGGAGGTGACCCGCCGTGGAGGCAAGATCTTGTTCGTGGGCTGCAAGAAACAGGCGCAGGAAGCGGTAAAAGAGGCGGCGCTGGCTTGCGGCCAGTTTTACGTAAATCAGCGCTGGCTCGGAGGCACGCTGACCAATCTTTCGACAATTCGCAAGAGCATCGGCCGTTTGAAGTACATTGAGCAGATCGAGCAATCGCCCGAATACAAGAAGATGGGAAAGCAGGAACTGGCGGCGCTTAATCGAGAAGCGGCAAAGCTCCGGCGCAATCTCGATGGGATCCTCGAAATGTCCCAGTTGCCGGATGCGCTGGTGGTGATCGACACGATCCGCGAGCAAAACGCAGTGAACGAGGCGCGCCGTCTCGGCATTCCGGTTGTCGCCATTGTCGATACCAATGCAGATCCGGATCTAATCGACTATCCAATCGCCGGAAATGACGATGCAATTCGGGCTATTCGGGTGATTTTACAAAAGCTCGTGGATGCCATTGTCTCGGCAGGCAGCGAAGCTCGAATCCGTGAGCAAGTCGAAATGGCCGGCGTGTCCGCCTGACATTCCTCGATCGAAGCGCAATTCGCTTCAACGATTCAACTTTGTAACTCTTGTAACTCTTGTAACTCTCTAATTCTTCATTCCCATGGAAATCGGCCCGCAGTTAGTCAAGCAACTCCGCGAAAAAACCAACGCTGGCTTCATGGATTGCAAGCGTGCTCTTGTCGAGAGCGGCGGTGATCTGGAGAAAGCGGAGGCGATTTTGCGGACCAAAGGCATCGCCAGCGCAACTAAAAAGGCATCGCGCGCAACGAAAGAGGGGATCGTAGCTTCTTACATTCACTTGCAAGGGAAGGTCGGCGTGCTCGTGGAGGTGAATTGCGAGACCGATTTCGTAGCGCGGAATGAGAATTTTCGCGAGTTCGTAAAGGACATCACCCTGCACATCGCTGCCGCGCACCCACTCTACGTCAGTCGTGCAGATGTTCCGGGCAACCTCATCGAAGCCGAGCGCGAGATTTACAAGGGGCAGGTGAAAGGCAAACCGGAGCACGTCCTGAACAAAATTGTCGAAGGCAAGCTCGACAAATTTTACAGCACCGTATGCCTGCTCGAACAAGCGTTCATTAAGAACCCGGACCAGACGATTGAGGATCTGGTGAAATCGAAGATCGCCGAACTGGGCGAGAACATCGTGATCCGGCGGTTCACTCGCTACCTCGTGGGCGAGCCAATTCCAGGCGAGACATAACTGTTCTGCGGCGACCCCGAAAGCTTTCGGGTGCTTTGCTGTAGCGGCGGTCCATGACCGTCGCTAGATTTAAAACCAATGGGCCTGGCCGAGTACAAAGCGAAGCGCGATTTTCAAAAAACAGCCGAACCGAAGGGCGACAAACCTTTACCTAAAGCGGTGCGAGGTGCGTCGCGCTTTGTCATCCAGAAACACGATGCCCGTCGGCTGCATTACGATTTCCGGCTGCAAATGGAAGGCGTGTTGAAATCGTGGGCGGTGCCAAAAGGCCTTCCCTGGAAGCGAGGTGAAAAGCATCTGGCAGTGGAAGTTGAAGATCACCCAATCGATTACGAAAGCTTCGAAGGGGTCATTCCCGAAGGAAATTACGGCGGCGGGACGGTGATGGTTTGGGACCGCGGCACTTATTACGTTTACGGAGAGCAGCCGGCGAAATCGCTTCGGGAAGGCAAACTGCATCTTGTCCTAGATGGTGAGAAAGCCAGGGGCGAATGGACACTTGTGCGCATCCGTGGCCGCGACAACGAGAAGAATCAGTGGCTGATTTTGAAAACGGGCGCCGATGCCAAACCAGTTTCGAAAAAACTCGAAGATCGGTCGGCCAAGAGCGGACGTACGATGAAACAAATCGCGCAAGATCGCGATGCCGAATGGGAATCCAATCGCGAGGAAAAAGATGCGAGTGCGACGTCGAAATTCAAAGAACGCATCCGAACCGCGATTAAAAAAAAAGAGGTAGGTGGCCATAAACAAAGCGATTCCGGGGTAGGGCGCGATCGCTCGCCACGGCGGAGCCCGTCCAAGGCGAAGGTGGGCCGGGCGGGCCGACGAATTACTTCTGACGACGTCCATGCCCGGACGGGTCCGGCATCTGCCACATCGTTGTCCGATTTGTCTTCCGCCAAAGCGCGCTTCATCGAGCCGATGAAGGCGCGGTTGGTCGAGCAGCCGCCCGCCGCGGGTGACTGGATTTACGAACTCAAATTCGACGGTATCCGACTGATCGCGGTCAAGAACGGAAGCAACGTTTCACTATTTTCCCGAAACAAAAATGAATTGGCCAGACGATTCCCGAAAATCGTTGAGGCGATAAGGAATTTGCCGGCGCGCGAATGCGTGATCGATGGCGAAGTGGTTGCGCTCGACGAGGAGGGACGTTCCTCGTTTCAACTTCTGCAGGCGCGCGAGATGGAAGAGCGAACGAGTCCCGTTTATTTCTACGCATTCGATCTGCTCCAGCTCGACGGCAAGAGTCTGATGGCGCTGCCGCTGGAGCCGCGCAAGAATATTCTCGAAAAACTCTGCGCGGACGCGAGTGATCGAATCCGCTATTCAGGCGCGATCCGTGGAGACGCAAAACAACTGCTCGAAGAAGTGAAGCGCCGGGGCTTGGAAGGGATTATCGGCAAGCGGCGCAGCTCCATTTATGAACCAGGACGCAGAAGCGGCGCATGGATCAAGCTCAAATGCGTCAACGAACAGGAATTCGTCATTGGCGGATACACGCCGCCGCAGGGATCACGCAAATATTTCGGCGCAATCCTGGTTGGGTATTACGATAACAAAAAGCTCGTTTTTGCCGGCAAAGTCGGCACCGGCTTTACTGTGAAATCGTTGTCGATGTTGCACAAGAAATTCCAAAAGGAAGCCCGCGATGATTGTCCCTTTGTCGATCTTCCTTCAAAGCACAATGGACAGTGGACGCAGGGAATCACCCCTTCGATGATGAAAAAGATGCACTGGGTCAATCCGAGGTTTGTCGCCGAAATCAAATTTGCCGAGTGGACTCGTGACAAAAAGCTACGTGCACCAGTCTTTTTAGGGTTGAGAGAGGATAAGAATCCTCGCAGCGTGATAAAAGAAAACTAACTTGTCACGAGGCCGCGAGGTGCCAGCCGAATGGAGCCAGCGGGGACGCCGCGACATGGACGGTCAAGCCCGCGCTGGCAGCGGGTAAGTTCGCGAGCGGCGAACGAATCAATGGACCCGAGACAAAAAATTGCGCGCGCCCGTCTTCCTCGGACTGCGCGAGGATAAAAAGCCCAGCGAGGTCATTCGAGACGGGTAGCGCCGCTAAAAGAGATCTCCGGATTGCACTTGTTCGCGTGTGAGCTGCAAATATGGTGAGGCGATGAAAGTGAAGGTGATCGTGATGCCGAAGGCGGCAGTGCTCGATCCGCAGGGTAACGCGGTGCGCGATGCGATGCGGCACCTGGGAGTGCCGGAGGTACGCAGCGTCAGGATCGGCAAATACATGGAGATCGATGTCGATGGAAAAAATGGTGAACTTGAAGCGCGACTGCACGGGCTTTGTCGCGATTTGCTCTCGAATCCGGTGATCGAAGATTACGAGCTGCAGGGGTCGGAAGTCAGAAGTCAGAAGTCAGAAGTCAGAAGT
>Ga0137375_10007516_pt1 | contig 12966 bp, 12 predicted proteins | sample SagtaG_24_FD_104936 | JGI IMG/M metagenome (GOLD analysis project Ga0137375, IMG submission 104936) | Vadose zone soil microbial communities from Sagehorn Ranch, Mendocino, California, USA - Sage1_R_113_16 metaG | ecosystem: Environmental > Terrestrial > Soil > Vadose zone | place: USA... | reverse complement strand
GCGTTCTTTTCCCCCCTCCCAGCCTCCCCCCGCTGGGGGGAGGGGTCGGAGACCGCGTGTGCTAAGACGCTCATGGCGTTGCTTAGGCGTTGCTTATGTGCGATAATGTCTCAAGTTTAGCTACCCCCCTCCCCTAATTCACAGCCCGAGAAACTCCGGTGATAGTGGCCGTGCCATCAAAGATGGTGAGGCTATTGTCCGTACTGTCAAAGTCACAGATGGACAAGTCAATGGTATCGCTGGGTTGCGGCCCTGCCCCAGCAGGAAAATCACTGCCACCTGTGGGTGCGGTTGGGTTCGTGCTGTTACCAACGGTGAAGAGACACGAATCAAGGTCATAGGTTCCTGTTGCTGTGCGTACAACGTTTTGTACCGTGGCTTGCAGCGCAAAGTTGGTCGCGTTGTTGGAGAATGACACGACAGTCGACACATTGGTCAGGGCTGAATTAAAAGCTTTCCCACTTGAAAAGGTGAAAGACCTATTGTTCAGATCACTCGCCGTGGCCGGATTATCCTGATCCTTATCACCAGGGCAGCCAAGCAGCACCAACGAACCGACCGTAGCCACAACCGCCATCAGGCTAAGCATTATTCTGCTCATACGTTGCAAACTCTTCCCTCCTTACCAGGCCGCCACACAAACATAGCGCTGCACGTGAAGCATCAGCCGCTGATTGATCTCCCTGGCGTGTGCAACCTGGTGCTACACGCAGCAGGCAGGCCCACGCCCCAACTCGTGTTCTTACATCATACACACATCGCTAGACCAGTCAAGCCTGACGGCATGCCTGTATGGCCGTTTGACAACCCCACAGCGGCTCTATACACTTCTGCCTCACTGGTGTTAGAGGTGCTTCTGGCAGTGTTGTAAGGCTGTGATCCCCTTGTAGTAAAGGATGTCACGCATGGATACCGCGACTAAACCCGCTCTAGCTGCTAGGCTTAGCGCCCTGGCAGAGACTGGCATCGACTTCAGTAGTGCACCGGCTGAGGCCAAAACCGTGCTCGACAGCTTGCGCCAGGAGTACCCGGAATTTCGTAAATTCATGGAGCACCGCTTTGCTCGCCTTCACGAAGGGCAGCAGCAGGCGGTCTTAGCCCTCCTGGAAGCGGCGCCAGCACCCGATCTGGCAGCATTGCTCCAACAGTGGAGTCGCAATGCTGCCCTGTCATTGCACACGCGGGCTCGGGCTCTGGCGGTCCAGGAGCATTGTAACGGTCCTATTGATGCGACGTACCGAGATGGCCTGATGCAAGCGGCACGGCTTCTGCACCAACTGCGCAGCGCTGATCCATCCCCGCTTGATGAGAACGATACGCTCCCCTCTCCCTGGTCTGATGAGCTGCAGCAGCTCCCACTCGACCTGCGGCTCGACGTGGCTCGCGAACTGGGGGTGGAGCACGCCGACCTGGCCCTGGCGGTGTTACGCGCTATCCGTCCTGCTGCAGGCGGGCGTGACGCGCTCACCTTTGTGGAAGCCATGGGGGACATTCCCTTGACTGGCAGTGCCTTGCTCCTACAAGAGATGCTCGTGGAGACCACGGACAAGGGGCTGCAAAAAGCCATCAAGAAAACCTTGCATCGTTTGAAAGTGCAGGGAGTGGCCTTCGCAGACGTCCAACCAAAGCGGCACACGGTGTTAGTGGGGGCGGGGGTGCATCGCCTGGAAAAATGTCTCGCCAGTTTCATTGATGGTGCTGGGGAGCGCATGTTGTTACTGATCCGCACTAAACCCATGGGTGGCTACAACATGGCCTACCTGGTCATCAACTATGGGACGGGCATTCGGTACGCCTTAGGTCTCCAGGCCACCAAACGCGAACTGCCTGAGATTCTTGAGAAGGTGCAGGGTCCGGCACCGTTGATCGAGCTCGAACCGACCTACTGCCAGTACCAGATTGCCATGGCGTATCAGATGAATCTCGAAACTGGTACGCCGGTGCCTGAGGAATACTTTACGCTGCGTGACATCATCGGCGAGTGCAACACGACCTTCGAGCGCGCCATGATCTATACGGCGCTCAGCGATGCGGACCTGGAAATAGCCAAAACCTATGACACCTACGCCAATGATCTCCTCAATCTGCCAGAATTTGCTGGCTGGACCTTGCCAGCCCCCGTCATTCAGAAATATGGCGACGCCCTGCGGGAGATCGAACAGAGTCATATTGTCGTGAGTCCGGCTATGCAGCAGGAGCGCTTGAATGAAATCCACACGCGCGCTATGGAAGAGGTGCTCGGAGAGCGCTCGCGCCACCTGATGCGTATGCGCCTCGAGGAGATGGCCTACTATCTGCTGCGCACGGACCGTCACCGTGAGGCACTGTGGGCGGTGGCCGCCGCACAGTCTCTGGAGGACGCCAATCCGCACCATCTACGGCGCAATCCCTTTGCTGGGGCGTTGCTGGAACGCAGTCTAGAGGTGGCCAAGGCCCGTCCAAGCAGTGGCCGCATTATCCTGCCGTTTTCACACCTGCCTGGGGGAGGAAGAGAAAGTGGGAACGAACCCCGTCTGATTATTTGAAGCCTGCGAACCCTCACCCTTGTGCAAACCCTCTCCCAGGGGGAGAGGGCATTGGCGGACAGCGGTTAGGAGACCGCCGCATCGCTCGCCGACGGGGTCAGTTGTGGCAGCGCCCCCATTTTGCGGAGGGCCAGACGATAGCGGATCTTATTGACCCAGCCAGCGATGCCCTGCGGCATAAACATGATCACCAGGATGAGGGCTGCCCCATAAAAAATCATCGGTGCGCCCCACTGGGGCGGTAGCTTGGCAAAACCCTCTTGTAGGACGATGAGGGTAATGGCACCGAGAATCGAGCCCAGAATCGAACCCATGCCGCCGATAATGATGACCGCGAGGAATTTAATCGACAAGAAAATGGTAAAACCATCCGGGGCGATGAACGTCACAGCCTGGGCGTACAGGGCGCCTGCCATGCCGGTGTAAAAGGCGCTCAGGGCAAAGGCAATAGTTTTATATTTGGCCAGATCGATGCCATTGGTCTGCGCCGCAATTTCGCTTTCGCGCAGCGCCATGAAGGCGCGGCCCGTGCGACTCCTGACAATGTTGACGGCGAGCCAGGTCATGACAAAGGCGAGTGCCAGACACACGTAATAGAACGCCAGCGTATCCGATTTCAGCGCCAGGGGTCCTAACATGGCCACCGGAACCGCCATCCCATCGCCTCCATGGGTCAGAGGCTCCGCAATAATGAGCGCCTCTTCTACCACACGACCAAACGCGAGTGTCGCCATCGCTAGAAACAGGCCGTGCAGGCGAATCGCCGGGAGGCCCACGACGTAACCAATCGCTGCAGTGATGCTGGCCGCCAGAACCATGCTGAAGGCAAAGGGGACGCCGAGCTTGTCCTGCAAGATGGCGCTACAATAGGCCCCCATCGCGTAAAAAGCGGCATGGCCAATGGAGATCTGGCCAGCATAGCCCGCCAGGAGGTTCAAGCCCACAGACACCAACACGCTGATATAGATGAGATCGAGGATGTACAACAGGTAGGAGTTCATGAACGACAAGTGGGGCGTGATGATCAACGCCAGGAGTAGCAGTCCAGCCAGGATCTTGGTGCCAATTGTCCCATTGGGCATGGCGTCTCTCCTTCCGTTAGACCTTTTTCACGGTGAATCCCAGCAAGCCGTCGGGCTTGATCATCAGCACCCCTAACAACACGAGAAACGCCGCCACGTGCTTGATCCATGATGGTAGATAGACGGTTGCCAGGTTTTCCAGCACACCAAACGACATGCCCCCAATGATCGCGCCGGGAATACTCCCCCACCCCCCAAGCACAGCTCCGGCAAACCCCTTGATAGTGATGCTACCCATATTGGTATCGATGAGCAGAATGGGGGCCGCCAGGAAGCCGGCAATGCCTGACACCACGGCACTTAAGGCCCAGGTGCCAGCAAAGATGGCCTTGACGTTAATGCCCATGAGCATGGCTGTCTGTTTATTTTGCTGCGTCGCCCGCATCGCAATGCCGACCTTGGTAAATTTGAAGTAGAGCGTCAGCACCAGGATAAACCCCAAGGTCACCGCTACAATACCGGCATCCAGGGGGGTCACGATAATGCCGCCGATATGCACCGGCTTCTTGGAAAACGGTGACTCAATCACGTACGTGTCCCAGTCCCAGATGACCCCGCCACTGAGGCCGATGAGGAGGGTGGACAGGCCAATGGTCGCCATCACCACGCTGAACACCGGGGCGTTCATGAGTGGACGGACGATGATGCGCTCGAGCAGTGCGCCAAACAGGGCGGCGAACAGGATGGTGAGCAACGCCACGACGGTCCAGGTCAGGAACCCATGCGGATGCACCCATCCCATCACCGTTCTGGTAAAAAAGGCGCTGACCATCATCACTTCGCCCTGGGCGAAGTTGACCACGTCTGTGGCTTTGAAAATCAGAACAAATCCTAACGCCACCAGCGCATAGATACTGCCGGTAGCGAGACCACCGATCACCTGTTGCAGAAACATCCTGCTGTGCCTCCCCCGTTCGCAGGCGGCATGCAGAGTACCGGAAGGCCACATGCCGCACGTGCGTGTTAGTACCCCGCGGGCTTGATCCAGTCCGTCACCTTGGTGTATTTGTACCGCTTCTCATTCGTCTTCGGATCGGGCGTATCTTCCTCGATCTTCGAAATGTAGGAAGCGGTGACCCCCTGATGACGCTCGGCGCTGAAGGTGATTTTGTCGGTCACACCGTTATCATAGTCCTGCAACGACTCCAACCCTTTAATGAGACTGGCACGGGTGAGGTCCTTCCCCGCCGCCTGCAGGCCAGCGACGAACGTCTTGGCGGCAATATAACCGTACAGAGCTTCCTCCGAGATCTTCTCGTCGGGGAAGTATTTTTGCATGATCGTACGGAATTCCACCACGCCTGGACGGTCCACATCATCCACCTGCGGGTTCGAGAAGGTATTGAGGTGCCCAATGCCTGAGCTCCCACAGAGATCGACAAACGTCTGCGTTGCTGTGGGGGCAATCCCGACGGTCTGCACGTCCCAACCAATCTTCTCCTTTTCCCGCATGAACGGCGCCCCTTCACGGTATACTGTCCCGAGCATGACTACCTCCACGCCAGCGTTCTTCAATTTGGCAACCTGGCCGGAGACGTCGATGCTGCCACGTTTGTACGTTTCCGTGGCCACGGCTTCCAGACCATGCTTTTTGAGCTGGGTGATGGTGCCATTCAGCACGTCTTTGCCATAGTCGTCATCCTGGTAAAAGATGCCCCATTTTTTCAGGCCTTTCTCCTTGAGGATGTAGTCCACCATCACGGCGCTCATATGCCAGTAATCCGCCCCCACCTGGAAGACCAAAGGCTTGTATTCATACCCCCACTTGTGCGCCCCGGTGGCCGGGAAAATCAGGGGGATTTTGGCATCGAGAATGGTAGAAAGGGAGGCGCTGACGGTAGGCGTGCCCATACTCAACAGAATGGCAAACACTTTCTCGCTCTCGATCAGCCGCTTGTGGTTGGCGACGGAGCGTGGTGGTTCATAGGCGTCATCGAGCAGTACCTGTTCGAGCTTGCGGCCATGCACCCCGCCGTGCTCATTGATGTATTTGAAATACCCCTGGGGACCCAGGCGTGCCATGCGGTTGCCCCACACAGCAATAGGACCAGTGAGGCCAGCGCTCGTGCCAACTTTGACCTCCACATCCGTGACACCAGGCTCAGCGGCGTACGCCTGAGCAAGGCCCAGGAGTACCACCATGCATGCCACAAGTACCATCATCCCTAGACCCATGCGTTGCATATCTCTCCCTCCTCACGTCGGTTTGGCAAGCTGTCATTGCAATGTTTTGCCGTCAAAGTGGGCGCATATTAGGGCAATGTGCAATAGAAAGCAATCGCTATTTGTCAGCGTTCCGCCGTCAGCGTGGGGCTTACAGTAAAGCTGACGGCGGAATGCTGAGAGCTCAGCACTTACCATGCTACAATAGAACATTAAAGGTACTCCTGCGGCTCGTGTGAGCACGCCGTGTTGTAACACGCACCCTGGGGCAGTGCCATGTGCCTCTCTGCCCACAACCTACACCTGCATGTGGAGAGCAGCCGTGCCTGATAACTATCCTGTCCCTCCGGTGTCCTGGCTTTGTCGAGTAACATGTGGCTCTCGCCCGCTGTGGCACTCCCTCCGCCGTCTTGGCTTGGGCCTCTTCTACGGCCTGCTCCTGCTCCCGCAGGCGACCCTTGCTGCGCCTCTCTGGAGTGAACGCCCAGCGACGGACGAGACCCTCCCCGCCCTCCAGCAGTTCAATGAATCCATAGTGAAATTGACGCAAAAACTCCTGCCGGCAGTGGTGAGTCTCAAAGTACAAACGAAAGGCGAAGCGGCGCTCCCCAAGAATCATCCGCCCGTGCTAGAGGACGAGATCCCGTCTGTGATGGGCAGCGGCTTCATCATTCGGGCGGATGGTCTGGCCTTGACGAATCACCACGTGGTGGAGGAAAGTACGAGCATCGAGGTGTATCTCTACGATGGCGAAACCACCACGGCCAAGGTCGTCGGGCGTGATCCGCTCGGCGACGTGGCGCTGCTGCAAATTGCCACGACGCACCCGCTGCCCGTCGTACCTCTGGGCAGCTCAGCCGCCGCGCAGGTGGGTGAATTGGTGGTGGCGATCGGCACGCCCTTTGGCTTCGAGCACACTATTACCCTGGGCATTGTGAGCGGGAAAAAACGTCAGTTTCTCCATTCTGGTCTTATCGGTGGCTACCTCCAGACGGATGCGCCCCTTACCACCGGGAACAGTGGTGGACCGCTGGTGAACATGCGCGGCGAAGTCGTGGGCATGAATACGGCCATTGTGGGGCGTGGGGAAGTCGGGTTAGCCATTCCCATTGATGCGGTCAAGGCGATGCTGCCGCAGCTGCACACCGCTGGCTATGTCACGCGTGGCTGGCTGGGCGTGCATATTCGGCCACTGGAGCGCACCAAAGCCCAGGCCCTCGGGTTGGCCCCCCCCACCGGCGTGTACGTGCATGAAGTCATGCCCAATCAGCCAGCGTATCACGCTGGTATTGTCTCGGGCGATGTGATTGTCAGTTATGATGGCAAAGCCATCGTGACTCCGGCTGATCTGCAGGGTGCCGTCGCCTCAACACCTGTCGGTAAGAAAGTCCGCATTGAGCTGATCCGTGCCCGCGCCCGGCAGACCGTGGAAGTTGCCCTCGGGACCATGCCAGAGCGTAAACAGTAGTGAGAATGGGGCTTCCCAGGAAAAGGAGGGGTTCCGCCATGGCGTCGCATCGGCTCCCACCGACCCCAGCCGCCTTACCATATACCCAACTGCCAGCGCTGTACCATCGGTGGAAATGGCAAGTCCTGCTCGTCTATTCAGGCTTTTATCTGTTCCAATACCTTGGACGGTTCAACCTGTCACAGGTGGCTCCCCTGGTGATGCACGATCTGCAGATTGATCATCACACCATCGGCTGGATCACCGCCCTCCTCTACTGGGGCTTCATGGCTGGAGATCTGGTGCATGGGCGCCTGGGCGAGATCTATGGGTTGCGGCTCTGGGTGCTGCTAGGAGCGGTGCTGACCACCACCTGCAACTGGCTGGCGAGTTTTAGCATATCAGCGCTTGCCCTAGCGGTGCTCTGGTATATCAACGGTTTTGTCAACGCGGCCTGCTGGAGTCCTGGCATCAGCCTGCTGGCACAGTGGTGGCCACGGCGAGAGCGCGGGCAGGCCCTCGGCATTGTCGGCATGGCCGCTGGCGGGGCGATGTTGGTGATGTGGTGGGGGACAGGCTGGGTGGGGCAGCAGTTTGGCTGGCGCGCCGCGTTTCGCTATCCGCCGCTGCTGATTGGCCTCACGGGCTTGATCTATTTCGTGTTGGTGCGCGACCGTCCTGCCGATGTCGGCCTGCCGGAGTATGTGGAAGAGGACAGCCTGTCAGGCAGTGCCGAAGCCACTGGGGCGCAACACCTCCACGGTATGGGCCCCTACAAACGCCTGCTGTCCAACCCGCAGTTTATGCTGGCCTCGCAGGTGAAGGGACTGGAGAATGTGGTGCGCTACGGCCTGGTCACCTGGATTCCCCTGTACTATTTTGAGGCGTCTGGATTAGAGCTGAAATTGACATTGCTGGCCACGCAGGCCATCCCCCTTGGCTATGTGCTCGCCCCATTCTGCGCTGGCCTGATCTCCGACAAGTTCCTGCACAGCGCCCGCAGGCCGATGGTCCTGCTGTCGGTGGCGGTGAGCGCCCTGGCCCTGATTGGCATTGCCGTGCTCCCCCCGAAAGATGTCTACGTGGGTGCGACGCTGCTGTTCGTAGGTAGTTTTGCCATGAGTCTCTCTCCCATGGCGACCATTGCCGTGGATATTGCCGGGCGGCATATGTCTGGTACGGCTTCTGGCGTGCTGGATGCCCACGGCTATTTTTATGCTGGCCTGCAAGCGCTGGTGTTTGGCCTGTTACTCAACATGAGCGGCAGTCCCTGGCCGCTGGTGTTTCTCGTTATGGCAGGGACGCGCCTGCTGTGTGGTCTATTGATTTTCTTCGTACGAGCCTGAACCCATGGAGCCCCTATATGGACCTGTTTGATGCTATGCGCTCCCTACGTGCCATGCGGCGCCTGAAGCCCGACCCCATTCCCGACGAGATCTTGCAGCAGATTCTGGAAGCTGCCATTCGTGCCCCCAGCGGTGGCAATCGGCAGCCCTGGTTCTTTCTCGTGGTGCGTGAGGCGCAGACCCGCAAACATCTCGCGGAGCTGCCGGCGTATAGGAATTTGAAACGCACTTTTGCCTTTGCGTCGAGGGACGAGGGGGTCTGGCCATGGAAAGGAGGAGACATTGGAAGCAGCAGAGGCGAGAACCCAGAAAGTCCTGGAAGGGAGTATGCAGTTCCTCGTTCCGCACTATGAGCGCCCCTACTCGTGGAAAGAAGATCAGTGGAAGATGCTCTGGTGAGACCTCACCGAGCTGCTCGAAGAGCCCGACCCGAAGCCACACCCCCTCGGATCCATCATCTCCTTGCCGGCGCGCTCCGCAGGGCGCCGAAGAGGCGGGAGGGTGACGCCCCCACAGAAAGGCCCCGCCCTGCGGGGGGCTGCGCCCGCCTGGACGGTACCTGCCGCGCGCCACCGCGGGGGGACCCCTGGCCGGCACAGGCCGGGGTGTTCTGCCCAGCACGCATCAGGAGCGCAAAGCCCAATAATAGCGTTTGGGAAACCAAACGCTCGCGATGCACCAGGAGTGTGCAGTGGTCGGCAGTGGCCTAGCTCGGGCGTCGGACGGCCTCAAGGCCCTCGCGCTGGTCTACTGACTTGATTAGGGGGACAAAAAGGGGGAGAATGCGGGCCGTGGTCCAGAAACACCAAAGGCGAGCAGGTCCAGTCCACCCGCTCGCCTGATGACATATACCGCCCAGCAGAAGGGGTATCTATGTCGGACACCATCATACCAGCCCCTGACCACGCTCACAAGCCCCGCGTCGAGGTCCAGCGGCAGATCAGGGACAGTCTCGGACTACCGCCCCTGCCCGAGGCGACACCGATCATGCCCGTCGAAGGCCATGTCTGCGAGTTTCCGCTGTGGGCGTTTAGCAAGCAACGGTCCACCCTCACCGAGCTGCATATTCCCTATGAGGACGGCTCGTTTCTCACCATCGAAGCCCCGAAAGGGATGCCGAGCCCAAGGTTTCCTGGGTATCTGGATGTCATCCTGTTCTACGGGCAGCGCGATTTGTTCCTGCAAGATCACACGTCCATAAGCGTGTATCGCATCTTTCAGGAGCTGGGGATGGACCCAACCAACGGGATGAACTACACGTATTTTCGGCGGGATATGAACCGAGTATTTAGTCTGGCGCTGATCACGGACCGCTTTCGCAACCCTGAGACGGGCCAGCGGAGCCACGTGGATTACTTCCGTGTCATGCGGCGGATGAAGCTGGCCAAGACGCGGCGGGAGGTGAGCATACTAAACGTAACATAAAGAGCGTTATGTTACAGTGATCCCATACAGCCCGGTTCCTGTAGGGATACAAAAATTTCTGTAGGCGAAGATTGCTTTAGGAAATGTTGATGACTAAACCAACTGAACTCGTCTTCAGCAGAAGATGGCCGTTTGGCGTGTACGAGCACCAAGAGAATCAGGATAGCTTCCTCTTCAGGCCATACCGACGGCTCGGGGAAACGGGTGCACCAATGGGGACCCTGAATCATCTCTTTCTCCCGACAGGAGAGCCGTTCCCTAGGACTGTGACGAAGGGCCTTCGCCTTCTGAGACTTTGGGACACCATCTCGCCGGCGCGGCGGCATCCAATCCTACGAACGACCGTCCGCCTTCTTGGCACGCTTTGCTACTCGGACGGCGGCATGATCCTGTACTTCCCCGGGTACCACGCTTGGCAGCCTGGCAAGGGAGGCATCCCGTTTCTTGTGGATCACTTCTCTCTTGAACCTGGGCTGGACCGCTGGCACATCACGGGTGTAGACAAATCGCGTGTGCGGTACCTCGGTGTGAAGGAGATCGCTCCAGACTTGATCTACTGGTTTGCCATAAGCGTGCAGGAAGCTCTCAAGTTTGAGCTTATCTACAGAGAGAGCACCTTCACTTTTCCGTGCCCTGATTCCGATGCACGACGCCGGATGTGTGTGGCCATTTCGGCCACGAAGGATGCCGTCTTCAATATTATCGAATGTCCTGATGCTAGGCTTGATGATGGGCCGTCCTTCTGGCACATCGAGTTTGCTGTCAAGCGCGGCGCTCCACCAGATCTGCTCCCGTCCTTTCCGCTTCATCTGCCACCTGTGCCTCTGGCCGATGTACGCACATCAGCGCAGCTTCCAGTGCGCGCGCACACTGTTCGCCTGGTGGGTTTCGATGGAACTGTACTGATCACAGCCACCAGAATTTCGGGGAGGCTGACGTTTCCATTCATCCTCGGCCATCCGTAGCGGTTGTGCTGAGGTCCAGTGAGGAGGAGTGGCGCGCGGTCGGCCGGACAAGGCCAGGGGAGGCACTAGTAGGCCCCACAGGAGGGAACATGCGATATCACCCTATTCTCTCTATCCCACTGTCACGTAGATAGTTACCGTCTCGCCAGGAGCAAAGGGGAAATTTTCGCTGTTGGCAGGAACCGGCCGTTTTTCTCTATTTTGAAGCTGACAGAAACGATTTTTGGGCCATTTTCGTGACAAAATGCCAGTTCCGAATACGAAAAGGGAAGCACAACACCTCAAATGGGGTCTCCTCACATGTTCCCTCCTGTATGGCCTAGTAATGGACATCCCACTCTGGACGGGGTATGGTAGGATGTCCCGACATTTGGTCCCAATCAGCCGGCAAACGAGGAGGAATATACCAATGACAAAGCGCCAGCGGAGCAGCGGTGTTCGTGGCAGGAGGTTGACTATGCCCAGCTATTTGTCCCAAAAGGGCCGCACAGGACACGTCATAACCTACACGCACAGGCTGCTCAACATCTCCCTTGCGGGGATAGCCCTCATGGCCATTGCTGCCACCCTCGTCCTGTCCTTCGTGGGTGTGGATGAGGCAGCCGCCAAGCCCCTCAAACGAGGCGACATCCTTATTACTGACAGAGGGAGTTCTATCTCCAAAATCGATCCGGTAACTGGTGCTCAGACTCTTATCACCATAGGCGGAGTCCTCGATGGCCTCTTTGGCATCGCCATTGATGATGACGGCCAGATCCTGGTTACGGCCTTTTTCGTCCGCGTGGCAGGCCTCCCAGCGGGCGTCGGTCGGGTCGATCCGGAGACCGGTAGGCAGACTATCATCACCACGGGCGGGTTCCTCAGCGCTCCCACTGGCATTGCCATCGAGGCTGACGGGCAAATCCTAGTTACTGACTCAAACCTGGGGGGTGTCGTCCGGGTCGATCCAGTAACTGGTGCTCAGACCATCGTCACTACCGGTGGGTTCCTCGGCTCCCTCACCGGCATCACCATTATCACCAAGGAGAAGAACAAATAGCCGTGGAGGGCAAGGGTGTGTGTGGTGCTGGCAGAGGCTGTGCAGCGCATATCTGGCCGTTATCTCAGGGCATATCATGCTACAAAAAGGCTGAGTATCGTAGTCCATATCACGTCAAAAAAAAGTCGATTTGACGTTTTTATCGAAGATTATCTGGGTCTATGAAACTTTACGTTCGTATATTTGGTTCAACCCAGCGTACCGATTACGACGCGCTTGCCCGCGTCGTAATCGGCTAGCTCGATCGGCCCGCCACTCCTGTAGGCCCAAACCCAACAAATGTGCTACCAGGGGCAATAAGCCTTGCTGAGCCCGTTTTGGTGAAAGACTAATGCTAATTTGCTTTCACTTTTGGGGTACTGAGCGCGCGTCAGAGCCACATGTACGACTTCGGGGCCTTTCGAGTGTGAAAGAGATAATCCGATAACCCTTTCATTTATCATTCCTTGTGTCTTATTGCCCCCAGTGTCACGAGTGTTGGGTTTACCCCCTGTAGTTGCGATTGCCGAGCGCGAGCGACCCCCCCTAGCAGCAGCCCCAGCCGCGCCGGCTGCCCGTCACCCGGCCCCCGTCCGGTCCGTGCCCGGCAGCGCGGGCCTGCGGGCCTGCTGCCGGCAGGGCTGGCTGGCCTCTGGCGCGCCGGTGCGGCGGGGGAGGGCTCCCGGTGGCGCGGGGTGGGCGCTGGCGGGTGTGCCGTGAAAAGTGGCCCCGTGAAAAGTGGCTTTATATTTCCTATACTCCGCTTCGGGGCATCTCACATTCTGAGATTGAGAGTTTCTTCTATCTCGTTAATTCTTTAGTTTCCGGTAAATTGCGGTGGTGAGATGCCGACATCAGGCAAGTTCTCAGGTAGAGTAGAGGTATCACACTATACTCTGGGAGGCTTGCCCGATGTCGACCATAGTCGACCGTATTTCTGTCTTGTTGGGTGCGATCGTAGCCGACGTGCCCGTCGGCACGCATCTGGGGCTGTT
>Ga0137375_10007510_pt1 | contig 12973 bp, 15 predicted proteins | sample SagtaG_24_FD_104936 | JGI IMG/M metagenome (GOLD analysis project Ga0137375, IMG submission 104936) | Vadose zone soil microbial communities from Sagehorn Ranch, Mendocino, California, USA - Sage1_R_113_16 metaG | ecosystem: Environmental > Terrestrial > Soil > Vadose zone | place: USA... | reverse complement strand
GCCGGTGAATTTCGGGTTTCTTGATTTCAGCTCGTTGGAAAAGCGCCGCCATTTTTGTCAGCGTGAAGTTGAGCTGAATCGCAGGCTTTGCCCGGAAGTTTATTTGGGAGTCGTCCCAATTTACCGGACCGGTTCCGATTTTTCATTCCAAGCTGACGGCGAAATCGCCGAGTACTGCGTTAAGATGCGAGAATTGCCTCACAGCTGGCCTGCCCGCCGTAGCCTCGGCGAAGGCGGGTTCTTAGGTGAATTGCTCGCGAAGGACTTGGTGGGGGAAAAGGAAATCAATCGCGTGATCTCCTGCCTGCATCGGTTTTATGAATCAGAAACGCCAAGCCGGGAAATTGAGGAATGGGGAACGCCGGAAAAGCTGAAGATCAGCACGGACGAAAATTTCGCGCAGGTGGAACGGTTCGTGGGAAAAACTATTTCTCCGGTCGCCCTCGAAACTATCCGCTATTTCACGAACAGATTTTACCAGGCAAATGAAAAGCTATTCCGTGAACGAATTCAGCAGCACCGGATTCTCGATTGCCACGGCGATTTGCATCTCGACCACATTCATCTTACTCCGGAAGCGACTACCATCTTCGATTGCATCGAGTTCAACGACCGGTTCCGCTTCATCGATATTGCCAATGATCTGGCGTTTCTGGCGATGGATTTCGACTTCAAAGGCAGACGCGACTTGGGGAATCTCCTACTTCGAAACGCCGCGCGCGAGTTTCGAGATGCCGAAATGCTGAAGATCACAAACTTCTACAAGTGCTACCGGGCTTTTGTGCGCGGAAAAGTCGAAAGCATTCAGGCGGTTGAGCCCGAAACATTGAAACCCGAAGAGCATGTTCAACAGGCGACGCGCTATTTTCGTCTTGCGTTGGAATATGCGGTGAGCGGCTCGGAGCCGTTGGTGTTGGTTGTCATGGGTCGAGTCGGCATCGGCAAAACCACTGTTGCAAAGCAACTCGCTAGTGAATTGAACTGGCCAATCTTTTCCTCAGATGAAATTCGCAAAACGCTGGCCGGCGTCCCGCTGACCGAGCGGACCGCGCCGGAGCTGCGCGACAAAATGTATTCGGAGCGGATGACCGAACAAACCTACCAGAACTTTTTGGACAACGGACTCGCCTCACTCGCGATCCACAATGGCGTGGTCCTCGATGCAACCTTTTCAAACCCGGCAAACCGCAAATCCTTGCGCGACGCGTGCGCTAAAGCCGGCGTTCATCTGCAGGTGGTAGAACTCGATCTCGATCCCGGCCAGATCAAGCGCAGACTGAAAGCGCGAGACTCTGACGCGCCTAAGGCGGGCGAAATCTCCGATGCGCGTCTTGAGGACTTTGAGAAATTGAACGCTGCTTACGAGCCGCCGTCGGAACTTGGTCCAGATCTGATTCACGTTTCAGCCAATGATGCGGTTTCCGATACTGTGAGAGCGGTGCTAACGGGGTTGGCTGAGAAGCAAGTTCGCTAACTCACGTTCGCGACCATCTTGACGATTTGCTGGCGAAAGAGTTTGGCGCCGCCGGAGGCGGGATGGCGGACGCGGTGCATGTCGGCATTCAGTTCCTTCAGTTGTGAAGCGGCCACGTTACCAAGCGCGACGATTTCATTGCATGGAAACAGATCGAGGAAAGCCTTCAAGACTGGTAAACCTGCAGAACGCTCGGATTTCGTTGGTGTCCGATTGCTCAACATGCCCCGGCGCGAATCAAATGAATGCCACGGGAACGCATTCCAGAGGACGAATTGTTCCGGCGACAACCCAAGCTTTAGCAACGTGCTCCAGACAATCGTTGCCGTCGGCTCAGAAAAACCCTCCGGACATTTCTTAGGTTTGCTGGTGCGATGCGGTGTGATGCTGGAAAAGACCTGCATCGGGTCAATCCCGTCGTCTTTCTTTTTTCCGAGCAGGATTCGCTCCGAGGTCATGGGAATTCCACTGAAATGACCGCCGCGATATCCAAGTGCTTCACCAATTAGTGCGTGTCGCGCCTTTCCCAACCGCTCACAAAGATAAGCGCGTAACTGTCTCCGCCGGACGCGCGGCGCATTCCGGGCAATGTCGTTTTCTTTATCCACCTGCCACCAAGGATTGAAAACGGCGTCAGACTGTGACTTTTTCAACATTCGAATGAACTGTTCAACTGATTGCGTGGACATGAACTTAGGTAAGCTCCGAATTCCAAGCTTCAACATCCAGTCGTGAAAACGGGAAGGTGCATCGAAATCCGACACGACGCCGCACATTGTTCATGAGACTGCTCCGAATTAATTGTACGGAGCGCTGATGCCGGAGTTGCCCGATGTTGGCGCACCTTATGACTGAAAAAGTGCTGCTCACGGGACGTCCCGGCTGTGGCAAGACGACATTAATCAAGCGGGTTGTAAATGATCTGGCGCGACGCGCTGGTGGTTTTTACACTGAGGAAATCCGCGAGGGTCGCACGCGCGCCGGATTCAAGATCGTGACGCTTGACGGCGAGGAAGCTGTATTCGCGCATGTCGATCTCAAAACGCCCGAGCACGTAGGAAAATACGCACTCGATCTCTCGGCGCTGGAAAGAATCGGCGTCGGCGCTCTCCGTCAGGCGGTCCGGGCGCGGCGGCTTGTGGTGATCGACGAGATCGGTCCGATGGAAATCCGTTCGCCGATTTTTCGGGACGCAGTAAACGAGGCGCTCGACAGCGAAGTCCCGGTACTCGCCACAATCTTCGCGCGACCCCTGCCATTTACCGAAGCGATCAAATCGCGTCCTGATGTGACGCTAATCGAGGTTTGCCGGGAAAATCGCGATCGACTTGTCGCAGAACTGTCAAACACAATTTGAGAGCTGAATCCAGGCTGATGGCAATTGGCAGCAGATCTTCAGCATGTCGTGTGGAAGAGTCCGCCCACCGCCTCTTTCCTCGCGAGCTCGTTGTAGAGCTGGACTGCCTCGGCGGTAGGCAGCACGTGCGCTGCCACCTCACGTTCCTTCAAGAAATCCAAAGTCTCGCGCGGAACGTGGAGGCATTCCTTCATTCCGCGTGAGAGCACGACGATTTTTGCGCTGTGATCGAGCAGTTCCTGTACATCGGCCGGCTGAATACCCGGCGAGTGCCCGGTCCCAGTTTCCCGCCAGTTCCATTCACGCGATCCACCAGGAAAAAGCTTTGCATCCTTGTAAGGCTCAGCTCTCCCTTCCACCTCAAGTCGCCCCCAGGAGACATGCTTGATCCGCGGCGAGTGGTGCTGATTCTTCACAGTAGAAAAGATCGACTGCGATGCTGTTTGCCCTCCTTTAGAGAAATCGTTGCCGGCAGCCTCGGCGGTTCTTTTTCGCTCGTGCGAAACTGATGGCTTCTTCAAGGCGGAGGGTCGCTGTGAAATTCTCCAATCCAAAGGGCTCTTCCGAGGCGATTTCAGAGAAGGAAAAGGTCTTGTCGCGAAGTGCGAAAAGACCAATCAGTAAACTCAGCAAGTAGAATAAAGAAAGGTACCCATGGAAACAGAACGTAATCCGAACGAACCGGCCAAACCTACAAGCCCTGGACAGGAAGGCGGCCAACAGGGCGGTGAACAGGGTGATCGCGACAAACAACAGGGCGGCGGCGGCCAAGAGCGCGAGCGCGATCGTGACAAACAACAGGGCGGTGGCGGCCAACAAGGTGGCGGTCAGCAAAGCGGCCAACGATAGGCTTTGCGCGTTCGATTAACGAGCGGCGGGAGGCAACTCCCGCCGTTTTCTTGTTCGTGACGCCGCGCACGCAGGAAGTGGCAGCCGTGTTCAGAGCGATCCTCTGCCCTGAAGGTGTCTTATGATTCGGCTTTTCCAATGTGTGTGTCGGTTTCCTGAGATCGCGTGTGCAACCGCTGGAATTCTTTTTGGAGTTTCTTCAGCTCTTCGTCGGAAAGTTCTTCAAGATCGACAAGTTTATTACGCGCCCCTTTAAGGGCCCGGATCAATTCGTCTAGCTTCAATTGAATGGCTTTCCCGTCGCGGTTCTGCGTGTTTTGAATCAGAAACACCATCAGGAAGGTGACGATGGTGGTGCCGGTGTTAATAATAAGCTGCCACGTATCGGAAAAATGATACATCGGCCCGGTCGCGCCCCAGACGATAACGACAGTGATTGCGACAATGAATGCCCATGCCGATCCAACCGCCAATGCGATATTCCGCGAAAAAGCGCGGAACAGATCGTTCACCTTGCAGCGGAACGAACGAGGCGTTTGATCCGCGCGCTGTGTAGCTTTTTCGTTCATCTTCTCATAGAGAATCGCAGCGAGTTCTTGCTCTGGCTGCAACGCAAGCGGTCTGCTGACTCTTTGCGCTCGGGGAATTTTCTCGCAAACACGGATCCCCGCTGATGCCGGCAATCAGTTCGGGCCGCTCTTGCGAATCAAATAATGATGCCTGAGACCGCTGAAGTAATCTCAGAAAAGCCTGAAGTTCGCAAAGAGCTTCAGCGCGCTACTGGCGAAAAGCCCCGCCAAAAGGTTAAAGCACGCGGAAGCGATAAATTCTGGTTTGTTACCTACGCGCTTGTTCTTGCCGGTTGCGTTGTGCTCTTCTTTCTACTCGGCGCAAGACTGGTTCCGCTGCCGCAACCAACGGTTGATCTCCTTCGGCGAATTCTGCGCGGGGCAGCACTGATTGTGATCGTGCTCGCGATTGCAAAAGCCACTTCCGTGTATGCACTTGGTCGCATCGAAGATGCTTCCACTCGTTTCACGCTGCAGCGAGTGATTCACCTGGTTGTTGCCCTTCTTATCGCGCTCGTTGTTGTATCGATAATTTTTGTCAACTGGTATGCCGCGGTTGCTGCGCTCGGCGTCGGATCAATCATCATCGGGCTGGCTGTTCAAACGCCCATGAAAAGTTTCATCGCCTGGATATACATCCTGGTTCGCCAGCCCTACCGCGTCGGCGATCGCATTAAGATAGGCGACGCGACCGGCGACGTCATCGATGTCGGTTACCTGGATACGACGTTGTGGGAATTTGGCGGCCAATATCTTTCGACCGATCACCCAAGCGGGCGCGTCGTCCGCTTCCCGAATGAGAAAGTGCTCGATGGGATGGTATGGAATTACTCATGGCCGCTGTTTCCCTATATCTGGAACGAAATCAAATTTCAGATCGCCTATCAGAGCGATTTGAAATTTGTGGCCGATACGATGCAGCAGATTGTCGAGAAAGAGCTCGGCGAAGAAATGATGAAACGAGTCGAAGTCTTTCGGCAACTTCTGGCTCGCACGCCAGTTGACGAACTTGAAGTTCGTTCACATCCCAGAGTCATTTTTCGTGTCGATGAAGTAACCTGGATCGATGCGATTGTCCGTTATCTAGTGTCACCGCGTGAAGCCGGCTCCGTCAAAACACGCTTGATTCCAAAATTGCTCGCCGCTCTCAATGCCGAGCCGGAGCGGGTCCTGTTCCCGAAAGGTGACGCCCGCTAGACCGCTTGAAATTTTCGCCGAGGGAAAAATTTCCAATCCAGCCTCCTGCGACGCGCGATTTAAAGTTATATGGCAGATCAGAAAGAAACTATCTCAACAATCAATAACCTGATCGAGACCCTTAAAGATGGGCAGAAAGGCTTCAAGGAAGCGGCAGACGCGGTGAACGATCCGCAGCTCAAATCGCTTTTCACCGAGTATTCGCAACAGCGATCCCGCTTTGCGAGCGAGCTCCAGACGGAGGCCAGAAGCGTTGGCGAAGCCGAGCCGGAGACAGGCGGCAGCGCCGCCGGCGCTATGCACCGCGGGTGGATCAACTTAAAATCCGCTATCACCAGCAAAGACGAGGGCGCAATCCTTGCCGAGTGTGAGCGTGGTGAAGACTCGGCTGTGCAAGAGTTCGAAAAGCCGATGCGCAATGATCTTGTGTCGCCTGTGCGCGATATCGTTTCGCGTCAGTACAGCGAGATCAAAAGCGCGCATGACCGGATCAAAAATCTGCGCGATGCCGCAAAGAAGACAGCTTGAGGGAATCCGATCTGAGTAGGCAGCGGCCGAGGCTGGCGCAGGAATAACTGCAGGGCGTTATTGGAGAAGCGGAAGGTTGGAAGTCCATCCGCGGCGGGAATGCCCCCATAAGAGGCGCAGGACTTTTGGTGCTTCACGATCGGATCAAAGGAAAATTCGCATGCGGTCGAAAGGGAAACTCAAACGCTTGGATCAGATTGCGTACATCTTTCTTTGGCTTCTGGGAATCACGATCGCGGTTTTGGTGATCCTTCTACTCCGCGGTTGCGGGTAAATCATCGTACTGAACTAGAAAGGGACTATGAACACATTTTGGGATTTCTTAGAATCGCTCTTGGGTCTCGCGGCCGAACCGAGAAATCTAACGTTTATTCAAATTTCGTTGCGTGGAGTCATCGTCATGGTCGCTGCGCTGGTTATGATCCGGCTTGGAACCAAGCGCTCGCTCGCGGAGAAAACCGCATTCGACGCAGTCCTCCTCATAGTGCTTGCATCCGTCCTGGCGCGCGCGGTCAACGGCAGCGCAGCGTTTTTCCCGACTCTTGGGGGCTCATTCGTTTTGGTGTTAATGCACCGACTTTTCGGATCTATCGGCTGTCGCTGGCATGCTTTCGGCATGCTGATCAAAGGCCAGCCTGACGTCATTGTGGAAAATGGAAATGTGAATTGGAAAGTCCTGCGGCAAAATCACATTTCGAAACACGACCTTGAAGAAGATCTACGGCTCAACGCGAAAACCGAGGATATTTCCAAAATACGAATCGCGCGCGTAGAACGCAGTGGCGATATCAGCTTTATAAAAGATGGTAACTGATTCTTAAGACAAACGACCAGAACCACTGAAGAGTTACGGTAAATTGACTCGAGCGTAGCGGCGACGCAGCCAGCTTTCGGAGTTGGATGTTGGAAGTTGGGGTTTACTTTTTTTCATGTCGTTGCGCTTGTTTCTCTGCGGCGATGTGATGACCGGACGCGGCATCGATCAGGCGCTGCCGCATCCGGTGGATCCGGTTTTGTACGAACCGTATGTTCACGACGCGCGTGAATATTTCGAGCTTGCGGAGAAAGCCCACGGCGCGTTCCAGCGACCGGTAAGCTTTGATTACATCTGGGGCGATGCGCTCCAAGAACTAGAGCAATCCCAGATCGATTTGAAGATCGTGAACTTGGAAACTGCCATTACGTCGAAGGACACACCGTGGCCCGATAAAGGAATTCACTACCGCATGCATCCGCTGAACATCGGTTGCCTCTCGGCCGCTCGAATCAGCGCTTGCGCTCTCGCGAACAATCACGTTTTGGACTGGGGATATGACGGGTTATCCGAGACCTTGCGAAGTTTGGATACTGTGGGGATCGGGCACTCGGGCGCAGGAAACAATGCGGAAGAAGCAGCCGCTCCTGCCGCCCTGAATGTAAAGGGCAAACCGCGCGTCCTTCTCTTCTCATTTGGATCAACAACCAGCGGCATTTCACGCGAGTGGAGCGCGACATCTTCCCGCGCGGGAGTGAATCTGCTGAACGATCTTTCGGATGCGACTGCCACGAGAGTTGCGGCGCAGATGCGGCGGCGTCAGCAGTCCGGCGATCTGCTCATTGCCTCGATCCACTGGGGCAGTAATTGGAGTTATGACATCCCATCCAAACAAATCGCGTTTGCTCATCGGTTGATTGAAGAAGGCGTCGCGATTGTGCATGCACATTCCTCGCATCATGTAAAGGCGATAGAGGTGTTCAAGGGTCGCCTGATTCTTTATGGCTGCGGAGATTTTCTCACAGACTACGAAGGGATCAGTGGTTACGAAGAGTTTCGCGCCGATCTGGCGCTGATGTACTTTGTCGAACTCGACTCGCAGACCGGCCAGCTTTTGTCAGCGCGACTGGTTCCGATGCAAATGCGCCGCTTCCGACTGGAGCACACATCAGCCGCGGATGCGCATTGGCTTTGCGATCTCCTAAAGAACCTCGGGGCGCGATTTCGCACTCAAGCGCGCTTGGCCGAGGACAACAGTATGATGCTTGAATGGCGAGAGGAATGACGAAATGCGAATGAGGAAGCCATATGTTCCGCGCCCTCCGGCTTGGCCAGCGTCATTTGCGGGCCAAACTGGATACAAAGAAATCTATTGTAGAAAACGATGTTTTGTTGAAGCGCAAGCCACATCCACAAAAGCGGGAAGCTGACCCGCCTTCGCCCGGCTACGGCGCGGCAGGCAGCTCTCCCTACAGGTAAAACGATTCACATGGCCATCATCGACAACCTGCAAAAAGTTTCGGACACAGTCTGGGAATTACCCGTGACTTACAAAAATGGCATGCGCGTGCCGGCGCGCATCATTGCGACAGAAAATCTGATGCGGGAAATGGACGAAGCCGTTTACCAGCAGATCAGCAACGTCGCCACGTTGCCCGGCATCACCCGCTATGCGCTCTGCATGCCGGACGGCCACAGTGGCTACGGGTTTCCCATTGGCGGCGTCGCAGCGATGGACGTGCAGAACGGCGGCGTGATCTCACCCGGTGGCATCGGATTCGACATCAACTGCGGAATGCGCCTCGTCGTCACCAACCTAACGGTCGACGACGTGCAGCCGCGTCTGAAAGAAATCGTCGATCTTCTTTTCCAACGCGTGCCAGCGGGCGTCGGCAGCCACGGTTTCTTGAAGATCTCGCGCGACGACTTTCGTAACGTGGTCGAACAAGGCGCGCGCTGGTGCGTCGAGCACGGTTACGGCTGGGACGAAGACCTCGAAATCACCGAGGAGAACGGCTGCATCTCCGGCGCAGACGCAGGGAAAATTAGCGACCGCGCGATTGACCGCGGCTACAACCAAGTCGGCACGCTTGGCTCGGGCAATCACTATCTCGAAGTGCAGGTCGCGCGGTCTGAAGATGTGCGCGACAAAGAGCTCGCGGCGAAGTTCGGAATCACGATCCCGAACCAGATCGTTATCATGTTCCACTGCGGCAGCCGCGGTTTCGGACACCAAGTGGCTACCGATTATCTCCAGGTTTTTTTGAAAGTGATGGAGAGTAAATACGGCATCAAAGTCCTCGATCGCGAGCTAGCGTGTGCGCCATTTGAGTCGCCGGAAGGGCGCGATTATTTCGCCGCGATGAAGTGCGGGCTGAACATGGCGTTCGCGAATCGGCAGGTGATCCTTCACCGCATCCGCGAAGTTTTTGCCGAAATTTTCGGACGCAGCGCCGAAGACCTCGGAATGCGCATGATCTACGACGTTTCACATAATACGGCAAAGCTCGAGAAGCACACTGTCGATGGAAAAGAGCGCACCCTGCTCGTGCATCGCAAAGGAGCTACGCGCGCGTTCGGGCCCGGTCACGAGGAAGTGGCCCCGCGCTACCGTCACATCGGCCAACCGGTGATCATCGGTGGCTCGATGGAGACCGGCTCGTACTTGCTCGTCGGCACAGCATCGGGCGCGCAAACATTTTTCAGCACCGCCCATGGCAGCGGCCGCACGATGAGCCGGACCAAAGCGCGCAAACTATGGCATGGCAAAGAGCTCCAGCGCGACCTGGAAGCGCGCGGCATTTACATCCGCAGCACCTCATGGGCGGGCCTCGCCGAGGAGGCCGGGCCCGCTTACAAGGACATTGACGAAGTGATCGAAGCGACCGAGCTGGCCGGGGTCAGCAAGCCAGTCGCGCGGTTCACGCCGATCGGGAATGTAAAAGGATGATTGTCGAAAATTCGAAGCACGAAATCCGAAATCCGAAACAATTTTCGAAATTTAGAAATTCGAATGACCAAAACATTGCGCTTCGCGGTGGGGCCACGCTTTGAAAATTCGGATTTCGTTCATTTAAATTTGTTTCGGATTTCGACATTCGGATTTCGGATTTGTTGAAATGCAAACGCGCACACCGATTACGCTAGTGACCGGCCCGCTCGGCAGCGGCAAAACCACGCTGCTCCGGCATATCCTCGCGACGCGCCCGGCAAAAATCGCCATCGTGATGAACGAATTCGGCGAGATCGCGATCGACACGAAAGTGATCGAGGGGAAAAGCGTGCGTATCGCCGAGCTTGGCGGCGGCTGCGTTTGCTGTTCGCTGCTGGGCGAATTCGAGGCTGCGGTGAACGAAATCATCGACAAAATCGCTCCCGAAATAATCATCGTCGAGACCACCGGTCTCGCTGAGCCCGAAGCACTCGTGTTCGATATTCAGGAAGCATTGCCGCAATGCCGGCTCGACGGCGTCATTTCGGTGATCGACGCAGACATGCTCGTTCGCTTCCCGGAGCTTGGTCACACCACGCGACTGCAAATCGAGGGTGCGGACATTTTGCTTTTGAACAAAATCGATCTGATAGAGCAGCCCCGAAAGCTTTCGGGGCTCGAAGCGAAGCTGCGCGAAATCAATCCGACCGCAGCAATTATTCGCACCGAACGCTGCCAGATCAATCCGGAACTCTTGTTCGGCATCGGGCGTCAGAAGAAAGTCGCCCGGCCGGAGCACAAGCATCAGCCCGAGTTCGCGTCGTTCACATTCAATTCAGAAAAAACTTTCTCCCGCGATTGCTTTGAACGCTTCGCAGACAACCTGCCAGCGAGTGTGCATCGGGCGAAAGGCTTCGTGCTTTTTCCTGATGGCGCGCAGCTTTTCAATTTCGTGGCCGGCCGCTGGGACTTGGAACCGTTCGAGACAGATCGCACGGACTTGGTCTTTATCGGTAAGAAAATCGCGGCGGACAAAACAGTAATCCTTCGGGCGCTCGATCAATGCGCGCAGCAAGACAAAAAATGACGAAGCACCCGCCTTCGCTGCGCTACAGCGCGGCAGGCGAATGTCGAATGACGAAACAAGCCCGAAGCCAGAATGACGAAAGAATTCACGCGCTCTCTTCGAGTTTCGGCATTCGTCATTCGGATTTTGTCATTCATTCGTCATCCGTCATTCATCATTAGTCATTCTCTTTATGACCTACAAATATCTCGAAGAAATCGGCACCGCCGACATCGCCTTCGAAGCGACCGGGCGGGACCTGCCGGAATTGTTCACGGCCGCCGCCGACGCGACGATGAACGTCATGATCGAAAATCTCGATACAATCGAGCCGCGCGAGATGCGACGCATCGAGTTGAATAACGACGAGATCGACATGCTGCTATTCGATTTTTTGCAGGAACTTATCTATTTCAAAGACGCCGAGCGGCTGCTGCTGCGCGTCCGCGAAATGCAGATAGAGGAAAAAGAGGGTGCTTATTCTTTGAAGGCGACCATCGTGGGCGAGCCGTTGGATGCCGAGCGTCATCAACAACGTGCCGACGTTAAAGCGGTCACGCTCCACGATTTCCGCGTCGAAAAAACCGAAGGCGGATGGAAAGCCGCGGCGATTCTCGACATTTGAGATCAAGGAGGGGGCGGTTTCCCAAGCGCCGTGGCCGATTCGCTTTTCAAACCTCCAGGCGAATTGACGGCACGAAGCTCGGAAACGATTCATTCCTCGCTGAATGAAGGTCGTTTTTCTTGGCACGCGCGGTGAGATCGAGGCGCGGACGCGACGACATCGCATGCACAGCTCGCTGCTGGTGTCGTATCGCGGCACGAGGCTGATGATCGATTGCGGCTTGGATTGGCTGGGAAAATTTGAGCGACTGCGTCCGAGCGCGATTGTGCTCACACACGCCCATCCGGATCACGCCTGGGGCTTGAAAGACGGCGCGCCGTGCCCCGTGCATGCCCCGCAAAAGACATGGCAAACACTACAACGTTGTAACGTCAAAGATCGACATCTTATCAAAGAGCGTACGCCGACGAAGATCTCTGAGATCATGTTCGAGGCGTTCCCGGTGGAGCATTCGATTCTGGCGCCCGCGGTCGGGTACCGCGTGAGCGCGGGACACGCGTGTATTTTCTACGCGCCAGATCTCATCTTTATTCACGATCGGGCGGCAGCGCTCAAAGAGGTGCAGATTTACATCGGCGACGGCGCAACCCTGACCCGCTCGTTCGTTCGCAAGCGTGGAAAACGTCTTATCGGGCATGCACCGGTTCGCACGCAGCTGGCGTGGTGCAGAAAAGAAGGCGTGCCCCGGGCGATCATCACTCATTGCGGTTCAGAAATTGTCACCGGCGATGAACGCAAGCTTTTGGCGAAGCTGCGTGCAATGGTCACCGAGCCCGGTCTCGAAGCGCGTATTGCCTACGACGGGATGAAACTGATTCTCCAATAAAGCTGATGGCGAGAATTAGCCCGATCATGCGGCTGGACTAGGCCTGCGCGACGAAATAGAAATATTAACATGAACTCGTTTCCACGTTGGTTAATCGCGCCGATAATTCTGTCACTCACCGTTGTTGTCCCAGCGCGGGCACAGACGCCGCAAGAAAAACCGCCGACTCCGTTAAAGGCCATTGCCGTGTTGCATCCCACTGCAGGCAACAAAGTCAGTGGCACAGTCAGGTTCACAGAAGTCGCTGACGGGGTGCAGATCCAAGCGGAAATCAAGGGCCTGAGTCCGGGTAAACATGGCTTTCATGTGCATGAATTCGGAGAGTGCAGCACGGTCGATTTGACCTCGGCTGGCGCTCATTTCAATCCCACGAGCAAACCGCACGCCGGGCCCGATGCAGCAGAGCGGCATGTGGGCGACATGGGCAACGTCGAGGCGGACGCTTCGGGTGCCGCAAAATTGGATTACGTCGATCACGAGATATCGCTGACAAACGATCAACGCTCCGTTATCGGTCGATCAGTCGTTCTTCACGCGAAAGCGGACGATCTCAAATCGCAGCCGGCCGGCGACTCGGGAGCGCGCGTCGCCTGTGGCGTGATCGGGATTGCCAAAAATCAGTAGCGTCGATTAGTCCGCGATCCAAATCTTCCTCTTCCTCTCCCTCTTAATCTTAATCTAAACTTCCTTCCTATGGATTCGGTCGCCCCTTCCGGGGCTGAATCGCCTGTACACGCCAATCCCCAGGCTCACGCCCGGGGCTAATATCCGCCGCGCCTCCGGCGCTTCGAGCGGG
>Ga0137375_10007495_pt1 | contig 12983 bp, 8 predicted proteins | sample SagtaG_24_FD_104936 | JGI IMG/M metagenome (GOLD analysis project Ga0137375, IMG submission 104936) | Vadose zone soil microbial communities from Sagehorn Ranch, Mendocino, California, USA - Sage1_R_113_16 metaG | ecosystem: Environmental > Terrestrial > Soil > Vadose zone | place: USA... | reverse complement strand
GCGCGCGCGCTGATCAGCGGCGGTCGTCCAGCCCGAGGTTCGGTCCCATCGGCTGGAGACGCGCCACCAATCGAGAGGCGTTGCGCCCGTCCGCGATCGCGAAGAGCAGCTCGTTCGGGCCCGGTTTGAGATCGATGTCCATCTCATTCAGGCCCGGAGAGCCAACCGGCCGTCCGTTCAGAAACACGCGGACGATCCCGCTGGACGCGAATGACAGCCGCGCACGGCACGGGTGCACGGACGTGATCGTGGTGCGGGCGAGGACGGCTTCCGCGTCCGATCCACGCGAGAATTCCCAGCCGCGCAGCACCTGATCGGCTTGACCAGCGGCTGTTGCTCGCGGACGGCACCACGCTGCGGGTGATCCGCACGCATCGCGCCGCGCTCGTCAAGCTCGTCACGTCGCGAAAGTAGCGCACGCGATTTGCGTTCTTAGAAGGTCACCCGCACACCCAGCTGCATCTGGCGAGCGGAGGTCACGGTCGAGCGGATGCGGCCGAAGCTCGAAAGCGGCGCTTCGTTCTGCGCCACACCTGCGAATGCGATCAGTGTCGGGTTGCCGAAGTTCGCGCGGTTCAGCACGTTGAAGACCTCGAACCGCAGTTCGGCGCGCGACGATCCGCGTAGCGGCAGACGGCGCACGGCGGCGATATCGATCGTTCGCAGGTTTGGTCCGCGGAATGCGCCGCGCGCGCTGTTGCCAAACGTGCCCTGCGGCTGCAGCACGAACGCGCCTGGATCGAACCACTGATCGGGGCGTCCGAGGACGGCGCTCGCTGCGCTGCGCCCCGGCGCGAGGTCGGGGCGATCGAGTCCGCTCGTCGGCGCAATCGACGGCGACCACTGCGAGCGCGACCAGTTGCTCTGCACGAACGCTGTCAGCGGCTGGCCGCTGCGCATGGTGCTGATCCCCGCGAGCTGCCAGCCGTCGAGCAGCGCGCGGGCGACGCCGTCACCCATATGCCGCGCGAACGGCAGGTCCCACGTCACGTTGAGCACCCAGTTGTGCGGCGTGTCCCAGTCCGACGGCCCCTTGTTGTACCCGGGAATAATTTCAGGGAACGCGACGGTCGTCCCGTTCGTCGCGTCGGAGAAAAACGTCGACGCCTGCGTCGTGTCTTCGGTGTGCGACCAGGTATACGACGACTGAACCGACAGCCCTTCGCGCCACGTGCGGCGCAATTCGAAGATGAGCGCGCGATACCACGAATCGCCGTCGCTGCTCTTCAGCTCGATCGTGCCGAAGTTCCGGTTCGGCCGCGCGAGACCTGCGGCGAAAAAAGGACGGCCATTCGCGCCAGTTGTCGGCGTTGGAATGTTCACGTCGCTGTTGCGATAGAGATTCAGTCCGCGCGATCCCGCGTAGCCAAGCGTCGCGATGATCTCCCCCGGCAGCGACCGCTGAGCGCTCACGTTCCAGACGTGCAGCCGCGGGCTCTCGAGGTCCCACTGCATCGGGCGGATTGTGTTGCCGACACCGCGCTCGAACGGCGGCGACGGAAATGTCGGGTTCGCGATAACGAAGCGCGGAGTTGCCGGCGGGTTCGTGACCGTCACGATCAGGTTCTGCTGGACCGTCGTGCCGAAGTAGAGGCCGTACCCTCCTCGAATCGAAGTCGAACCTTGGCCGAACGGATCCCACGCGAATCCCACGCGCGGCGAGAAATTCGCCCGCTCCGGGCCTTCATAGAGACGTCCGACCGTCGGCGCAGCGTCAGAAAGATTCACGAGCGACGAATCACGGCCGCCCGTATCGATCGGCATCGTTGTCGTCTCGTAACGAAGGCCGCCATTGAGCGTGAGGTTGCGCGTCAGCGACACGCTGTCCTGCGCGTACGCGCCGAACAGCGTCCACGGCCAGTCGCGATTGATGTCCCCCTGGGGTGGAAGGCCGACGAAGCGCGCGGGGCGGTTTTCGAGAAACGTGCGGACGTTCGCGAAAGTGTAGATCCCCAGGCTGAAGGTCGGGTTCGTCATGAAATCGCGGTAGCGCTCGACGAGCGCGCCTGCTTTGATCAAGTGTCGTCCGCGCGTATGCGTCAGGTCGTACTGGCCGCTGTACACGTTCTGCGCGAGCCGCAGGTTCGCGGAGCTCTGGGGACCGAAGCGCTGCATCCCGCCGATGTCGATATCGCCGACGAGACCGCGGCCGGTGACGAAAGGCGGAAGCGGGGAGGCGAGGTTCGCTTCGACGTTCTGTCCCACGCGCGTCCGGCTATAGCCGAAGCGCGCGGTCTCGAGTGTCCGCTGCGATCGGACGTGGTGGTATTCGGCCGTCAGGAACTGGTTCGTCGAGATGAACGACCGTGGAAACGCGGGGTAATCGGTCGGCAGCCGCTGTGCGCCGTCATCGTACGTATACCGCGCGAAGAACTGGTGCGATGCGCTCCGCTGGTAGTCGAGGCGTCCCTGCAGGAATGTCTCGTCCAGCTTCTGCTGAAACGCGAAAGCGTGCGGCGCGAGGCCACTGCCGATTGAGGCACCGTTCGCCACTGGAATCGCCGCAAGGTAGGGCCTGACGACGTCACTGATCGTGACCGGACCATCGGGCAGCAGTCCATTTCGTGCGTTGTCGTCCGGCACGAAGCTGGTGATCGTTTTGCCAAGCCGTTCGCGGAGCCCCTCGACGGCGCCGAAGCCGAACAGGCGATCCCGCTGGACGGGCCCGCCGAACGAGCCGCCGTACTGGTTCCGGGTGAAGTCCGGCTTACCCGCGACGTCGAAGTAATTCCGCGCGTCGAGCGCGTCATTGCGATGGAACTCGTAGGCGCTGCCGCGCGGGGTGTTCGTGCCCGACTTGGTGAGCACGTTGATCTGCCCGCCATAGTTGCGTCCGAACTCCGCGCTGTACGCGTTCGATTCGACGCGGAACTCGCGGACCGCTTCCATCCCGAGCGCCGTGCCGGCGGCGCTGCCCGCAGGTCCATTCGTGAAATCGTTCTGCAGCGTGCCGTCGAGCAGATATACGTTCGACCGGTAGTCCTGCCCGTTCACGCTCATGCCGAGTCCGTGTGCAACCACGGATCCGCCGTCCCGTGAGGGATAGGGCAGCACGCCCGGTTGGAGCAGGGCGAGATCCGTGAAGTTCCGTCCGTTCAGCGGCAGCGTCTCGATCGCATGCTGCCCGACCAGAAAGCTCAGCTCGGAAGTCCCCATGTTCACCGCGGATGCGCCGCCTGAAACGGTGACAGTCTGTTCAACGCCGCCGACGTCCATGACGAGAGCGAGAGTGACGGCCTGTGCAACCGTTACTTCGAGGTCGCGCCGCACGAGCGTTCTGAATCCCGAGAGCTCTGCGCGCAGCTCGTACTCGCCGGCGCCGATGCCGGCGAACACGAAGCGCCCGTCGGCAGCGCTCGTCGTGGTTCGTGCCAGTCCGGTCGCCTCGTTCCGCAGTGTGAGCGCGACGCCTGGCAGCGCCCCGCCGGAAGCGTCGGCGACGGTGCCGCTAATCGTTGACGAGGTCTGGGCCTGGGCCGGGGCGCCAGCAAGCCAGAGCAGCGCTGCGAGAAGGCATGCGAATCGGGACATCACCCTATTCTCGCCTCAATACCAGCATCGGGTCGATCCGCGATGCGCGGACCGCGGGCGCCGCCGAGGCGAGCAGCGCGGAACCGGCCAGCACCAGCGTCGCGATCGCGAAGGTCGGCGGATCGCGAGAATCGACGCCGAGCAACAGCGACGACACGACGCGGCTCGAGAGAAACGACAGCGCCAATCCGGCAACGGCAGCAACTGCAATGAGCTGCACGGCGTCGCGGATGAACATCCGCACGACCTGCCTGGACGAGGCGCCGAGCGCCATGCGCACGCCGATTTCGCGCGTGCGCTCCGCGGCGGCCGGAAGCCATCGCGACGCCGCTCGTGAGCGGCGCTCTTCTCAGCACCCGCGCCGCGTAGCGGACGTCCTGCAGGAGCGCGGTCATGACCTCTCCCGGCTGTTTGCGGTTGGATCAGTGTACCGCGGCGAGATAGCGCAGATGCGAACATCCGCGCGATCTCCTGTGCCGGATTTCCGTCAGCGCGCGGCTTACCGCATCCAGCGTGTGAACAGAACCTGCGCGCCCTCCGCCGTCTGCCCCTTGAGAGGCTTCATGGCGCCTTCCTTCGCGCGGACCATCTTCAGGAAGTATTGCGACAGCAGACTGTTGGCGACCGACTGCAGCCGCGAGTGGAGCCGCGTCGCCTGCACGACGTTCTGGCGCAGACCGCCGGTATCGGCGGTGGCGCGCGTCCAGACCGCGTCCCTGTTCGTCAGCGACGCATCGACGGCCCCTTCCACCGACACGACCCACAGCGTCGCGCCGGATTGCCGAACCGCGTCGCCCACCGCCTTCGGCTGCAAGGAGGTACCTTCGGCAGTCCCGATCCCGATGCAGACGATGGCGCGGCGCGGCGCCGGTCTGTCGCCGACTCTCCTGGCGGCCGTGACGACACCCTCGAGCATGGCGCTGCCGGTCGACGTCCCGGAGGCAATGACGTTGATCCCCGCCTCCAGGTCGGCTCGGTTCGATGTGAAGTCCTTCACCGGAACCGCCGCGTTTGCGACTTGGTACAGCGCGATCTGTGCGGTCGGCTCGCCCGCCTCAATCGTTCCGACGAACGAGACCAGCGCCTTGCGCATCTCCAGCGTCGCCGCGGCGCCGTCGGCGGGCAGCGCGGTGTCGACGAGAAGGACGATGGACAAGGGATCTTTCGCCGGGACCGCCTCGATCACCTGCAGCTTGTCCTTTTCCTCCGTCACGCTGAAATCGGCCGGCGTCAACCCGGCGGTCGGACGCGACTCGGCAACGACCGTCACCATCGCCAGCTTCTCATTGGGCGCACCAGCGATCGCGGCGCCGCCACCGGCGGCCAGCGCCGCGCCCAGCGCCCATGCGACGACGCGTGCCGATCCACGACGTGCTGTAGCGGTCAGGCCCATGTTGCCCATGATAAACGGCGGTGTCACGATTCCGGCGGCAATTCGAACGAGATCATCTGCCGGCGGAAACCCCGTGTCTTGATTGCCCCATAGATCACTCCTGCAGCGAGCCAAGCGCCACCGGCAATCTTGGCGGGCCAGCGCAGGCTCACCCACAGGTACAGGCAGAACGCGAACCCACAGAGCGGAACGAGCAAATCGGCGAGGCTGCGGCGTTCGCGATCGCCGCGCACCCAGTAGTGCACGAGCGACGCTACGTTCACGCCCATGAAGGCGATGAACGCGCCGAAGTTCAGCATCTCCGCTCCGAGCTGGTAGCTCAGGGTCAGGCCGCCGCCGAGGGCGAGCGCGCCGACCAGGAGCACGTTGTTGCGCGGCACGTTGCGCCGCGGTTCGATCGCGCCGAAGAACCGACGTGGCAACGCGTTCTGCTGCCCCATCCCGTACAGCAGCCGCGCGGCCCCCAGATGCGCGCCCGCGCCGGAGCCGATGTTCGCGACGAGCAGCGTGAAGGTGATCGTCATGAAGAGGATCGCACCGCCGGCCCTGCCGGCGACGTAGACGAACGCCGTGTCCAGATCGGGAAAGCCCTTCCAGTCGCCCCACACGAGCTGCGCCGCATAGACTTCGACTGATGCCAGGATGCCGATGATCAGGCAAGTGAGCACCGTCGCCAGCAGCACGTTCCGGCGCGGATTCTCGACCTCCTCGGACAACGTGGAGATGCCGTCGAAGCCGATATAGGTGAGGCTCGCGATTGACGCGCCCGTCAGGACGGCTGACAGCGAAAACGTCTGCGGATCGTAGATCGGACGCGTGAGCTCCGCGCCGCCGAGGCGCAGGCCTGTGATGTAGTGGAACGCCGCGCCAAGAAAGACGAGCACGACGGCCGACATCGCGATCGCCAGCACCTGATTGGTGCGGGCCGTCGCCTTGATGCCTCGCAGGTTCATTGCGACGAACAGCAAGGCAAACGCAGCGACCCACGCCGCATATGGCACGCCGGGGACCACGTTCATCGCCGCCTTGCTGCACCAGATCGCGCAGATCGTCGGGTTGAGGACGTAGTCCATCAGCATGCTCCACCCGGTCACGTAGCCGAGCGCCGGATGCAGCTCCTGGCCGACGTACGTGAAGGCTGAGCCCGCGCTCGGGTACGCGCGGGCCATGCGGCCGTAGCTGATCGCCGTCAGCAGCATCGCGACCATGCCGATCAGGATCGTGGTGACGACATGGCCGCGCGCCTCCTGGCTCACGACACCGAAGATCCCCATCGGCGCGACAGGCTGGATCAGGACGATCCCGTAGAACACGAGATCCCACAGACCGAGCGTGCGTCTCAGGTGCGGCGTGCCGGCGCTCATGCCGTCGTGCTCAGCGGCGTGCGCCGGGCGTCGCGCGCAACGGCGCGACATTCCAGCCCTCGATGCTCACGCCTGCGACCGGAGCAGCCCACGACGGCAGCGCCACCGCCACCTCCCGGCGCTCGCCCGGCAGGAGCGAGATGTAGTTGTCCTGCCAGTACACCGGCAGCACTTCTGCCCCCGCGGCATCCACGGCCTTGAGCCGGAGCTGGAAGGCGAGGGCCGAACTCGTGTTCGCGATCGTGACGCGTCCATGCGGTTCCGGCGTCGCGACGCGGTCGATCGTCCATTGCGCTGAGACGCTCGCCGGCGGCAGCGATGCAAGCGCCCGCAGATTCGCGTGCTTCGTCACGGGCGTGTAGTACCACGTGCTCTTCTCCGAGGCGAGCGCGTCCTCGGTGCTCGACAGCCAGTAAAAATTCCGGCTGATCGTCGCGCCGGCTGCGTCCGTCACGGTCAGTGCGAGGAAGTAGGTTTCCGTCAGGTCCGCGACCGGCGGAACCACGAATGCGCGCACCACGCCGTCAGCCGGAAGTTCGATCTCCGACGCGCTCGAGAAGCGCGGCTTCAGGTTGAAATCCAGCACTATCGCGCGGACCATCAGGCGCCCCGCCGGCGCCTGCGTATCGTTCACGACCGCGATGGAGCGATCGTCGTAGGAGTACTGCACGTGGATCGGCTCGCACGCGGCCTTGGTGCCGAAATAACCGCCGCCGGGCCGCAGGTACCAATCGTACAGATGCCAGATGATCGAGGGCCACGCGTTGTTCAACATCCACTGGATCACGCCGGTGGAGGTGTACTTGTTGCGCGCGTACGCCTCGAACATCGCGCGCTGTCCCTCGAACGTGAGCGCCTGCGCCTTGCGCGCGTAATCGGCGGCATCGCGCGCCGGACCGTAGCGTGCCTCGAGTGCGGTGGTGAAGACGCTGACGTTCTTGAATTGGCCGCCGCCCGCGTGGTAGTTCCACACCGGGTCGATGGGCCACACGTGATCGGGCGTGAGCGTCGCGGCGAGCGACTCGAGCGGCGGTACCGCCGGCCCGGGGCTGATCTCGGTCGCGAACCCGAACGCGCCGCCGTTTTTGATGTCGGTGAGCCAGTAGGACGGCGGCACGTACTCGTACGGCCCGCGCATCTTCACGCCGGTGGGACCGCTGACGGGCCCGGGCGTGTCAGTGGCGTTCGACAACGTCGGGCGATCCCATTCCACGTCGCGCTCGATCTCCAGGTAGCGCTGTTCGACTGCGGCAACAGGCGGCTTGTCGCTGCCATTCAGCCAGACGAAGATGCTGGGATGTGTCCGCAGCCGCAGCAGCTGGTCGCGCAGCGAGGCGGGGCCGACGCTGTGATCCTCAGGATCCCACTTGTCCCATTTTTCCCACTGATCGCAGCAGCACCAGCCGGGCATCACGAGGATCCCGAGCCGATCGGTGGCGTCGTAGAAATCATCCGGTTCGAGCTTGCCCTCCTGGCGGATCGTATTCAGTCCCATTTCGCGGACGTAGCGAAGCTGCGCTTCCAGCCGCTGCGCGCGCAACGGACGCTCGAGGATGTCGGAGGACCAGCCGCCGCCGCGAATGAGGACCGGCCGTCCATTGATCAGGAAGAGCCGATGCCCCTTGGCGGTCAGCTCGCTCGTCACCTGCCGGATGCCGAACTGCACGTGCGCCGCGTTCGAGACCTCCCCGGCCACGTCAACGGTGACAGTCGCGCGATACAGGTTCTGCGCGCCCATGCGGTACGGCCACCAGACCCGCGGATTGGCGATGTGCAGAGCGGGAGCGTCGGCCGGTGTGATGTGCACAGTACGCCGCTCGCCCGGCGCGAGCGTCACGGGCATCGACACCTCGATCGCGTCGATCTGCGCTCGAATGCGTCCCCGCACCTCGCGATCCGTCGTGTTCCTGACGTCGGCGACGATCGTCAGGTCCGCCGCCGCCAGCGACGGCAGGTCGAGCGCAGTTTTCACGTAGGCGTGCCGTAACGACAGCGGGCCGCTGTCTGTCAGGTACACGTCCCCCCACAGCCCCATGTTCTTGTCGGGCGGCGTAGGGTTCCAGTCGACCCAGTTGATGCCCAGATCCCCAGGGCTTGGAGCGAAGACCTCGACGGCGAGCGCGTTCGCCGCGCCGGGCCGCAGCGCGCGGGTGACGTCGAATTCGTAGCGGCGGAACGCGCCCGCCACCGTCGTGGCATCGGCGAGCCGCACACCGTTCAGCCAGATGTTCGCGCGGTAATTGATGCCGTCGAAGTGCAGCGCAACGGCGCGTCCCTGCAGCGAGGTGGGCGCGGTGAATTCGTCGCGATACCACCACGACTGCGCGTACGGGCTGCCCGCGGGCATCGGCAGGTTCGAGAACTGTCCGCCGATCGGATAGTCCATCCCGGGAAGCGCTCGGAAGTGCATCCCCGCGAACAGGTCCTCGTCGCGCCGGTTCGCCAGCAGCGCCGCCATCACCGTCGTCGGGACCGTAGCGCGGTGCCATCCCGCAACGCTCGCACCGGGACGCGACAGCGCTGCGCCCGTGCCGCGTACGGCGGCGGAGGACTGCAACCGCCAGCCGGCGTGAAGGGGTACGCGATCGCCCGCAGCGGCCTGGGCCGGAACCGCGGCCGAAACCGCCAACAGAATGCCGAAAATCGATGGAATCGCACGCATGGCGCGGAGCCTACCGCCCGAGGCGCCTTGGAGCAACACTTACTTAAGAAGGTTTACTATTCAGCCCGACCGTCTGTAAACTGCCTTCCCACGCAATGGCGAACGACACCCGCCGCACGGCGCGTTCGCTCGGCTCCCACGCCGCCGGGGCGCGGCACGCCGCCCATCTGCGCGCCCTCAACATCGATCGCGTGCTGTCGGTCGCGATGGATCGCCCCGGCACGTTCACGCGCGCGGAGCTCATCGAAGCCACGGGCCTGTCGGCGCCCACTGTGGGCACGATGTCGGCGCGCCTGATCAAGGCCGGCGTCATCACCGATCTCGGCACCGCGCCGTCGCGCGGCGGCAGGCGCCCGTCCCTGATGGAATTCAACGCGCGGCACGGTTACATCGCGGGCGTCGATCTCGGTCCGACGCGCACGCGATTCGCGGTCGGCGATCTGCGCGGCGTGCGGCTCGCGCAGCACATCGCCGCGACGCCGACGGCCGACACGCCGGCGGCGGTGCTCGACCATCTGGCCGGCACGCTGCGCGGCGTACTGCGCAAGGCGCGCGTGCCGCTGGACCGGCTGCTGATGGTGGTGGCGGGCGTGCCGGGCGCCGTGGACATCAAGCGGGACGAAGTCGTTCTCGCGCCGAACCTGCACGGCTGGCGCGATGTGCCGATGCGGTGCATCCTGCAGAAGGCGTTGGGGGGCACCTCCGTCCTGGTCGAGAACGACGTCAACCTGGCGCTGCTCGGCGAGCACTGGCAGGGGGCGGCGCGCGGCCACCGCAACTGCGTGTTCATCTTCGTCGGGACCGGCATCGGCGCCGCCATCCTGATCGACGGCGAGCTGCACCGCGGCAATCATTTCATGGCGGGGGAGATCGCGATGATGTGCATGGGGCCCGAGTACGTGAATACGGACTTCGGACCGCGCGGCTGCCTCGAGTCGCTCGCGGGGCTCGATGCGCTGCGCGCGCGCTGGCCGCGGGCGCCGCGTGACGATCCGGGCGGCTGGCTCACGCAGCTCATTGCGGCCGCGGAAAGCGGCGATCTCGAGGCGCGGCATGCCGTCGAGGAGACCGCGCGGCTGATCGGCATCGCGACCGCCAACGTCGTGGCCGTGGTCGATCCCTCCCTCATCGTGCTCGGAGGCGCGATGTTCGCGCAGGCCGGACCGCTGGTCGGATACGTCCGCGACGTGGTGGAACGCATCGCGCGGACGCCGTTCCAGATCGTGCTGTCCGAACTCGGCAAGGAAGCGCCGCTGGCCGGCTGTCTGCTCGTCGCGGCGAGCGAAGCGCGCAAACACCTCCGCCAGCAACTGCGGAGCGAGTCGGGACTCGTCAGGATGGTCCAATGAAGATGAACGCACGTGTGGCGGCCGCGCTCGCGCCGGCGCTCCTCGTATCAGTGATGGCAGGCGCAGGCGGGCCGGCAGCCCGGCAGAGTGGAGGACGCCGGCTGATCATTCATGCCGACGATCTCGGCATGTCGCACTCGGTCAACCGCGCCACGTTCGAAGCGCTGGAGCACGGCTGGGTGACCTCCGCCAGCATTCTCGTGCCCTGCCCCTGGTTCCCTGAGGTGGCGCGCTGGGCGGTATCGCATCCGGAAGCGGATCTCGGCATCCACCTCGCGGTCAACAGCGAGTGGACGCCATTCCGCTGGGCGCCGGTCAGCGGCCGCGCCGCGGTTCCCTCGCTGGTGGACGCGCAGGGTTACATGGCGCTCGAGGAGACCGAGGTCGTCCGTCGCGCGATACCGACGGAGGTCGACCGCGAGCTGCGCGCGCAGATCGATTTTGCCAGGGCCGCCGGCGTCCGCCCCACGCACCTCGATTCGCACATGGCGACGTTGTTCCAGACCGAACAGCTCTTCGCGGTATACCGCGGCCTCGCGAAAGCGTACGGGCTGCCGCAGCTCCTCGAGCGGCTCGGCGCCCGGGGCGGACAGCAGGCGCCCGCGTGGGCGGCCAGCGCCAGCGCGGACGCGCGCATCGACCGCATTCTGGGAATCGATCCCGGCGTTCCAGCCGACCAGTGGCTCGGGGCCTACGAGAAGATGCTGGCTCCGCTGCCGCCGGGCACCTATCAGCTCATCGTCCACCTCGCCTACGACGACGAGGAGATGCGCGGCGCAACGGCGGATCACCCCAACTGGGGCGCCGCGTGGCGGCAGTCCGATTTCGACATGGTGAAGAGCGCCGCGTTCGCTGATTTTCTGAAGCAGCAGGGATTCACCCTGGTCACCTGGCGCGAAGTGGGACGCTGATCCGCTTCAGCCGTTGCAGGAAGGCGTCGAGCCGTGCGTACACGCTTCAGGGTTACTTCCGGGTTGCCTCTTGTGCGATCTCCAGGATCTGCCCGGCTTTCACGCGCTCGCGCCGGGACGTCGTCCCGTCGGGCCACGCGATCTCGACGCTGTCGGCGATTTCCGCCGCGCCGAGGCCGAAGTGCCTGCGCATATCGTGCTGGGACAGGTAGCTGCTGCCGCTCTGCACGAGGCTCTTCTGCACCGTCGCGCCCGTTTTGACAGTCACGATTGCGCCGATCGCGTCCGTGTTCGGAGTCGCGCCGCGCAGCTTGACGATGAGCCAGTGGCCGCGCCCGGCGAGCTCGTTGTGGAGGACCTGCGGCGCGCCGTCGAGATCGTTGATCACGACGTCGAGACCGCCGTCGTTATCGAGATCCCCGAGCGCGAGACCCCGGCTGACGCGCTCCTCGGTGAGCGCGGGGCCGTACTTCGCCGCCACTTCGTCGAAGGTGCCATCCGCCCGATTGTGATAGAGCAGCTTGCGCTGGCGGTAGCCGGCCGACGCGCCCATCCGTACGCGATCGAGCTGCGGGTAGACGTGTCCGTTGACCGCAATGAGATCGAGCCACCCGTCGTTGTCGTAATCAAAGAAGGCATTGCCCCAGCCGACGAGCGGAAGGCTGACCGCGGCGGTGCGGGAGCGGAAGGAAAGATCGGAGAAGTGATCCCCCTCAGGGCGATACAACGCGTTGTATTCCTCCGAGAAGTTCGTCACGTGCAGGCTGAAGCGGCCGCTGTGATCGTAGTCGCCGAGCGCGACGCCCATGCTGCCCTGTTCGGCGCCGTCTTCGCTGACCGCGACGCCCATGGGGAACGCCGTCTCCTTGAACGTGCCGTTCTTCTGGTTCACATACAGAAAGTTCGCGGTCGAGTCGTTGGCGACGTAGAGGTCGGGCCAGCCGTCGCCGTTGGCGTCGAACCAGGCGATGCCCAGCCCGAAGTAGCCCTTCGGATCGGAGACGCCCGCCGCCGCCGCGACCTCACTGAAGCGGCCGTCACCGTCGTTGTGGAACAGGAAATCGGATTCCCCTTCGAGGCCGCGCGGACCGCACTGCACCGCGATGCCGCGGTATTCGCAGGTCTTGTCCTTGCCGAATTCGGGCAGACGCGCGAGATCGATCTTGACATAGCGGCTCACGAACAGGTCCAGCCGCCCGTCGCGATCGTAATCGGCGAAGCCGCACCCCGCGGACCAGCCGCCGCCGCGGACGCCGGCCCGCTCGCTGACGTCGGCGAACGTGCCGTCGTGGTTGTTGCGATACAGGTGATTGGCGCCGAGCCCCGTTACATAGACGTCCTGCCAGCCGTCCCCGTCCACGTCCGCCGTGCACACCCCCATCGCCCAGCCCGGATGGCCGACTCCGGCACGATCGGTGACGTCCTCGAAACGCCCATCCCCCAGATTGCGGTAGAGCGCGCTTCTCGCCGCGTCCGGACGGTTCGCGGTCTCAACGGTCAGCGAATCGACGAAGTACAGATCGACCCGGCCGTCGTTGTCGTAGTCGAAGACGGCGACGCCGCCGCTCATGGATTCGACGATGTACTTTTTTTCCGGGGCGGCATGGTGGCGGAAGGTGATGCCGGCTTCGGCCGTGATATCGCGAAAGAGCCGCGCCGGCGCATCGGGCTGGCGCGCCGCGCCGATCAGCGCGGCACTGGCGAGGAACGCGACCGCGGGCAGACGCCTCATCGTCCGCCCCCGGGCTTCACCGCCGGCGGCAGCGTGTCGGT
>Ga0137375_10007492_pt1 | contig 12986 bp, 10 predicted proteins | sample SagtaG_24_FD_104936 | JGI IMG/M metagenome (GOLD analysis project Ga0137375, IMG submission 104936) | Vadose zone soil microbial communities from Sagehorn Ranch, Mendocino, California, USA - Sage1_R_113_16 metaG | ecosystem: Environmental > Terrestrial > Soil > Vadose zone | place: USA... | reverse complement strand
GATCGCTTTCTCGGAGACCCCGAAGGAGACGCCCTTGACTGCTTCGACGGTCCCGTAGTGGACCCGCAGGTCCGTGACCTCAAGCACCGGCGACTCCCGCCCCGAGGTACGCTTCGATCACCGCCGGGCTCGTGCTGACCTCGGCCGGGCTGCCTTCCGCGAGCTTCTGGCCGAAGTTCAGGACCACGATGCGTTCGCAGGTGCCCATGACGGCCTTCATGTTGTGCTCGACGAGCAGGATCGTGGTGCCGCGGTCGCGAATCGTCTTCACCAGCGTCATCACGCGCTCGCTCTCCTCCAGGTTCATGCCGGTCACCGGCTCATCCAGCAGGAGCAGCGACGGGCGCGCGGCCAGCGCCATGGCGACGCCGCCCTCGCCACAGCCGGCGTCCAGGAGGCGCCGCGGCTTGACCAGCTCGACCTCGCGCTCCAGCTCCTGGAACTCGGGATCGCGCCCACGGCGCGCGATCATCTTTCGCGTCTTCTTTCCGATGAGCATCCGGATGCGCCTCTCGAGAAGCTTGAGCCCGGGCTTCCACCGCAGTCCCTTGTACTGCTCCTCCTGCGCCGCGATATAGGCCTCCCGGCTCTCGAGGTGTCCGAGCCACGAGCGGATGCGCGCGGCCTGTTCGGCGTAGCGAACGTCCGGGCGCCGGGCATCGGCTGCCTCGACCATCTCGAGGGCGCCGTAGACGTTCTCACGGTAGAGCTCGAAGCGGACCGCCTGGATCACGCCATCCACGTCGGCGGGGTCCACGGTCGGCGGCGTCGTGAGGGCGTCGGTCATGGCGTGGGCGGGCCTCCCGTGGGCATCCTATCATTCTCCGCCCCCTGCCCCCCCGCAGGCCCCAGGCCGAACACCTCGGCCAGGAGCTGGTAGGAGCGGAGGCGAGCCTTGAAGTCATGGGTGATGGTCACGATCACGAGCTCCTCCACCCCGCACTCGGACGCCAGCTCGGCGAGCCGGGCGCGCACCTGCTCGGGAGCGCCAGCGATCGTGCGGCGGCGCGCATGCCGGATGATGGCCCGATCCTGCTCGGTGTACGCGTACGACTCGGCCTCCTCCACCGACGGAAATGCCCCTGGACGTCCCGTATACAGGCGCAAGATCCAGAGGTCGCGACTCCGCGCGAGACGGAGCGCCTCGGACTCCGTGTCCGCTGCCAGCGCGAACACCGCGACACTCGCCCGGGGGACCCGCAGGGCCGGCGACGGCCGGAAATGGGCCAGGTACCAGCGGGTCGCCTCGACACCGCCCGAGCTCGAGATGAAGTGGGCGAAAGAGAAGGCCGTGCCGAACTGGGCCGCCAGCGCCGCGCTTTCACCGCTCGAGCCCAGCAGCCAGATCTCCGGCACGGTCGGGCCGTCCGGCATGGCGCGAATCCCGCGGAAGGGATGCCCGGGCGGAAGGTCGCCCACGAGAAAGCCGACCAGATCGGCGATCTGCGACGGGAACTCCTCGATACCGAGTGCGCCGGGCCCGTGCGCCAGCGCCTGGGCCGTGCGCTGGTCGCTGCCCGGCGCGCGTCCGATCCCGAGGTCGATGCGCCCGGGGTAGAGCACCTCGAGCATGCGGAAATTCTCGGCAACTTTGAGCGCGCTGTAGTGGCTCAGCATGACGCCGCCCGCGCCCACGCGCATGCGGGTCGTGCGGGCCGCCACCTGGCCTATCAGGATCTCCGGGGTGGACCCGGCCAGCCCACGGCTCGAATGGTGCTCGGCGAGCCAGTAGCGATGGTAGCCCCAGCGCTCGCAGGCCTGGGCCAGCTCGAGCGTCTCCGCGACGGCATCCGCCGCCGTGCCGCCGGTGCGGATCGGCGACTGGTCGAGGACCGAGAGACGGAGCACAGGGGGCGGGGTTCAGTCCGCCGGCAGCCGCTTCGCCAGGACCTTGGCGAGGGCTTCGGGCGCGAATCCCAGCTGGAGCAGTGCGACACCTGTGTCGGCGTACTCCCGGTAGGCGGCGATCCGACCGCCGTCGAGCTCGAAGAGGCTCATGCCGCGGAAACACACCCGGCGCCCTTCGCTGCGCGGCACCGCCGCGGTCGCGGTGTACCCGAAGGTCCACTCGGCGGCGGCGCGACTGCCGTCCGTCACCACCGTGTCCATCTGCCAGCGGTACTCTCGCCCCTCGCGGAACATGCGCTCGAACATGGTCCGGAGCGAGGCATGCCCGGCATGCGGCCCGTAAAAGAGGTCGTGGTAGGCCCCACCGGCCGTGAAGCAGCCGAGCAGGCCATCGACGTCGCCCCGGTTGAAAGCCTCAGCGAACCGCTCGACCACGCTCACGCCCGGCTCCGCCTACTTGGCGCCCGCCACCTGGATCCGCATCGAGTAGAACGAGCGCCACACGAAAATCACGGAGACCACGAAGAACACCGCCGCGAGGCTCCGGCTCAGCAGGGCGCCCTGCTCGGCGGTCAGGGTGACGGCGAGCTCGACCGCCAGCAAGCCGAAGAGCGTCGTGAATTTGATGACGGGATTCATGGCCACCGAGGAGGTGTCCTTGAAGGGATCGCCCACGGTGTCGCCCACCACGGTGGCGGCGTGAAGCGGTGTGCCCTTCTCCTTGAGGTCCACCTCCACGATCTTCTTGGCGTTGTCCCACGCGCCGCCGGCGTTGGCCATGAACACCGCCTGGTAGAGGCCGAACAGCGCGATCGAGATCAGGTAGCCGATGAAGAAGTAGGGCTCGAGGAAGGCGAAGGCGAGGGTCGCGAAGAACACGGCCAGGAAGATGTTGAACATGCCCTTCTGCGCGTACTGCGTGCAGATCTCGACCACCTTCTTGCTGTCGGCGACCGAGGCCTTGGTCACGCCCTCGAGCCTGATGTTGGCCTTGATGAATTCCACGGCACGGTAGGCGCCCGTCGTCACCGCCTGGGTCGAGGCGCCCGTGAACCAGTAGATCATGGCGCCGCCCGTGATGAGCCCGAGGAGGAACGGCGGGTGGAGCATCGAGAGCTTGTCGAGGTTCTGCGTCAGCCCGTGAGTCAGCACCATGATGATCGAGAAGATCATCGTGGTCGCGCCGACGACGGCCGTGCCGATCAACACCGGCTTGGCCGTGGCCTTGAACGTGTTGCCGGCGCCGTCGTTCTCCTCGAGCATGTGCTTGGCCGATTCGAAGTTGACGTCGAAGCCATGGTCCTTGCGGAGCTCGGCCTTGACGCCCGGGATCTGCTCGATCACGGACAGCTCGAACACCGACTGCGCGTTGTCGGTGACGGGACCGTATGAATCGACGGCGATCGTCACCGGGCCCATGCCGAGGAAGCCGAAGGCGACGAGGCCAAACGCGAAGACGGCGGGGGCGACCATGAGATCTCCGAGCCCCAGCCGGCTCACCAGGTATGCCATGCCCATGAGCCCGACGATCACCATGCCGAGCCAGTAGGCGCTGAAGTTGCCGGCGACCAGCCCCGAGAGGATGTCCAGCGAGGCCCCCCCCTCGCGGGCCGAGGTGACGACCTCGCGCACGTGGGCGGAGTCCGTCGAGGTGAACACCTTGACGAACTCGGGGATGATGGCGCCGGCGAGCGTGCCGCAGGTGATCACGGTCGCGAGCTTCCACCACAGCGTGCCGTCGCCCAGGCCCGGGATCAGCCACCACGAGACCAGGTACGTCAGCGCCACAGACACGATGGACGTGATCCACACGAGGCTCGTCAGGGGCTGCTCGAAGTTCATCTTGGTGGCCTGCGCGTAGCGCCCGCGCGCCACGGCGTCGTTGATGAAGTACGAAGCGCCGCTGGCGATGATCATCATGACGCGCATGACGAAGATCCAGACCAGGAGCTGGACCTGGACGATCTCCTGGGCCACCGCGAGCACGATGAACGAGATCAGCGCCACGCCCGTGACCCCGTAGGTCTCGAAGCCGTCGGCGCTCGGCCCCACGGAGTCGCCCGCGTTGTCGCCCGTGCAGTCGGCGATGACGCCGGGGTTCCGGGCGTCGTCCTCCTTGATGTTGAAGACGATCTTCATGAGGTCGGAGCCGATGTCGGCGATCTTGGTGAAGATGCCGCCCGCGATGCGGAGCGCCGAGGCGCCCAGCGACTCCCCGATGGCGAAGCCGATGAAGCAGGCGCCCGCGTACTCCCGCGGCACGTAGAGCAGGATCAGGAGCATGATCAGCAGCTCCACGCTGATCAGGAGCATGCCCACGCTCATGCCGGCGCGCAGCGGGATGGAGTAGACCGGGAAGGCCAGCCCCGTGAGACTGGCGAAGGCGGTGCGCGAGTTGGCGAAGGTGTTGATACGCATGCCGAACCAGGCCACGCCGTAGCTGCCCCCGATGCCGACCAGGCTGAAGAAGAGGATGATCGCGACCTGGGGGGCCGTGAAGTCCTGGAGCACGCCGAAGTAGAACGTCACGATGACCGCGATGAAGACCCAGAGGATCAGCAGGAACTTGCCCTGGGTGACCAGGTACGTCTTGCACGTCTCGTAGATCAATTCCGAGATCTCTCGCATGGAGTGGTGCACCGGCAGGTTCTTGAGCTGCTTGTAGATCACCAGTCCGAACGCGAAGCCGAGGAGGCAGACGAGCAGGCCCCACTGGAGCAGGCGCCGACCTGTCGTGGCGCCGAAGCTCACCCGGGCAAGATCCGGGATCTTGAGGTTGGCCTCGCCGCCCTGATGCTGGGCGGGTGCGGACGCGGCCTGGGCCCACGCGGCGTGGACCGCCGGGCCGGCGGCGGCCACCAGCAGGGCCAGGCTCAAGAGCGCCGGCAGGATCCACGTGGCGCGCCGGGGCAGTATGTCAAATCCGCTCATTGGCACATCTCCTCGACCTTTCGGGATATAAGCGCCTGCCGCGGTGCGGCAACCCCACTCTTATGCCCATGTTTGCAGCGCGAGTCAAGCTGGCAGTGCTTGGGTAGTGGGCCAAGTTGCGAGTCAGACGAGGCCCGAGGGAGGCGTGCCAGCCCGAGGCGTACGTGAGTGTACGTTTGAGGGGTTGCTGCCGACCGAGAACGAAGTATGGCGAAGCGAATTGGCCCAGTACCTGTGCTTGCCCCAAGCCCGGAGAGTCGTCTATCCTTCGGGTCCATGCCCTACGACTTCGATCGCGTCATCGACCGCCGCGGCACCGAGAGCAACAAGTGGCACAAGTTCCCTCCCGATGTCCTGCCGCTCTGGGTCGCCGACATGGACTTCCCCTCGCCCGAGCCTGTGATCCGGGCGCTTCGCGAGCGCGTGGAGCACGGCGTCTTCGGCTACGGCATCGAGCAGCCGGAGTTTCACGAGGTGATCTGCGAGCGCCTGCTGAAGCGCTACGGCTGGAAGGTCGGGCCCGAGGCCCTGGTGCTGATGCCCGGAGTCATCCCGGGCTTCAACGTCGCCTGCCGGGCGTTCTCGAGCCCCAGCGACGGGCTGCTGATGCAGCTGCCGGTCTACCCGCCCATCCTGCGCCTGCCCGACAATGTGGCGCTGACCCGCGATGCCGTGGACCTCGCGCGCGGGCCCGACGGCCGCTACAGCGTGCAGTGGGATGCCTTCGAGCGCGCCATCACGCCCCGCACGCGGATGTTCCTCCTCTGCAATCCCCATAACCCGGTCGGGCGCGTCTTCGCGCGAGAGGAGCTGTCTCGCATGGCCGAGATCTGTCTCCGCCGCGGGCTCGTCATCTGCGCCGACGAGATCCACGGCGACCTGGTCTATGCGGGTCACCGCCACGTGCCGATCGCCTCGCTCGATCCCGCGATCGAGGCGCGCACCATCACCCTCATGTCGCCCAGCAAGACCTATAACCTGGCCGGCCTCAGGGCCTCGCTGGCGGTCATCCCGAACCAGGCGCTCCGGGAGAAGTTCACGGCCTCGCGCGTGGACATGGTCCAGTCGGCCAACGTCCTGGGCTACACGGCCATGCTGGCCGCCTATCGCGACGGGCAGCCCTGGCTGGACGAGTTGTTGCGCTACCTCGAGGGCAACCGCGACTTCCTGGTGCAGTCCGTCCGCGCCCACCTGCGCGGCGTGGAGGTCGGGGTGCCGGAGGCCACCTACCTCGCCTGGCTCGACTGCCGCCGCGCGGGCATCCCGAGCAACGACCCGTACACCTTCTTTCTCGAGCGGGCCCGCGTCGCCCTCAACGACGGAGCAACCTTCGGCCGCGGCGGCCAGGGTTTCGTGAGGCTCAACTTCGGCTGCCCGCGGGCCATCCTGGCCCAGGCCCTCGACCGCATGCGGGCAGCGCTCGAAGCGCTCCGCCCGCCGGGCTAGCCTGCGGGCGGACAGCCTCCGAGCTCGGCCCTGCGCCGCCAGCTCGCCTTCGGCACGAACCCAAGGATCAGCCCGTAACAGAGGAGCAGCGACATGAGCGTCAAGGCGGCATACTTGTCGTCGTTCCAAGGAAACACCCAGAAGACGACCTGGGAGAGGGCCGCAAACCCGAAGAGTGGTATCTCCAGACGACGTCGTGCTCCGGTCAGAAGCGCCGACAGTATCAAGAAAGAATAATAATATGACGTCAACTGCGCTCCAAGGACGATGAACACTTGCCCGAGGCAACCCGAGACCCAGAGCAATCTCAGACGGCGCACCGCCCAGACGACAAGGGCCCCGCTGATCGCGATGATGGCGAAGCCGGGCCACCTGTACATCTCGCGTCGCTCGTTTCGCCTCTGCTTCCACCCCTCAAACGGATCTGCGAGCCTCGGATCGACTGTGTACTCCATCCGACCCGAGGCTGCGCCGCCCCCGAAGCGGTAGGACATCAAGACCGGCAGACCCATGTGATTCGTCAGGGGGGTCCAATCGTGGACCCTGAGCGTGTGATGGTAGAACTCTCGATAGGAGCCGGGCCCCGCGATGTAGAGGCTGAACGGAATGATCACGGCCGCCGCCACGAGCCCGCCGATCAGCACATCCCGATGCGACCGTGCGAGACGCTTCCGCCGAACCACGAACGCGCCCATCACGGCGAACCAGCCGAGGACGATGAGGACCGGAAAGACTCGAAGTAGCCCTGCGTACACTATCGAGGCCCCCGCCAGCTTGAAATAACGTTTGCGCGCGAAGCACGCCGACGCGATGAGGAAAAAGAACCAGTCTTGGCGCAGGAAGGCGCCCGCCGTCCACGAACCCGGCGCCGCCGCCTGACAGCCCCAGAAGATCGCGGCGACTGCGCACACCCGCCAGCCGAACGCCCACCAGATCATCGCGAACGCTCCCGCCAGATAGACCATGTCGAGGCTTGCCAAGAACTGCATGTAGCGGGCGCTCGCCGGGCGCAGATGAGAGAAAAAGGATCCCAGGATGGTCCAGGCGGGCGGCGGATTGTATCCGTGATCCTTCTGCATGTCTTCCCAATATTGCCTGTCCGCGACGATGCGGAAGAAGAACACATCCGCCTTGAAGGCGTTCCAGCGCTCGGTCGAAAAGCGGGATGTGCACCGATCAGGATGCTCGAGCACTTCCGTGACCGGCATGAGAAGGTTGTCACCTCCGAGATTCCGAATCCTCTTCTCCGGATTGCGGATCTCGCTCGACATGTCAAGGTGAAACCTCTGCCCGCTCGTCTCGTTCCTCCACCCGACCGTGCCAAGCTGGTCCTGTGCGATGGCGGTGCATTGATACAGGCCGTCGTACCGCAGCTCGGGGAAGTACTTCGCTCCCATGTAATAGTGAAATATGTCTGAATGATGCCAGTAGGGAGGAAAGCTGTACTTGAATCCATTGAAGTAACACGCGATGGCGATGAGAGCGAGCATGATGCCGACGACGCGCTTCACGCCTTCGGCCACAGGGCGATTCCGGTACGCACGATACCCCTCGTAGAGGACGCACGCTGCGGCGACGCTCGCCACGATGGCCTTCGCCACACTGACGCGGGCGTCGTAGGGGCGGATGTAACCTCGGAGAATCAGGACAAGGAGACCTACCGTCAGCCCGGCAAGGACATAACGATATCGCGCCCGCGCGGCGCCGCCGAGCGAGCGGTCAATCGCGTAGACGATCGCGGCGCAGCCGAGAACACCGGAGACGGCCGTCACGATAGTCGGGGCCGGCGTCAACACTCAGCCGTCGATCCAGCAGTGTGGCACGCGATGCTCACGCGCCGGGCTGTCCCGGACGCTTCGCGTCCACTTTCCGCCTCAATTCATCCGCCAGCGCTTTCGTGGCGGGTCCTGCGCTCTGAAAATAGAACCTCTCGAGAAAGTCGTAGAGGCTCTTCGCCTCCTCATACGACGCGAGCTCGATCTGCCGCTGGGCGGCACGAAGCGCGTCTTCGATGGGCACGAACGTGACCGCCGGGTTGTTCCGCAGCGGATCCATGATGGCATCGACGTAGATCCAGATGGTCGCCTTGAGCGTATCCCCGAAGTAGATCTCGTCCACGCGCCGCGGCTCGCTTCGCGCGACCGGTGGTATGGCCTGCGAGAAGATGAAATGGATGTTGTTGTCCGTCAACCACTGGGCATCGGGAACCTTCTCGTGGCCGATGTAGCCGCGTGCCGCAAGTGGTTTCTTGGCAAGGGAGGACTGCGTGAGCCCGCTCATTTCAGCCAGATACGGCAGCTTGCTGTAGAAGCCGAACACGCACATGCCGCCCTCGAACATCGCTCTCACGGGAGCTTGCGAGAGCGCGTGGCTCGCCAGCCTCGCCTGCGCCTGCCGCATGGCGATATAGGGTTGCGGATAATACGCCGACTCATTCGCGATGCCCCGGATCTTGTCGGTCTTGTTCGGATAGATGGGGTACGGAAACCAGACACCCACCAGCACGAGGGTCACCACGGCGGACCGGGGCAGCCAGGCGGGCATGGAGACGAGCAAGTCCTCGAGAACAACGAAGAGAAACGGCATGGCGGGAATCAATCGTCTCGCAAACATGAAGTCCCCACCGCTGTGCGCCACATAGGCGAGGAAGGCCGCGAACGCCGCGAGAAGAACCAGGTTCGTCTTGGTCAGCCAGACCGCCACACGCCGGAGGGTCCCAACCACGAGAAGGACGACCAGCGGCAGGATGAACCAGTGTTTCTTGAAGAAGAGGTACACGTAGAACAACCCCTGGCTGTAGTAGGGGTCGAGCGCGGATTTCGAGTAAAAGGCGCTCGGGAACAGGTCTCCATAGTAGAGCAGCTTGAACGCCGCGAGCGCGGCACCTGCCAGAATCAACGGAAGGGCGACGGCCGAGACGAGAATCCACCTCTTTCGACCCGGAACATCGTTGTTGACGAGCCAGGCGGCCGCGACTCCCGCCGCCGCAAAAATGATCCCGTCCGGGCGCGTGGCCACCGCCGCAGCGAGCAACGTGCCAGCGAAGAGCATCCGGCGCCGTTCCGCTCGGGCCTGGCTGGCAAGGAGCACACCTGTCACGGACAGGAACGCGAACATGCTGGTTTCCAGGCCGCCTGTTGCCCATGTCTGATAATCGTCCATGAGCAGGACCAATGCCGCCGCGAGAGGCATGAAGGGCCGCCGGTCCCGTTGCCGCCAGCTCCACATCGCCAGGAAGCCAACGAGGGCCAGCCAGGAGCCGAGGCCAACCACCTTGGAGCACACCTCGGGGGATATGCCCAGAGCCGTCGCACCGGCAATGAGCAGCGTCCAGAGCAGATTGCTATAACCCTCGACGTACTCGCCCTCGTTGTAGACGAAGCCCTTGCCCTGAACCAGGTTCTCCGCGTAGCGGAACGAGATGAAGCTGTCGTCAGATAGCCAGGCCGAGCTCACCGCACGATACACACAGACCGTGATCGCCACCGCCGCGAGCAGCGCGAGCGCCCAGTTCCTGACGCAGCGGCTCATTGACGTCCTGAGGCTTGAGGACCGGGCCACGGTCTTGCGGGGAATGTTCCGGGATGAGTCGCTGACTGGAGCGACGGCGAATGACTGAGCGGCTCGACCAGCCCGGCGTGTCGAGCCGGATCCGGGCTCTCCATCTCAGAGAGGATCCCCCGAGAGAGTTGACGCGGGTCGCTCGGACCGGCGGGAGAGGCGGTCAGGGCTTGCGGTCGGGAATGAGATCCACCCAGATGCGGCGGGCGGCCAGCGTCGTCGCGTCGAGGAAGACCTTGCGCGTGCGGAAGCCCGGCGCGCCGATGTCGACCACGTGCCGACCGCGCAGCATCGTCAGCTCGATGTTGGTGATATCGAGCGCGGTGCCGAGCCAGAACCCGTCCAACCAGACCTGGGCGTGCAGCGGATGGATCTCGAGCGTGATCTTCGCTTCGATGGGCTCCTCGGCGCTCCACTCGCCGCCGTAGTCCGCCCACGCGGGCGGCCAGCCCAGGCCGCACAGCACCACCAAGATCGCCAGCACGATTCGACGAATCATACGCTCCTCCTCCGCGAGGATCCCTGCGTCCGGCGGCGGAACTCCCACGCCTCTTGAGAGCCTACACGAAAACACGGCAAAGCCGTCACAACGCCGGCGTCCCTGGCGCTTGCGATGTGCCGCGAGGCACTAGCGGACCGTATCGTTCATGCCCATCGCGCGCTCCACCGCCACGACGTCCGCCGGGCGCTCGAACGGCGGCGGTGCCGGAGCGCCGCTCTCACGCGGGCGTCCAACGACCTCGAAGAACTTCTCGAGGCCGGGTGGCGTCACCACCCACAGCATGACGAGCTCCTCGTCTCCCTCGTTCAGGATCTCGTGCTTGACGTCGTAGCCCAGGAAGCACGCCGTGCCGGGCACGAGCGGGTGGCTTGCGCCGTCAACCAGCACGCGTCCGCGCCCGCGAAAGCAGATCTGCAGTTCCACCTGCGAGCCGTGGGAGTGCTCGCGGATCTGGCCGCCTGGCGCGATGGTCTGAAATCCCATCGACAGCCCGTCGAAGCCGGTTCGACCGGGAAAGAGGGCCGGGTCGGCGTGGCCATTGGCAGGCATGGGCTGCCAGTAGGAGGGGCCCTGTCCCGGCTGCACGACGACGGCGCGTCCGCGGATCGTCTCTGCGTGGCTCATGGCCTCCAAGCCTACCCGAAGTCGACGACCAGCGGTAGCCGGGGACCCCTGTCAACTTCTGAGAGATTTTCCGACACCTGCTCGCGTTCAGCCATGCCGGCGAGAGTGATCGATGACTCTCTACCCGGTAAGTCTTACTCTGCCGTTCGCGGCCTCTTCGCTGGCCGTGCCCCGAGCGCCTTTCCAACGGATTCACGACGAGCCAGAAGCGCGAGCTTCGTGCGCTGAGATCCATGCTCGGCCATCTGACGCATCCCGCGGAGTGCTATGATCGCGCAGAGGAGCTGCCCTGAGAATGCCCCTGAGACGACGCCGAAGGATGAATCTCGAACGCGCATTCCAGAGGATGACGTGGGTCATATCGCTGGCAATCCTCGTCATCGGCGGATTCGGTGTCATGCACATGTGGTGGGAGGAAACAACCGCATGGAATGAAGCAACCCGACCGGGGCGCTCCGATCACCTTGGGATCTACGTCGAGCATCTGGGAGTCGTTCAGTTTCCGCTGCAATTCACCGACCAGCAGATCAAGGAGGAGCTCGATCGAACGGCATCCGGGGCCATCGAGAAAGCAGGAAGAAGGACGAGCGCTCTCCTCTCGCTCCGCGAAGGCTATCCTGAGTACGCTCATCTGACAGACTCGGGGCTCGCAGACAAGCTCCTGAGCAGCGATCCGGTCAAATGGTCCGCATTATCCGAGGTGACGGTCGGCGATGGTCGCCGTGTCACGCTCTTGTCCGAGATCCCCCCCACGTACCTCAAGAGAGCGCAGGGCGATCACATCAGCCACCTGTACAGTCCATCGTCATCGAGCCACGGCTCGATGCTCTACACGCGCGCGCAAGCTCTCAAAGCGGAAGCCTCGGGCCAGAAGGTGGTGGCTGCGATATTCCGCGAGCTTGAGAGGTACTATGACTCCCCCCGCCCCGGGCCCATACCCTTTTCGACCTCGGGACCGTTGGCGATCATCGTAGTGGCGCTGGCCTCCCTTCCGTGGGGTGCCTTCTTCGTCATTCGGTGGATCGTGCGACGGTTTTCCGCTCCCCGACGACATCGCGAGGGAAGCGGTCCGCACGAAGGGGCTCAGGGTCGCCGACATCGAGAAGCGGAAAGATGAGGCGATGCGCTGGGAGGCGCGTAGCCCAGGGGGATCTGAGTCGACTCCGACCGTTTTGACAGGCCGTGGGATACCACATTTTCAGACATTACCTGACGCTCTTGGAGACTTTCCGAGATAGACGCGTCCCAAACCGCTGTTTTTCTTCACGCGGCTCCTGGCGCAGCGCTTGCTCTGCTCTTTCGTAGAAGCGTCCAGAAAGACGAGCCAGAAGGCGCGAGGGCGAGCCATGGCCCACGAAACACCCGCTCCCGCATGAGGCAATGACGACAAGACACGTCTGTCCCAAATGTCGGAGTAAGGCGATCGAGCGCTGCGCTCGCCAGGATGTTCTCGAGACGCTGCTGCTGAGGTTGCGTCGCAAGCGGGTCTATCACTGCATCGATTGTGGCTATCGCTTCTACGATCGTCCCCTCACGAAGCGACAATAGTCTGCCAGCGGAAAACATGGAGCCGGGGGCGGGAGTTGAACCCGCGACCTACTGATTACGAATCAGTTGCTCTACCACTGAGCTACCCCGGCATTCCTCCGCAGAGTCTACCACTTGTGACTCGCCCCGTCCCGTCCCCCCCACGTTGGTTCCAACATTTGGTTCCGGGACGGCCCGGCGCTCGGTCTTGAGCATCTCGCCGCGGATGTGGTCGGGGCTCAAATGGGCGTACCTTGTCGTCATCGCCAAGGAGCGGTGGCCGAGGATGGCCTGCAGGGCTTGGAGCTTCCCGCCGCGCATTATGAACCACGAGGCGAAGTGATGGCGGCAGTCGTGGAAGGTGAAGTCCTCAACCTGGGCCTCGGCCACGGCGTGCTCCCAGGCGGCCCGCGGAAATACGATGGGCCAGACCCGACCCGCACGCGGCTCAGGTCGCGCGGCGAGGAGGTCGTACACGACCTGGCGCATGGGCACCTCGCGGCGCCGACCCGACTTGGTGCGCTCCAGCCGAATGACCCCGCGGCTG
>Ga0137375_10007490_pt1 | contig 12989 bp, 19 predicted proteins | sample SagtaG_24_FD_104936 | JGI IMG/M metagenome (GOLD analysis project Ga0137375, IMG submission 104936) | Vadose zone soil microbial communities from Sagehorn Ranch, Mendocino, California, USA - Sage1_R_113_16 metaG | ecosystem: Environmental > Terrestrial > Soil > Vadose zone | place: USA... | reverse complement strand
GACCAGGACTGGCTCATGGAGATCCGCCGCCAGAACGATGCGGCGATGCGGAGCGCGCTGACCGTCATCGCCGAGGCGCATGCGGACTTCAAGCGTCTCTTCGGGCGCGGCGGCGAGAGTCCATTCCTGGACGAGTACATGACCGAGGACGCCGAGGTCGTCGTCATCGGCCAAGGGACGCTCTCGCTCCCGATGAAGGTCGCGATCCGCCGTCTGCGGAAAGAACGGGGTCTCAAGGTCGGGCTCGTACGGCTCAAGTGGTTCCGGCCCTTCCCAACGGCAGAGGTCGTGAAGAGCCTTCGTCGCTTCAAGGCGGTCGGCGTGATCGACCGCGACTACAGCTTCGGCTCGCCCTACTACGGCGGTGTTCTCTACAACGAGATCCGCTCCGCTCTGTATTCACAGGACACGCGACCGGTGATCGTCGGCTTCATCGCCGGCCTCGGTGGCCGCGAGATCGAGCAGCCGATGGCCACCGAGATCTTCGAGAAGACCATGGCAGCCGGCAAGGGCGACCTCGCCGCCGGCGACACGTGCCATTGGATCGGCGTACGGGAGTAAGAGATGACGACAGAGATCGCACCCGCCCAGAACCTGCCCCAGATCAAGGGCGTGAAGGACGTCCCCTACGACGAGCTCTTCGTCTCGGGACACCGCACCTGTCAGGGCTGCGAGTCCGCGCTCGTGATGCGGCATATGGTCAAGGCGTCGGGCCCACGGACGATCGTGCTCGGCTCGACCGGCTGCATGTATGTCGCGAACACGACCTACTACACGACACCCTGGGTCGTGCCGTGGATGCACACGCAGCTCGGCGCCTCCGGATCCGCGGCGCTCGGCACCGCAGCCGGCCTCAAGGTCCTCATGCGCAAGGGCAAGCTGAAGAACGAGAAGATCAACGTCATCGCTTTCTGCGGTGACGGCGGCGGTGCCGACATGGGCATCGGCGCGATCTCGGCCACGCTCACGCACAAGGAATACAACTGCCTGGTGCTGCTGTACGACAACGAGTCGTACGCGAACACCGACATCCAGCTCTCGAGCCAGACGCCGTACGGCGCGGTCACCACGTTCTCACCGAGCGGAACGAGCAAGCGGCTCATGCACACGCGCTGGAAGAAGAACGTGCCCGGCATGCTCGCCGCAGGTCACCCTGAATCGCGCTACATCGCCGCGGGCTGCGCCGCGTACGCGGTGGACCTCATGAACAAGATCCGCAAGGCGCTCGAGCTCGGCGGGCCCACGTTCGTGCACACGCTCGACCCATGCCCGAAGGGCTGGGACTACCACCCGCAGTACAGCCAGGAGCTCGGCCACCTTGCCGTCGAGTGCGGGATCTGGCCGCTCTACGAGGTGATGGACGGCGTGTGCAACCTCACCGGTCCGACGCGTCAGATCGCGGAAGGCCGCAAGAAGCGCAAGCCGGTCTACGAGTACCTGAAGCGCCAGGGTCGCTTCGCGCACTTCATCGACGAGGACGTCGAGCACTTCCAGGCGCAGGTCGACAAGATGTGGACTGACTGGCTCATCCCCGGCGTGATCCCCTTCACCGTCCCGGCGAAGGATCAGGCGATCCTGAAGATCGACAAGAAGGCGCTGCATGAGGCGGCGCCCGCGGCCGCTCAGAAGACGGCGTAGGCGGTACAGAACCGGTAGCAACGCGGTAGCGGCGTCGCGCGACCGGCGCCGCGTGGCGTTAAGCGCGGCGTGAGCTTGCTCGCGGGGCTCATCGCGGGCCTCCTGATCGCCGGGCTTTATGTCGTCGCGGGACACATGCGCATCGATACGGAGCAATTCAAGCTGTCCGGCAACCCGACCCTCGCGCTGGCAACGGCGTCGGTCTTAGTGCCTTTGGCGATCCTTTGGGGCTGGACATGGGTCTCCGATCGGTGGTCAGGCCGCAGTGGACCGCGCCTCGCGCTCTACACGCTCGGCCTGGTGATCGCGACAGCTGCGGCGTTCCCGCTCGATACCATCGCCTCGGGTCCGGAGGCGAACCGGTTCACATTCGACCCGGCGCTCTCGGTCCCGGCGGTCGACGGCGTGTTGTTCGTGCTCCCCGCAGTGGCAATCGCCGCGATCCTGTACTGGGCGTTCGGATCGGGAAAGGTGCCGCTCGGGCTCCCGACACTCGCCATCGGTTACCTCGCTGGCCTTCCGCTTGGCCTGCTGTTCCCGCCGGCCGCGATCGGCACAGTGGCAGGGACCGCCGCCGGACACGCGTGGCGGGAACCTGGCGCGCGCACGCTGATCGTGATCCTCGTCATCTTCGTCATGTTGGTCGCGGCCGTGGAGCTGCCCCTCGCGGCCGCCAACGCCAACGGTCCACTCCTCGGTCCACTCTTCAGGTAGGGCGCGCGTCGTCGAGACCGTCCTTGCCCTGTTAAAGCGTTTCCCGATGTGGGCCGCGATCGGAGTCTTCGCCGTCGTCGGATTCCTGTTCCATGATTACCTGTCCGGGAACGCCGGCGACCTGAAGGTCGGCGATCGTTTCGATGTCCCCACCGTCGCGTCACAGTCCACGACCGTGAAGGACTTCCAACACCATCCCTGTTCGGAGCTTCACAGCGGCGAAGTCTTCTTCATCGCGAACGTCCCGGGCGAGGCGAACGCCGCCTATCCCGGGCCGAGACCTTCGACTCGTTCGCCCGCGGTCAATGCGTAGTGGCGTACCGCGGCTACACCCCGGACGAGACTTCGATAGCGATAAGACCTAAGACATCCAATATCTGACACCGACGACAGACGGCTGGATGAAGGGCGACCGCGCCGTCGACTGCTTCCTGCTGCGGGCCGATGGGCAGTCCTTTAAGGAAAGCGTCAAAGCCGCGCGCTAATGCGGCGCGCTAGGAGCTCGACGCTTCCCCTTCCGGACGGCGTGCTGGAGCGGCCGGCTGCGGAGCCGATGGCTGCGCCGGCTGCGAAGCCGGCCCTGACGCGGGCGCGCCCGGCACGAAAGGTCGCGGCGGCGCGGGTCGGAAGTCGCCGGTGGGTCGGAATTCTCCCGCCGGTCGGAACTCACCCGCCGGTCGCCACGGACCGCGCTCCGGCTTGGGCGGCGGCGGGCCGCCCGCCATCGCCCGCGCCTGCGGCGACATGAGGCCGCGCACATGGTCCGCGGTATATGGCAGTAGCGCCATGAAGCGCGCGCGCTTCAGCGCGGTGGTCAACATCCGCTGATGCTTCGCGCACGAACCGCTCTTGCGACGCGGATCGATCTTGCCGCGCTCGCTGATGTAGCGGCGGATCCGGCCGACGTCCTTGTAGTCGATCTTCTGCACCTTGTCGACGCAGAACGAACACACCTTGCGCCGCGGACGACGCGGACCGCCAGGGCCACCGGAGCCGCGATCGCCGCCACCATAGGACGGTCGTCCGCCACCGTAGGAGGGACGTGGACCCCGCGGGGCCATCGGCACCGGCGGGCGGGGTGCACCGCCGTCGGCGGCTGCTTCGGGACGCGGCTGTGGGCTCTCTGATGTCATCTGCGCTCGCTCCTAGAACGGGATCTCGTCCGGGTCGAAGCCGCCCGACTTCTCGCCGTCGGCGGCGCGATCGCCACCCACGGGCGCGGTCACGCCGCCCTCCCGGCCGGGCCGCGGGTCAAGCATCTGGAAGTCGTTCGCGCTGATGTCGAGGCTGTAGCGCTCCTTGCCCTCGCGATCGGTGTACGAGCGGGGCGTGAAGCGGCCATCGACCAAAACGAGGCGACCCTTGGTGACCATCTGCTGCGCGCGCTCCGCAAGCGCCGACCAGCAGCTCACGCGGTACCAGTCGGTCTGCTCCACGCGCTCCTCGCCCCGACCGCTGACGCGGTTGACGGCCACGCTGAACTCGCACACCGCTCGGCCATTGGGGGTCATCTTGAGCTCGGGATCACGGCCGACGTTGCCGACGATGATGATCTTGCTGAATGAAGCCATTCCTATTCGTCCCTTCTCACGACGATGTGACGCAGGATGTCCTCGGTGAGGCGGATCGTGCGCTCGAACTCGCGCGCCTGGTCTGCCGGCAACGAGAACTCGAGCACGCCGTAGTGGCCGTCACGGTGGTGCGCGAGCTCGTATGCGAGCCGCCGGCGCATCGGTGGGGTCACCTTGTCGACCTTGCCGCCGAGCGTCGTGATGGAATGCTGCAGCCGCTCGCTGACGGCCGTCAGCCGTTCCTCGTCGGCGGTCGGGGGAAGGAGATACATGAGCTCGTATGGGCGCATTCGGTCGGACGTCCTTTCCCTGGGCTTGCCGCGGGCCTTTGGCCCGGGGCGAAAAGGCGCCGTGGCACATGTCCACGGCGGTCAGCGACATTGTACGAGATGCGGCGGCTCGAGGCATCACGTCTGAGCCTTCGGCACGGGCTTGCGGGGCCTACGTGACCATTCGCCCGGACGGGACCGCCGAGTGCGTGGACTGCGGCCTGCCGATGTTCCCCATCGCCGAAACGACCGAGATGGTGACGCTGGAGTGCGCGAATCGTCATCGGCTGGTCACCACGCTGCCCGCCGAGCGCGCGACGCGCGCGCTCATCGACAATTGGATCGCCAAGAAGGGCGCCCAGCTCCACGTGCAGCACGAGCGCTGGGAGAGCGAGGAGGACGAGGAATGAAGCCACAGATCGTCAAGGTCGCGGAGCGCCACGCGCAGACGGGCCAGACGAGCGGGATGGTGCGGGAGGAAGCGTTCAACACCGACAAGATGTGGGCCGGCATCGCACGCACCGCGCCGAACGCGCTGTCCGGCTGGCATCACCACGGTGCCTACGAGTCCGCGATCTACGTGCTCAGCGGTCACGTCCGGATCGAGTGCGGCGCGGGCGGGCGCACCGTCCTCGACGGCGGCCCTGGCGATTTCCTGATCATCCCGACCGGCGAGATCCATCGCGAGGGCAATCCAGGTGACACGACGAGCGAGATCGTCGTCGTGCGCGCCGGTCAGGGCGAGGCCGTGGTCAACGTGGACGGGCCGCGCGAGTAGGGCGCCGGCGACTAGAGCGCGCTCTTCACACCCTGTTCGAGCGCATGAAGATGCGCGCGGTAGTGGAACGCCGACGCGAACAGCCACGAGATGCAGTTGAACTGGCTGAAATAGGGACTCGGCGCCGTCGTGCCGAGTTCAGCATCCGCTGGGAACTCCGCACGAACCCGTTGCACAGCGCTCGCCGCCTTCGCCGCGGCCTCTGCGATGACCTGACGCGTCGCGCTACCGACGACAGGTCGCGGCTGACCGGTCGACGTCGGGACTTCGCCGCGCGCGAGCCGCATCACGATGCCCATCATTCCCCGCTCAGAGACGAGCAGGTGGTACGCGACCATGCCAACGCTCCAGTCGTCGTCACTCCCCTCGACCAGTGCTTCGTCGCTGGTGGCCTCAACGCGCGCGAGTAGCCGCGCAGGTGGCCGTCAAGCTCGCCCGTGAGCAGATCCACCGTCTCGCGAAGGAAGTCCGGACGGTCGCGCGGCGCGTCAACCAGCGCGAACGACACGGTCGCGAGTGTACCGATGCGAGCGACAGCGAACGCGACGGCTGAAGTCGCCGGTCCCGCCCTCAGGGCGAGGTGGTGGTCAACGTCGACCGACCGGCCTGACGGCGCGCGCCGAGCCCGGCAACAAGCGCGAGCGCCGCGATAGCGATCGCGAGAGCACCGAGCGCGAGACGCGTGTTGTCCTTCGGCGGGGCGGGCGGAGCGGTCGTACCAGCGCCGAGGATCGAGGTCTCGTCCACCGTCGGCGCGCCCTTGTGACTGCCGCTGCAGGCGTCGGTCTGCCATCCACCGTCGCCGGTGGACCGGAGATAGAGCGTGTGCGCCTCACCACGCTGCACGGCTTCGTAATCAACGCTCGTGACCGCGCCGCCTCTTGTCGGCCCGAGGAACACCTCGACGTCTCCGTGGAGCGCGCCTTTGAGGAAGCGCTCGGGTCGGAAGCGCACGACGCCGCTCGCGGGCGCGAATGTCTGGCGCGTCTCGGTCACGGTGCCGTAGACGACAACGTCGGCGAGCGCGGCCTGTTCTCGCACGCTCTGCTGGATGCAGGACGCGCCCGCTTCACCCGCACCGGTGAAGAGCGCCACCGTCGCGACGAAGAGGGACATCGCGAGTCGGCCCATTTCCGATAGGAACGCCGGACGTCCCGCCATGGTTCCCTCAACGCCGGCTGAACGCGGGCGCCGCGCGCCTAGAGCGGCTGCGACGCCAGCAGGCTACGGAGGCGCTCGCCCAGCGTCTGCAGGACGGCGACGGCGATCGTCGTGTTCTGGCGGATCACGTTCTGGAACTGACTCCGGCCCAGGACGAGGCACCGCATCGCTTCCTTCACCGTGACGGTGGCCGTGCGCGGTCCACCGTCGAGGAGCGCGATCTCGCCGAAGAACTCACCCGGGCCGAGCCGATGCAGAAACTCGCCCCTGCGCTCCACCGCCGCCGTGCCGGACACGATCACGAAGAACTCTCCACCCGGCTCTCCCTCGCGGCAGAGCACGCGACCGGGTTGGAACTCGACGTCATCGACCTGCGTCGCGATGAAGGCGAGCTCCTCGTCACTACAGTCGCCGAAGAGCGGGATGCGACGCAGGAGTTGGACGCGTGGATCGGCCATCCAGGCGCGAGGCTACGTCCACTTGTCGCGTGTCGCAAGAACCGACTGGTGCCGGCGGCGGGATTCGAACCCGCACTGAGGGGTGTTTAAGACCCTTTCCTCTACCGTTGGGATACGCCGGCGGTCCCACGATAGGCATGTGCTGAGCGGCGCCGCTACCTTGGCAACGGCATTCAGCGCGATGGAGGCGGCGCGTCTGCTCGCGAACGCACGATCACCCGCGCGACCATCCCGAGTGTTTCGTGCCCGACGATGGTGCAGACGATTCGTACCTCGGCGGGATCCGCGGGCGCGGTCCAGTCGTTGCTGGCGCTGGCGCCGGGTGCGAGGTGGACGTGGGCCAGGCCGAGCGCGCGGCCTCGGTCGTCAGGCATGAGATCGTGCTCCAGGCGTCCGATGTTCCGCACCACCAGCCGGATCCGCTCCGCCGTCGACACCTCGATCACCGGCGGCAGGAACGCGTACTCCGTCATCGCGACGACGATCTCCCGCTCCGGCGGCGGCGCGCAGACAACGAGCAGCGCGCAGCACAGCACAAGATGTATTCGGAGCAAGCCTGGCCATCGTAGTCGCGCAGCTTCCGCTGCGCTCGTCTTCTGGGCGTGTGCGCGTCGCGCACACCGAAGTAGAGTGTCGCCGTGAACGCGCGGGGTGACCTCGCCGAGTACGCGCTGGCGGTCCGCAGCTTCAGCCGGAATGCTCGCCTCTTCATCGTCCACGTCATCGGCATGGACACGGTCCACGGAACGTCTCTCGTCCTTGTGAACCTCTACTTCCTCGCGGTAGGACTACCGATCGAGTTCATTGGCCTGCGGCTCCTGCTCGGCGGCATCGCCGGCGCGATCTTCTCGGTGCCGGCCGGGCTTATCTCGGACCGTATCGGACGGAAGTGGTCCTTCATCATCGGCGACGGCGTCGGTGCGGCGCTATACCTGATCACGATCTTCTCGGTCGACCAGGGCGTCCTGATCGCGACCGGCGTGCTCAGTTCGATGTCCGGGACGCTGCATGGCGTGTCCGAACCAGCCTTCATGGCCGAGAACAGCGAGCAGCGCGAGCGCGTTCATCTCTTCTCGGTCTCCGATGGACTTCGCACGCTGTCCGCGATGGGCGGCAGCATGCTCGGCGGTTTCGTGCCGCTCCTCGCCGCGTCGCTCGCGGACAAGGTCACGCTTTATCGCGCTTCGATCTTCATCGGAATCACGATCTGGGCGCTCTCGCTGATCCCCGCGCTGATGCTGCGTGGGCACGACCGTCCGATCGAGCGCGGAGCCGCGGGCGTGAGGAACATCTTTGTCGCGGTGCGGCACCCCGATCGCGTGCTGAGACTCGTGGCGGTCGGAGCGATCGTGTCTCTGGGATTCGGGTTCGTGGGACCACTCTTCAACGTCTTCTTCTACGAAGGACTGCACGCGCACACGCACGACATCGGTATGACGTTCGCATCGGGCGAGCTCTTCCTGGCACTGGCGGCGCTCGCGGCGCCCTTCCTGGTGGCTCGCATGACAAAGGTGCAGGCCATCGTGGGGACGCGACTCCTCGCGGTTCCGTTCATCCTTCTCATCGGGCTATCGCCAAGTCTGTCGACGATAACAACGGTCTTGACTGTCGCCGGCGTCGCATACGTCGTGCGGATCGTCCTCGCGAACGCGGCCAGCCCCATCGCCGAGGCGTTCTCGATGGAGATCCTTGACCCGGGCGAGCGCGGCACGATGGTGGGCCTCAGATCGACCGCGCAGCAAACGCTCAGCGGCTTGGGTGCGTTCGCCGGTGCGCGCCTCATGGCCGGAGGCGACTACGTCACGCCGTTCATCGTGATGGCCAGCCTCTATGGCGTCTCGGCCGTTCTCTTCTGGATCTGGTTCCGACCGCTCGAGCGCGCATCCTCGTCAGCAGCTCTCGCGATCGTAGCCGCGGAGCCAGCCGACTAGCGGCGTCGGCGGGGCGACGCTCATTCCGCGAGACTAGGGGCACCCCACGGCGAGGAGTGCAGCATTGGCTTCGGATCCCACACGCTTCGTCATCATCGGCAACGGCGCGGCCGGGACGTACGCGGCGGAGCAGCTGCGCAAGGACGACGCGGCCGCCGAGATCGTCATGATCGACGACGAGAAGTACACCCTCTACAACCGCGTCTCTCTCCCCCGCTACCTGAAGGGTGTCCTCCTCGAGCAGCGCGTGTACGTGCGCGACATGGAGTGGCACGCGAGGAACCGCATCGATCTCCGTCTGGAGACGCGTGTCACGCAGGTCAACTTCAGCGAGAAGACGGTCGCGATCGAACCCGGTTCCGAGCTGAAATACGACAAGCTCCTCATCGCGACCGGCGGCCGACCGAATCCACTCGGTTGCCCGGGCTCAGACGACGCTCCGTGTCTTTTCAACTTCCAGTACTTCGACGAGACGCGGGCGATGGTCGAGCGCATCCCGGAGTCGAAGGTTGCCGTCGTTCTGGGTGGTTCCTTCATCGGCTACGAGCTCACCGAAGCCTTCGCGTTCCGAAAGCTCGAGACGCACTGGCTACAGCGGGGCCCGTGGTTCCTGCGGCGCTCGCTCGACGAACCGGGCGGAAAGGTCGTCTCACTCCTCGCCGAGGACGCCGGCGTGCACCTTCACTACGAGGAGTCGATCGAGAGGCTCGATCGCAAGGACGGCCAGCTGAAGGTGCACGGGTCCAGGGGCTTCACCGCGACCGCCGACCTCGTCGCCGTCGGCTTGGGCCTGACGATGAACATCGATGTCTTCAAGGGGACAGCCCTCGCGACAAAGATCGGCGTGCTCACCAACGAGTTCCTCGAGACGAACGTGCCCGATGTGTGGGCCGCAGGCGATGTCGCCGAGTTCTACGACGTCGTGTCGCAGCGCCATCACCGCATGGGCACCTGGGACAACTCCCTGAATCACGGGCGACATGTCGCAAAGAACATGCTCGGCGCGAGGCAGCCGTATGTGGAGGTCCCGACGTACGCGTCGGGGATGTTCAACTCGAACATCTCGGTGATGGGGGTCACCACCGAGGAGGAACCGGACGCAGAGTCGCTCTACGAAGTCGACCACGACGCTCGCAACTACAAGCGTCTCTTCTTCCTGAAAGACAAGCTCGTCGGCGCGATCCTCATCGGGAAGATGAAGGGCCGCAAGAAGGTGCTCGAGCTCATCAGCTCGCGCACGCCGATCGAAGAGCGGCGGAAGGTCTTCGAGCTGTTGGCTATGCCGGAGGTGCCCATCAAGCCGGCAGCGGCCGAATGACCCTGCAGCGCGTGTCGTTCGTCGTGCCGGGTGGCGAGCTGGATGGGACGCTCCACCTTCCCCAGTCGCGCGCCGTCGGCGGTGTCGCCGTCTTGCACGGCTTCGGCGGTCATCCCGACCAGCCTCATATCGTCGCCGCCTGTGAGGCGCTCGCCACGGCGGGCGTGGCCGCGCTGCGCTTCGCCTATCGCGATCACGAGCCGCCGCGCATGACGCTTGCGAGCGCTCTCGCAGACGCCGGCGGCGCGATCCGCCTCCTGAAGGCGCACCCAGACGTTCCCGAGGCGATGGGCATCGTCGGCTTTTCTTTCGGTGGCGCCGTCGCGGCGCTCGTCGCGGGCCGTGACTCGCGCATTCGCGCCGCCGTGCTCGCGGCCGCGCCCGCGCGTTTCGGCGACGACGACCACTTCAAGCCGCTCGCCGAGGTGACGCGAACCCGGGCACGCGTACTCCTCATCTGGGGAAGCCACGACACCCACGTACCGCTCGCGAACGCGCAGCGGTACGCCGATGTGCTATCACAAGCACGCGTGACGCATCGGACCGCGATCATCGAAGGTGGCGACCACGACTTCGCACCAGGCGCTGCGCGCCGGATGATGGCGGAGCGGGTCGCCGAGTGGTGCCGGGAGAGCGTCGCCACGTGAGCGCCGGAGTGCTCGCGCTGCACCCCTGGTGGGGACTCAGCGACGACGTGCGCGCGTACGCCGAGCGACTGCGCGGCGAGGGCTACAAGGTCGCGACTCCGGACCTGTATCACGGCCGCGTCGCGACGACCATCGACGGGGCGAAGGCACTGATGGGCGGGCTGGACCAGAAAAGCGCCATGACTGAGACAGAGGAAGCGCTCACCAAGCTCAGCGCACAGGCCGAGCGCATCGCGGTGCTCGCGTGGAGCATGGGCGTCTGGTATAGCTGGCAGCTTGCGCAGGCGGGGCCGAACCGGACCCACGCTCTCGTCAGCTATTACGGTCTGGGCGAAGTCGAGGCCGGCAGGGCCGTGCCGCCGATCCTCGGTCACTTCGCGGAGCAGGACGAATTCGAATCCCTTGACGACGTGCGACGCACCGAGCAGGCGCTCGTGCAGAGCGGACGCGTTGCGCAGTTCCATATCTACCCCGGGACAAAGCACTGGTTCGACGAGCCGTCGCGGCCCGAGTTCGACAAGGCCGCCAGCGAACTGGCATGGCAGCGGACCGCGGCCTTTCTCGACACGCATCTGCGACGCTGAAGAGGGCGCGCCAGCCCAGCCTTACCGCCGCATGACCTCCATCGCTGACATCGTCGACTCCTTCGGGTACGCGGAGTGCGGCGAACGCGTGCGCGCGGCGATCGTCGACTCGCTGCTCATCAGCTTCGCCGTCGGGGCGCTCGTCTTCGGACTGTCCGTCTTCGCCGCCCGCGGTGGGCTGTTCGCGAACTCCTGAACACGCTCGCGTACCTCATCTACCTCGCGGGCGCCACCCTCTACTACACCGTCTCGTACGCCGAGGGCGGGCACACGACCGGCAAGATGACGACGCGCACCGCGGCCGGCTCGACCGCGACGAAGATCATTCGCTCGGATACGTCCGCGCGCTTTATCCGAGCGCTCGTCCCGCCCTTCTTCCGGGTGCTGTCGGCAGCGTCGTCGTGCAGATCTGACGATCCTGGCGCGTTATGGATCGGAGTTGACAGAACCGGAGCGACTGTCCCGCTAACGTCGAGGCATGGCTCCATTCGCGCGATTGGCGAGCGAGAACTTCTGCTACCTCACGACCATCGGCCGGAAGACGGGAAAGCCGCGCACCGGCGAGATCTGGTTCGCGCGCAAGAACGGCACCCTTTACCTGCTGTCCGGCGGCGGCGACGCGGCAGACTGGGTCCGCAATCTTCGCAAGACGCGCGCGGTGCACGTTCGGATCGGGACGCGCACGGTCGCAGCGCGTGCACGCGAGGTCACAGCTCCTGACGAGGATGCGCTCGCGCGCCGCCTGCTCGACGAGAAGTACATGGGCTGGAAGACGGGCAAGCGCCTGAGCTCGTGGGCGCGGAACGCGCTACCGGTCGCGATCGAACTCTAGTTCCCTCGTGCGCCGTTCGCTACGGTGTGTCGATGCCGCTCGAGTACGTCGATGACCTGAGGCCGGCTCGGTGGATCGCGGAACGGCTCCATCCATTCGCCCAGGACGTCGGCGCGATCGTTCCACCCGGCTTCGTGGCGTATGCACGGATCTTCCATCCGGCGATGCGGCGGGGCGCCGGCCAAGTGGAGCGTCCGGTGACATGGAAGGAGATCGCCGAAGCCAACGGACGCGTTCACCACCCTGCGATGCAGTTCGGCGCACTCGTCGGCGCACCCGCCCTCAGACGCGGGTCGCAGCCGGGTTTGTGGGACGGTCTGCCGCGGACCGGCACGTTGCCGCTCGACCTTGCCCGCATTCTGGTGCGCATGCTTCGCGGCCACACCCGCTCACCGGATCTCTGCTGGTTCGCCGCCTGGGAAGGCTGGGGCGACCCGGTGTTTGCCATGCTCGTGGGATCGAGCGACCCATCCGTCCCGCCACCCGAGATCGTGGTCATCGAGAAGCCGGAGCGGCGTCCCACGTTCAAGCTGCCCGGCCGCGGCTACTACATCGCACGGGGTCCGCTTTCGGCCGCACTTGATCCGGTCTATGGGGTCGCGTCGCACTACCAGTCAGCGAGCATCTGGTGGCCGGATGACAGAGCCTGGTGCGTCGCGACCGAGGTCGACTTCGACTGGACCTACGTCGGTGGCTCGACGGCGTGCATCGCCGCCGTCTTGGGGAATCCGCAGCTCGAGGCGCTTCCCGCTCGCCTGAGCGACGGCGTCGACTGGGCGAGCGACCCGATCAACCCCGCCCCGCGCTAGCGCTTGAGCGGCCAGTACACCTCGGTGCGCATCTTGTCGTGCGGGGTCGTCGCCGCGTCATCGACATAGGACTCCCACGGACCGTCGCCGCCGCGCAGGCCGTGCTCGCCGAGGTAGGCCTCGATGCGCCGGTACTCCGCGGAGAGTGTCTCGTACGAACCGATGTGGACGGCCTTCGCCGCCCGCCCACCGGGCAGTGTCGTCACGCGTGCGCCTTCCGCTGGGGTCACCGTTCCGGTGAATGGGAGGCCCGCCTCCGTGTCAAACGCGGCGGGATCG
>Ga0137375_10007479_pt1 | contig 12994 bp, 9 predicted proteins | sample SagtaG_24_FD_104936 | JGI IMG/M metagenome (GOLD analysis project Ga0137375, IMG submission 104936) | Vadose zone soil microbial communities from Sagehorn Ranch, Mendocino, California, USA - Sage1_R_113_16 metaG | ecosystem: Environmental > Terrestrial > Soil > Vadose zone | place: USA... | reverse complement strand
TTGGAGGGCTTCGCCCTCCAAACCTCCCAACTGGGCGTATGCCAGCGGATGTGTTACACTATGTCCAGTTAATCGCGAAACAGGTGTAGAGCAAGCGCATTATGACCAACGATCGTCTCCGACCGTTGCGCGCCGAGTCGACCGGTAGCGTCGCGGAGTCTAGCGTCCGTGGCGTTTTGACCGGGCGGGGCTATGTCGAGCTGAGCGCGCACGAGGCGTCGGAGAGCGAGCCGGCAGCTGAGCAGACCGCCATGTTTCGTGGTTTCGCGCGGCGCCCACGGCCGGCGCGCCTGTTCGTAGCGCAGTACCCGATCGGGCCGAGCATCTACAGCTTACCGCTGAACGCCGACTTCTGGGTGCGCGGGGCGCCACACTTCCCCGACGGGCTAGCGATTGAGGTTAAGTGGCAGCAATCCACCGGCAGCGTAGATGAAAAATTCCCCTACTTGGTTTACAACATCAAAGAATGCTACCCCTGCCCAGCGCTGGTGATCGCCGACGGCGGCGGCCAACGACCTGGCGCGCTGCGCTGGCTGCACGATCAGGTGGGCGCCAATTTGATAGGCGTCTTCTCGCTGGCTGAGTTTATGGCCTGGGCCAACCGCAACCTCTGAGAAGTTAAGAGTTCAAAGTTAAAAGTGCAAAGTTGCTTCTGTGCGCCTGATAACTCACAACTCTTAACTTTTAACTGGTTACTGGCTCCAGTTTAGCGCCGGCCATCAGCAGCCCCAGATCCTCGCGGGTGGCCTGATCGGCCTGGACGACGGCGACGATCTGGCCGTGGTACATCACCGCGATCCGATCGGCCAGCGACATCACCTCGTCGAGCTCGGCCGAGACCAGCAGCACCGCCGCTCCTGAGTCGCGCTGCGCGACAATTGTTTTGTGGATGAACTCGATCGAGCCAACATCGACGCCGCGGGTCGGCTGAGCGGCGATCAGCAGCTTGATCGGCCGCGACAACTCGCGTGCAATGATCACCTTCTGCTTGTTGCCGCCCGAGAGGTTGCCAACCGGCGCGAACGGCGAGGGAGTGCGCACGTCATACTCTTTGACCAGCCGCTCTGCGTTCGTATTGATCGCGTCTTGATTGCGCGCCACGCCATTCGCAAAAGGAGGGAGGTAGTAATTGTTGAGTACCAGGTTGTCGGCGATCGAGTAGCTAAGCACCAGCCCATCCTCCTGGCGATCTTCGGGAACATGGGCCGTGCCGGACTCGGTGATCTTCCGCGGGACGGCATTGGTGTAATCGGAGGAGGCGATCAGCACTTGGCCCGCGCGCGTCGGACGAAGCCCAGTGAGCGCCTCCACCAACTCAGTCTGGCCGTTGCCCTGCACGCCCGCTATCCCAACGATCTCGCCGGCGCGCACCTGGAGCGATACGCTGTTCACAACTTGCTGCCCCCGGTCGTCTTCGACGCGCAGATCCTGCACATCCAGCACCACCGCGCCTGGCTGGGCCGGCTGCTTATCGACTTCCAGCAGCACGCTTCGACCAACCATCATCTCGGCCAGGCTGCGCTCGGTGGCATTATTGGGCGTGGTCTCGCCGACCACCTGGCCGCGGCGCAGTACCATAATCCGGTCGGAGATCGCCAATACCTCTTTGAGCTTATGGCTGATGAAGATCACCGAGGTGCCTTGCGCTTGCAATGTGCGAATAACCGCGAACAGATCATCGGCCTCCTGGGGCGTCAGCACGGCCGTCGGCTCATCCAGAATCAGGATGTCGGCCTTGCGGTAGAGCGCCTTGACGATCTCGACGCGCTGCTGCTGGCCGACTGAGAGATCCTTGACATAGGCATCCGGATCGACCGGCAGGCTATACTGCGCAGCCAGCTCGCGAATACGCCGCCGCACACTGTCGATATCGAGCGACAGTCCTTTAACCGTTTCAGCGCCCAGCATGATGTTTTCGGCCACGGTGAAGACTGGCACCAGCATAAAGTGCTGGTGAACCATGCCGATGCCCCGACGGATCGAATCGCTTGGGCTACTGATCCGCACCGACTCGCCGCGCACCATCATCTCGCCCGAGTCCTGATGGTAAAGGCCGTACAGAATATTCATCAGCGTGGTTTTGCCGGCCCCATTCTCGCCGAGCAACGCCAACACCTCGCCACGGTACAGCTTCAGGCTGACATTCTTATTTGCAATCACGCCGGGAAAGGTCTTGGTGACGTTCCGCGCTTCGAGGACGATCTCTCGTTCCATACTCTCACCTGACAAGGTGACAGGGTGACAGGGTGACAGGGTGACAGGAATGATGCCTTGTCACCTTGTCATCTTGTCATCTTGTCAATCTACTCCGTCTCATACGGCACCCCATCCGCAGCTGGTGGCACCGCGCGCCCGATCACACCGGCAAGCACAATGATCGTCAGCAGGTAGGGGAACATGCCAATGATCTGCGACGAGATCGGCACGCCGAACTGCTGCGCATTGATCTGGAGAGCGTTGGCGGCCCCAAACAGCAGCGCGGCCGCCCATGCGCCAAAGGGCGTCCAGCCGCCGAAGATCAGCGCGGCCAGCGCGATGAAGCCGCGCCCGTTGGTGATCAGCGTCTCGAAGCTGGGCACCGCCTCCAGTGTAAAGTACGCGCCGCCGAGCCCGGCGATTCCAGCGCCGATCAGCACGTTGGCATAGCGCATCCACTTGACCTTGATGCCCACTGTATCGGCCGCGCGCGGGTTCTCGCCGACCGCGCGCGTGCGTAAGCCCCAGCGCGTGTAGAACAGTACGTAGTGTGCGATGATCACCAAGATGACGGAGACCCACGCAATCGGCTGCTGGCGAAAGATTGGGCCGATCACCGGCAGATCCGACAGGATCGGGATTGGGAGCTGCGGCAACAGACCAGCCGACTTGAGGCCGGACTCGCGCAGCTTGCTCAGGAGCTGTGTATCCAAGAAGCCGGTCAAGCCAATCGCCAAAATGTTGATCACCGTGCCGCTGACGATCTGATCGACCTTGAATGTGACCGAGAGCCAGGCGTGCAGCAAGCCCATGAGCATGCCGGTCAGGATACCGACGGCGATCCCGATGGCAAGGCTCTGCGTCAGCGCTGCTGCAAGCCAGGCGCCGAAGGCGGCCGCGAGCATCATGCCCTCGATCGCGATATTGACCACACCGCTGCGCTCGCAAAACAGACCGGCCAGCGCCCCCAGCGTGATCGGCGTGGCGAAGCGCAGCGTCGTCGCCAGCATACTCGCGGCAACGATCTCCGGCGAAACGTCATTCCGCCCCAGAACAACCGTCAGGATAATCAGCGCGACGACGGTGCCGATGATGAAGAGAAAGCGATTACGTGACATACTCCCTCTGTGAGGGGTTGGGGGTTGGGGGTTGGGGGTTGGCAGCGCATTCCTAACCCCTAACCCCTAACCCCTAACCCCCGGCTAGCTCTTGCCCCAGCCCTTGCTCAGCGCCGCCTGCCCGACCTCATCGCGCTGCTTAGGCACGTGGTAGAGCCAGCGGATGATCTGCTCGGCGGCCACGAAGATCAGGATCAGCGCCTGAATGACCGAGATAATATCCGCCGATATCTGGGTTCGAAACTGCATGAGCGTAGCGCCGTTGCGCAGCCCGCCAAACAAGAGCGCTGCCAAAACAACGCCCAGCGGAGTGGTGCGGCCCAGCAGCGCGATCGCGATGCCGTCGAAGCCATAGCCGATGTTAAAGCCTAGCGTGCTACGATAGTTGACGCCTGACACCTGCACCGCGCCGCCTAGTCCCGCCAGCATGCCGCCCAGCGCCATCGCCAATATGATGTTGCGCGCGACGTTGATCCCGGCGTACTTCGCCGCCGAGGCGTTCGCGCCGACAGTGCGAATCTCAAACCCCCAAGTCGTTTTCCACAAGAAATACCACACCGCGACCGCCGCCAAGAACGCCAGCACCACACCCCAGTGCAGCCCCGGCAGCAGCATCGGCAGACGCGCGGCATCGGCGATCTTGGATGTCTGCGCCGTCACATTGGTCGGGTTGGGGTCGCGCCAAGGCCCGGTCAGCAGGTAGCCGGCGATCTGCGCGGCAATGTAGTTGAGCATGATTGTGGTGATCACCTCGTGCGCGCCGGTTCGGGCTTTTAAGGCACCGGGAATCATGCCCCATAGAAAGCCGCCCAGTGCCCCGGCGAGCAGGGTCAGAGGGAGATGGAGGATCGCCGGCAAGCCGGCGAGATTGACGCCAACCCAGGCGGCGAATAGCGCGCCCAACGCCAACTGGCCTTCTACCCCAATATTGAACAGGCCGCAGCGGAAGGCCAGCGCGACCGCCAGGCCCGCAAAGATCAGCGGCGTGGCCCGAACAAGCGTACCGATGATCGCCTTTTGCGTACCGAACGCGCCCAGGAACAAGCCTGCATAGCCGTCGAGCACAAACTTCACGCCAAACCAATCGCCGTTCAGCTTCGGGCCGGAAAGCCAGATAATCACGCCGCCGACCAGCAGCGCCGTGAAGATCGATAGAAACGGCAGCAGGACCGCCCGCCCCAGCCTCCGGAACATCTGAGCGTTCATCATGCCTCTTGATACGACAAAGGGAAAGGCGAGCAAAAGCCGTCTTTCCCTTTATCCGCCGGCGTACGAACAGGATATGGTACTTTTCTTCTTTTGCAGGTCATTTTTCGCCCTGCGGGGCGAAAAATGACCTACAAAGGGTGAGAAATCCGTGGTTTGCGTCCGTCCTATAACCGCGGAAATTCCGTGGCGGCAGCCATGGCGCCACTACCGACAAGCTACGCTGGCTTCGCCGGCGCGACGTTGGTCTTGAGTGAGCCGTCAAGCAACTTCTTGCGGATATCTTCCAGCTTGGTCTTCAGATCGGCCGGCACTTTGCTGTCCAAATCGTGGAACGGCGCCAGTCCGACTTCCCCATAGACATTGCCGCCCTTAAAGCTGCCGTCGGCCACCTTCTGGATCTGTGCCGTGACCCCCTGGTCGATGATCTTCATCGCGCTGGAGATCAGCACATCCTTGGCCTCCGGCACCGTCAGGTACTGATCCACGTCTACGCCGATCGCATACACGCCCTTGTCCTTGCGATCCTCGGCCGCCAGCAGCGCGCCGTTGCCGGTGCGGCCACCCGCGCCGAACACCACGTCTACCCCCTGATCGATCATCGACAAGGCGGTCGCCTTGCCCCACTCCGGGTCGACGAAAGTCTTGTCAAAGCCGACGTCGTTGTGGTAGACCGTCTGTACCTGGATGTCCGACTTGACCGACTTGGCGCCCGCGCGATATCCCTCGCCGTAACGCCACACCGGCGGCACCGCGTCGGTGCCCAGGATCGCCCCGATCTTGCCGCTCTTTGATACCGACGCCGCCAGCACACCCACCAAGTACCCTGCCTGATCCTCATTGAAGTTCAGCCCGGCCAGATTCGGCACGACATCGGTCTGGAACTGATCCACGCCGATGAACTTGATGTCCGGGTTGGCCTTGGCCGCCGTGATAGTCTGCTCACCAAGGTTGAACCCGACTGTCACGATCACGCTGTAGCCTTCGGAGACGAACTGGCCGATGTTCTTCTCGTAGTCGTTCGGGTCAGTCGTCTCGATCACCTTCGGCTCGACGCCCAGCGCCTTGGCCGCGTCCTGCACGCCCTTCCAGGCCGAGTCGTTGAAGCTCTTATCACCAAGCTTAGCGATGTCGGTGACCATACCGATCTTCAGGCTGCCACCAGCAGCCGGCGCAGCGGTCGCCTCAGGAGCAGCTGTCGCGGCAGCCGGCGCGGCCGTCGGAGCCGGCGCGGCAGTGGCCGCCTCGGCAGCAGCCGTCGGCGCGGCGGCGGGGGTCGGCGCGGCGGCGGGGGTCGGCGCGGCAGCTGTTCCGCCGCCACAAGCGGCCAGTAACGGCACAAGCAGCGCTAGCAGGAGCATCGTTGTGGAGATCGACTTTCGCATCAGAATCTTCCTCCTTGTTATTTGCCGGAAACATTTCCTGGCATGAAGCATTTGTACCATCCAATGCGGTTCTCTAAGATCAGCCCCACATCATCCTTGACTATGCTCATGAAAACATCGACCGGATGGCCTGAACCTTAGTTTCGCCTTGGTGGGAACGCGCCGATTATAGCATAGTCGGATTGGGTTGCCAAATGCGGCGGTTTGTAACATTCAAACAATCGACTATTCATAGGGGTGGTAGTCTTGCACGCTCGCCCGGCTGAGCGAACGCGCAAACACCAACAACCAGAGAAGGCGAGCAATATATGTGACAGTATCTGTCACATATGCGTGCTACACTAAGCGGTAGAACCGACGTTCAAGAAAGGAACCGCCGATGGCAAGTGAGCAGACAGATGCAGACTCGCGGCGCAGTCAACCCGATGTGCTTGGGTGGGTTGCGCGCGCGCTGCTGCTGGCGCCCGAAGCGGCCTTGGTGGCGGCACTGCTGTGCGCGTACTGGGGCATGGGCGATCCGGCACCGATCGGGCTGGCGATCATGCTGGTGATCATCAGTTTCATCGCGCGATTGATCGCGCTTGTTGCAGCGCGGGCGGCGCTTGAGCTGGAGCGACCAGACATCGGGGAAGCGCTGGTTCATTCCGCGCTGGCACTCTACCCATGGTCGCCCGATAGCCTGGCGCTCCATGGCGTGATCGCGCTGTCGAACGACCAGCCGGCGCGGGCGGAAGTGGCGCTCCGTCGAGCGATCGCGCTGCTTCCCGATCGGGCGAATGTGCATGCCGCGCTAAGCGCGGCGCTGCTGGATCTCGGCCGGCCAGGCGAGGCGGCTGAGGCCGCGCGGGCAGCGCTAGTACTGGCGCCGGATTGCGCGATAGCGCACCTGTATCTGGCCGAGGCCGAGCGCGCTTGCGGCGCGCCCGCGCAGGATATCGAGGACCAGCTACGCGCCGGCCTGGATTGCACAGGCGCACCAGAATCCGAGGCCGCGCTGCGCTGCGCACTTGGCGCGCACCTGCTCGCGGAGCATCGAATCGCCGAGGCAACGCTGACGCTGCACGGCGCCGAAGCGCTGGTTCCACGCTGCACCGCGCCGCGGCAGATCGCGCTACGCGTGCGGCTGGGCGAATTGATGATCGCCCAAGGCCAGATCGAGCGCGCCCGCGAGCAGTTCCGCAACGTCGCGACGCTCGATCCACATGGCCGCTATGCCCGCGCGGCCTGGCGCGCAAGCCACCTCCTGTAATTGCAGATTGCAGAGACGCAATATATTGCGTCTCTACAATCTGCAATTTACAATCTGCAATCCCTAGTACGCCGCCAGTTCCTCTAGCGCCGCCGCGATCTTGGCGGGGTTGAGCATGAAATGCGCCTCCAGGTCGTCGTTGAAGGCGACCGCCGGCAGATCGGGCGCGGCCAGGCGCCGCACCGGGCCATCCAGGTACTCAAACGCATGCTCAGCAATCAGCGCGCTTATCTCGCCGCCCAGCCCGCCTGTCAAATTATCCTCATGCACGATCAGCGCCTTGCCGGTCTTCTTCACCGATGCGAGGATCGCCGCCGTATCGAGCGGGTAGAGCGTGCGCAGGTCGATCACCTCGACGCTGATGCCCCCCGCCGCCGCCAGCTCGGCCGCTGCCAGGCTGAAGTGGGCCATGAGACCGTATGTGTACAGGCTGATATCATCGCCGGCGCGCCGCACGGCCGCCTGGCCAAGCGGCACGCTGTAGCTACCCTCAGGCACCTCGGCACGCTGCAGGCGATACAGCTGCTTATGCTCGAAAAACACCACTGGATCGGGGTCGCGAATGGCGGCGATCAGCAGCCCCTTCGCATCATAGGGCGTCGACGGCGCGACAACTTTGATGCCGGGCGTGCTGGCGAACAGCGCCTCGACACTTTGTGAGTGATAGAAGCCGCCGTGGACGCCGGCGCCAAACGGCGCGCGCACGACGATCGGGCACGACCAGTCACCGTTCGAGCGGTAGCGAAAGCGCGCCGCCTCATTCAGAATCTGGTCGATCGCCGGGTGAATATAGTCGGCAAACTGGATCTCCGCCACCGGACGCAGGCCATGCAGCGACGCGCCGATCGCGATCCCGACGATCGCGGCCTCGGCGATCGGCATATCAACCACGCGCCGCTCGCCATATTGCTTCAGCAGGCCGTCGGTCGCCAGAAACACGCCGCCCTTGACGGCGACATCTTCGCCCAGCACGAACACGCGCTCGTCCTCAGCCATGGCGTCCGCCAGTGCGCTGCGGATCGCCTCAATCATGTTCATCTCAGGCATAAGCTTTGGGAATTCAGGATAGATGCTCGGCGCTAGTGCCATTCCAACCGATCTCATCGGCCATCAGGCGCCGATCAAGCGCCAAGGGATGCGGGACGCGCTACTCGTCACTTGAAACTGAGCTAGTGTACCATAAGATCGCGCGCATGCAGGTGCGGTACAATATGGCATATCCGCAAGGTTAACAAAAATCTGATCGCTCATCCGATTATTATCAGCCGCGCAGGGCTATACTCAACGCGTGAACAACAGCTAACGCGAGGAGGCCACTATGACCAATCAGAGCGAGACGTTCGGCCGGCTCCTGCGGGGCGCAATCAACAGCATCGCCGCCTACGAGGGCAAGAGCGCTGCGGCGGTAGAAGAAGAGCTGGGCGCGGCGATCGGCATCTCCGGGGCGGCGATCCAGCGCTACAAAGCCGGCTTCCTACCGCCCGAGCCGCGCACCACCCAGATTCTAGCCGAGGCCGCCGTGCGGCGCGGCTTCCTGAGCCGGGTCTGGCTGCAGCGCTTCCTCCAGGCCGCACGCTATCCCAAGCCCGACGCACTTCTGGCGGAGCTCGCCGATGCGCTCGGACCAAGCGGTGCTCCACGCGACTCGGCGCTGCCGAGCGGCACGCTTACCTTTCTATTCACCGATATCGCCGGAAGCACCACCCGCTGGGAGCACCAACCCCAGGCGATGGAGCGCGCGCTCGCACACCACGACGACCTGCTGCGCCAGGCGATCGACGCCTACGGCGGCCATGTCGTCAAGACTGTGGGCGATGCCTTCCAGGCGGTCTTCACCACCGCGCCGGCCGCACTTGACGCCGCGCTCGCGGCCCAGCGTGCGCTCGCGACCGAACCTTGGGGGCCGATCGACCCGATCCGGGTGCGGATGGCGCTCCACGTCGGCATCGTCCAGCAGCGCGACGGCGACTACTTCGGCGCGCCGCTGAACCGTATCGCGCGCCTCTGCACAGCCGGGCACGGCGGCCAGGTGCTGCTCTCGCTGGCCGCACAGGAGCTGGTGCGCGACATGCTGCCGAAGGGCGCGGCGCTGCGTGATCTGGGCGAGCACCGCCTCAAGGATCTCATCCGCCCCGAGCGGATCTTCCAGGTTGTCGCGCCCGACCTGCCGGCCGACTTCCCGCCGCTGCGCACGCTCGAGAGCTATCGCCACAACCTACCGCCCCAGGCGACCCCACTGATCGGGCGCGAGGCCGAGGTCGCCGCTGTCTGCGAGATGCTGCGGCGCGACGATACTCGCCTGTTGACGCTGACTGGGCCGGGGGGCACGGGCAAGACCCGGCTGGCGCTGCAAGCCGCCGCCGAGCTGCTGGACGACTTCCACGACGGGGTGTTCTTCGTTCCGCTCGCGCCGATCCGCGACCGGCAGTTCGTCGCGGGAGCACTCGCGCAGGCGCTGGGCGTGAAAGAGCTGGGCGATCGGTCGCTGGCCGAGCAGATCAAAGCCTACCTGCGCGAGAAGCGCGCGCTGCTGCTACTCGACAACTTCGAGCAGGTCGCGGCGGCCGCGCCGCTGGTGGCCGAGCTGCTGGCCGCCGCGCCGGGGCTGAAGGCGATCGTCACCAGCCGCGAGACGCTGCACTTGTACGGCGAGCGCGAGTACGGCGTGCCGCCGCTGAGCATGCCCGACCTGCGGCGACTGCCGCCGATCGAGCGACTGACGCAGTACGAGGCGGTACGGCTGTTCATCGAGCGCGCCCAAGCGGTGCGGGCCGACTTCGCCGTCACTACTGAAAACGCTCCCGCAGTTGCCGAGATCTGCGCCCGGCTCGATGGCCTGCCGCTGGCGATCGAGCTGGCCGCCGCGCGCAGCAAGCTGTTCCCACCACGCGCGCTGCTGGCCCGGCTCGGCAAACGCCTAGCGCTGCTGACCGGCGGGGCGCGCGACCTGCCGGCGCGCCAGCAGACCTTGCGCGACACGATCGCCTGGAGCTACGACCTGCTCGACGCAGCCGAGCAATCGCTGTTCGCGCGACTGGGCGTGTTTGTCGACGGCTGTTCGCTGCCGGCCGCCGAGGCCGTGCTAGGCGACGATAGCCAATCCGATACGGAATTCTCGATCTTCATTCCGCCGGATGCGGTGCTGAACAGCCTGTCGTCGCTGATCGACAAGAGCCTGCTCAAGCAGATCGAGGGGGTCGACGGAGAGCCACGCTTCGTGATGCTGGAGACCATCCGCGAATATGCGCTGGAGGGGCTCCATATGAGCGGGGAGGAAGCGGTTATGCGGCAGCGCCATTTGGACTATTACACCGCGCTGGCGGAGGCGGTCGAGCCATACATCCGCCAGTCGGGGCAGAAGGCGCGCTTGCGGAACGACCACGATAATCTGCGCGCGGCGCTTGGATGGGCGATCGACAGCCGGGCGACTGCGTTGGCAGCACGGATCAGCGCGGCGCTCTGGCGCTACTGGGAGGGCTGCGGCCTGCTCTCCGAAGGACGCGCCTGGTTCGCAGCGGTGCTCGCGCGGCGCGACGAGCTGCCGGACGCCGTGCGGGCGAAGGTGTTCTGGGCCGCCGGAGAGATCACCGAGAACCTTGCCGAGCAGCGCGCGCTGTTTGAGGAGAGCCTGCATCTCTTCCGCGCGCTTGGCGATAAAGCGGGGATCGCCGAGGTGGCCTCTGACCTGGGCGGATTGGCCCAGATGCGCGGCGACTACGCGCAGGCGCGAACCTATTACGGCGAAAAGCTGGCGCTGTGCCGCGAACGTGGCGACCGCAGCGGCGAGATTCGCAGCCTGAACAGGCTGGGACACCTTGCGCTTGACGAGGGCGACGATCCACAGGCCGCCGCACTGCACGAGGAGGCGCTGGCGCTCGCCCGAGCAAGCAGTTCTACCTACGACGTCGCCCACACGCTGATTGGCATCGGCGAAGTCGCGCAGCGGCATGGCGAGTACGATCAGGCGGCCGCCCACTATGCCGAGACGCTGGCACTGATGCGCGAGCTGGAACAAGGCGGGCACATCGCCCAGGCACTGATACACCTGGGCGAGCTTGCGCTCCAGCAAGGTGACCTGGCAGGGGCAACGATTCACTATGCCGAATGCCTGGAGCTAGTGATCGAGCGCAGCGACCGCTGGGGGAGCACCTACTGTCTCGCTGGGTTCGCCCAGATCGCCGGCGCGCGCGGCCAGTTGGAACGGGCGATCAGGCTAGCCAGCGCTGCGGCGGCCTTGTTCGAAATGATCGGAGTTCCGCCAGCGTTCGCCGGACGCGCCAATTTGGATCGAGTGGTCGCTGTTTGGCGCGCCCAGTTCGACGAAGACGCCTTCACGGCGGCATGGGCCACAGGGCGGGCGATGCCGCTGGAGCAGGCGGTGGATCTGGCGCTGTCGAGCGTGGAGTAGACGCCCAGGCCCTCACCCTGCTCCCATTGCGCATATCATAACCCACTTCTTACACCATCCGTATGCCGCATTCCGACGCCGAACACCATGATGGTCCATGCCGTAGGGGCCGACCGCGTGTCTGCCCGCAATGCGGATCAATGTCCAGCATTGCGGGCGGATACGCCGATCCGCCCCTACCGTCATTGCGATTCATTGCTATCGGCGCGACCGCCACCCGATCGCCAAACATATGGGTAATGATATGCCGATTACGACAGCAGCGGGGTGCCGCTGCTCAGGCTGACCACGGCTCACGCACCCAGGCCTTGAAGATCGGCAGGCAGATCTCGAACATCCAGTGCTTGAGCAGGCCGCGCCCCACGATCGCCTGGTTGGTCACGGCGACGCCCCAGTTCCAGAGCTGGCGCAGCGTCACAAACGCCGGCAGGGCCGCCAACTCCGCCGCGCTCAGCGGCCGCTCCGACTGGTAGCCATCCAGAAACGCGTCGAGCAATCCCCTGGTGTGCTCGGTTCGCCCGCGCTGCGTCAGCTGGTTGTTGAAGAAGGTAGCGATGTCGAACACGCGCCAGCCGTAGCCGGCATACTCGAAGTCCAGCAGCGCCCAGGCGTCATCGTCGATCAGGTGGATATTGTTGTCATTCAGGTCACCATGGCAGATGCCGTAGCATGGCGCGGTGCGCCGCAGGCTATCGATTGCCTGGCGCAGCCGGGCGGCTGTGCCGGCCAGGAAGGCGTAGTCGTCCGGACGATCGGCGAACCAGGACCGCAGCAGCTCGAGCGGCCGGTCGATCATCTCCGCAGCCTCGAAGCGCCAGAACGTCTCGTCGGGCGAGTAGCCGTCGGCGACGGCGTGGAACCGCGCGGCGGCCTGCCCATAGCGGTAGCTATCGGCCGTGGTGGCGCTGAAGGGGGCGCCCGACATAAAGGTGAACAGCACCGCGTGGCGCGGGCCTTCGGGCGCCGCGAGCGTACGCACATAGGCGCCGTCGCGCAGCGCCACCGGCTGCGGTGTCAGGATGCCGTGTTCGCTCAGGTAGCGCAGCAAGTCGAGCTCGGCCAGCAGCTGCTCGCGCGAGCGACGGTTGGCCGGAGCCACGCGCAGCATCAGCCGGGTAGCATCGGCGCGCACCAGGTAGGTGTCGTTGATGCTCTGATGCCAGAAGTGACAGGTCGCGCCCGCCGGCAGATCGTACTCAGGCAGCAGGCGCTCGGCGAGCGCGTCGGCCGAGAGGAGCGATCGCTGAACGGAGATGGCGAGATCTATTGTCATATCCGTGAGGGGGTGAGGGGGTGACAGGGTGAGGGGGTGAGTTGCATTTTCACCCCCTCACCCCGTCCTTTCAAGTGTAGAGTTTTTGAGCGGCGCACCGCTCCTGTAAAGGCTTTGCGCGGGCGAGCCAACCTTCTGGTACGATGACGGTTGCGAGAC
>Ga0137375_10007473_pt1 | contig 13000 bp, 12 predicted proteins | sample SagtaG_24_FD_104936 | JGI IMG/M metagenome (GOLD analysis project Ga0137375, IMG submission 104936) | Vadose zone soil microbial communities from Sagehorn Ranch, Mendocino, California, USA - Sage1_R_113_16 metaG | ecosystem: Environmental > Terrestrial > Soil > Vadose zone | place: USA... | reverse complement strand
TCGCCACGAAGCCGAACTTGATCTGGCCTGCAGCGAGGTCCGCTGCCAGTTGGGTGTTGCCACGGTAAGGCACCGGCATCGCTTCGAACCCAGCCAGCAGGCGGAAATATTCCATGGACAAGTGGCCGCCCGAGCCGGGCCCGGCATGAGCGTAACTTATGGGCTCTTTCTTCGCATGGGCAACAAATTCGGCTACCGAGTTGACCGGGATGGATGAATGCACGACCAGCATGGTGGTCGCCTTCCCCACAGTCGAAGTGTACTTGAAGTCTGCATTCGGATCGAACGGCAGCTTCTTGTAGAGGCTAGGGTTCACCGTGAACGTCGTGTTCAGTGCCGTGAGGAGCATGTGCCCGTCGGGGACAGATCGCGCCACGGCTTCGGCGCCGAGATTGCCGGCGGCACCTGGCCGGTTTTCCACGATAAAGGTCTGATTGAGCTTCGCCGACATCTTGTCGGCGACAGTGCGCGCAACGAGATCGATTCCAGTGCCAGGCAGGAAGGCTACCACAATCTTGACCGGCCGCTGGGGGTAGGATTGCGCCGATGCACTCGAAGCGGCCAGCCCGCAGGTTGCTCCCGCCACCCCTGTCAAAAACAGGCGCCTGGACATCATGGCTGACCTCGCATCGGTCGAGTTGTGTCCAAATTCACCTTGCAATGGTGTCCGGTTTTTGGTTCAGATGGAATCTCTATTTTTTGCATGCCCCTCATACATTTGACTGAGGGCCGAATATGCAATGGGCAGACCGGATTGGCCGCCGCATCAAGTTGCGGGACCTGCACGTACTCCAGGCCGTGACGCAAGCAGGCAGCATGACTAAGGCGGCCAATCAGCTCGCTGTTTCGGTGCAGGTCGTCTCGAAAGCAATTGCCGATCTCGAGCATACGGTCGGCGTCCCGCTGCTCGATCGCATCCCGCAAGGGGTCGAGCCCACCGCCTATGGGCGCGCGCTCATGCATCGCAGCGCCATCGCTTTCGAAGAGCTGAGGCAGGGCATCAAGGATATCGAATACCTCTCGGACCCGACGGCAGGCGAGGTGCGGATCGGCAGCACCGACGCGCTCGCCGCGAGTTTCGTCTCTGCCGTTATCGATCGGCTCTCGCGGCGTTACCCGCGCATCTCGTTTCACGTCGTGACCGGGACGGCCAAAGTGGTGCGACGCGAATTGGCCGAGCGCAGCGTGGACCTCCTGATCTTTCGAAACCGCGCTTCCATTGCCGACGAACAACAAAGCTTCGAATTTCTCTTCGAGAGCCCACATGTCGTCGCGGCGGGCGCGAACAATCCGTGGGTCGGACGGCGCCGCGTTGAGCTTGCTCAGATGATGGGTGAATTGTGGGCGCTGCCACCGACGAACAATGAGTTCGGAGCGTTTATCGTGGAGGCATTTCGCGCCAGCGGGCTCGACTTTCCTCGCGCGGCCGTGGTCGCCCTGACGCTCGAAATGAGAGCCAATCTCTTGAAGACGGGCCGCTATCTCACGGTTTTTCCCGAGTTCTGGCTGCAATTGCCCGACCCTCATCCCTTCATCAGGAAATTGCCGGTCGAATTGCCGATTGCCAGCGGGCCGATCGGAATCGTGACCTTGAAGAATCGGGCGCTCAACCCTGTGGCGCAGCTCTTCATCGAGGCCGCCCGCGAGGTCGCGAAACCGCTTGCCCGTCGCAAGTAGCCAGTTTCGCTTTGGAGGGCAGCAGAGCTAGCTCCTGGCTCTTCTGCCATATCCGAACATGTCCGCTTTGGCGTCCGCGGCGACAGGCTGAATTGGTGTGGGGCTAGTCGCCAACAGTTGTGGCGGTCTGTGGTTCGAGGACGGCTCTCCACGGTAACGTTTGAAGGGCAGGATAGTAAGATCATCTCGGCTACTGGCACTTCTGCGACGGCGCACATGTCGGCGTTGACGGCGAGTTTTGGAGGCAAAGCGGACGTAAAACGGTGATCCCGCGTGCTTGAAAATTGCTCAACCGAATGCAGCGTGACGTTGCGTGATGGTCACGAACGAGCGATTCTCGCCGCCCCCTATTGCCGTCCCCTCTCCTGCACGATCGCATCAAGAATCGTGTGCGATCAGGGGGACAGAGCGCGCAGTAGTTTGGTGCACAACCATCCCTCCGGCGATCCGACGCCCTCGCGCGCCGACATCGACATGACCAAGGCGATCATCGACGTGGCGAAGCCGCTCGGCATCGCGGTGCACGACCACATCATCGTCGGCAAGGACGGGCATGCGAGCTTCAAGGGGCTGAAGCTGATCTAGCCGCGCCGCTCTTCCGAGTGCGGCGAACAGGCGCTTAGCGGTACCGGCACCAGAGCCGATACCGCGTTTTCTACCCTACCCCGACGCCGCTCGGATCGAGATCACTTGGGCGTCGGCAGGACGCCCGACGATGTCGCGATAATGCGCGATCGGTAACGGCTTGCCGATCAGGAAGCCCTGCACCTCCTGGCAGGCCTCGCTTGACAGGAAAGCGAGCTGCTCCCTTGTCTCGACGCCTTCTGCGACCACCGGCAGATCGAGGCCACGCCCCAGCCCAATGACCGCGCGGATGATCGCAGCGGATTGCGGCTGGTTGGCGTTCGAGATGAAGGCCTGGTCGATCTTGATCTTGTCGAATGGGAATGACTGCAGATAAGACAGCGACGAATAGCCGGTGCCGAAGTCGTCCATGGCGATACGCACGCCCATGGCCTTGATACGGCGGAGAATCGACAGCGCGCGGGAGAAGTCCCCGATCAGCACGTTCTCCGTGATTTCCAATTCGAGCCGGCTGGCCGACAAGCCGGTTTCAAGCAGGACCACGTGGACCAGGCCCGCCAGATCTCCATGGCGGAACTGGACGGGCGAGAGATTGATGGCGATCTGAAGGGGGTGCGACCATGAAGCTGCCTCGCGACAGGCTTCGCGCAGGATCCATTCTCCGATCGGGATGATGAGGCCGCTTTCCTCCGCCAAGGGGATGAATGCGGCGGGCGGAACCAGGCCGCGGGTCGGATGATGCCAGCGCACCAGCGCCTCAAATCCGATGATCTCGCCGCTGATACGCGCCTGCGGCTGGTAGTGCACAACGAGTTCGCCATGGGCAATGGCCGAACGCAGGTCGTGCTGCAGGGCGCGGCGGTCGCGCAGGCGCTTGTCCATGCCGGCGTCGAAGAAGCGAATCGTTGCGCGGCCCTCCGACTTCGCCCGGTAGAGCGCCGCATCGGCATTGGCGATGATCGTGGCTGCGTCGGCGCCGTCGGCGGGATAAATTGCAACACCGATGCTCAAGCCGATCCGCAGCCGGTGGCCGCAGATCTCCAGGTTATCCGCGACAGTGGCGAGCAGACGATCTGCCAGTGCCTCAGCGGTCGCCGGCTGCGAGCCCTCGGCCACGACAACGGTGAATTCGTCGCCGCCAAGACGCGCCAGGAACGCTTCCCCGGCGGCTTCTTTCAGTCGGCGAGCGACTTCCCGCAATAGGCCATCGCCAATCGAGTGGCCGAACACGTCATTGACCTCTTTGAAACGGTCGAGGTCGATGCACAGGACGGCGAAATGGTCGCCCGCCTTCTCCACCTGGGTGAGCGTCGCTGCCAAATGGTCCACGAATGCCGCGCGGTTCGGCAAATCGGTCAGCGGATCATGGTGCGCCATATGCGCGATTCGCTCCTCCGCGCGCCTGCGCTCGGTTACGTCTTCGATGACACCGACCAAGTATTGCGGCTTGCCGTCGTGACCAGGGACGGCGAGCCGCTTGGTCGTGATGAGGCGCGTCGTTCCGTCAGGCATCTCAAGCGGATTGTTCTCGATGAGGAGCTGCTGGCCGGAGGTCAATACCTCGGCATCGCGCGCGGCGATGAGGTCGGCCGCTTCCTTCGAGAAAAAGTCATACGCGGTCTTTCCGATCATCTGCTCGCGCGGCATGGCAAAGAGCTGCTCGCCGGCCCGATTGATGAGCACGTAACGGTGGTCGCGCGCATCCTTCACGACCAGCGTGGCCGGCACATTCTCCACGACGGTATCGAGGAAGGTCTTCGTGCGTTGAAGCTCCTTGGTGGCTTGGGTAATGTCGGTGATGTCGGTGTGAGTTGAAATCCATCCGCCGCCCGGCATCGTCTGGTTCGTGATAGATACAGTTCTGCCGTCGGGAAGATCGAAAACCTTGTGCTCTACGCCTTCCTCGACAAACTTCTTGCTGTCGGGATCGCCCCTGAAACGTCCATCCTCGTCGACCCATTTGGCGACATATTGGTCCGGGTCTCCCGTGAAGGTGCCGGCCTCCTTGCGCAGCTGCAAAACGTCCCGCAACGTGCAGCCGACGTTCATCTTATCAGGAGCCAGATTGTACATCTGGACGAATCGCTGATTGAAGAGAACAAGCCGGCCCCCGGCATCAAACATCAACAAGCCCTGGCGCATGTTGTTGAGGGCCGCGTCCAGGCGCATGTCCTTATCGTGAAACCGTTCCTCCACGATCGTGCCGATCATGCTGAGCGCCAGCATTCCCATCGTGACGCCGGCGATCGCGAGCGCCAGTGCGGTCGGCGACAGCGACAGCGCGTTGATGGCGCGCGCCGGGTCCGCAACGATCTCCACCGCGCCCATGGCGGTGAAATGATGCGAGACGATCGCCAACGTCAGCAAAAGCCCCGCGCCGAGCTTGCCGCGGATGTCTTGGCGGCGCACCGCCACGATCAACGCGACCGCACCGAACAGGATTCCAAGCACTATGGAGACGGCGACCAGGTCCAATGACCAAACCACGCGGCCGGGCAGTTCGAGGGCGAACATGCCGAGATAATGCATGGATGCAATGCCGCCGCCGACGATACCGCCGCCGACCGGCGCGCTCGACGCGCTCGAGCAGCTAGCAGCAATCCCGAGACCGATGCTGGTGACGGCCACCGCCACCACGAGCGACGATATGGTGAGCCAAACGTCGTAGGCGATCGCCACGCCCGGCTCGTAGGCCAGCATGGCGATGAAATGGGTGGCCCAGATGCCACAGCCGGTTGCGACGCCGGCGGTCAGGATCCAGGTGGTGCGGGAGCGGCCGCGCGCAGCCCGCGCGCGATAGAACAGGCTGATGGCCGTGAGGCTGGCAAGAAAGCAGATTGCGCTCGCAAGCAGAACGAGGCGCCAGTCATGTTCGACACCGAGGCACGTGAGAACACGGTACATTTACATCGATCCCCGTCCACTGTGGAGGATGTTGACGCCCGCGCAGCTGACACCCGCTCGAGATTAAGGGCCGGAAACAAAGATGTGACAAAGAATTCCGGTTAAAATATCGATAAAATTTTGTGCCGCTTTGGACCAGTCCTTTGCCTTTCAAGCGCAAATATTGAAATGTGGCACGTCGTTGCTCCATGCGAACCCGTATTGTATTGCGGCAGGGGACTCGCGGCGACGTTGGGCGGCCGTTGCACTCCGGCAGGTCGCTTTATCAGCCAACCGACTATCGTCTATGCCTACGCATGAGATTCGGTCGCAAGTTCTCCGTAAGGTGAACTTCGCGATCCAGCTCCTCGGCGAGACCGTGGAGGTGCTGGAGGCGTCGGAGAAGCCGACGCCCACGCGGCGCCCGCGCTTTTCGCGCCGCTCTAACGAGCGAGCCGAGTAGCGCTCCATGGCGCCGCCACCTTCGAGTGGCGGCACTCGCGCTGTTTCAGGATGCGGCCTACCGTCAGTGCCCACTTACGTCAGCTTTTGGGGGAACTGCGGAAGTCAAGGGAAGACTTGCCGACCTCGGCGGCACAGTACGGCCTCTTACGTGACCGGCTGGCTCTACACTACCGATGCCTTCTGGGGCGTCGCCTGGGTCGGCGAATTGCATGAAGTGCTGACGGATATCCTGATCGCACTTGTGGCGCTGCACATTTTAGGCGTCATCTTCACTTCGATCCGTCATCGGGAGAATTTCGCCTGTTTATTTCTCTATTTCAATTGGTTGCATCGCTTTCGCACTTATCTAGTCCCTTCACCGCGCTCCGACAATTTGATCCATCGCAACGACGCCGGCGGCCAAGAATGGCGGATTAGCTAGGTGGAGGAAGAAATGTCCGCAAACATCGGAGTGCTGGACCGCTTGGCTCGAGTCGCAATTGGGCTTGTCCTAATTGCCTACGCCATTCCAGTCTGGTTTGAGCCGGCCAATTGGAACTGGATGGGCTGGATTGGTGTGGTGCCGCTCGTTACCGCCATTCTCGGCATTTGCCCGGTCTACATCCTTTTCGGGCTGTCAACCTGTCCATTGAAGCGTGCGGCTTAATGTCCCGTCTGCAAACATCGGCGATCGCATTCATTGCGCTGCTGCTCGCAGCAGGCGGGTTCTACTATTGGCGCGTGGCACGCGAGATTCCGGTCCAGATCGCAACGCTACAGACGAATGTCGAGATCCGAGTCTTCGGCATCGGCACCGTCGAGGCACAAGTTGTTTCCAAGGTGGGATTCCAGATCGCTGGCAAGGTCATTGCTGTCGAGGCCGATCAGGGAGATTTCATCAAGGCCGGCGCCGTGCTTGCGAGGCTTGACGACGAGGCGCAGCGCGCCAAGCTCGCGAAAAGTGCAGCGGCGAAGCGGCAGTCGGCGGCAAATCTGATCAAGGTACAAGCGCAACAAAATCGTGCGGAGATCACCTATCAGCAAAAGAAGAGAGTCAATGCGCGGCGCCAGCAACTGGCGGCTCGCGGCAACGTCTCCACGGAAGCCGCCGAGGACGCTCAGGCCGCTCAGGATACCGCGCGCAGCGATGTCGATGTCTTTGCAGCAGATGTAGTGGTGGCAGGAACGCTCCAAGACGACACCAGCGCGCAACGTCGGAGCGATGAAGTCGTGTTGGCTCAGCACGAGTTGCGGGCGCCCTTCGATGCGCGGGTAATCGCCCGCCACAAGGAACTCGGCAGCATCGTGAGTGCAGGCGAGGCGGTATTCACTTTGATCGCGCCGGACTCAATCTGGGTGCGGGCCTTTGTCGACGAGGCGCTGGCCGGCGGATTGTCAGTCGGTCAGACTGCCTTTGTGCGGTTGCGTTCGGAACCCGATCGTCTGGTCGAAACCGAAGTCGTCCGGATTGACCAGGAGAACGATCGCGTTACCGAGGAGCGCCGCATCTATGTGCGATGCCGAGCGTGCGATCAAAGGCATCAGCTTCGGTTCCTGGGTGAACAGGCAGAGGTCCAGGTCGTCAAAAAGATTATCGCGAGCGGCCTATTTATTCCGATCAAGTTCATCGAAGCCTATGACGGTCGCTTCGGCAGAGTTTGGGTCTTGCAGGACGGCCGTTTGGCGAGGCAGCGCGTGGAGCTCGGCGAGCGGCTGCTCGATGGTCGAATTGAGATTACCAATGTGCCGTCCGGTTTCTCGGTAGTGATTGATGAGAGGTCAGATCTTCGTGAAGGCCGTGCGGCGCGACCGATTGCAACGAGAGGGTCGTGACGTGAATCTGGCGCTCAAGGACATTCATCACAATCTCGGCCGATTTCTGCTGACGTGCCTGGGGCTTAGTCTCTTACTCGGTATTGTACTCGCTATGGTGGGGATCTATCGGGGTCTGGTCGTCGAATCGCTTGGGCTGGTGCGTGCGGCAGGCGCGCAGGTATGGGTTGTGGAAGGTGATACGCGCGGACCTTTCGCCGAAGCCTCGCGCCTTCCCGGCGACACGCGCGCGGTCATCGCGGCGCAATGGGGCGTCGCGGCGGCCGGTGGCGTCTCCTATCAGAATGTCGAGGCGCAGCACCATGGCCAAACCAAACGTCTGCTGGTCGTGGGCGCACAGATCGCGCGTCCAGGCGAAGCGTCAGCCCTGATCGCAGGCCGGCCGATCATGCGTAGCCGCTACGAGGCCATTGCGGACCAGGGCGCGGGACTTGCCCTCGGAGAACAGATCAAGCTTGGACGCGACACATTTACAGTAGTCGGGTTGACGAAGAACCTCGTCGGATCGGGCGGAGACCCAGTGCTATTCGTCGCACTTAGAGACGCTCAAAAGCTCCAGTTCGATCTGACGCCAGCGGCCGCTCGCCGGGAGATCGCCCGCTCGCCCGGTGCGACTGGAACGATCGACACGGTTAATGCGATCCTGGTCCAGCTTCTGCCAGGTGTGGACGCAAACCGCTTCGCGCAGGAAATTGGGCGCTGGAAGCATCTCTCGGCGCTCACCCAGGACGATCAGGAAAACGTCCTCGCACGCTCTGTCATTGATCGCGCACGGCGCCAGATTGGCCTGTTCACCACCTTGCTGCTCACCGTCTCCACCGTGATCATCGGGCTAATCATTTACACCATGACGATCGACAAAAAGAAATCCATTGCGACGCTCAAGCTGATCGGGGCACCCGATCGGCGCATTGTCGGTCTCATCGTCCAGCAAGCGTTGGCCATTGGGGTAATCAGTTTCCTGGTCGGTGCTGTGCTGATCAACGCCGGGAAGGGCTATTTCCCGCGTCGTGTGGTCCTGGAACCGGGGGACGCTGCGATCCTCTTCGGCGTGGTGCTCATCGTGTGCCTGCTCGCAAGCGCATTTGGCGTGCGCACCGCGCTCAAGATCGATCCCGCATCGGCGCTCGCGGGGTAGTCATGACCGAGCAAGCCGTCGTCGAGCTGAGATCGATTTACAAGCATTTCGGCGAAGGGTCGACGCGCGTCGATGCCCTGCGCGATATCTCTCTCGACATTTATCCGGGAACTGTCGTCGGCCTGCGTGGGCCGAGCGGCTCTGGCAAGAGCACCGTACTCAATGTGATCGGCTGTATCCTGGAGCCGAATTCCGGAAGCATGCGGCTCAATGGTGAGTCGGTGTACGATGGAAAGTGGTTGCAGAGCGATCTGCGCAGACTGCGACTTGAAAAAATCGGATTCATTTTCCAGTCGCACAATCTTTTGCCGTTTCTTAACGCCTGGGAAAATGTGGCGATCGCCCGGATCCTTGCCGGCGCAAGCCTCGCGCAGGCCAGAAGCCGAGCCTTGGAGTTACTTGCCTATCTCGGGATTGAGCGCCGCAAAGACGCCACGCCAGGACAGTTATCCGGGGGTGAGGCGCAGCGGGTTGCGATCGCCCGAGCGCTCGCGAACGATCCGCGTATCATTCTCGCCGACGAACCCACAGCTGCACTCGACTCCCAGCGCGCGGGGACGGTGATGGACCTATTGCGAAGGGTTGCTGCGGAACACAGCACGGCAGTGATTGTGGTCACCCACGACGAGAAGATCTTCGATCGTTTCGATCACATCTTTTCGCTGCGCGATGGCGCGCTGGAGGACCCTCTACGAAAAGTAGCGTAGGATTGCGGATTTTCGCTCGATTCTTCTCGATGTATCTGAGGTGGCCGTCGACCTAGTTCCAAAACCGTGCTCATGCGGATGCTGCGCGAGAAAGGGGCTACGGGCATCGCGAGCCCGGCTGATGTCTCCTCCTGGGGCCAGAGCGTCAGTTCTTGCGGTGCAGTATTTCGGCAGGTTTCCGGGATGAACCGGCCATGTGTGTGCGAGTACCAAATCGAAGCAGGATCGCGGACGAAAATTATGGAATTTCTGCCGCCGGCTCACGCAGGCGATCGTGGACGTGGCGAAGTCGCTCGCCATTGCGGCGCACGACCACATCATCGTCGGCAAGGACGGAAACGCGAGCCTGAAGGGGCTGCGGTTAATCTGATTTCGCTGTCGCGCGTATTGGTGGTCCCTCCGGCCGGTGCATCGAGTGCGATAACGAAGGTTAGACAGGTCGCCGCAAATCTCTCATGAGTTTTCACGAGAAGTTCGCAAAGCTCCGCGCACTGTGCCCTGACGACATCGCACATCGAAGCGAAGGAGCGACAGATGACGGAGCTGCTCAAACAGCAAGAATATTACGAGCTTCCTGAGACGAAGCGGCTGATTGCGATGCGCCGGAAAGACATTGTTGACGCTCGCATCAGGCTCACGGTCGATCTATCGCTCAACCAGGAGCAGCGAGATACCCTCTGGATGCTCATCGATCGCCGCGAATAATTTTTGAAGATGGTTGCCAAGGACTTTATCAGCGAGATGGAACAGATCGACCGAGAGCTGGAGATGGAGCTCGCGAGATAGACGAATGACCTATTCGTCGACGCGCTGCAGGATTGAGATTGATCGGGATACGGTGCCGGCAACGGCTGTGTTCATCAGTTTGGCGATCTAGGCCGCAGTAGGCTGCCTCGCGGGCCCGTGTGGGCTTTCGGCTATTAGCAAAGCTCGCTACCATCTGCGCACATCCCTAGAAAATCGATTTCGCAATAAGCACGAACGAACCGCGGGAGGACCAAGACCATGTTCAGACAGCATCATCACGTCGGGCCAGCGAAACGCGGCGCGATGGCCGCGCTTGCGGTCCTGGTCAGTTGGGCGCTGCCGGCTCCCGCCCAGGCGCAAGACTCGTCCCGGGACTACGGGATCGCCGCCAAGCGGCCGGTCCTGCAGGCCTCGTGCCGACACTGCCCGTGGGGCGCGCTCGGCGACATCCTCAAGACCATCATGGCGCCGGCCTATGACGTCGCCATCTGCTACGGCTGTTCCGGCGAGAACGGCGCGCGCTACGTGTCGAAGCGCCTCATGTCGGCGGAGGTCAGCGACCGGCTGTTCGCGCAGGGCGTATCGACGCGGCCCGATGCGCCGGTCGATTTCGGAATCACGCAGGCGGAATACGTGCGCCGCGCCTACGAAGGCAGCCATGGTTACAAGAAGGACGGGCCGTTCACCAACCTGCGGCTGATCGCCCGCATCGAGAGCCCGGCCTATCTCATGATCGCGGTCGTGAAATCATCGGGCATCACCGACCTGCGGCAGATTCGCGAAAAGAAGATGCCGGTGCGGATCATGATGGGCCCGAACGCCGCGATGCTGCATTCCGTCCTCGACTATTACGGCATCACGGAAAAGGACGTCAGCGACTGGGGCGGGATGTTCCTGGCCGGCAATGCGCTGGTGAAGAATCCGAGGTTCGACGTCATGCTGGGGACCGGCGTGCTCTCGAACTACCCGGAAGGGAACATGTGGTACGAGATGTCCCAGAAGAAGGATTTGGTCTTCCTGCAGATTCCCGAAGACCTGCGCCAGAAGCTCGCCAAGGAGCACCGAGGCGAGCTCGTGACCTTGCCGTTCCGCTATCTGCGTGGCCTCGACGACGAGCCGCATCCGACCGTGGGCGTCTCCGGCCTGTTCGTCTACGGCCGCGACGATCTCCTTGACCCGTTCGTCCGCGATGTCGCCAGCGGGCTGGACGAGAAGCGGTCGCTCATCAAGTGGGCGAACCAGCCGTTCTCCTACGATCCCAATACGGTCTGGGACGGCGACGGCGTGCCGCTGCATCCTGCCGCGGCGCGCTACTATCGCGAACGCGGCTATGTGCGCGAAGTGGCCGGCGGGAGCCGGTAGCGGCGAAGGCGCCGGCTACTTCCGCTTCGCGCGCTTTGCCTTTTTCTTGGCAGCTCGCTTATCGATGAGAAAGTCATCGCGTTTCTTGCCGGCCTTGATGGCTTCGCGCATCCAGACCGGCGTTGCGCCGCGGCCTGCCCAGGTGTCGCCGGTCTTCGGATTGCGATATTTCGGGGCGACCTTACGTTTCTTCTTCCCATAAACCGCGATGCGGCCCACCTCCGCATAGTCTGCACCCAGCGAAGCAAGCTGTTTCTTCAGAGCATCGGCCCTTTTCGAAAGGACGAGCCCGATTTCGTCACGCAGCTTCAAGAGCGCGTCGACGGACATGGAGGCGATATTGGCTTTGGCCATGGTAACTCCCAGCTTTAAGCGTGCGCGGTGTGGACTTTATCCAACTCGAAAGCAAGCACGCGAAAGTGGCAGTTGTTTATCGACCTATACGGTTTGGGGATTTTCCAAAGCGGCTGCCGCGCCCGCCGAAGCCACGAATACCCCATATGCCGCTCAAACCAAAGCGCCCCCGAAACGTTGTCCTGGCAGCCCAGGAGGCCGCCATGTCAATCATCCGGCTCATTCACATCAGGATCGATCCCGCCGAGATCGAAAACGCCCTGCACGTCTGGAAGACGGAGTGCGCGCCGCTGATGATCCAGCAGCAGGGGTGCATTTCAGAGAAGCTACTGCGCTGCCGGGAGGCGCACGAGCTCATTTCCTATTCGGAATGGGATACCGAAGCCGACATCGAGCTATACCGCAACAGCGACGCCCACAAGGAGATCGTGCGGCACACGCGCGCGCTCAAAGGCGCCAAGGCGGACGTGAAGCTCTACGATCTGGTGACCTAAAGCGGGATGACTTTTCTTCGAATCGTCATCCCGCTTCAGCTTCTTGTTTGAGCATGATCTTTTCCGAAAACCGGTTCCCACTTTTCCGGATCATGCTCTAGGCATGTCCCGTTCCTGCAGAATCGCGACATGCTCCGCGCCGGCGATCGCGGCCTCGGCCTCCTTGCGCACGGCGCGGGCCAGCACCAGGCGCTGGATTTCGGAGGCGCCTTCGTAGATTTCGAGCACGCGCTGATCGCGGTAGAGGCGCTCGACGAGGGTCGGCTTGCAATAGCCAAGCCCGCCCCAAATCTGGACGGCGCCGTCGGCGGTGCGGTGCGCCACCTCGGAGGCATGGAGCTTCGCCATCGCGCCGAGATTGGCGACGTCGCCACCCTCATCGTAGGTCCTGGCGGCCTCGTAGAGCATCATGCGCGCGTCCGAAATCTCGACCGCCATGTCGGCGAGCCGGAAGGCGATGGCCTGATTCTCGATCAGCGGTTCGCCGAACGCGTGCCGTTCGACCGCACGCCGCGAGGCTTCGCGATAGGCCGCGAGCGCGAGCCCGAGCGACTGCGCCGCCACCATGATGCGCCCGACGTCGAGGGTCGCAAAAGCGAGCCGCAGCGCCCGATTGAGCTCGCCGACCCGCGCGCTGTCCGGCACCACGAGATCGAGCTTCAGGTTGGATGTCTGCGTGCCGCGGATGCCCATCTTGTCGGCAAGCTCGTCGATCACGATGCCGGGCGCATCCTTGTCGACCATGAACGCCGAGATGCCGCGCCCGCCCGCGGCCG
>Ga0137375_10007470_pt1 | contig 13003 bp, 14 predicted proteins | sample SagtaG_24_FD_104936 | JGI IMG/M metagenome (GOLD analysis project Ga0137375, IMG submission 104936) | Vadose zone soil microbial communities from Sagehorn Ranch, Mendocino, California, USA - Sage1_R_113_16 metaG | ecosystem: Environmental > Terrestrial > Soil > Vadose zone | place: USA... | reverse complement strand
GAGGATCACCTCGCCGCTCTCGACGCCCATCCGGAGCGAGAGCTCGTCGCCGAAAACATCGCTCAGTCGGTTGCGCGTCGCGAGGGCGGCGCTGACCGCGCGAACTGCGTGATCCTGTTGGCGTGCGCTCGGCGCGCCGAACGTCGCCAGCAATGCGCCTGCGATTCCTTTCTCGACGGTACCGCCGGCCGCCTCGATCTCCGCTGCCGCTTCGGAGTGGAGACGGTCGAGGAAGGCGCCGGCGCTTTCGGGGTCCTGCTCCTCCTCGTCAGTTAGCGTCAGGTCCGCGAAGAGGACCGTGACGAGCTTGTGTTCCAGGGGCGCCGGCGGCGGTGCTGGCTCACCTGGAACGCTCGGTTCGGGTCGACGCCTCGGCGGCGGCAAGTCAAGCGTCTTGTTCTGGGTCAGGATCCGTTTCTCGAGCCGCCGCAGTGCGGCGCTCGGTTCGATCCCGAGCTCGTCGAGCGCACGGCGCGCCTCCTGGTAGCCGTCGAGCGCCTCGGCCTGTCTGCCCGAGCGGTAGAGGGCGAGGATCAGCTGCCCGCGCAGCCGTTCGCGGTGCGGGTTCTCGGCGACCAGGGCTTCGAGCTCGCCGATCACCTCCGCGTGGCGGCCGAGCGCAAGGTCGGCCTCGATGCGCTCCTCGACCGCCGCCAGCCGCAGATCCTCGAGCCGCCCGATCTCCGCCTGCGCGAACGGCTCGAACGCGAACTCCGCCAGCGCCGGACCGCGCCACAGCTGGAGGGCATCGTGCAGGACGTGAGCTGCGCGTTCCGCGTCCCCTTTGGCGAGCGCTTCATGTCCGTCCGCGAGCAGGCGCTCGAAGCGCTGTAGGTCGAGCTCCTCCGGCTCGACCTCGAGCAGATAGCCGGGCGGCCGCGTCAACAGCGTCTCCGCCGGGAGCAGCTTCCGCAGCCGCGAGACGTACACCTGCAGACTCGTCACTGCCGTCGCAGGCGGCTCGTCTCCCCACAGCTCGTCGATCAGCCGGTCGCGCGAGAGGACCCGATTCGCGTGCAAGAGCAGCAACGCCAGCAGCGCGCGCTGCTTGGCGCCTGCGAGCGGAAGTGATTCCTCGCCGTCGCGTACCTCCAGCGGGCCGAGGACTCGGTACAGCATCGCCCTCCTCTGCAAGCGCTCGTTTAGTGCGCCGCTAGGGCTGTTTTAGCGCACCGGGCCACCTTCGCACCAGTGGCCGCACCTCGCGGCCGAGGTTCGAGGAGGCGGCATGACCAGCGCACAGCACAAGCTCGCCGGGCTCGCGATAGCTCTAACGATGGTGCTCGCCACCGACGCGCTGGCGGTGGCGAGCACCGCTGCCGGCGGCTTGCGCCCATTTGGAAAGGGTTCCTGTGCCAGCCACTGGAGCGACGGGCTCTCGCCGGTCGTGGTCGTGGCGGACCGCGGACGGACAGCGGCGCTCGCTTCGCAGATTCGCGTTGCGGGAGGCGGCGTGTGCGGTCGCTTCGGGCGGATGCTCGAGGCGCGCATTCCGGCTCGGGCGGCACACGCGTTCGAGCGTGACTCGAGTTCGATCCGGCCGTCGCCGCGCCCGTATGCGCTGGGCTCCGGCGAAGGTGTCGCCGCGACGAACGCCGACGCCTGGCAGGCGCGCGGGCTGAGCGGAGCGGGCACGACGGTCGCCGTGATCGATCTCGGTTTCGGCGGGCTGCGCGAGGCGCAGGCGGCCGGGCAGCTTCCGGCGTCCGCCGTCAGCGTCGACTATTGCCCCGGTGCGTTCTCTGCCGAGCATCACGGGACGGCAGTGGCCGAGGTCGTGGCCGACGAGGCACCCGCGGCGCAGCTCTACCTGATTTGCGTCGACGGTCTGCCGGCGCTCGCCCGCGCCGAGGCGTTTGTCGTCGCGCACGGCATCCGGATCGTCAACCACTCCGTCGGCTGGTTCAACACCGGGCCGGGCGACGGCAGCGGCGGCGCCGGCACGCCGGATGCGATCGTGGCCGACGCGCGCGCCCACGGCGTGCTCTGGGTGAACGCCGCAGGCAACGAAGTGTCGCACTACTGGCGTGGAACGTTCACCGACGCGGACCGGGACGGATTTCTCGACTTCGCCCCCGGTGAGAACGGCAACTTCGTCTCGGTCGCCCCGGGCGGCTCGGTGTGCGCGTTCCTGCGCTGGTACGAGTGGCCGCAGGCGCGACACGACTACGACCTCGCTCTCTACGACTCCGGCAGTGGGCTGGTCTCCGCCGGCGACGAGTCCGCGCTGCCGCTCGAGAGTGTTTGCTGGAGGAACCCGCGCATCTGGGATACACAGGCAGCCGCCGTCCAGATCACGGTCAGAGCCCGCGGCGGCATCGGCTCGGCTCCGCTCGAGCTGTTCGTCGAAGGAGCAAGCGCGATCGAGCATTCGACGGCGGCGGGCAGCATCGCCGATCCGGCGACGTCGCCGAACGCGCTCGCGGTCGGGGCGATCTGCTGGCAGACCGGCGCGCTCGAGCCCTATAGCTCGCAAGGGCCGACGATCGACGGCCGCAGCAAGCCGGAGCTGGTCGCGCCGGACAGCGTCTCCTCGCCGACCTACGGCGCCTTCTCGCGCTGCGGCGCGAGCGGCTTCACAGGCACCTCGGCTGCCGCGCCGCACGTCGCCGGTGCCGCCGCGCTAGTCGAGCAGCGCTTCCCCTCCTACACCCTGGCCCAGATCCAGTCGTACCTGATCCAGCATGCCGCCGACCTCGGCCCCGCCGGACGCGACAACCTGTTCGGCGCCGGCAAGCTGCTGATGCCGGCGATTGCCGGCCCCGCCCGGCCGGCTGCGCGCGCTCTCGCGGCTCGCGGCAGCTTCGGCGGGCTCGTCCGCCTCCCGTTCCAGTTCGCCGCCAGCCCGATGGAGGTCCGCGCGAACGTGGACGTCTTCCAGGGGTCGAAGCTCGTCGCTTCACTCAAGCAGGGATTCCGGCAAGTCGACGCTCCGACGGTCGCAGCAGCGACCTGGCGCGCGCCGGAGAACGCAGCACCCGGAGCCGCGTTCAGGTTCTGCGTCACCGCCCACGACGCGGCCGACGCAGTCGGAGAGGCCAGCTGCGCCTCGATTAGGTTGCGCGCGGGCTAGAGATCGCGCTTGAACCGCGAGCGGCGGCAGGCGAGCGCCCGGCGCCCGGACCCAAAGGCGATCCGCAGAGCTAGAGGAAGCGTCTTAGGCCTTCGCGTGCAACGCGAAGGCCGATCACCTTGCTCGCGCCGTCGATCTGGTCGATCGCGTCGGCGGGCACGAGGCGGCGCTTGCGGGCGAACAAGCCGGACCGGACGGCCAGCGCATCCGGGACGTCCGGCGCGGTGCCGTACATCGGGGACTCGACACGGCCCACGAGCCGGCCGCGGTTGTCGGCGACGAGGTAGCCCCTGGTGCTGCGGAGGTCGTACGCAAGGGAGCTCACGAGGCCAATCTTCTTCCCGGCATGTGAAATCTTTCCCGCAGCGGCTGTAAACCTTTCGTTAAGACCCGGGCTTGGCGGACATGGCGAACACTGCCACCGCGAGCGCGAGCAGGTAGAGGCCTGCGAGGCCGGCGAGGATCGGAGCGGTCACCGGGCGTGGGCGCTCGGGCCTCGTCCGGCGATAGGCGAACCAGGCGAGGATCGTCGTCGCGACGAGGACGAGGAGGCCGAGATCCCCAACTATGAAGCCGATTCCGAGCCACCCCGGGTCGCTGTCCTCGAGGCCCGGATACTTTCCGAGCACCCACTGCCCCGCGATGCGCATCGCGAGCCAGCCCGGCCAGACGACGAGCAGCGTGGATACGAACGCGAGCCGCCGCAGCATCGCGGCTTGGCCGTGATCGCGCCGGAGTGACACGCCCGCCAGCAACGTCACGGCCGCGGTACCGCCGAAGAGCACGATCGCGCCCACGACGTGCAGAAAGAGCGGAAATCCACAGGTCGGCCCGCAGATCGAAGCAATCACGCTACGCCCCCGGCTTCCAGATCATCAGCGCGAGGATCACGAACCCCAGCACGCTCGACCCGAGATTGAACGTCAGCGCGACCGGGTCGCGCACCCGCGCACCGAGCTCGGCGCTGGGCATGTCTCCCTCGGCGGCTAGTCGCTCGGCGAAGCGCCTCGTCGCCCTGTCGCGATTGCCGCCCTGTCCGCCCAGCGCCCCGGAGAGCACGAACAGCACGAGCGCGCTCACGACCCATCCGTCCCAGAGGCCGTACTGATCCAGGTCGAAGACCAGCCACAGCCCGAAGACCAGCGCAAGCACCATTCCGGCGCCGATCGCGATGCCTGCGGCCCCAGCCATTCGCAGGAGCTGCGCAATCTCACTGGGGCGCTCGCGAAGCGCCGCCGCAGTCCCCACCACCCAGGCGACGACGACGCCGCCCAGGAACAGAAACGCGCCCGAGACGTGCAGGAAGAGAAGCCACTGGTATTTACTCACGAGGCAACGAGACGATAGGCACCCGGTCGGACGGCAAGATACTGACCATGCAGGCGACCGAGCGGCACTTCCGGCTCCTCACCGAGACGATCGCGGCCGTCAACTCGACCCTCGACCTGGAGGAAGTGCTCAACCTCGTCGCGCGACGCGTGGCCGACGCGCTCGGGGCGGAGGCCTGCTTCGTCTACCTCTACGACGAACGCGCCGACGAGCTCGTGCTACGTGCAACGCACGGCACGCGCGTCGAGGAGATGACGAAGCGTCCGCGCATGCACATCGGAGAAGGGATCACCGGCGCGGCCGCCGCCGAGCGCGCGCCGATCATGATCGCGGCGCACGCGGAGCTCGACCCGCGCTTCAAGGCCTTCCCGAACCTGCCCGAGGACCGCTTCCAGTCGATCCTCGCCGTCCCGATCCTCGCGCGCGACCGCATGGAGGGCGCGCTGAACGTGCGCACGGTCGAGGCGCGCGAGTTCACGCCGGCCGAGGTGGAGCTCCTCGAGGCGATCGCCTCACAGGTCGCCCAGTCGATCCAACACGCGCGGCTGTACGCGGCGGCCCAGCGCCGCGTCGAAGAGCTCGAGGCGCTCGCCCGCATCTCCGAGGCGGTGTCCGAGTCCCTCTACCTGGAGGAGTCGCTGGCGGCAATCGTCCGCACGACGATGGACGCGCTGCACGCCACGGGTTCGGCGCTCGTGCTCGAGGACGGCAACATCGCCTGGCCCGAGGGGCGGCCCGGGAAGTTCGCGGAGCGTCTGCCGCTGCGCTGGCGCGGCCGCCAGATCGGCGAGCTCGTGTGCGACCGAGACTCGCCCTTCTCGGAAGCCGATCGACAGCTGCTGGCGTCGATTGCGCACCATGCGGCGGTCGCGCTCGAGCACGGACGGGCGGTGATGCGCGGCGTACTCGCGCAAGAGATCCACCACCGCGTGAAGAACAATCTGCAGACGGTCGCGTCGCTGCTTCGCCTGCAGGCGCGGGACGCGAACGCCGATCCGCGCAGAGCGCTCGAGGAGTCGGTCAACCGCGTGCTCGCGATCGCAACTGTCCACGAGGTGCTGACGCAGCGGCACGACGAAGAGGTCGAGCTGCAAGAGCTGCTGAACCGACTGCGCGGCATGCTGGTCCACGACCTCGCGGCGGGGAAACGCGTGGAAGCTGTGCTCGAGCAGATCTCGCTCGCGGGTTCGCGCGCGACCGCGCTCGCGCTCGTCTTCAGCGAGCTGCTGCAGAACGCGCTGGAGCACGGCGGCGACGACGTGCGCATCGAGCTGACGCGCCGGGAAGGTGACGTCGTGCTCGCGATCGCCGACTCCGGCGTCGGTCCGCAGGGCGGGGTCGAGGGAACGGGGCTGTCGATCGTGCGCGCCCTCGTCCGGGACGAGCTGAAGGGCTCCTTCGAGCTCCGGGCCGACGGCGGCACCCGCGCCGAGGTCGTCTTCCCGGCCTCGTAACCTTCGGCCCGGCGACCGTCGGACGCAGCGGGTTTCGAAAGCGCGGCCGCCTGAGAGACTGCCCACGTGGCCGTCGTCGGCCTCCTGCATCCGGGGGAGATGGGCTCCGCGCTCGGCGCGACGTTGCGCGCATCAGGCCATGACGTTCTCTGGGCCTCCGACGGCAGGAGCGACGCGACGGCGCAGCGGGCGCGGGACTTCGACGACGTCGGCAACGCGGGCGACCTGGCGCAACGGGCGGAGGTGATCCTGTCCGTCTGTCCGCCGCACGCGGCGCACGACGTCGCGCGGTCGGTCGCCGGCTACGAGGGCGTCTATGTCGACGCGAACGCCGTCTCGCCCGACATGGCCCGCGCGCTGGCGGGCGAGAAGACGCGGTTCGTCGACGGCGGGATCGTCGGCCCACCGCCGCGGGAACCGGGGACGACACGTCTCTACCTCTCCGGCGGCCATGCGGCTCAGGTCGCAGCGCTCTTCGCCGGCTCGTTCGTTGATGCGCGGGTCATCTCACCCGACGTCGGAGATGCGTCGGCGCTGAAGATGACGTATGCGGCCTGGTCGAAGGGGAGCGCGGCGCTGCTCCTGGCGATTCGCTCGGTTGCGCGCGCGGAGGGTGTCGAGGACGCGTTGCTGGCGGAATGGGCGCTCTCGATTCCGGAATTGGAGGAGCGGTCGGATCGTGCTGTGGCATCTGCTGAGCAGAAGGGCTGGCGCTGGATCGCGGAGATGGAAGAGATCGCAGCCACGTTCGCCGCAGCGGGTCAGCCGGAGGGCTTTCACCGCGCGGCCGCCGAGGTGTACCGGCGCGGACTCAGCTGAGTGCGCGCTGCAAGGGCCGGGCCGCACGCGTCGCCGCGTACAGCACGGTGGGCGGGTACGTCTCCTCCTCGACGCGACGCTCGACAAATCCGGCCGCCTGGAGATCCTTGAGGGCGAGTGCGAGCGCACGCGGCGTGATCCCGGGCAGCTCCTGCCGCAACTCGGAGAAGCGGCCTGCGCGGCGCAGCGCGATCAGCACTGGCAGCGACCACTTCCGAAGTGCGACCTCGCGCTCGTCGCCCAGCGCGCCGAGCAGCCGGGTGCAGCGGGCTGCGACGCGAATGCCCCGCCGGGTGAGCACGTACTCGGGCCGGAGAGGATGCCCGTAGCCCGGGTTGCGGGCCACCAGCCCGAGGTCGATCAGTGCGGCGAGCGTACGCTGGAGCGACTCTCTGCTCGCCCCGAGGATTCCGGCCAGCGCTGCAAACCGCGCCCCTTTCTGGCGCTCCAGCTCGGCCAGGATCGGAGCCGCCCAGCGGTGGTGGAAGAGGGCAATGAGGTCTTGGATTGACACGAAAGCGTATCTAGTATAAAAACAGAACCCGGACAGTGTCGACTCCAAGGAGGGAACGATGAGCGAGACGGCGACGCAACCGGTCAAGACGCCGTTTGAATACGGCGACACGATGGTCATCTCGGTGAACGTCTCGAACTTCGACGCCGCCGTCGAGTGGTACGGCAAGGCGCTCGGCTTCGAGCTCGTCTATCGACTCGACCAGTACGGCTGGGGAGAGGTGCAGACGCCGCTTCAGGGCATCACCATCGGTCTCGGCCAGACGGAGGAGCTGAAGCACGGCGGTACCGTCCCGACGTTCACGGTCAAGGACATCGACGCGGCGCGCAAGCACCTCGAGTCCGTCGGCGCACGCTTCGACGGTGAGCCGTACCAGATCGAGGACATGGTCAAGCTCGCGACGTTCTACGATCCCGACGGGAACGCCTGGATGCTCGCGCAGCAACTCAAGTAGCCGCCGAACGTGCCTTGGAGTTGGAGTCGTATACCTTCGTTCTTCTCAGGCGCCCGGCGGACGCGCCTGACCTTTCCGAGGAGCAGCTCGACCGGATTCAGGAAGGGCACCTCGAGTTCCTCGGCCGCATGCGCGACCGAGGTGCGATGCTCGTCTCCGGCCCGTTCGAGAATCAGCCGGACGCCTCGCTGCGCGGCTTCTCGATCTACCGCACATCGATCGAAGAGACGCGCGAGTTGTTACGGGACGATCCCGCGTTGCTTGCGAATCGCATGGTCGCCGACGTCTTCACCTGGTGGACTCCGAAGGGCGCGGTTGCGTTCCCGCTAGCCTCCGCACCATCCGAATCCTCGTAGCCGAAGACGAGACGATCATCCGCCTCGACCTCGTCGAGCTGCTGCAGCGCGCGGGGATGGACGTGGTCGGCGAGGCGCACGACGGTGAGGAGGCGATCTCGCTCGCGCGCTCGCTCGAGCCCGACCTCGCGATCATGGACGTCAAGATGCCGAAGCTCGACGGCATCGAGGCGGCGCGGCGGATCATGAGCGAGCGGCCGATCCCGATCGTGATGCTGACCGCGTACGGGCAGGAGGAGCTCGTGTCGCGCGCGGCCGAAGCGGGCGTCTTCGGCTACCTCGTCAAGCCGTTCCGCGAGTCCGACCTGCTGCCGGCGATCCACACGGCACGGGCGCGGCACGAGGAGCTTGCCGCGCTGCGCGAGGAGGCCGAGTCACTTGCCGAGGCGCTTGCAGCCCGGAAGGCGATCGAGCGGGCGAAGGGACTGCTGATGAAGAAGGAGGGCCTGTCGGAGGCGGACGCGTTCGCGCGCCTGCGCAAGGCGTCGCAGGTATCCGGGCGACCGCTGAAGGTCGTCGCCGAGGCAGTGGTCGCGACGTTCGAGCAGTGATGCGCTTCCAGTTGCGGGTGTACCGGATCGAGGACGGCCGCCTGGACGACTTCGTCCGCGAGTGGCAGCAGCTCGTGCTGCCGTTGCGCCGGAAGCTGGACTTTTCCGTGGTCGGGCCGTGGATCGACCGCGACGACTCGCGCTTCGTCTGGCTCGTGGGTTACGACGGCGACATTCGGGAAGCGGATGAGCGCTACTACGCCTCACCTGAGCGCGCGGCGTTCGATCCGGATCCGGCGCGGCTCGTGGCCGATTCGTTCAAGCTGTGGCTCGAGGCGATATAGTTGAGTGGTCAACTATCGGGAGACGACTGATGAGACTCGAAGGGATCCACCACGTCACGTGCATCACCGGCAACGCGCCCCAGAACGTCGAGTTCTACGCAGGGACGCTCGGGCTGCGGCTGGTGAAGAAGACAGTCAACCAGGACGACCCGACCGTCTACCACCTCTTCTACGCAGACGACAACGGCTCCGCGGGTGCGGACATCACGTTCTTCGAGTATCCGGGCGCCCGCCCAGGCCGTGCGGGCGACGGGATGGTCCACCGCGTCGTCTTCCGCGTCGGTTCCGAGGAGGCGCTCGAGTTCTGGCAGAACCGGGTCGGCGGAGAGCGCGCAGACGGTTCGCTTCAGTTCAGCGACCCCGAAGGGCTCGACCTCGAGCTCGTCGTCGACGACTCGGGCGACGAGGCGCTCGTCGCGAGGCATCCGGAGATCCCGGAGGAGTTCGCGCTGCGCGGCTTCGACGCGGTGCGGGCGTACGGCGACCCCGAACTAAGCGATGCGTTCCTGCGCGCGCTCGGGTTCGAGGAGGGCTACGAGACGCGGGGCGAGCACCGCGGCGGCCTCTACCGGTACGACAAGGCCCCCGGCGAGGGCGTGCCCGGCGCCGGAACGGTCCATCACGTCGCCTGGGCGTCGACGATGGAGGATCACGAGAAATGGCGTCAGCGCGTCACGGAGGCAGGCGGCCGGCCGACGCCCGTGATCGACCGGTTCTACTTCAAGTCGATCTACTTCCGCGAGCCGAACGGGATCCTGTTCGAGATCGCGACGCTCGGGCCAGGTTTTGCGACGGACGAGGATCCTGAGCATCTCGGCGAGCGGTTGTCGCTGCCGCCGGCATTCGAGCACCTGCGCGAACGGGTCGAGCCGCTGCTGACACCGCTGCCGAACCCGCGCGAAGCCGTGCGCGGATGAGCCTGCGCCACCTCGAGCGTCCGGCGGCGGGCGAGCCGGAGGGCGCGCTCGTGCTCTTCCACGGTCGCGGCGCGGACGAGCAGGACCTGTTCCCGCTCCTGGACGTGCTCGACCCGGAGCGTCGGCTGGCGGGTTTCACACCGCGCGGCCCGATCTCGCTTCCGCCCGGCGGCTCGCATTGGTACGTCGTACGCGAGATCGGCTATCCGGATCCGCAGACGTTCAACGGGACCTTCCCCCTCGCGGCCGGGTGGCTGGACGGGCTTGGCTTTCCGCCGGAGCGAACCATTCTCGGCGGTTTCTCGCAGGGCGCGGTGATGACCTACTCGCTCGGCCTCGGCGCCGGTCGGCCGAGACCTGCTGCGCTGATCGCGCTCTCCGGCTTCATCCCCACCGTGGACGGCTTCGAGCTCGACGTGTCTCCGCCGCTGCCTCCCGTCGCGATCGGGCACGGCACGCTCGATCCGGTCATCACCGTCGAGTGGGGTCGCAGGGCGCGTGACCTGCTCACCGAGGCAGGCGCGGAGGTGCTGTACCGCGAGTCGCCGATGCCGCACACGATCGACCCGTCGTTTCTCCCCGAGCTGCGCGACTTCGTCGCTAAAGCGGTCCCAGCGCAAATGCCATCGTCAGGGCGGTGACGCTGAGGCCGTCGGAGACTTCGCCTCGTGCGAGCAGCGCGCGCACGTCGCCGGGCGCAAACCACTCGACGCGCTCCGTCTCATCGGGGTGCGGCTCGCCGACATGCTCGGCGGACTCGGATGTGAAGTAGACGAACTGCTGGTCGATCAACCCGTTCGATGGAAAGCTCGCGCCGAGGCGCCGGACTCCGAGGGGACGCCACCCGGTTTCCTCGACGCACTCGCGATCGACGGCCTGCTCGGCTGTTTCGCCGTCGTCCACGCCGCCGGCCGGAATCTCCCAGCCCCACGTGTCGGTGATGAAGCGGTGGCGGCGGAGCAGCAGCACGCCCAGTTCGGGATCGCGGACGACGACGCCCGCCGCGTGAAAGTTCATCCGGATCACGTGGTGCGAGAAGCGTCGGCCGCGCGGCAGCTCGACCTCGACCAGGCGCAGGTTCAGCCACCGGCTCGTGTAGATCGGCGATTCGCGGTGGACGCGCCACTGCGTCATGGAGCTGGAGTTTTACGCGAAGGCGCTAGGCCTGCTTCTCGAACAGGGTTTCCCAGCGCTCCAGCAGGGACTGGAGCTCCTCGCGCGCTCGGCGGTGGGCCTGCAGTGTCTCGACGTTCGTCCAATCGTCGGCGAGTTGGCGCTCGAGATCGGCGACCAGAGTCTCGCGATCCGTGATCTGGGTCTCCAGCCGCTCGAGCTCTGACGGACGCTTTGGCTCGGGACGCGCGGGCTTCGGCTTCGCGACCTTCTTCTTCTCGGCTGCCGGCGCAGGCGCCGCGAGCTGCTCGCGGCGGCGCACGTACTCCGCCCAACCGCCGTCGTAGCTCCGCAGCGTTCCATCCTCGAGCGCGAGCGTCCTGTGCGCGACCGCGTCGATGACTGCGCGGTCGTGCGACACGAGCAGAATCGTGCCCGGGAACGCCTCCAGCGCTGCCTCGAGCGCCTCGCGGGACTCGAGGTCGAGATGGTTCGTCGGCTCGTCGAGGACGAGGAAATTCGCTCCCGAGGCGACGACATGCGCGAGCGCGAGACGGCGCCGCTCGCCGCCCGAGAGGACGGAGACCGACTTCTCGTGCTCGTTCCAGCCGCTGAACAAGAAGCGTCCGAGCAGGGATTGCGCCTGTGGTCGCTGCAGGCCGGTCGCACGCTGCGTCGACTCGAGCACCGTGTGACGCTCGTCCAGCTCCACCTCCTGCTGCGAGAAGTACGCCGCCTGGACGCCGTGTCCGAGCCGCACGCGGCCCGCCTGCGCCGCCCGCTCGCCGATCAGCGTCCGTAACAGCGTGGTCTTGCCGGCGCCGTTCGGGCCGACGAGCGCGACGTGCTCGCCGCGCTCGAGTGCGAACGTGGCGTCGCGCACGAGCGTCCGCCCGCCGATCCCGACCTCGAGGCCCTCCGTCTCCACCACCGTGCGTCCACTCCGCGCGGGGTTGAAGAACTCGAAGCCGAGGCGGCGCGAGCGGCGCGTCAGCAGCGTGATCTCGTCCGTCTGCTGGGCGCGCTCCTTCTCCAGCCTGCCGATCTGCGTGAGCTTCGCCTGCGCGCGCTTGGCGAGGCTCTTCTTGTACCGGAAGCGCGCGACGAATCGCTCCAGCCGCTCGATGTCCTCGGCGATCCGCGCCGACTCCTTCTGCGCTGCGGACAGGCGCATCGCGCGCTCGCGGCGCCAGTCGTGCCACGGGCCGGCGAAGTAGGTGGAGCGCCCAGCCTCCAACTCGAGCACGGCGGTCGTCGTGGCTTCGAGGAACCAGCGGTCGTGCGCGACGAGCACGATCCCGGCGTCGAGCGAAGAGAGTTCGTTCTCCAGCCATTCGAGCGACGCGACGTCGAGGTGGTTGGTCGGCTCGTCGAGCAGCAGCAGGTCGGGATCGCCGCCGAGCGCGCGCGCCAGCGAGGCACGCGTCAACTCGCCGCCCGAGAACGTGTCGAGCTGCCGCTCGAGGTCGACGTCCGCGAAGCCGAGGCCGCGGACGACGGAGGAGATGCGCGCGCGCCAGTCGTAGCCGCCCGCGTGCTCGAGACGCGCCTGTGCCTCGGCGTAGCGGCGCAGCACTTCCGGGCCGTGCTCGCCGGCGCCCATCCGCTCCTCGAGCGCGCGGAGCTCTCGCTCGGTGGCGACGAGGTCCGACGCGCCGGAGAGGACATACTCGAGCAGCGTCAAGCCGCGCTGCAGCGGCGGGCGCTGGTCGTGCAGCGCGATGCGCGTTCCCTTCTGAAACGCCAGCTCTCCGCCGTGGACTTCCGTTTCGCCGGCGAGCATCCGCAGCAGCGTCGTCTTGCCGGCGCCGTTCGGCCCGGCAAGCGCGAGCCGGTCGCGCCGCTCGACCTTGAAGGAGACGCCGTCGAACAGGACGGAGCCGGCGAGCTCCTTGCGGAGGTTCGATGCGATGACGACTGCCATGGAGGGAAGACTAGAGCCGTGCGCAGGAGCTTCGGAATCGCTCACGGCGTCGCGCTCGCGAGCGGTGGGCTCGCGCTCGTGCTCGTCGTCGTGTTCGTCCTGCTCGTGCTCGTGATCGCAGCGCTCCGGACGTCGATCCGCGAAGGACGGCACTCGGACGAGGTGGTGGCGACGGCAACGGCGCTCGAGAAGGCCACGCTCGACCTGGAGACCGG
>Ga0137375_10007465_pt1 | contig 13007 bp, 12 predicted proteins | sample SagtaG_24_FD_104936 | JGI IMG/M metagenome (GOLD analysis project Ga0137375, IMG submission 104936) | Vadose zone soil microbial communities from Sagehorn Ranch, Mendocino, California, USA - Sage1_R_113_16 metaG | ecosystem: Environmental > Terrestrial > Soil > Vadose zone | place: USA... | reverse complement strand
CTGCCATCGCGCGCCGGAGAGGTACGTCCGTCCGAAGGAGGAGGTCTTCAGCGTGTCGTGGCAGCCGCCGGCCGATCAGCTCGACAAGGGCCGCGCCCTCGTCCAGGCCTACGGAATCCAGGCCCGGACCTCCTGCTCCACGTGCCATCGATGAGCGAGCCACGCGAGGTGTCCGCAGCCACCCACCCCGATGGTGGCCGCAGTGCAGCCACGCACCCCGATGGTGGCCGCAGTGCCGTGCGGGTGGACCTCTCCGGGGTGCGCCGCCGCCTCGACGGCACCCAGGGCCGCACCTACTGGAAGAGCCTGGAGGAACTGGCCCAGACGCCGGAGTTCCTCGAATTCCTGCACCGCGAGTTCCCGTCGCAGGCCTCGGAGCTGACCGACCCCAAGGGCCGGCGCGAGTTCCTCACCCTCATGGGAGCCTCCCTGGCCCTGGCCGGCCTCACCGGCTGCACGAAGCAACCGGAGGAGAAGATCGTCCCCTACGTGCAGGCCCCCGAGCAGGTGGTACCGGGCAAGCCGCTCTTCTTCGCCACGGCCATGCTCGACGGCGGCTACGCGAAGGGCATCCTCGTCGAGAGCCATCTCGGGCGTCCGACCAAGATCGAGGGCAACCCGGACCATCCCGCGAGCCTCGGAGCGACCGATGCATCCGGCCAGGCCTGGGTGCTCGGCCTGTACGACCCCGACCGCTCGCAGACCCTGCGCTACCGCGGCGAGATCCGCGCCTGGTCCGATTTCATGGCCGCGATGCGCGACGCGCTGGGCGTGCAGCGCCCGCGGCAAGGGGTCGGCCTCCGCATCCTCACCGAGACGGTCACCTCGCCGACCCTGGCCGCGCAGTTGCGGGAGCTCCTCGCGGACCTGCCCGCCGCGAAGTGGCACCAGTGGGAGCCCACGGGCGGCGCGGTGGCCGCGGTGGGGCAGGCCATCGGCCGCCCCGGGTCCGTGCAGTACCACTTCGATCGGGCCGACGTGATCCTCTCCCTGGAAGCGGACTTCGTGGTGGACGGTCCGGCCAGCCTCCGCTACGCGCGCGAGTACACCGCGCGCCGGAAGCGGCCGGGCGAGCAGCCCATGAACCGGCTCTACGCGGTGGAGAGCACGCCGACCCTCACCGGCGCCATCGCGGACCACCGCTTGCCCCTGCGGCCCTCCGAGATGGAAGGCTTCGCGCGCGCGGTCGCGGGCGCGGTGGGCGGGGGAGCCGCCAGTCCGGGTCCCGAAGGCGCGGCCGCGGCCTGGGTGGCGGCGGTGGCCAAGGACCTGAAGGCCCATGCCGGCCGGTCGCTCGTCCTTGCCGGCGACTTCCAGTCGCCCGCCGTGCACGCGCTCGCGCACGAGATCAACCAGTGGCTGGGCAACGTCGGCCAGACCGTGGTCTACGGCGCGCCCGTCGAAGCGCAGCCGGTGGACGCGATGGCCTCGCTGGCCGAGCTGGCCGCGGACATGAAGGCGGGGCGCGTCGAGGTGCTGCTGGTGCTGGGCAGCAATCCGGTCTACTCCGCGCCCGCCGACCTCGAGTTCGCGTCGGCCATGGACCGGGTGAAGCTGCGCGTGCACCTCGGCCTCTACGAGGACGAGACGGCGGTGCACAGCCACTGGCACATCCCGCAGGCGCACGCCCTCGAAGCCTGGAGCGACGCCCGCGCCTACGACGGCACCGCCACCATCATGCAGCCGCTCATCGCGCCGCTGTACGACTCCGCGCGATCCGCTCACGAGGTGCTCGCCGCGCTGACCAGCCGCCCCGACCGCAAGGGCCACGACATCGTGAAGGACTTCTGGCGGACACAGCTCGGCGGTGACTTCGAGCCCCGCTGGAGGCGCTCGCTGCACGACGGACTGGTGACGGGCTGGACCGGCACCGTCGGGGCGGCCGCGGCCGCCGCGCCCGCGCCCGCCCTGGCGCCTGCGCCCACCGCTTCCCCCGCGCGGCCGCCCGCGGCGGGCGCGCTCGAGATCGTGTTCCGGCCGGATCCGACCATCCAGGACGGCCGCTACTGCAACCTCGGCTGGCTGCAAGAGCTGCCCAAGCCCATCACGAAGCTGACCTGGGACAATGCCGCCCTCATCTCTCCCGCCACCGCGGAGCGACTCGGCCTCGAGAACAGCCAGGTCGTCGAGCTGCGCTATCGCGGGCGGACGGTGAAGGCCCCGGTCTGGACGCTTCCCGGCCAGGCCGACGACACCGTCACCGTGCACCTGGGCTACGGGCGGACGCGCGCGGGGCGCGTGGGCAACGGAGCCGGCTTCGACGCCAACCTCATTCGCACCTCCGATGCGCCGTGGTCCGGCGCCGGCCTCGAGCTGGCCAGGACGAGCGAGACGCAGGCGCTGGCCTGCGCGCAGGGCCACTGGTCGATCGACCAGAATGCGGAGCCCCGTCATCTCATCCGCTCCGTCACCGTCGACGAGTACGCGAAAGATCCGGAAGCCATCAAGGAGCAGGCGGAGAACCCCCCGCGGGACCTGACCCTGTACCCCAGCGTGAAGTACGCCGGTCACGCCTGGGGCATGTCGATCGACCTCAACTCCTGCGTCGGCTGCAGCGCGTGCGTGGTGGCCTGCGTGGCCGAGAACAACATCCCGGTGGTCGGCCGCGAGCAGGTGGCGAAGGGCCGCGAGATGCACTGGATCCGCGTGGACCGGTACTTCTCGGGGGCTCCCCACCATTCGGAGACGATCCGCGCCCACTTCCAGCCCCTGCCCTGCATGCACTGCGAGAACGCGCCCTGCGAGCAGGTCTGCCCCGTGGCCGCCACCGTCCACAGCGACGAGGGCCTGAACGACCAGGTCTACAACCGCTGCATCGGGACGCGCTACTGCTCGAACAACTGCCCCTACAAGGTGCGGCGCTTCAACTTCCTGCTCTACCAGGACTGGAACACGGAGTCCCTCAAGCTGCAGCGGAACCCCGACGTGAGCGTGCGCAGCCGCGGGGTCATGGAGAAGTGCACCTACTGCGTGCAGCGCATCGAGCAGGCGCGCATCACCGCCCACAACGAAGGGCGCGGCATCCGCGACGGCGAGATCCAGACCGCCTGCCAGTCCGTCTGCCCCACGCAGGCCATCGTGTTCGGCGACATCAACGACCCGGGCAGCGCGGTCTCGAAGCTGAAGGCGGAGCACCGCGACTACGCGCTGGTGGGTGAGCTGAACACGCGTCCGCGCACGACCTACCTGGCCGAGGTCAAGAACCCGAACCCGGAGCTGGCCGGGCCGGCGGGCGAGGGAAGCGAGCACCATGGCTGAGCATCCGGAACCGTCCGCGCCGGAGCACCCGCCCATCGCGCGCGACGTCACCTCCGCGATCCGCGGCGAGCAGCCGACCGTGCACGTCCCCCATCCGGAGATGCACGCGCTGCTCGCGCCCGGCCACGACTTCGCGAGCGTCACCGAGAAGATCAGCAGCCTCGTCCTGCAGAAGGGCACCCCGCTCTGGTGGTTCCTCGGGTTCGGGCTGTCCTTCGCCGTGATGAACGTGCTCCTCGTCAGCATCTGCTACCTGCTGCTCAAGGGGATCGGGATCTGGGGCGAGAACGAGCCCGTGGGGTGGGCCTTCGACATCCTGAACTTCGTCTGGTGGATCGGCATCGGCCATGCGGGCACGCTGATCTCGGCCATCCTCCTGTTGCTGCGTCAGCAGTGGCGCACGTCGATCAACCGGTTCGCGGAGGCCATGACCCTGTTCGCGGTGGCCTGTGCCGGGGTCTATCCCGCCCTGCACACCGGCCGGCCCTGGCTCGACTACTGGCTCTTCCCCTACCCGAACACGATGGGGCTGTGGCCGAACTTCCGGAGCCCGCTGATCTGGGACGTGTTCGCGGTGTCCACTTACGCGACGGTCTCGGCCCTGTTCTGGTTCGTCGGCCTCATCCCCGACTTCGCGACCCTGCGCGACCGCACCACCAACCGGTTCGCCCAGCACATCTACGGGATGCTGGCCATGGGCTGGCGGGGCAGCGCGCGCCACTGGCACAACTACGACACCGCCTACCTGCTCCTGGCCGGCCTGGCCACGCCCCTCGTCATCTCCGTCCACACCGTGGTGAGCTTCGACTTCGCGATCGGGATCGTGCCCGGCTGGCACGCGACCATCTTCCCGCCCTACTTCGTGGCCGGCGCGATCTACGCCGGCTTCGCGATGGTGCTCACCCTGGCCATCCCGCTGCGCAAGCTCTACGGCCTCGAGGACTTCATCACCACGAAGCACCTCGAGAACATGGGCAAGGTCATGCTGGCCACCGGCCTCATCGTGGCCTATGGCTACATGATGGAGGCCTTCGGCGGGTACTACAGCGGCAACCAGTACGAGGCCTTCATGATCAAGAACCGCATGCTCGGGCCCTACAAGCACTTCTACTGGGCCCTCATCCTGTGCAACGTGATCTCGCCCCAGTTCCTCTGGATCAAGAACGTGCGCACCAGCAGCGTGGGCCTGTTCATCTGCGCGATGTTCACCAACGTCGGAATGTGGCTGGAGCGGTTCGTGATCATCGTGACCAGCCTCCACCGCGATTTCCTGCCCTCGTCGTGGGGCATGTATCACCCGACGGTCTGGGACTGGTCGACCTTCATCGGCACCATCGGCCTCTTCTTGACGCTATTCTTCCTGTTCGTGCGCTTCATGCCCGTCATCTCGATCTTCGAGATGCGCACCATCGTGCCCGGGGCCGAGGTGCGTGAGGAGCAGGCATGACCACGCCCACCGCCGCCCCGCCCATCTGGGGACTGATGGCGGAGTTCGAAGGGCCGACGGAGGTGGTGGAGGCGGCGCGGCGCGTCCACGAGGCCGGCTACGAGAAGGTCGACGCCTATTCGCCCTATCCGATCGAGGAGCTGGCGGAGGCGCTGGGCCATCACCACTCGTGGCTGCCTTTCCTCGTCCTGCTGGGCGGGATCGCCGGCTGCATCGGCGGCTACGCGCTCCAGTTCTGGAGCGCGACCATCGCCTACCCCCTGAACATCGGCGGACGCCCCGTCCACAGCTGGCCCGCCTTCATCGTGCCGACCTTCGAGACGACGATCCTCTTCGCCGCCGGCACCGCCGTGCTCGGCATGCTCGCGCTGAACGGCCTTCCCGAGCCCTACCACCCGGTGTTCAACGTCCCGCAGTTCGCCCGCGCGAGCAAGGACCGCTTCTTCATCGTGATCGAGGCCCGCGATCCCAGGTTCGACCCGGATCGCACCTGGAGCTTCCTGCTCAGCCTGGGGCCGCGCTCGGTGTCGGAGGTCGACCGGTGATGAAGGCGCGCGACGCCGCGCTCGTGCTGGGCCTCTTCGCCGCCGCCACGGGCTGCCGGCAGGACATGCACGACCAGCCCAAGTACAAGGCCTTCCGCCCGTCGGATTTCTTCGGCGACGACCGCTCGGCGCGGCCCCTCGTCGAGGACACGGTCGCGCGCGGGCAGCTGCGCGCGGATGCGGCCTACTTCACGGGCAAGCAGGGCGCGCTGCCCGTCGACGTCCTGCCCGTGGCCGTGACCCCCGCCCTCCTGCGGCGCGGACAGCAGCGGTACGGGATCTACTGCACGCCCTGCCACGGCCAGACCGGGCGCGGAGACGGGATGGTCGTGCAACGCGGGTATCGCCGCCCGCCCTCCTTCCACATCGACCGCCTGCGCAACGAGAAGACGGGCTACTTCTTCGACGTGATCACGAGCGGGTTCGGGGCCATGCCCGACTACGCGGCCCAGATCGCGGTGCCCGACCGGTGGGCGACCGTGGCCTACGTGCGCGCCCTGCAGCTCAGCGAGAACGCGCGGCTCGAAGACGTGCCCGAGGATGACCGTGCCCAGCTAGCGGCGTCGTCCGTCGCGGCTTCGCCGGCCCCGCCGTCGCCGGCCTCACCGTCGCCCGCGCCGGTGCACCCATGAGCACGCAGGCCCCGTCCGTCCCGGAGGCGGTGGACGTGCTGCAGCGCCGCGCCTTCGCGGGGGGTGCCGTGGGCCTCGTCGCCAGCCTCGTGGGCGCCCTGGTGAGCCCCACCCAGTTCTTCCACTCGTACCTGTTCGCGTTCCTGTTCTGGAACGGGATGGCGATCGGCTGCCTGTCCCTGCTCATGATCCAGCACCTCACGGGGGGGCGCTGGGGCCTGGCCATCCGCCGGCTGCTGGAAGCGGGCACGCGGACGGTTCCGGTCCTCGTGCTGCTCTTCCTTCCCGTCGTGCTCGGCCTCAAGCGCATCTACCCATGGGCCGGATCCGCGCAATCGGACCCAACGATCCGCCACGCCATCGACCTCAAGCAGGCCTACCTCAATGTCCCGTTCTTCCTGGGACGTGCCGTCTTCTACTTCGCGGTCTGGTTCCTGCTGGCCCAGGTCCTCAACCGCGTATCGCTGGAGTCGGACATGGGCATGGACCTCCGGCGGGCGCGGCTGCTGCGCAGCATCTCCGGGGGCGGCCTCCTGCTCATGGGCCTCACCATCACCTTCATGTCCGTGGACTGGGCGATGTCGCTCGACCCGCGCTGGTTCTCCACGATCTACGGCATGCTCTTCATGATCGGGACCGCCCTCTCCGCTCTCGCCCTGTGCATCGTGGTGATCACGCGGATCGCGGGGACGGGGCCGCTGGGAGTGGTGGCCAACGCCGACACCCTCCACGACCTCGGCAAGCTGATGCTGGCCTTCATCATGGTGTGGGCCTACTTCTCCTACTCGCAGTTCCTGATCATCTGGTCCGGCAACCTGCCCGAGGAGATCCCCTGGTACCTGCGCCGGTTCCACGGGGCCTGGCGGTCCATCGGCCTCTTCCTCGTCCTCTTCCATTTCGTGGTGCCCTTCCTCATCCTGCTCTCGCGCGGCGTGAAGCGCCGGGCGAAGACGGTGGGCATGGTCGCGCTCTGGATCCTGGCCGTGCGCGCGGTGGACCTCTTCTGGCTGGTGCGGCCCGAGTTCCCCCAGACGGGCTTCGCCGTGCACTGGCTCGACGTCACGCTGGCGGTCGGAGTCGGGGGAGTATGGCTCGGCGTGTTCGCGCGACAGCTCAAGACGCGCCCGCTCCTCCCGCTGGGCGAGCCCGAGGTGCGCGAGATGCTGGCGGAGGCGGGGGCATGACCGCCGCCCCCACGGAACCGCAGGGAACGCCGGTGCCCGAGAACCCCGACGTGCGCTTCGAGCGGGTGGACGCGAACCCGGCCGTGGTCGCGCGGTGGGGGATCGGCCTCGGCCTGATGACGATCGTGTGCGCCGCCATCGCGGTCTGGCTCCTCGTCTGGCTGCGCCGGCACGAGGAGGCGGGGGACGCGCCGCGGCCCGCCCTCTATTTCTCGACCGAGCAGCGGCAGCCGGAGGGCGTTCGGCTGCAGTCCGCGCCTTTCCAGGATCTCCAGCGCCTGCTGGACGAGGAGCGGGAGATCCTCGACCACTACGCCTGGGTCGACGAGCCGGCGGGGGTGGTGCGCATCCCCATCTCGCGCGCGATGGTGCTCTACGTGGAGCGCCAGCGCACCGCCGGCACCGCACCCTCCACGCTGCCGCCTTCGTCCGGCCTGCCCACCGATTCCGCGCCCGTGCCCGCGCCGGCCGCCGCCTCGCCCGCGCCAGTCACGGACGCCTCGCCCGCCGCGCCCGTGTCCCCGGCGCCGGGCCCGACGGGACGGCGGCCATGAGCCGCGCCGCCACGGCGATCGCCTCCGCCACTCTCGCGCTTGCGATGGCCGCGTCCTTGGCGGCCTGGGACAAGGACCAGCCGCCGCCGAAGGTCCCCGCGGCCAGCCGACCGCGGATCCTCACCGACATCGGGTTCGACCAGCGCCTGGGCGACACCGTTCCCCTGGACGCCGTCTTCCGCGACGAAACGGGGCGGACGGTGCGCCTCGGCGACTACTTCGGCTCGCGCCCGGTGGTGCTGGCCCTGGCCTACTACGAATGCCCGATGCTGTGCACGGTCACCCTCAACGGACTCGCCAGCGCGCTCGACGTGCTCACGTTCGAGCCCGGCCGTGAGTTCGAGGTGGTGACGGTGAGCTTCGAGCCGAAGGAGACGCCGGCCCTGGCCGCGGCCAAGAAAGCCGTCTACCTGCGGCGGTACCGGCGGCCGGGGGCGGACAAGGCCTGGCACTTCCTGACCGGCGACGCGGAGTCGATCCGCCGTCTCACCCAGGCCGTCGGCTTCCGCTACGCCTGGGACGAGACGACGAAGCAGTACGCGCACGCGAGCGGGGTCATGGTCCTCACCTCCGACGGCCGTCTGGCCCGCTACCTGTACGGCGTGGAGTACGCGCCCAAGGACCTGCGCTTCGCGATCTTCGAGGCCGCCCAGGGCAAGATCCTCTCCCCCGTGGACCAGCTCCTCCTCTACTGCTACCACTACGACCCCGACCAGGGACGCTACGGCACGACCGTCATGCGCATCCTGCGCGTGGCCGGCGTCCTGACCCTCGTCGGGCTGGGCGCCATGATGGCCACGCTGCGCCGGCGGGAGGCCTGATGTTCTCCGGCTTCCCCCTCTTCCCGCCGCAGGCCTCCACCCTGGCCGGGCGCGTGGACGCGCTCTACTTCGCCCTCCTCGCCATCAGCGGCTTCTTCTCGATCCTGATCGCCACCCTCGTGGTGGTCTTCGCGGTGCGGTTCCGCCGCCGCAGCGAAGCGCATCTGCCGCGGCCCATCCACGGCTCGCTGGCCCTCGAGCTGACCTGGACGATCATCCCGCTCTTCATCGTGGTGGTGGTGTTCGTCTGGAGCGCCGATGTCTACGTGGCCTCGCGTCGTGTCCCTCCGGGGGCAATGGAGGTCCACGTCGTCGGCAAGCGCTGGATGTGGAAGACGCAGCACATGACGGGCCAGCGCGAGATCAACGAGCTGCACGTGCCCACCGGCGTCCCCGTCAAGCTGACCCTGACCTCGGAGGACGTGATCCACAGCTTCTTCGTCCCCGCCTTCCGCATGAAGCAGGACGCGGTGCCCGGCCGCTACACCACGGCCTGGTTCGAGGCCACCTCGCCCGGGACGTACCACCTCTTCTGCGCCGAGTACTGCGGGACGAAGCACTCGCAGATGATCGGCTCCATCGTGGTCATGGAGCCGGGCGCCTTCCAGACCTGGCTGGCCGGAGGGGTCAGCGGCTCGCCCGCGGAGGAGGGGCAGAAGCTCTTCCAGTCCCTGGCCTGCATCACCTGCCACCGCGCCGACTCCCAGGGCCGCGGCCCGCGCCTGGACGGGCTGTTCGGCCGGCCGGTGCGCCTGGCCGGCGGAAGCACGGTCGTGGCCGACGCCGACTACGTCCGCGAGTCGATCCTGAATCCGACGGCGAAGGTCGTCGACGGCTACCAGCCGATCATGCCGACGTTCCAGGGGCTGGTCAGCGAGGAAGGGGTGATGCAGCTCATCGCGTACATTCAATCGCTGCAGGCGCCGGGGGCGGAGACGACGGCCGTTCCGGGCGCGGGCGGCAACAAGCTGCAGGAGGGCGGCGCCTCGCCGGCGCCACGGAAGCCATGAGCACAGAGCCCGGCGGAGTCCCCGCGCCGTACGGCCGCCCGGGCGCGCCTCCGCCGCCGCCGGAGCGGCCGGGGACCGCGCTCCGGGAGCGCGCCAACTATCTGAGCGCCGGCTACGGCGTGAAGTCGTGGCTGCTGACCACCGACCACAAGCGCATCGCACTGCTCTATCTGGTCAGCATCACGGTGATGTTCGCGATCGGCGGCATCTTCGCGACGCTGATCCGCCTGGAGCTGATCACGCCCCAGGGCGACATGGTGCAGTCGGAGACGTACAACAAGCTCTTCACCATGCACGGCATCATCATGGTGTTCTTCTTCCTGATCCCGTCCATCCCCGCCGTGCTGGGCAATTTCCTCATCCCGATCATGATCGGGGCCAAGGACCTGGCCTTCCCCCGCCTCAACCTGCTGAGCTGGTACGTCTACGTCGTGGGCGCGGTGTTCACCCTCTACGCCATGATCACGGGCGGGGTGGACACGGGCTGGACCTTCTACGTGCCCTACAGCACGCACTACTCGAACACGAAGGTCGTCCTCACCGGGCTCGGGATCTTCATCAACGGCTTCTCGTCCATCCTCACCGGCCTCAACTTCATCGTGACCATCCACAAGATGCGCGCCCCCGGGATGACCTGGTTCCGGCTGCCCCTCTTCGTGTGGTCGCACTACGCGACCAGCCTCATCATGATCCTGGGCACGCCCGTGATCGCGGTGACCGTCCTCATGGTGGCGCTGGAGCGCGGGCTGCACCTCGGGATCTTCGACCCCGCCCTCGGCGGCGATCCGATCCTCTTCCAGCACCTCTTCTGGTTCTACTCGCACCCCGCGGTCTACATCATGATCCTGCCCTCCATGGGCGTGATCAGCGAGCTCGTGGCCGCTTTCTCGCGCAAGACCGTGTTCGGGTATTCCTTCGTGGCCGTCTCCAGCCTGGCCATCGCCATGCTCGGCTTCCTGGTCTGGGGCCATCACATGTTCGTCTCCGGCCAGTCCGTCTACGCCGGGTTGGTCTTCTCGGGCCTCAGCTACCTCGTCGCCATCCCGTCCGCGATCAAGGTCTTCAACTGGACGGCCACCCTCTACAAGGGCTCCATCTCACTCGACACGCCGATGCTCTACGTCATCGGTTTCCTGGGGCTCTTCACGATCGGCGGGCTGACCGGGCTGTTCCTGGCCGCGACCGGCCTGGACGTGCACGTCACCGACACCTACTTCGTGGTCGCGCACTTCCACTACATCATGGTGGGCGGGGCCATCATGGGCTACCTGGGCGGGATCCACTACTGGTGGCCCAAGATCTCCGGCCGCCTCTACCCCGAGGGCTGGGGCCGGATCGCCGCCATCATCGTCTTCGTGGGCTTCAACCTGACCTTCTTCCCCCAGTTCGTGCTCGGCTACCTGGGCATGCCCCGGCGCTACCACTACTATCCCGAAGAGTTCCAGGTGCTGAACGTCCTCTCCTCGGCCGGCGCGTCCATCCTCGCCGTGGGGTACCTGCTGCCGCTCGTCTACCTCACGTGGTCGATGCGATACGGCCGCCGCGCCAGCGCGAACCCCTGGGGCGCCCGCGGCCTGGAGTGGGAGATCGAATCGCCGCCCCCCACCGAGAACTTCCTCGTGCAGCCGATCGTCACGGACAAGACGTTCCAGTACGGCGCGGAGGAGGAGGCGGTCATTGTCTAGCGGCGGCGAGACCGTGCACGCGGGGGCCACGCACCATCCGGAGCTGCGCCATCACTTCGAGAGCATGGCCGGCCAGCACGAAGCGTCCGCCTTCGGCATGTGGGTGTTCATCGCCCAGGAGATCCTGTTCTTCGGCGGCATGCTCACCGCCTACGCCATCTACCGGAACCTCTTCTACGACGCCTTCGCCGCGGGCAGCCATCACCTGGACGTGAAGCTGGGCACGGTCAACACGGCGGTGCTCATCTGCTCGAGCCTCACCATGGCCCTCGGCGTGCACGCGGCCGCCCTCGGGAAGCGCAAGGCGACCGCGCTGTTCCTGCTGCTCACCATCGTGCTGGGCTCGGTCTTCCTCGGCATCAAGGTGGTGGAGTACAAGGACAAGTTCGAGCACCACCTCGTGCCCGGCGCGCACTACTCCGCGGAGAGCCTGCGCGGCGCCCACGGCGAGGAGCTGCCCGCGGACACGGCCCGGCATTCCGAGATCTTCTTCGCCCTCTACTTCTCGCTCACCGGCCTGCACGCGCTGCACATGATCATCGGCGTCCCCATCATCGCGTACATGGCCTGGCAGGCCTGGCGGGGCCGCTTCGGGCCCGCCTACTACACGCCGGTCGAGATCACGGGCCTCTACTGGCACTTCGTGGACATCGTCTGGATCTTCCTGTTCCCGCTCCTCTACCTGATCCCCCACCATGCCTGAGCACGAGCCGGACACCAACGCGATCGACAAGGGCCAGGGGCGCGCGCACCGCGTGGAGGAGCTCCACGACCACGTTGTGCCCATCGGCGTCTACGTCGCCGTCTTCCTGGCCCTGCTGGTGGGGACCGGCCTCACCGTCGGCGCGAGCTACATGGACCTCGGGATCTGGAACACGCCGGTGGCCATGCTCATCGCGGTCACCAAGGCCAGCCTGGTCGTGTTCTTCTTCATGCACCTCAAGTACAGCCCGAAGCTCTTCTGGCTCTCCATGGCGGCGGCGGTGTTCTTCCTGGTGCTGCTCCTGACCGGCACCGGCTCGGACTACGTCGCGCGCGTCTTCCTCAACCTCGGCAACCCCGGCACCTAGAGGACGGACAATGGAGATCGTCAACCCGCGGATCGAGGAATACCTCCGGCGCCTGTACGACGACGGCGATCCCGTCCGGCTGGAGATGGAGGAGATGGCGCGGGCGCGGCGCTTTCCGATCGTGGGCCCGCTGGTGGGCCGTCTCCTCGAAGTCCTCACGCGCTCCATCGGCGCCCGCCGCATCTTCGAGCTGGGGTCCGGGTACGGCTATTCCGCGCTGCATTTCGCGCGGGCGGCGGGGCCGGGCGCTTCCGTCCACTGCACGGAGCTGTCGGAGGACAACATCCGGCTCGCGGAAGGCTTCCTCACCCGCGCCGCCGTGTGGGACCGCGTGACCTACCACCGCCAGGAGGCGACGGCCGCCCTCCGCGCCGCGGGCGGGATCTGGGACATCATCTACAACGACATCGACAAGGACGGCTACCCGGCCGTCGTCGAGCTGGCCCACGCGCACCTGAGGCCGGGCGGCCTCTTCATCACGGACAACGTGCTCTGGTCCGGCCGCGTGCTCGACGGGGAAGACGATGGCAAGCCGGCAACGGCCGGGGTGAAGGAGTTCACGGCGCGCCTCTTCGCGCACCGCGGGTTCCTCACCAGCATCAACCCGACCCGGGACGGGGTGGCGGTGGCGCTTCGCCTGTAGACGGCGTTCGGTAGGGGACAACCGACCTGGCCGCCGCCTCTCCTAAGAAACTCCATCGAGGATCTCGCCCGTTTGGCCGTCGACCAGGCTGAGGCCGAGGGCGGCGGCACGGTGCCGTAGTCGTCGGATGACGGAATCGCGATGGCGGGCGTCGTAGG
>Ga0137375_10007463_pt1 | contig 13008 bp, 11 predicted proteins | sample SagtaG_24_FD_104936 | JGI IMG/M metagenome (GOLD analysis project Ga0137375, IMG submission 104936) | Vadose zone soil microbial communities from Sagehorn Ranch, Mendocino, California, USA - Sage1_R_113_16 metaG | ecosystem: Environmental > Terrestrial > Soil > Vadose zone | place: USA... | reverse complement strand
GATTGCGCATGAAGACCATGCCATACGGGCCTGCTATGCGGCGCTGGCCATGCAGGAGGCGATTCGCCGCTACAGCGCGGAGGTGCGCCGCGGGCATGGGCTTGAGGTGCAGATCCGGGTCGGCCTCAACTCCGGCGAGGTCGTGGTGCGGGCCATTGGCAACGATCTCCACATGGACTACTCCGCCATCGGCCAGACCACGCACCTGGCAGCCCGCATGGAACAGCTCGCCCCCCCCGGGAGCATTCGGCTGACGGCCGACACCCTGCGGCTGGCGGAGGGGTGGGTGCAGGTTACCCCCCTGGGCCCGGTGCCCGTCAAGGGCCTGCCCGCGCCCGTGGAGGTGGGCGAGCTGGTGGGCGCTGGCCCGGCCCGCACGCGCCTGCAGGCGTTTGCGGCGCGGGGGCTGACCCCGTTTGTGGGCCGGCAGGCAGAACTCACAGCCCTGCACCAGGCCCTGGAGCAGGCCGGGGCCGGGCACGGCCAGGTCGTGGCGGTCATCGGGGAGCCCGGCGTGGGGAAGACCCGCCTCTTCCACGAGTTCACCCATGCGTCGCGCGCCCAGGGCTGGCTCCTGCTGGAAAGCAGCTCGACCTCCTATGGCAAGGCCACCCTGTATCTGCCGGTCATCGACTTGCTCAAAGCCTACTTTCAGATCGAGGATCACGACGACGGGCGGCGCATACGCGAGCAACTCACCGGACGGCTGCTCACGCTGGACCCGACCCTCGGGCCAACCCTGCCGGCCTTCCTGGCCCTTCTGGAAGTGCCAGTGGAGGATGCCCCATGGCAGGCCCTCGATCCGGCGCAACGCCGCCAGCGCACCCTGGACGCCCTCAAACGTCTGCTCCTGCGGGAGAGCCTGGTGCAACCGCTCCTGCTGGTCTTCGAGAATCTGCACTGGATCGACGCCGAGACCCAGGCGTTCCTCGATGGCCTGGTGGAGAGCCTACCCGCTGCCCGCATGCTCCTGCTAGTCAACTACCGCCCCGAGTATCAGCACGACTGGCGCAATAAAACCTACTACACCCAGCTCCGGCTCGACCCGCTGCCCCCGGCGAGTGCCGAGGCCTTGCTGCAGAGCCTCCTGGGGGACGGTCCTGGTCTGGAGCCACTCAAACAGCGCTTGATCGAGCGCACCCAGGGGAACCGCTTTTTCCTGGAGGAGAGCGTGCGGATCCTGGTGGAAACGCAGGGGCTGGTCGGCACCCCGGGGGCCTATCGCCTGGCCAAAACGCTCCCGAATATCCAGGTGCCAGCCACGGTGCAGGCGGTGCTGGCGGCGCGCATCGACCGGCTGCAGCCAGAGGAGAAAGAGCTTCTGCAGACTGCCGCCGTCATCGGTACCGAGGTGCCCCTGGCGCTCCTCCAGGCCATAGCCGAAGTGCCGGAGGCACCGCTGTGCCTGGGCCTTGCACATCTCCAGGCCGCCGAGTTCCTCTACGAGACGCGACTGTTCCCCGAGAGCGAGTACACCTTCAAGCATGCCCTCACCCAGCAGGTGGCCTACGAGGCGCTGCTCCAGGAGCAGCGGCGAATGCTGCATGCCCGGATTGTCGCGGCCCTGGAGGCCTTCGCCGGGGACCGGGTGGCCGACAAGGTGACCTGCCCTGGGCGCTCCCCCTGCTCGAACGGGCCGTGGGCATCTGTCACGCGGCAGACCTGCCAGCCTATTTCCTCTTGGTGGCAGCGGCTCTTGGGGTGGAGTACACCCTGAGCGGACGCGTCGCCGACGCCGTCCCGCTGCTCACACAGGCAATGGAACAGTCCATGGCAACGGAAATGCTAGTCTATCAGGCGCTCTGTCGTCTCTCCCTGGGGGAGGCGCAGGTGTCGGCTGGCCGCTTGGAGGAGCCACAGGCTCTTGCCGAGCGTGCGCTAGTACTTGCCCGTGAGCACCAGGAACGCGGCCACCAGGCGTATGCCCTGCGCCTCCTCGGCGAGATTGCCGCACGGCGCGAGCCTCCGGAGCGCGATCAGGCCGGAGATTACTATCGCCAGGCTCTTGCCCTGGCCGAGGAACTGGGGATGCAGCCGCTCGTAGCCCACTGCTACCTCGGTCTTGGGAAGCTGTACGCCAGGATCGGACGCCGCGCCGAGGCCCGTGCCGAGTTGTCCGCCGCCGTCGAATTGTATCGGGCCATGGAGATGACGTTTTGGCTGCCCCAGGTAGAGGCCGCGCTGGCGCAGGTGGAGGAGCCGTAATAGAGTTTTATGACCTCTTCGACGATGTTGTAGTTCTCCTCCAGTGGGAGGAGTGCCTGAGTCATGCCTCGGGCACAGGGGCAGCATGTCAAGGGGTAGGAGCTCTCACGCATGTTCGAGGGATGTAGCAGGTGGTAGAATCGCAGCAGCGTCTGCCAAAGATTGCGGAAGAACTCATCCCTGGCAGTCTGAAACGTTCCATGTCTTATGCAGAAGAACTGGCCAAAGTTTCTAGGGAGACTCTTGAGCAGATGGCGCGGGACAGAAATTCTCCGTTACGAGAGAAAGCGAGGAATATGTTAAAGCTCATTAAACAGTCTGAGCGCCTGCTTGAAAAAACGCGCCAGAAAGGTGGGAGCGTATGAAGAAGGATGTCTATACCGCATTACAACGCCTGCTCAAGGCAAAGAGGTGGGAGGAGGCGCTGGCCCAGGTCGATGCTCTGTTGGCAGCCAATCCATTGGCTGCCCAGTTGCATCTGTTACGCGGGCAGCTTATCCAGCTCCAGGGTGAGAGCACGGCATACGCTCTCGATGATGCCGAAGCCGCCTTCAAAAGAGCGCTTGAACTTGACGGGACGTACTTTGATGCGCTGGTTGAGCTCATGCATTTTTATGACGCTGTGTGTGCTGACCCGCCAAAGGCCCTGGCATATGCCAAGCAGGTCAAAGCGCTGGCCCAGAAGGCCCTTGACGAAGCCAGTGACGTGCTAGAGGACACAACCACAAGTGTTTCATGAGCCTAGCAAATCGAGAACCTACGCCGTCGAATTGTATCGGGCCATAGAGATGACGTAGTGGCTGCCCCAAGCAGAGGCCACGCTGGCCGGGGCGAGCGGGTCAGGGTCGGCCTCACACCCAACGCCCCTCGGAGATTAGGAGGAGGATATGTGAGAGATCGTCAGGAACCATGCAATGGTGGTCGGTGCATACATTATTGTGTGCTTATCGGCACTGGTTGCGAGCGCACTGCAGGGCGATCAGCACGGCTGGGCGCACGCAAGGCACTGGCGGGCAGGGTCACCACAGCGACCGTATTCCCTAGCATGTCGAAGAACTCCACGCTGTAGCCGGTTTCTCGACCGGGGACGTCGTGACGTTCGACAATGGTTCCCACATCGCCTGCACAGAGATCTTCTTCAGAAATATCGTGGAGCAATACCACGTCTTGATAGGGTGTGAAGTCTGCCATACGCACCTCACTTGCTCAGTCGGGATAGAGGGTAATCAAACGTGGGCTCTCCCTTCCGTTATCGATTTGCCAGATGGTGCGGACTGTCAAGGGCACGCCACGGGGTGTCTGAAGCGTCATACGGATTTCATAGCGTGTCCCGTACCCAGTAGGCCGCACGAGATCAACCTCAGCATCGAGACCACTGCGAATGTCTGCCTCTAACCGTCTCCAATGCTGGCAGGAGCTGACGCAGATTGCCACCGAGGATCTGCTCTTTCTGCGCTGGCGGAATCGGCAAGGCGTTGACGCTGGCGATGGTCTCCCTGGCATTCCCCTTACCGTCCTCGCTGGCGTATGGCGTGTCCGTGCCGAGCAGGATATGGTCAGGCCCGTAGAAGGCGTAGCTGGCCAGCATGCCGCCTATGGACCCCTGGATCGCCGTGTCGACGTAGAACATGCGGTAGTAGTCCAGGAGCGGTTTCTTGAGGTGCGACGTGTTCCCCGGGTGGGTCCGAATCCGCTGCTCGAAGAAGGGGATGGAGGCACCAGCGTGGTGCGTGATGAAGGTCAGGTCGGGGAACCGGTCCAGGACACCGCCGAAAATGAGACGCGTCATCGCTACCACAGTGTCGAACGGCCAGCCGAAGACCTGCTCGATATTGAATGTGATGTTGTAATCAATGCTCGGACGATTGGGATTGAAATAGGGGTGGATCCAGATCGGCCGCTGCTGGCCCGCCATGAACTCAAAAAACGGCAGCAGCGCCGGGTCGTGCAAGAGACGCCCACCGGCATTGGTGTAGATGAGAATCCCCCGCATGCCGAGCTGGGTGAGACAGCGCTCAGCCTCTTTGATGGCCGCCTCGATATTGTTCATGGCCACCACCCCGATCGGGATAATCCGGTCCGGATACCAATTGGCCAGGTCCAGGATCGCATTGTTCGAGGCAATTGCCAGCTCCGCAGCCAGCTTCGGGTCGGTGGTCGTCTGCTCGATGGGTGGCACGGTGTGCGTAATGACCTGCTTGTCAATCTCGGCTTCGTCCATATGCCGCACGCGGGCATCGATGTCCCAGAGTTCGGGGCGACGATAGGCGCCGCTTTGGTAGGCGTTGCCGAGGAGGACCTGCGCCCGCTCGACGTAGGCCTGTGGTCGCACGTGCGTGAACGCGTCGATCTTCAAGGCATCTGCTCCTTCTCCTCATGAGCATGATGCCGGCAGTGTAAGCTTGGCATGGCGAGTGGTCAAGCAGAAAGGCTATTTCTCCGCGAACGGGAACTCCCAGATCGAGCCCTCGGAAAGATTGTTCCGCAAGGCAGGCAGGAATTGGCTGGAGCCGTTGCTTATACGCTGTGCGTGCTTGCAGGTCGAGGATTTCCCCCGCATCGCCCAGGTCGACACCACGTGCAGCGGAGGTGGTTGAGCGCGGACGCCTGGGCGTAGACGGTACAGACGCTGGCGGTCTGGCCAGGGTGCATACGAGCCCCGGCTCGACCACCACGAAACGGTAGCTCTGCACGAAATTGGCCATTGTCTGGGACTCCTCCACGAATCGGGGGTTCAAAATGCGGTGATGTTCCCCGCTTACTCAGGAATTCGCACCCAACTGAGCTCCGATGATTTGGCAGGGATTAACAATTTGTACCCTATAGGCCCCGAGCGCTTCAATGCCGTTTGGCGCAAGAGTAGCGAGGAGCAGCCGGCAGTGTAGGGCTGGGCGCGGGGCGATTTTGACCGCCGCCAAGCCGCGTTGCACGCGCAAGGCTACCGCCTGGTCGAGCTCAATGCCTTTGTGCTGCCCTGATCTTAGATGATGAGCAATGTGGTCAGGCTATCCTCCGAGTTCTTGCAGTAATGCCTTGGCCTCCTGGAGGTCGGCGGTGTCAAAGCCCTCGGTGAACCAACCATAGATCGGCGCGAGCAAGGCGCGGGCTTCCTCCCGCTTGCCTTGCTGCTGCCACAGCCGGGCGAGGCTCATCGCCGCCCGCAGCTCCCAGGATTTGGCCTGCTGGCGGCGGGCAATGGTCAGGGCCTGCTGGAAGCAGGCTTCGGCTTGAACGGCCTCTGGAGCAGCTTGGCTCAGCAGGAATTCGCCCTGGAGGCGATAGGCCTCCGTCAGCATGTCACCTCTCCCGCTGACCTCGAACGCCGCCAGCGCCTCGGCCAGCAGGTGCAACCCCTGGTCGACGTGACCAGTATATCCTGCCGCCTCGGCCATACGGACGAGACAGATCGGCTGCGCCAGCGCCTGCCCCGTGGCCAAGATGCCTGCCAGACCCTGGTGCATCTGTGCCATGCCGCCCTCACTCTGTCCCTGCAGAGCCAGGGCCCAGCCTCGTAAGTGGTTGGCAAGCCCGCCATAGAGCGGCAACCCCTGCGCTGTCGCCAGTGTCAGGACAGCCTCAGCGTGCGCCTGGACTGCTGACAACTCACGGCGGCGGTGATACAGGTAGGCTGCCAGGTGATGGACCAGCCCTTGACTCTGGGGATGCTCGAACTTCTGGGTGAGCGTCAGGGCCTCCTGGCACCGTTGTAGTGCCTGCTCCGGATAGCCCAGGGACCAGAGCGCGGGCGCTGCATACGCCAGGCACGCCACCCCAGGCGCTATGCCCTGGTGGAGCGCCTGCGCCCGCTGCACGGTCAGGTCGATGAGGGGAATGCCCTGCGCAAAGTGCCTCCAGGCTGTGGTATAGTCGCCCAGATAGAACAAGGTCTGCCCAAGCGCGTCATGCGCCGCAAGGAGGTGCGGCGGCGCCGCCTCGCGCTGTGCCAGGCGGTAAAGTTCTTCTCCCAGCTCCACTGCCGTCGGCAAGGCCCCCCGGCTGCGATAGAACCGCCATAAGCCTCGCAGTGTTGAGAAGAGCTGAGGTGTCTTCCCCACCTGTGTGCACAACACCCTGGCCCGGGCATAGGTCTGCTCTACTTCGGGAGCGGCCCACCCTTTGGCCGCCATCAACGCTGGCCCCAGGGTGAGCTGCAAGTCGAGTTCCTGCTGGGCCCGCGCTGGGGTATCTGGCTGGGTCTCCAGCAGCTCGAGCCCACGGATCACGTAGGCCGCCGCCTCCTGATGCGCCCCCCGTCGCATGGCATTGTCACCCGCATGCTGCATGTACTGCACCGCCCGGTGATAGTCTCGCCCATGCACAAAGTGCACCGCCAGTTCTGCCGCGATTTCTGGGGCCTGGGGGCCATAGCCCGCCTCCAGCCGTCGCCCGATCTGCCGATGGAGGTGCGCGCGGCGCCCTGCAGGGACACGGGCATAGACGACATCTTGATACAACGCGTGGCAGAAGCGATAGCGGCCGGCGACGGTGCCATCGGGCCAGACGCCTGTCCCGTGCGCCTGCACAAACTGCCCCTGCCGGGCCAACGTGGCGCACCGGGCGTCAATGACCTCGCTCGCCTCACCCAGACTCGCCGCTACTGCCGCCGCGGCAAAGTCTACCCCGGCCACACTGGCCGCTTCCACGATGGCCTGCTCGGGGGGCGTGAGCCGTTCGAATTGCTGCTCAATCACCTGCCGCAGGTTCTCCGGCACCCCCACTGTGACCGCCTGCGGGGAGGCCGTGAGCTCCCAGCCACTGGCACCCTCCCGCACCACGCTGCGCTGTAGGAGCTCCGCCACCATGGTGACCAGGAACAAGGGATTGCCCTGCGTGCGCTGATACAGCACTGGCCCCAGGGCGGTGGCGAACTCTCCCGCCCCGAAGCGCTGCGCGAGATACGTGGCCACCGCCGGCACGGAGAGGCCCTCCAGCACCAACTCGGCCCCCTGGTCATGCACCAGGAGTTCGCGGGTGACGGGGTACAGGGGTTGGGCTCCCAGGCGTGCCTCGGTCGGGCGATAGGTGGCCAGCACCAGGAGTCGTGCTGGATCCCGCCGGCGGGCCACATACGCCAGCCACTCCAGGGTCGCACTGTCACTCCAATGCAGGTCTTCGAAGACTAGGACCAGTGGCCGTTCTGCAGTCAGGACTTCCAGGGCCTCCGCTAACTCCCGTAGCATGCGGGCCTGCGTTGTCTCCCGCACCTGACGCTGGAGAGCCTCGCGGTCGGCGTCCGACAGCAGGGCGGGCATCTGGCCGAGCCAGCTCGGGGCGTGCTGACGCAGCCAGGCCAGGAAGTGTGCCCCCTCTGGCCCCCGGCAAAGGCGACCCAGCGCTTCCAGCACTGGCAGATACGCTTCGCCCGTCCCGTACTGCTCGATACATTGCCCATGCCCAATCCTGACCGCGGCCTCAGTCGCCACCTGGGCCACAAAGGTCTCGACAAGGGTTGTTTTGCCAATCCCCGCCTCCCCAGCAATGAACCCCACCTGCCGCCGGCCCTGCCGGGCGGTAGTGTACCAGCGGTGCAAGATGCTCAGCTCCGCCTCCCGGCCTACCAAAGTCGGCGGCGACACCGTGGGCGCCAGGGCCTGTCCCTGTGGTGGCGCTATGGGCGGGGCGGGCTGGCCATCCACCACCGTGACCTCAGCCACGAACCGCAGGCCACGGCTGTGCACGGTCTGAATCACCCGCTGCGTCCGCCCGGTATCACCTATGGCCCGACGTGCGACTTTCACGCAGGAGGTGAGGGTTTCATCGCCCACATACTGGTTGGTCCACACCTGCGCCAGCACCTCGTCGCGGCTGACGACGCGGTCGCGCTGCTCGATGAGATAGACCAACACCCGGAATACCTTGGGGCGGAGTGGAATACGTGTCCCAACACGGCGTAGTTCATAGCGTCGCGTGTCGAGGGTACAGTCGCCAAAGACATACAGCATCGCTTGTGATCCTCCCTCCCCTCTGGGCCATCTTGTGCCAGAGGCTGCCCTGTGCCAGGAGCATCTCCCTATTCCTCACGCCATCTCAAGCGCCCTGCTCAGGCCAGGGCTAGACTCTCTCCCTCCCGACGGGAGAGTCTTACAAGGTACCTAGCTGTACCCTCTCAGTGAGGAGGGGAGGGGCCATGGGCGGTCTACGTGATGTCCGCCGAGGGGCTCTGAGCAGGCACCAATACCCTGAAACCCGAGACAGTATGGTCCATGTCGAGAGGAATGTCGTCTGAGAAGAGTCAAAAAAAGGTAAAAAATTGGTAAAACTCCACACAGAACGAAAACCGTCTCAGGCTATGGCAGTTTTCGTCCCTTTGTGTCATTGGACCCCACAAGGGGTGAGCCAGGCGGTGTGCTCAGTACCGCAGACGCTGGCGATGTGCCGTGACCACGTCACGCCGTACCCAGTCGATACCCTATTTACCCCCAAAAGACCCTGAATCTACCCCACAGATTTCAGCTATGTGTCAGGTTTCCTGGCCTCCTCATTTTTCCTCCTACGCCGCTGCAACGGGGGAGAGCATGGAGAAGGGGGTTATTTGCCCCCCCCCTCTTGTCATGCTGGGCATGATACGTATTGGGCAAAAAATTCCTAGTACTCCATCACAGCGAATTTGATGGATGAGCCTTGAATCGGGTACAGTCTGGTCAACCTATACAAAGGAGAATGACCAGCGATGCCCCAGAAAAAGTACCGCATCACGCTCGGGGACGAGGAACGCGAGCAACTCGAACAACGACTGCACAGCGGGACACACGCGACGCGCAAAGTGACGCGCGCCCGTATTCTGCTCAAAGCGGCTGCGGGCTGGGAAGACCGCGCCATCGCCGCTGCCCTCTCTGTAGGGCGCGCGACGGTCGAACGCCTCCGCCAACGCTTCGTCGAAGAGGGGCTGGGGGCGCTGGAGGAGCGTCCGCGCCCCGGCGCACAGCCAAAGCTTGATGAGAAGGCTGAAGCCCGCCTGATCGCTGAAGCCTGTAGTGACGCGCCGGAGGGGCGCAAGCGCTGGACCTTGCACCTGCTGGCCGATCGTGTCGTCGCACTCGGTTTGGCCGAGTCGTATTCATACGAGAGCGTCCGGCGGGTCTTAAAAAAGCGACCGTAAGCCGTGGCTGAACAAGCACGGAGCAGGCGACCATTGATTGGCGATTTTCTGTCTCCGATGCGCGCCACAAACGCGAACGACTCTATCCATCACTTCCATCGTGATGGAGTACTAGGACCCTCCACCCAGAACGGTTGTGCCGATCCCGATCTTACCCCTGCTGAACTCTATTTTGCCCAAGATACCCCCAAAATACCCGGAAATAACCCCAAAAATACCCGCTCCCTTCCAGGTTTCCTGGCTACTGCGGGAGGTACATTCCTCATAAGCAGGACTGATGCAGAGAACATCGGCACCCTGTCAGCCAAGACAAGACCGTCAGGGATGGCAGCGTTCCTGCACATGCATACGTCCTGTCCAGTAAACCTACTGTGTCAAATTGAAAGGAATGTGCCATGAAAAACTTGTCAGCTGTCTTCGTGTGTCTGCTCCTGGTGTCCTCTGTAAAGGCATTCGCCGTTGATGACCGCGGGAACACTGCTACGCAAGGTCCTGCAACTTGGATGCGCGCCGCGCAGTATATGATGCCAAAACCTAAGTATGTGAATGGACATCTCACGCTGGTTCCGCCAGTCAAAGTCGAAGTGAGTCATCTGATGGATCCGGCGGCACCGCAGTCACCCTTTGCAACTCCGTGGTCCCTCACGCCTCACCCCACGCTGTTCTTCGGTCCGAACGGTGTGACACCCGATGCTCGCCAAGCCATCTTCGGGCATGCCGCGAATGGCGAAGACGTCTGCGGCGACCTCGGCCAGCAAGGTACCCAAATGGATGCGCTTGGGCACTTTGGGTTTATCAACCAGCCAGGAGAGACCCCTATGTACTTCGGCGGTCTCACGCAGAGTGAAGTGGTGGGGCCAACCGGCCTCAAGCGTCTCGGCATCGACAAGGCGGAACCGATCATTACCTCAGTCGTCATGCTGGATGCCGCCACGTATTTGAACAACGGCAACGCGCTCGCGCCGGGCTATGCCATTACGCAAGGGGACATCGAGCACATCCTCTCGGCACAAAGACTCGCCCATCGCGGCATTAAAGAAGGTGACGTCGTATTCATCCACACGGGGTATGGTGCGGCATGGGCGCACAGTCTCTCCACCTATTACACGCAGGGACCAGGCCTCTCGCATGACGCTGCGGTCTTCCTCGCGGCAAAAAAGATCGTGCTCGTCGGTTTGGACAACCCGTTCACCGACGCCGCGGTGAACGAACCTGACGTCGGACCATTCCCCCCCATGCCGTCCTGGGAGAATGGGAACAATCCATGGCTGCCCTTCGGAGTCCACCACCACAACCTCACGCAAGCAGGCGTGCACCAGATCCAAAATCTGCAGTTGACCGACCTGGCGCAGAAGAAGATACACCTCGGTGCAGTGTTCATTCTTCCCATTCGATTTAATGGTGGATCGGGAAGCCCTATCCGCCCAGTCGTGATTGGTCATCCGAACGACTAATTGGCTTAGCGGCCGCACTGCAACGAAAATCTACGGTATCTCGAGATTACAGGCGAACCGGAACGGCTCAGAGAGATAAAAGAAACTTAGACGGTTTGCGTGGCTTTGTGTAATCGGACCCCAAAATGGGTGAGCCAGGAAGTATGATTAGTGCCACAAATGCTGGCGATGTGCCGTGATCAGGTCACGCCGTACCCAGGCTATACCCTATTTACCACCAAAAGACCCTGAATCTACCTTGGAAATGCCCGCTCCGTGTCAGGTGTGCTCACCACAGCGGGGCTATATTCCCTTGTAATCGTATGGATAGTATGTGCGGCGGCAAGCATTGGCTTGGACCCCTCACATACACATACCCCCTATCCCTTGTGGAGGACGTCCACTATGACACACCAGGCAACCATGAGTCCTGCGCTAGTCCAGTGAGCGCCATATGGCTGTGTGGAGTGATGGGGAGCGCTGTGCGCTCCCCATCGCAGCCGTGTAAAGAGTTGAGAGCCGCGACGTGCGGCTTACGGCCCGAATTGTTTAACGACTACACACCACAGAAGGAGTGCCAACCATGTCTAGCGTGCCGCAACACCCCCAACTCGTCCTGGAAGTCACTACCATCGATACGGTGCTCAAGGAAAGTTTCCCACCTCAGGTGCAGAGCACCGTCTATGGGACGGTGCCCTCCACAGGATGGTTACAGCCGCACCTGGCGCCCTATACCTACGCCCAAGCGCCCCCAGATGGCATCTATGAGTTTGATTTCGTGGCCTTCCCCCCCCAAAGCGGGGCAGCCAAGGTGATTACACCGATCAGGGCTACATTGGTGTGGCCACAGGGCGCGCTGGGGATTCGCGTGTATGCGTCGACGAACGCCCAAGAATCCCTCTTAGACTCAGGGAATGTCTCGCGTGCAGAGACCAGGGCATTCAGCGCGGACCAGTAGGTACAACAAACAAGTCCGTGGTTAGTGGTTGGTGGTGCCATTTGTATCACTGATCACTAACCACGGAGTACTAGGAGAAACCATGACAAAGGGATGTGTCGCAAATGTTCCGCAGTTGGGGGGTCAGACTCGCACCCAGGCGAGTCACTTAGAAGCCGACGCGCTCACAACAACGATCTACCCGCAGCACGGACTCTTGTTGAAAGCACTGTTTGTATAACTGGCGAATCTCTTCAATTTTTATGCTGCTGTTCTGGTGTGCTTCCACGGGATAGAGCAAAACCAAGAGCCAGGAGCGTTCTTTGACGATCTTTCCTTGCGCATTCAGGAACTGACCGCGACCCTCTAAGAGGGTCAAACCATCCGGAAACCGCGGCGTAATCACCTCGTTGAGAAACATCGTAAATTCTTCGTTGGTCACTTCCGAGCCGTCAGGCTTTTCAGACCCAAAGAACAATTCTGTTCTAGCAAAACGCTCCCCCAGAAATGGCGGGGCTGCCTCCTGCGTTTCCTGGCACAGCAGTGGTGCGGCATACCCGAAAGCCGGTTGCCAACCACCGAGAGAGGCCATACCTGTCCAGGCGTACACCATAACGACAATGGCAATTCTACTGATGAAGCGTTGCATCGGATTCTCCTCATTCGCCTTATTACAACCTTGTCTGAAGTTTGCTAATTACTGCTGCTTGCGGATCACACCCACCATACCTACTACGCCAGCGGCGCATAAAAGGATGGTGGTAGGTTCGGGGACGGCTATTGGACGCAGCGTCGGCACAGTGCCACCAGCCCAATCGGGGCTGTCAGTGGTTTTCAATCCAGGAGCTTCAAGAAAGCCACAATGTCAGCCTGCTCCTGTTCCGTCAGGAGCACCTGCTGGTTGCTGACAATGGCGAAGAATCGAGCATAATGGACCATCACCTCCTCTAGCGTCTTCGCGGAGTTGTCGTGGAAGTAGGGAGCCGTATGGCGAATACTCCACAGCGATGGGATCTTGAAGGCGTTGACATTATCGAAGGGGAAGACCTGCGACTCTCCCGTAATGAGCGCCCGTCCAGGGTCAGGGCTACTGATGACCGTTGTGGTACCGTCCGGGTTAGTGAAGATGAAATCCCGTACCGGGTTGCCAGCCATGTTGAACTCGGAAACGAGCACATTCTGGAAACGCGAGCCGGGCAGCACTGGCAGACCCAAGAACTGGTTGGTCTCATTCAGCATGGGACCGCTGTGACAGGTGGCGCAGAGGCCCGCCTTGGAGCTGCCATCTGCGGGGATGGGGACGTCCTCAAAGAAGCGCCGGCCCCGCTGCTCAG
>Ga0137375_10007457_pt1 | contig 13013 bp, 7 predicted proteins | sample SagtaG_24_FD_104936 | JGI IMG/M metagenome (GOLD analysis project Ga0137375, IMG submission 104936) | Vadose zone soil microbial communities from Sagehorn Ranch, Mendocino, California, USA - Sage1_R_113_16 metaG | ecosystem: Environmental > Terrestrial > Soil > Vadose zone | place: USA... | reverse complement strand
CCGATGACGGACTCACAGCGGCTCAGCCAGGTCTTCGTCGAGCTGGCGGACACTCTCGTCACCGAGTTCGACGTCGTCGAATTCCTCACCACGCTGGCCGATCGGTGCGTCGAGTTGCTCAAGGCGAAGGAAGCCGGCGTGGTTCTCGCCGACGAACAGGGCGTCCTACGGTCCGTAGCGTCGTCGAACGAGACGGCCCGCCTACTCGACCTGTTCGAACTCCAGAATCAGCAGGGGCCGTGCTTGGACTGTTACCGCACCGGTCAGCGACTCGTGAACCAGTCGCTGGACGACCAACCGGAGCGCTGGCCACAGTTCGGTCCTGAAGCGCGTCGCCTCGGCTTCTCCGTGGTGCACGCGCTCCCGATGCGGTTGCGCGGGAGGGTGATCGGCGCGGTGAACATCTTCGGCGGCGACGGTGAGCCGCTGTCCGAGGCTGACGTCGACATCGGCCAGGCCCTGGCCGACATCGCGACCGTCGGCCTGCTTCAGGAGCGCACACTCCGCGAGGCCCGCGTCCTCAACGAACAGTTGCAGGCGGCGCTCACGAGTCGCGTCGCCATCGAGCAGGCCAAGGGCATGCTCGCCGAACGTCGACAGATCGAGATGGACGCCGCGTTCGCCCTGCTCCGTTCCTACGCCCGCCGCACGAACCAGCGACTCAAGGACGTGGCCCAGGCGCTCCTCACCGGCACCCTCAGCGCGGACGTGCTCGACCACCGTTAGGGCACTGGGTCTCGCGCCGGGCTACTCGGTTGCGGCCGCGCCATCGAGGACCACCTCGCTGGCCACGAGAGGGAGGTCGAACGGTCGGGCGAGTAATTGCTCCGCAAAGATTCTCTTGCAAAGGTCTCTTTGCAGCGATATGTTTGGGTCATGGTCGACGAGACGCCAGATGCCGATGACGTGGTAACGCTCAACCCGCGCAACCTGCGCGGGATGGCGCATCCGTTGCGGGTCCGGTTGCTCGGGTTGCTACGCCTCGACGGGCCCTCCACCGCCACGCGGCTGGCTGAACGGGTGGGCGAGTCGAGCGGCGCAACGAGCTACCACCTGCGCCAGCTGGCGACCTACGGCTTCGTCGTCGAGGACCCCGAGCACACGGCCACCGGCCGCGAGCGTTGGTGGCGGGCGGCCGCTCGGCTCACCGATCTCCCGCGGGCGTCCGCACGCGACGCAGCAGCCGACGCCGAGGGGTTCCTCCGCGCTCTCGCCAGCGAGTGCTACCAGGAGATGGACGCCTTCCTCGCCGAGCTGCCCACCCTCCCCGCAGCGTGGGACGAGGGCTGGACCATCAGCGACCGAGTTCTGCGTCTCACGCCCGCCGAGGCCAAGCGCCTCCGTCGCGACCTGGCGGCGGTCCTCCGTCGCTACCGGCAGGACGAACCCGGCACGAACCCGGACGCACCCCGGAGCGCGGAGCGGGTCATCCTCCAGGTTCAGTTGCTCCCCCGCCTGCGGCAGGGAGCGACGGGATGACGCGGCCGGGCGGTGCGTCTCGGTCGCTGACCTGGCTGCTCGCCGCCGAGGCCGTCTCGCTCACCGGGAGCCGCATCAGCTTCCTCGCCCTGCCGTGGCTGGTGCTCGAGACAACCGGGAGTGCAGCACAGACCGGCCTGGTCGCGTTCGCCGAGATGCTGCCGTACGTCCTGGCGAGCGCGTTGGGTGGCCCGATCATCGACCAGCGCGGACCGCGCCGCATGAGCATCCGCGCCGACGTGGCGAGCGTCCTCGTCGTGTCCGTCGTGCCGTTCCTCTACGGCGTCGGGCTCCTCCCGCTGGGAGCGCTGCTGTCCGTCATCGCCGTCGCCGGCGCGCTCCGGGGCTTCGGCGACATCGCCAAACGAGCGATCTTTCCGCTCGCCGTCGAAGCGTCCGGCGTAGACCTCACCCGAGCGACGGGGCTCCATGACGGCATCGACCGCTTGTCGTTCCTGGTCGGGGGGGCGTTGGGCGGCGCGCTCATCGTCTGGCTGGGTGCGGCGAACGTGTTGCTCGTCGACGCCGCGTCCTTCGCAATCGCCGCAGTGGTCGTCGCGGCGCTGGTGCGGGTTGCGCTCGCGGCTCAAGCGATCGGCGAGCGGGAGCCGTACGGTCCGGCGTTGCGGGCCGGTTTCAACTACGTCCGCCACGACCGCCTGCTGCTCGGGATCGTGTTCGCCGTACTGGCCACCAACCTGCTGGACCAGGCCCACTTCGGAGTGTTCCTACCGGTCTGGGCGCACGAGGTGCTCGACTCGCCGGGGGCGTTGGGCCTCGTATTCGGGGCCTTCGGGCTCGGTGCCGTACTTGGCAACCTGGTCTTCACCGCGCTCGCGCCGAAGCTGCGGAGGTTCACCACCTTCTCGATCTGCTTCTTCATCGCCGGTGCGCCGCACATCCTGGTGATGGCGGTCACCAGCTCTCTCGCCGCCGTCGCGATCGCGCTCCTCACGACCGGCGTGCTCGGCGCGGGGATCAACCCGATCCTGTCGTCGGTGGTCTACGAGCGCGTGCCCCGCCACTTCCAAGCCCGAGTCCTCGGGCTCTTGCGAGCGACCGCGTGGGCCGGCGTTCCGCTGGGTGGGCTCGTGGGCGGGCTTCTGGTCGAGGGCCTTGGCCTCACGGGCGCACTGTTGCTCGTCGGCGCCGTCTACCTGACCGTCACGGCGGCTCCCTTCGTGATGCCGGCGTGGCGGGAGATGGACAACCCGCGACCGGCGGAGTCGGGCACCAGCCTGCTCGTCGCCTGATCCGGTCCCCGGTCGGTACGGCGCTCCCTTCAGCTCGCTTTGGTAGGAGGTGGCACCCTTGCTCACTCCGGCCCGACTTCGCGGGAGCGGTGACGACGAGCGCAGGTCGGTCACGATGCCGGCCGCCTCACAGGCGGCGGGGAAGTCGAGGGTCGACGTCGGCGTCGGCCGCGCCGAAGACCCACGGTGTCGTGTCCTCGATGAACCGTGTCGGGAACTCCTGTACGAACCCGGACGCCTGGTCGAGCTGCTCGACCGCTTCGGGTGCGAGCTCGAGGTGGACGGCGCCGAGATTCTCAGCCAGCTGCTCGAGCCGGCGGGCGCCGATGATCGGATGCACGTTCTGTGAGCGCGCCATCGTCCACGCGATGGCGACCTGCGAGGGCGTCGCGTCCACCCGCTCGGCCACTTGCTGCACGCCTCCCGCCACAGCGTGGTCGTGCTCGGTGAGCGATGTGCCGTCGATGCGCGTCTGTGCGTCGGGCCGGCCCGGGCGTGAGAACTTGCCGGAGAGGATCCCACCGGCGAGCGGCGACCACGCGGCGACGGCCATCCCGAAGGCTTCGGCCATCGGGAGGAGTTCGCGCTCGATGTCGCGCTGCAACAGGCTGTACGGCGCCTGCATCGGGCATGAATCCGCGGCAGCAGCGCTCCGCCATGAGCACGTGATCGACCGGCAGGATGCCGACATCGTCCGGCACCTCGGGCGGTTCGGCGAAGCAGTGCCCGTGCCCGCCGGTCACTGTCAATCGCCGGCTGTCAATCGCCGGCCTGTCAATCGCCGGCCGTGCTGGGCACGCCGTGGGCACGGGACCGCAAGCCGCCGCAACATTCAGCGGGCTCTCATCGCCGCTGACCAGGGCAAGTATCGAGTGGAGACGATGGGACTCGAACCCACGACTTCCTGCTTGCAAAGCAGGCGCTCTAGCCAACTGAGCTACGTCCCCGGATCCCCGAGGATTCCGACTCGAGGCGTGCTTGATCGTAGTGGTCGCGTCCCGGGGGCCCTCCAGCAGCCCGGCGCTGCCGCGCCAGCCGCACGTCATGGTGCTCCGAGAAATCTTCGGAAACCCATTGACGAACGCCAGTTCGGTTCGATACGGTGACCGCAGTCGATGCGCCACCTGGGGTGGTGGGTCGAGATCGGAGCCAACCCTCGGGGCGTCGGCACCCTCCTTGATCTGTTCGTTGCGAGGGAGTTCGGTCGTGGTTGGTGCGCGCGGGGTTGCGGCGATCCGGCAACAGGCGATCGCGGCGGCGCGGGAGCTCGAGCCGGGGTTGCTGGCGTTGGGCGAGGCCCAGCGGATGCTGGGCGATGTGACCGCGGCGAAGAATGCGTTGGCCACCATCGAGGTGCTGTTGGCCAAGCGGATCGCCGACACCGGAGAATGGCGACGGGCCGGGGACCGGTCGGCCGAGGAGCATCTGGCCAAGACCACCGGCGTCTCGGTCGGGCGGGCGCGAGAGGCGCTCGACACGGCGCAACGTTTGGGCGGCTTGGGTGCGACTGATGCGGCGGCTCGGTCCGGCACCCTCTCGTTGGAGCAGGCCGCGGCCGTCGCGGATGCCGCGACCGCCGATCCTTCGGCCGAGGAGACGCTGCTGCGGACTGCCAGCCGCGGCTCGATGCAGGCCTTGCGGGAGATCTGCGCCAAGGTCAAGGCGGCCGCGGATGCAGACCCCGAGAACACGTATCGGCGCCACCGCGCCGGACGCCGCTTGCGGATCTGGGCCGACCGGGACGGGACGAGCAAGCTGTTCGGGGTCAGCACCCCCGATCAAATGGCCATCATCTGCGCCGCCGTCGAGCGGCGCACCTCGGAGTTGTTCCATGCGGCACGTCGCGCCGGCACCCCTGAGCCGCGCGGTGCCTACATGATCGATGCGCTCGGGCAGATCTGCGCCGCCTGGCTCGGCGACACGGACGGCAACGAGGCGCTCGCCTCCGGCACTGTCGCGCCGCCGAACCAGAAGCGGACGGACCGTGCGCGCCGTCCTGTGTTCCTGGGGGTCGTGCGCGCTGATCTGGCGGCGCTGCGGCGGGGCGCGGTGGCCGGCGGCGAGGTCTGCGAGATCGCCGGCCTCGGGCCCGTCCCGGTCGCCACGGCGAAGCACCTCTTGAGCGAGTCGGTGCTCTACCTCGTCCTCACCAACGGTTCGGCCGTCGGCACCACCGTGAACCTCAAGCGCGGCCCCAACACCGCTCAGCGCGTCGCCCTACTAGCGACCCAGCCCAATTGTGAGATCTCGGGCTGCTACAGCCCCTTCACCGAGATCGACCACGACGACCCGTGGGCGCGCCGCCAGAGCACCGAACTGACCAACCTTCGACGCAAGTGCACCCACCACCACGACCTGAAGACCCAAGGATGGGCCACCGTCGAAGAGTGAGGACGACGTGCTCATGGTCCCGCCCGACGACCTCCGGCACCCCCAGAACGCGAACGGACTCCCCAAGGGCCCAGCGCCGTAAGTGGGCTATGGCGCCGCGGGGATCACTGAGACGGTGCCGTCGCCGTAGTTGGCGACCCAGATGTCGCCGTCGACCTCCAGGACCGCCGACGGTTACCGGCGCTACCGGGGACCGAGGCGCGACCCTGCACAACATGAGCCGCGCCGTCGATCGCCACGATCTCGTTGCTTCTGAGGGCCGAGGTCCAGACCGACCCTCCCGCCTGCGTCAGGCCACACGGACCTGCGCCGATCGCGATCGGCCCGACGGGTGCCGCCGACGACGTCGTCGGGGACGAGGAAGACGATCCGGCTGTGTTGTCACCCCGAAGAACACGACGCCACAACCATTCCGACCAATCCCAGCACAGGGGCGCCGGCGACGCGACGCGTCACCTCGCTCCCCGTGCGTCGGCGATCGCGGCGGTGAGCGCCTCGGCGATCCGAGGACCGCGCCGGGCGAAACCGAGCTCCTCCATCGCGGCTTCGAGCAACTCGTCCTCGGTGCGCAACAGCGTGTCCGACTCGATCCACCGCACGATGGCGACGAGCTGGTTGTGGGTGTAGTCGCCGATCGGCTTGTCGTTCTCGATCGACCGCGGCCGGGGCCCCCGCTTGGGAGCGGCGGACGCGTCCGGCAACGCCAACGTGACGACCTCGTCCGGCGGTCGCAGCGCGGCGTTTACGGCGGCCACCACCTTGGCCACCGACCCATCAGGGTCGCGGAACCACGCCGACGACCAGATGCGGTGCTGATGCCAGCCCAGCCGCTCGAGGTGCTCCCGCCGCAGACGGTCACGGTCGCGGACGGTGGGCGTCGACGCGTAGCCCGGGCCGTCGGTCTCGACGGCGACGACGAACCGTGTCGGGTCCGAGGGATGGCGGACGGCGACGTCGATCCACCGGCCGGACGCGCCGTACTGGGCCTCGACCGACAGGCCGGCGGCCCGCAGCCGCGAGACCACGTCGTGCTCGAACCCGTCGGGCGGTGGCTTCGAGCGGGCGACCGAGCCCAAGTCGGCCCCCGACGACTCGGCGTAGGCCAGGTAGCGCCGCAGCATCTTGGCGCCCTCCGAGCGCAGGCGCGATTCATCCATCTCCGCCGACGAGAACGAGCTCACGACCGTCATGCGCGAGCGGGCTCGGGTGATCGCCACGTTGAGCCGCCGCTCCCCGCCCTCCATGTTGATCGGGCCGAAGCGGTACAACAGCCGTCCGTCGGCCGTCTTGCCGTAGCCGACCGACAGGATGATCGCGTCGCGCTCGTCACCTTGGACCCGCTCGAGGTTCTTGACGAAGAACGGCTCGCGGGCGCCCTCGTCGAAGAACGTGTCGAGTTCGGGGCGCGACACCCGGACGGCCCGCAAGGCGTCCCCGATGCGCTCGGCGTGGGTGATTCCCATGGCGATGACGCCCAGACTCTCGGCTGGCCGCTCGACGGCGTGCGCCAACACCAGCGAGACGACGGCATCGACCTCGCCTGCTGACGACTCGACTGCGACTTCGTCCGCGTCACCGCCGCCCTCGGCCGCGCCTACGAGCACATGGCGGATGACGGGCTCGGCGCCGACGCCCGGGAACGTCGTGAGCCCGAAGTCGTACAGGGTCGGCTGCGCGTTGGAGAACGCGATCAACCGCTCGTCGCGGCTGCGGTAGTGCCACGCCAGCCTCCGCGTGCCCGACGGGGGCGGCATCAGCGCGGCCATCACGTCGAGCACCGACTCGAGGTCGTGGGTGAGCGCGGTGTCGGGCTCGTCGCCCTCCGGTGATGTCTCCGACCCCGCCAACTCACGACTGGCGGCCACGAAGAAGCTCGTCGGCGGCAGCTGCTTCGCGTCGCCGGCCACGATCGCCCGCGACGCGCGCAGCAACGACGGCACCGCGTCGGCCGGTGTGATCTGGCTGGCCTCGTCGAACACGACGACGTCGAAGCACGTCTCCGACGGCAGCAGCTGGGCGACGACGAGCGGGCTCATCGCCCAGCACGGCTTCAGCGCGCCGAGCACGTGGGGCGCGGCCCGGAACAGGTCACGCACCGGCATGTGCTTGCGCTTCAGCCGCGCCTGGTGCTCGATGACGTCGGACTCGTCGGGACGCTCGTCGCGCAGGCGGGTGGCGACCTCGGCGCACGCCCGCCGCACGCGTTGCGCCGCGGCCGAGATGTGACCGGCGTCGGCCCGGGCGAACTCGTCGACTGCGGTCTGGTGCACGGCCGCATCGAACGCACCGATGCGCGGGTCGCTCACCGACACGGCCTCGAGGATCGATGCCCGCCACGCGTAGTCGAACGCGGCCGCCGCGTCGGCGGCGGACAAGGGCCGCGCCGCCAACTCCTCGAGCAGCGGCGCAAAGCCGGCCCCCGCCAACGTGGCCTGCAACCGTTGGAGCTCGGGCAGCTTGAACAGCGTGGGCTGGTCGGCCAACAACGCCGAGAGGAAGTCACCGAGGTCGGCCGGCGCCATCGCCAGCAGGCTCACACCGAGCGCCGCGCCCAACGGCTGGGCTTCGGCGTGGAGCTGCGTCAAGGCCGCGGCCAGACCCGGTAGATCCGCAGGAAGGCGCGGGCCGCCCGCATCCATCCGGTGCGCCAACCACGCCTGCCGCTGGGCCGCCGCCGCGGCCGTCCCCGCCAGCAGTTGCCGCGAACTCGGCTTCGACCGACTCACGAGCAACATCGCCCGGCGGGCGCCGCGGTACCGCCCGTTGAACAGGCGGGCGGCCAGCCGCACCCCAAGGTTCTTGGCGGCCGGAGCCAAGGCCGCAGCGTGATCGTCGAGAGGCTCGTCCCACACCGCGGGCACGAACGCCGTCAGCGTCGCCGCCACGGCTTGCAGCAGGGCGACCATCGAGAGCGCCTGGTCGAGCGCGGTCGGCGCCACGAGTCCTGTCTCCGCGAGTACCGCCGCGAGCCGAGCGACGACCGCCGGCAGCGTGGTCACCGCCAACGTCGACGTCGCGGCTAGTGCGGCCTGTGCGCGCTCCGAGGTGGCCATCGCCCCGGTGCGCAAGGCGCCGCCCCACGGGTTGTCACTGCCGACCAGCGAGACCCCGCCGAGGCCGACGAAGGTCACGAGGTCGTCGCACGCCTGCTGCCGGGCTTCGGCGGTGAGCTTCGCCAGGGCGTCGCCTCGCAGCCGGAAGGCGACGCGCGCCCCAGGGGGCAAGGCGAGCAAGGCGGCCTGCAGTTGGTACACGCTCTCGCCCCACGGCGCCCGCAGCTCGTGCAGCGCAGTGGTGCGGCGGGCGATCGCCTCCCGCCGGGTCTCCAGGAGCCGTTGGGCATCGGCCAGGTTCGGCAGCGGGATGGTGGCCGCGTCGGCCAGCGCCTTGGACAGGTCCTGCGCAAGCTTGCGGCGGCTGCCCGCTCCGTCGTGGAGGTCGAGGACGAGGTCGGCGAGCCCGACCCGCCGCAGCCGGTCGAGGACCGCGTCGATGGCCGCCCGCTTCTCGGCGACGAACAGCACACGCCGGCCGTGGGCCACCAGCGTCGCGATGAGATTCGCGATGGTCTGGCTCTTGCCCGTCCCCGGCGGTCCCTCGACGACGAGATCGGCTTGCGCCAGCGCCGCGTCGACCACCGAGGTCTGGCTCGCGTCGGCGTCGAGGACGAGGAACTCGGACGCGGGATTGATGTGATCGGGAGCCCCGAGGTCGATCGGGCGGTGGCGAGCGCGGACCGCGGCCCGGGCTCCTTCGTCCCCGGCGATCGCGGCGATGAGGTCGTGGGCGGTGAGCGCGGCCACGGCGCGCTCGAGGTCCTCGACCATCGGGAGCTTCGCGTAACTGAAGTTGCCGATCACGATCCGGTCGCCCATCGCGAAGCCCGGCACCCCGGATGCAGCGGCTGACAGCGCCGCGAACAGCCGCGGGGCGTCGGGGAACGCCGGCCCCGTCGGCGCGGCCGGCGAACTCGGCAACGGCTCCAGAGGTTCGAGGAGGTCAACGAGCTCGTCACCGTCGATCTGGACCGCGAACTCCTTCTCCAACAGGTGCAGCAGCGTGGGATTGACCTCGGGTTCGTCGTCGAGTTGGAGATCGAAATCCTCGGCCGCCCCGCCCCGAGCCGTCACTCGCACGGCTCGCAACACAACCGGCGCCGCGGGGACGGTCGCACTCCGCGGGTTGGTCCACGTCGCCATCCCCCATCCGAGCATCAGGGTGCTGAGACCCCGTTCCTCGAAGTTCTCGTTGGCCTTGGCCCGGATCCGACGGACCCGGCCCGCGGCCGCGGCCAAGCCGTCAGCGACGACCAACTGCGAGAGACGCACCTTGGCGCCGGCGAGCAGCTCGCTGACGGCCGCGTCCTCGACGCCCGAGCCCGGCGACAGGTCGAGCGTGCCTTGGCGCAGGTCGCGGAAGTACAGGAGGTTGTTGCGGCCCGACAGGTCGACGAGCTGCGCGGTCCACTCCGTTACCGCCGCTTCGACTCGGGCTCTCCGGTCGTTCACGCTATTGGTCGCCAACGGCCCAGAACTTGCCGGCGCGGGTGCCGAAGAAGATGCGCCCCTTCCACACGGCCGGTGTCGACTCGATGCACCCGCCGATATCGACCGTCCAAAGCTCGGGGGGGTCGACGGCGGTGTCGCTCACGTCGTAGGCATGGAGCACGCCGTTGCAGTCACCTTCGATGAGCACGTCGTCCACGACCACCGGCGACTGCCACGTCGGGCCCGGCAGCTTCTTCTCCCACCGCACCGCGCCGGTCTCCCTGTCGATGCCGAGCAGCCGGCCGCCGTTCGTGGCGTCGTAGACCACGTCCTTGTGAAGGGCGGGGGTCGCCCACACACCACCCGGGTTGTAGTCGTTGTCCGCGACGGACCACACGAGCGGGTTGTCGGGGCGGCTCGGGTCGAGCTTCATGATCTGCCCAACCTCCCGCGAGCGGGCGTTGCGCCGCTCGTACTCGGACGCCACGTAGAGCATCCCCTTCTCGTCGACGACCACGCTGGCGTCGGTGTCGTCACCCGTCCAGAAGCGAAAGACCCGCACGGCGTCGCCGCCACGCTTCACCGCGCTGATGTCCCACCCCTGGACGAGACCGCCGGAATTCGAGAAGTAGACGGTGTTGCCGCTGATCGCGACCGAGTTCTCGATCGAGACGTCCTGGTCGCTGATGTTGCCGAGCAGCTCGTCGTCCCACCCCGGGGCGTTGAAGACGAGCTGCGGGTCGACGGTGACCTTGCCGTCCGGCCCATAGCCCCGGTTGAGCTTCACGATGTGCCACTGGCTGTTCTCGCCGCCCTCGAAGAGATAGTCGTCGATGATGAGCCCCGACCCGTCCCAATCGTTGTTCCACTTGGTCGGGCTCACCGCGTCGGCCGACAACCGCCACAGCTCGGTCGGCTCCTCACGATCGATGGCGAGGACGCGGTAGTAGTTGTCCCGCGAGCCCGTGTACACGAGCGGGAAGCCGTCAGGGTCGATCGTGACCGAGCCCTTGATCAGGTCGCCAGTGGGGAAGTCGGGAAGGATGCGCTCGCCCGTCGTGTAGTCGAGGAAGTGGACGGCTCGGTCGTACGCCCCGAACACGACCCACGTGCGCCCATCACGCTCGAAGACGGCGGGCTCGCCCGTCCATCCCGTACCGCACCAGGTGCGCGTCCCCTGCTGATCGTGGGACTCGGAGCACATGCCCCCGCTGGGTGGGAACTGCCACACCACGTGGGGCTGCGAGGGTACGGGTCCCTCGCCGTAGTAAGTGCGAGTGGGGCCGCCCCGGAAGGTGAGCAACCCGACGACGGTGTCGCTCCACGGCCGGCCGACCAGCGCCGGGTTCACCCAACCGTCGAAGGGAGGCAGCTCATCGATCGTGGATGACGTGGTCTCCGCCTGCTCCCCCACCGTGTCCGTGCCGGCCGGTATGGACGACGTCGTCGCCGCGTCGCCCGCGTCGTCAGACGACCCACCGGACCCGGCCCACCATGTCCCTCCGATGGCAGCCGTCGCGAACAAGGCCAGCATGGTCAGCGTGATCCCGCGCCGCCGGGCCGAGACCGCCCTGTGTCGCGCCAAGCCGGTGAGCCTACTGGGGGCAACGCGAAGCAGCGGGACGGCTCCCCGGCGAGCACGTCGACACCAAAGACGCAGCCGCCGTCCGGTTATGACGCCGTTCGGGGAGGTTGTTCACGGTGGGATCCCGCTTACGAGAGACCCTCACCCACCAACGGCGCGAGCGTGAGCTCGGGTTGCTCGCGGAGGACGCGCTCGAGCCAGAACGGGCTCTCGAACAGGGCCAGGAGGGTCCCGTCGGCGCGGGCGAGGACGTCGACGCCGTGCATGGCCCGCAACGTCGACGCGCTCTCCGCGTCGGTTCGCCGCGCGAAGCGGTAGCCGGTGGGAATCAGCTCGACGGGCGCGCCGAACTCGTGCTCGAGCCGGTGGATCGCGACCTCGAACTGCATCGGGCCGACCGCGGCGAGCGTGGGCGCCTGATCGCCGAGGTCCCGATCCCGCAGCACCTGCACCACGCCCTCCTCGTCGAGCTGGGCGATCCCGCGCCGGAACTGCTTGAACCGTCCGGTGTCGCGCACCCGAGCCACCGAAAAGTGCTCCGGGGCGAAGGTCGGGATGGTCGGGAACGTCACCGGCTCGTCGAGCCACAGCGAGTCGCCCACCCTCACGTCCGTGGCGTTGACCAGACCGATCACGTCGCCGGGCCAGGCCTCGTCGATCGTCTCCCGCTCCTGGCCGAAGACGCTGTGGGCGTACTTCGTGGCGAACGGTTTTCCGGTAGCGCCGTGGGTCACGACCATGCCCCGCTCGAACTGACCCGAGCAGACCCGAACGAACGCGATCCGATCGCGGTGCGACGGATCCATGTTGGCCTGCACCTTGAACACGAAGCCCGAGAACGGGGCGTCGAGGTGGCGGACGGTGCCGGCCTGGTCGGCGCGGGGCAAGGGCGACGGGGCCAGGTCGACGACCGCGTCGAGGAGCAGACGCACACCGAAGTTCGTCAACGCCGAGCCCGCGAACACCGGTGTCGACTCGCCGGCGACGAACGACTTCACGTCGACGTCGGCGCCGACCGCACTGAGCAACTCCAGCTCCTCGGCCGCCGCCGCCCACGGTCGGCCTTCCTCGGCCGAGGCCCGCTCGACCGTGAGGATCTCCTCCGGAGCGGCGGTGGCGCCGCGGGCGGTGCGCGTGAACCGCACGAACGAGCCGGTGCGGCGGTCGACCACGCCCCGGAAGTCGCCGTCGACGCCCACCGGCCACGTCACGGGCGTCGCGCGCAGGCCGAGCCGGTTCTCGATGTCGTCGAGCAACTCGAGCGGGGGGAGGCCGGGCCGGTCGTACTTGTTCAGGAAGCTCAGCAACGGGATGCCACGATCACGGCAGACCTCGAACAGCTTGAGGGTTTGCGGCTCGATGCCCTTGGCCGCGTCGAGCACCATGACCGCGGCGTCCGCCGCGGCCAGCACCCGGAACGTGTCCTCTGAGAAGTCGCGGTGCCCCGGCGTATCGAGCAGGTTGAGCGTGCAACCCCGGTACGGGAACTGCAGGACGGTCGAGGTGATCGAGATGCCGCGCTGGCGCTCGAGCTCCATCCAGTCCGACGTCGCCGCCCGCGCCCCCCGGCGCGCTCGTACCGAGCCGGCGAGCGAGAGGGCGCCGCCGTAGAGGAGGAACTTCTCCGTAAGGGTGGTCTTGCCCGCGTCGGGGTGGCTGATGATGGCGAACGTGCGCCGTCGCGCCGCTTCCTCCGTCGGGGTCACCCGGTAAGGCTAAGGCGCCACTAGGGCGACGAGGCCAAGGGCGACGCGCCGACCGCGTCGTAGCTGGCGCCGATGAGGCCGAGCGTGCGCGGGTCGCCGGCCAGGTTCTGCT
>Ga0137375_10007454_pt1 | contig 13015 bp, 9 predicted proteins | sample SagtaG_24_FD_104936 | JGI IMG/M metagenome (GOLD analysis project Ga0137375, IMG submission 104936) | Vadose zone soil microbial communities from Sagehorn Ranch, Mendocino, California, USA - Sage1_R_113_16 metaG | ecosystem: Environmental > Terrestrial > Soil > Vadose zone | place: USA... | reverse complement strand
TAATCCTCCGCGCCGAGCACGACGTCCGCGATGTCGCCAATCCGGACCAGTGTTCCTTTATCCTCGCGCACGACCAGTTTTTTGAACTCCTCTGCCGTATGTAAATCCGTGTTCGCCGTCAGGTTGATCTGAAGAAGCGAACCTTTCGTGCTGCCCAATGCGGAGAGATAATTGTTTCGCGCAAGCGCGCTGCGCACTTGCGCCGGGCTTACGTTCAACGCTGCCATGCGGTCCGGCTTCATCCAGATCCGCATCGCGAAAACTCGCCCGCCCAGAATATCCGCCTTTTGCACGCCGCTAATTGCAGTCAGCCGCGGCTGGACCAGACGTACGAGATAATCGGTGACCTCGTTAGGCTGGAGAATGTCCGAAGTGAAACTCAGATAGGCGGAAGCAAATTGAGAATCCGCCGCCTCAATACTGATAACCGGAATTTCCGCTTCGGGCGGCAGATCGCGCCGAATCGCGTCCACCTTCGAGGCGATATCGGAGAGCGCCTTGTTCGCGTCGTAGTTCAATTTCAGACGCGCCGTGATGGTGGACTGGCTCTGTTTGCTCTGCGATTGGATGTAATCGATGCCATCCGCCGCCGCGATCGCGCGCTCCAACGGCGTCGTGATGAATCCGCGCACGAGCTCCGGATCCGCGCCGACATAAACGGTGTTCACCGTAATCGCAGCAATATCGCTGCGGGGATACTGGCGCACGTTCAGGCCACCCAGCCCCGACAGATTTGGAAAAATGATGGGCAACAGCGATTTCGCTCCGGCAATGACGATCACGAAGCTGACCACCATCGCCAGAACCGGGCGTTTGATGAAAATATCGGTAAATGATTTCATTCTGTGGATTGGGGAGCGCACGCGCCTCGCGTGCTGGCGATGGCGCCGTCGCCATCGCGAACTTTCCTAGGCTCACGATCAATCCAGAGCATTTCGGCGAGGGCGCCGAAATGAGCACGCGAGCGCGCGTGCGCTCCCCAGAAATCAGCGGACGCTCTCATGGTTTCGATATTCAACATTCGTGCTTCGACATTCCTCTTACGAGTCAACCGGAGACGGATTCACCTGCGGCTTTGGTGCGAGATCGTTGTTGATGGCCACGGCCATCCCATTGCGAAGCTTGAAAACGCCAGTGCCCACGACCGTTTCCCCTGCCTTTAGCCCATTCGTAATCGAAACGAAATCGCCGCGCGCTTCACCGATACGCACAAATTGCTGCCGGATCACCTCCGATTCCTTGCCCGTTTTCTCGTCCTTCTTCTTCTCTATCACAAAAACCGAATCGCCAAAGGGGGCGTAGGAGACGGCCGAACCCGGAATGACGAGCGCAGGACGCTTTTCCGGCAGCATAACTTCGGCCCTGGCAAACATTCCAGGGCGCAGCGCATGATCGGGATTTTCCAGTGTCGCCTGCACAGAGACGTTTCGCGTGACCGGATCGACCATCGAATTAATCGCGGTCAGTTTTCCTTTAAATTCACGGCCAGGGGCGGCATCGCTCCGGACGTGGACTTCCAAGCCCTGGGTCAATTGCGATAAATGTTGCTGCGGCAACGCAAAGTCGACATACACCGGATCGAGCGAAGTTAGCGGCACGATTTGCTGACCGGCATTGATCATCTGCCCGACGTTCACCTGGCGAATGCCAAGTTGGCCATCGAAAGGGGCGACAAGCGTCTTCTTCCGAATGTTAGAGCGCATCTGATCGGCAATGGCAGTCAATCTCCTGAATTTCGATTCGGCGGCGTCGAGTTCAGCCTTCGAAACCACCTTTTGTGAGGCAAGGCCCTGGGCCCGTTCCAAGTCCGTGCGCGCCAGCTCGGCTTCGGCTTCTGCCGATCGCAAAAGTGCTTCCTCCTGGGAGGCATCTAGTTTCACGATTACGTCTCCTTTTTTGGCGACACCACCGTTTTCAAATTTGATTTCACTCACTACGCCGCCCAGCTCAGTCGCCACGACTGCGCCTTGGACCGCCGAAACCGAGCCTATCGCCGAAAGGACCGGTGACCAATTCTCCTGCTTTGCCACCGCGCTCGTGACTGTCACCGGCGGTGGGGTCATGTTCTTTCCCGACGAAACCATTGTGAAAATTTGCAGCCCCTTAATCAGCAGCAAAACAACCACCAGTAGGCCGAGACCTAGCGCGGCCTTTAGAACACTTTTTCGCGTCGATTTCATCTTGAACTTTGAGCGTGCGGCTTGCGCGATGTCATGCATACGCTGGTGCGTCTTCTGATTTAAATAAAAGGCGCCAGAGCCATCGCGTGACTTCGAGCTGCCGCGTCCGCCTCTCCGCTGCCGTCATCTCCTGTGGTTGTAAAACGTCGCGCATTAACATTCCGCGCGAGACAGCAAAAATCAGTTCCGCCTGTTCATGAGGCTTTAGACCATGCGCAGCGCTCTCCGCTTCCGGCGAGCGTGCGATCAAATTGGTCACGCCATCCATCGCTGTCTGCAGAACGTCGCGAACCAAGTCGGCAACGCGCTGATTGCGCGAGGCCTCGGCATAAAGGTCGACAACAAACGCAGAAACCACTTGCGGCGCGTCTTCGCAACAATGCGCGGTGAACAGAATCTCAAGCGACTCAAGCAGCGTCGGCGCCTGTTGCGCGCGCTCGAGGACCTCATGAATTTCTTTCTTATGCCGATCGGCCATTGCGGAAATGACCGCATCCTTGTTCTCGAAATAGCGATAAATCAGGCCAACGCTGATCCCGGCCTCTGCGCTAATGTCGTGCATGCTGGCCTGGTGGAAGCCTCGTTTGGCGAAGCAGACAAGGGCGGCATCGAGAATTTGGGTGCGTCGATCTGAGCTGGATTCGGTCTGAGGTTGTGCCATAAGGCAGGAAGTTGAATGAACGTTCATTCATTGTCAAATCGCATTTGTTGCCGCATCTGGGGAGCGCAGGCTGCCAGCCTGCTGTCGTCGGCAGCTTGCCGACGACATTCCCAGCGTTGCAACAAGAACGCTTGGAACCGAACCTTCGAAGAGCTTTTCGGCAAGCTGCCGAGAAGGACAGGCTAGCAGCCTATGTTCCCGGCATGTTGCCGGCAGCTTTTAAGATTCCGAACCCAGGTGCCGTTGCGGAAGGTGGTGCGAGACGACGGGCGCCAGCTGCGTCCGCAATGCCAGACCATCAACAGAAAGCCGGCTCGACTGCTCGACAAACTGCCAGATCGCGATAATCGCGCTCAAAATGCACATGACATAAACCGCAGCTTCCAGCAGGTCCCGGCTCTTTTCTTCTGAACGAACCAGGAGCGTGTAAGTAGTTGGACTGTTCATAAATGCTTGATCCTTTCTTCTAAAGACGCCGCTCGCTTCCGTTTTTGTCTGGAAGCCACCTCATAAATAGGGAATGAGTGCATCGAATATTGGATGCGACGACGAGATGGATTGGATTCAAATTAATCCGCAATTGCTTGGCAGTTTTCCGCCTGAGTCGCGGTACCTGGTAGGCGTTTCTGGCGGACGCGATTCTATCGCGCTGCTCCACCGCCTGCTCGATCTGGGTTATCGCAGACTAATCGTTTGTCATTTGAATCATCAATTGCGTGGCCGATCCTCCCAGGCCGACTCTCGCTTTGTCGAGAAACTTGCCGCGGCATGGAACAAAAAAATTGGGGCGCATGTCGATTTTGAGCCCGGCTCGGCGGACGTGCGCGCACTTGCAAAAAGAAACAAGACCTCAATCGAAACCGCCGCCCGACAAGCGCGGTACTGCTTCTTCGCCGGAGTAGCCAAACGGCGGCGATGCCATACGATCTTTCTCGCGCATCACGCGGATGATCTCGTTGAGACTTTTCTGATCAATTTATTCCGTGGCGCCGGAGCGACCGGTCTGTCGGCGATGCGCGAAGTCTCCACACGCCGCATCGAAGATGTCGATCTGACGATTGTGCGCCCACTACTCGCGGTCTGGCGTGATGAGATCGACAGCTATGTGCGCGAACGCCGGCTCAAATTCCGCGAAGACGCATCCAACAAAAATCTCGCCCCGCTGCGCAACAGAATTCGCCGTCGCGTCATTCCTTATTTGGAGAAAACGCTCCGCCGCAGCATTCGGCAGAATATCTGGCGAACCGCCGTCATCGCCGCCGAAGAAGAGAACTGGATCGAAGGCCAACTGCCGGTTTCTGCCGATCATAACGACCATCTGAGCGTGAGAGAATTCCGGGGCCTCTCCATTGCGCTTCAGCGCAGAGCGATCTTGAAATGGTTGCGGGCACAAAATGTATCCGATATTGGCTTCGAAGTAATCGAGCGTGTTCGCTCGCTGCTTGATCCGGGCACACGGATTGCGAAGGTGAACCTGGCCCAGCATCGACATGTGCGCCGCCGCGCCGGGAGACTTTTTCTGGAGTAATGGAGTTTTGGAGTGCTGGAGTAATGGGCTAGCGAAATCGTGAAAGAAATGCATTACTCCACTACTCCACTCCGTCACTCCAATGCCTGAAATCCGCGTCCGTTTCGCCCCCTCGCCCACCGGCTATCTCCACATCGGCGGCGCGCGAACGGCGCTTTTCAACTGGCTCTTCGCGCGGCATCACGGCGGAAAGTTCGTTTTGCGAGTCGAAGACACCGACAAGACGCGCCATGTCGAAGAAGCAACGGCCGCAATTTACAATGGCCTTAAATGGCTCGGCCTGAATTGGGACGAGGGCCCGCATGTGGGCGGAGATTTCGGGCCATATTTGCAAAGCGAGCGCACAGAACTTTACGAACGCTACCTGAAGAAGCTTCAGGATGCTGGCCACATCTTCGAAGACCAGGGAGCTTTGCGCTTCCGTTCGCCGCGCGAACACGTCGTCGTCGACGATCTCGTCTGCGGCAGGATCGATTTCGATCTGACCAATCCCGGAACGCATCCCGACATGACCATCCGGCGCCCGGATGGCTCATGGATTTTTCATTTCGTGAATGTGATCGACGATCTCGAAATGAAAATTTCCCACGTCATTCGCGGCGAAGATCATCTCTCGAATACGCCGAAGCACATCGAGATTTTTCGCGCGCTCGGCGCAACGCCTCCGCATTACGCGCATATCCCCCTAATCCTGAACAAGGACAGCTCGAAAATGAGCAAGCGCGATGAAGGCGCGCGCGTGGAGTACTACATCAGGCGCGGCTATCTGCCAGCGGCCGTTCGCAATTATCTTTGCCTGCTCGGTTGGTCGCCAAAAGACAATCGGGAGAAGATCGACCTCGAAGAGATCATTCGCCTTTTCGATTTAAACAACGTCGGGCGGAGCCACGCCACATTTGATCCCGATAAATTGCATTGGCTGAACGGCGAATATGCGCGCGAACTGAGCGACGCCGAGTTTTACGATCTTGCGGTAGCGAGACTGAAGTCGAGCGGCGCGGCGATCGACAATTACGGAGAGCAATACGTCCGCGTGGCGCTGCAAACGTGCAAAGGCAAGATCAACACCTTCGACGAGCTACCATCCTATTGTGGGTTCTATTTCACAGACGATTTCGATTACAAACCGGAAGGCGTCGCGAAACATTTCACCGCCGAGAACAAGCCGCGGCTAACAGCAGTTCGCGACGCGTTGGATGCGCTGGACAAATTCGACGCCACGCAAATCGAGGCAACATTCAAAGCCACAGCCGCGCAGCTTGGCGTCAAAGTCGGCGCGCTTGTGCATCCGACGCGACTCGCCGTCACTGGGAGCAACGCTGGCCCGAGTTTATATCATCTCCTCGAAGTTCTCGGGAAAGATAAAGTGTTCGCGCGAATCGATCGCGCGCTTGCACTGTAACGCAGGCTTCCAGCCTGTTGTGTCAGCCGGGCATCCTGCCTGGCGAATGCGACCCGGCAGGCTAGAAGCCCGCCGGACCCATCAGGCAGGATGCCCGAGTTACTTCACCTTCGCCCAAGTATCTCTAAGCGCGATCGTCCGGTTCCACACTTGTTTCTCAGGCGTGGAATCTGGATCGAGCACGAAATAGCCGAGGCGCTCGAATTGATAGCGTTCTTCCGGTCGCGCGTCCACAAGCGCCGACTCGCATTTTGCCGTCACGACTTCGAGCGAGTGCGGATTGATGAATGATTTGAAATCGCCGCCGGAATCGGGTTCGGAAACGGTGAAGAGCCGATCATACAACCGGACTTCCGCGTCGACGGCGTGCGCCGCGCTCACCCAGTGGATTGTGCCCTTGATTTTGCGATTGGAAGTCGCGCCGCCGGACTTGCTCTCCAGATCGACACCGCATCGAAGCTCAGTCACGTTGCCGGCGTCGTCCTTGATCACTTCATCGCATTTAATGATGTAAGCATATTTCAGTCGCACCTCGCCACCCGGTCGCAGCCGAAAATATTTCGGCGGCGGAGTTTCCATGAAATCGTCGCGGTCGATGAAAAGCTCGCGGCTGAATGGAATCCTGCGCGTTCCGGCATTTGCGTCTTCAGGATTATTGACGGCATCCAAGTCTTCGACCTGATCTTCGGGATAATTCGTGAGCACAACCTTGATTGGTCGCAGCACAGCGAGCCGGCGGGCGGCGGTGCGATTGAATTCATTGCGCACCGTGTGCTCGAGCAAGGCCATGTCGGTCATGCTCGGATATTTCGTGATGCCAATGTTGTAGGCGAAGGCGCGCAACGCGCTCGCGGTCACGCCCCGTCGGCGTAATCCGGAAATTGTGAGCATGCGCGGGTCACCCCAGCCATTCACAAGCTTCTCATTCACCAGCTGGATGAGCTTGCGTTTGCTCATGACTGAGTAGGTGAGATTGAGCCGCGCAAATTCGTATTGATGCGGACGCGGCTCGCGCAGTTCGAGCGCGTCGAGTATCCAATCGTAAAGCGGCCGGTGCACTTCGAACTCGAGCGTGCACACCGAGTGCGTAATGCCCTCGATATAATCGCTCAGTGTGTGCGCCCAGTCGTACATCGGGTAAATGCACCATTTGTCGCCGGTCCGATGATGCGATGCGTGGCGGATGCGGTAGAGCACCGGATCACGGAGCCAGACATTCGGCGCGCTCATGTCGATCTTCGCCCTCAGAGTGTGCGTGTTATCCGCAAATTCGCCTGCCTTCATCCGGCCCAGTAAATCGAGACTTTGCTCGACCGGCCGGTTGCGAAACGGACTTTCCTGTCCAATGCGCCGATATTCGTCCGTTTGTTCGGGCGACATATTGTCCACATAGGCCTTACCCTTGCGCACAAGATCGACCGCGTATTCGTAGAACTTGTCGAAATAATCCGAGGCATAGAGCGGCGCGCCGCCGATATTTTTGTCCGCCCAACCGCTGATCAGCCAACGCACGTCTGCCATGATGGAATTGACGTACTCGGTCTCTTCTTTCGTCGGGTTCGTATCGTCCATCCGCACATTGCAAATACCGCCGAACTCGCGTGCGATGCCGAAATTGAGGCAGATCGACTTCGCGTGGCCGATGTGGAGATAACCGTTCGGTTCGGGTGGAAAACGCGTCTGAATTCGTTTGTATTTCCCAGCCCTAACATCCTCCGCCACAATGTCGCGGATAAAGTCCGAAGGAACGGGAGTTTCCGTCGAAGTTGTCATTGTAAACGCGCGAAGCTACAGACGAACGCACGGATCGACAACTTTCGCGAAGGCGCGCTTGCGAGGGATCGGGTAGCGCACGCGTCTCGCGTGTTGGTTTCGGCGTCGCGCCGAAACGAAACTTTCCTTAGAAATTTCGCTCGAAGTGACAGAGAACACCCAACGGAAAGTCCGCGATCGCGAGGACGCGTTCGCGAACACGCGAGACGCGTGCGCTACCCAGACGCCGCGTGTTCGCTCTCCGGCATGACCGTAGTATCCTCAATGTGGCTTAATGAAAGATAGACAAACCACTGAGCGTTACACGCTCGCCGATTTGGAAAATTGGTCCGCGGCGGCAGGTGATGTTGACCCGCCGATCCGCGTCGGGGTTTTCGGCGATCCGGTCGCGCATTCGCTCTCTCCACAAATGCAAAACGCAGGATTGCGCGCGTGCGAGATCGGCACGCAGTACGCGCTCTTTCATATTCGGGCAAACGAACTGAGATCCGCCCTGCGGTTTCTGCGCGAGCTCGATTTTATCGGAATTAATTTAACGGTGCCGCACAAAATCGCAGCGTTCACGCAGATCGATGAGGCGGATGAATCAGCGAGTCGCGCAGGCGCTGTAAACACGATCCGTGTTCGGGACAAAAAGCTGATCGGATCAAATACTGATGGCGAAGGTTTCTTGCGCGCCGTTCGTAACGAATTCTCGGTCGATTTGCGCGATATGCGGGTGATGCTTATCGGCGCCGGCGGCGGTACTGGCCGTGCGATTGCCTGGCAATGCGCGCTCGAGAATTGTGAACGCCTGGTTCTCGTCAATCGCGCTTACGAAAAAGCCCAAGCGCTTGCCGAACGGCTGCGGCCGTACTTTGCCGGGCCGCGCGTGCTGGGTCCCGCCGCGCGCCTCGAAGCGGTAGCGTGGGATGAATCGGCATTGCGCGCGCAACTGGCAGACATCGATCTTATCGTTAATGCCACACCGTTGGGAATGAACCCGAGCGATCCGAGCCCGATCCCGGCGCGGTTGCTCGCGCCGCATCACATGGTTTTCGATGCGGTTTATGGTCCGTCGAAAACATCTTTGTTGCGCGCAGCCGATGAAGCCGGCGCACGCGGCGCGAACGGACTATCGATGTTGCTGCATCAGGGGGCACTTTCGTTCTCCATCTGGTTCGATCGTGAAGCGCCGATAGACGCGATGCGCAAAGCGCTGTAGCCGCCTCGCTCTGTCGAGGCGCCCCCCAAAGTAGCGAGAAAGCACGGCGACACAGCGCCGTGACTACATCACGTTGTAAATTGCCCGGAAACCGCCATATTAACCGATGGTAAGTGCTGGGATAAATTTCGGCCCTGAAACAATTCCGAGGACCGGCATTGATCTCTCTGAAGAGTTGCAAGAGCTCAAGCGCGAGCGGAACGCGGTCATTCTCGCGCACAATTATCAGGTGGCAGAATTACAGGATGCCGCAGACTACGTCGGCGATTCGCTCGGGTTGAGCTATCAAGCGGCAAAGACGGACGCCGATGTGATCTTGTTTTGCGGCGTCCATTTCATGGCCGAGACGGCGAAGATAATTAATCCAACCAAGCGCGTGATCTTGCCCGATCTCGATGCCGGTTGCTCACTCTCCGAATCGTGTCCGCCGGAAAAGCTGGCGCAGTTTCTGAAAGAGCATGCCGACAAAAATTACTACGTCATCGCCTACATTAATTGCAGCGCGGGCGTGAAAGCGCAGGCTGACGTGATTTGCACGAGCGGCAATGCCGACAAGATCGTGCGTGCCGCGCCTGCGGACCGAAACATTCTCTTTGTTCCAGACCAAAACCTTGGCGCCTGGGTAATGGAACGGACCGGGCGCAAAATGGATTTGTGGCAGGGCACCTGTTACGTCCACGTCGAGTTCACAGCACGCAGCATTAACAAGATCCGCCAAGAATATCCGGACGCGCCAGTCGTTGCGCATCCGGAATGCACCTATGCCGTGCGCATGCTGGCCGATGAAGTTTGTTCGACCGAAAAGATGATCGCATTCTGCAAACAATCGCCCGCGCAACAAATCATAGTAGTGACCGAAGCGGGAATACTGCATCGATTAAAGAAAGAAATTCCCGGCAAAACATTCATTCCCGGTCCGACTGATAATTGTTTTTGCGGCGAATGCCGGTTCATGAAGATGAACACCCTCGAGAAAGCGTACGACGCGCTCCTGAACATGGAACCGGAGATCACTTTGCCCGAGCCCGTGCGCAAACGCGCCGAGGCGCCGATCCTGCGCATGCTCGAACTGAGCAGGTAGGGCGCGACCGCCGGGCGCGCCGCCACGGAATTAGCCCGGACGTCAGTGCGCAACCAACGGTTCGACGCGCGCGGGCTTATGGGTTTGGTAAAGCGCAAGACGTTCGCGCGTTTTTTTGTCAACCGGACCGTACGCGCTCTTCATCTTTATTCCCTGCGTCTGATATTTCACAGCTTGATCGAAATCACCAGTCTCCGCATAAGCTGCCGCAAGTGTCTCGATATAAAACGGTTCCTTCCATTTCGACAGCTCGCACGCTTTAATACTCAGACGAATCGATTCTTTGCCGTTCCGCAATGAAGCTTCGGGACACGTACCTTTAAGCCAGGCAAGATAGCTCCATGCGCGAGCGTCATTCCGGGACAGCTGCACGGCCTTTTCGAAATCAGATGCGGCTTGTCTGTAATCACCCTTGGCAAAGTATGCATAGCCCCGATCTACGTAGCCGTCTGTATCCTTGAGACTGATTCGAATAACCTGATCATAATCGGCAATCGCCTTGTCGAATTTTTCGATTTCTTCGTAGGCTATGGCTCTATTATAAAATGTGCTTTCGCTTCTTGGCTCGATTCGGATTGCCTCGCTGAAATCTGCGATCGCTTTGTCGAATTCGCCAATTTCAGCGTAGGAAGCGCCTCGGTTGTGATAGGCGCTAGCATATTTCGGGTTTAGGCGGATTGACATACTGTCATCGCGAAGCGCCAGTTGGAAATTGCGTTTCCTGCTATACTGAATAGCGCGGTTGTAATAGGCGCGCGCGTCTTTAGGATTGAGCTGAATCGCGGCAGTGTAATCATTGATCGCCTTATCTGTATTGGCAGTACGACCATAGAGAAAACCGCGTTCCAGATATGCGCGAGTATAGTTCGGATTCAGTCGAATCGCCTCGGAAAAATCCGCAATAGCCTTATCGAACTGCTTTAATTCGCGCTCGTTGATTCCCCGATTGTAATAAGCCTCCAAAAACATCGGGTTAAGTCGAATGGCTTCGTCATAGTCGCGCCCAGATTTCTCCCGCTGTTCTATTTGTGCAAAGGTCGTGCCGCGATTGCACAGGATCACCGCTCGATTATGCACACCAGGACCAGCCTCCAACGCGTCAGTATAGATTCGGATTGCTTCATCATATTTCTGTTCCGAACCAGCTTTAATCCCCTGATTCAGAAGTTCAAAAGCGCGTTTTTCGCCGATATAGATTTCCAGTTCCTTTTGAGTTTTTGGGAACGCGTCTCCTCGTGCTCTGGCAGCGCTCAATATCGAAGCCGCCTTCGCCTTCTCCGCATCGGGTGCAAGTTCGTAGGCGGTGTCATAATCTTTGATTGCATCATACCAATTGTTTTTTTGTTCCCAGGCTGCTGCTCGTCCGCGATATGCCTCAGCGAACTTTGGAGAAATTCGGATCGCTGAATCGAAGCTTGCTATCGAGGCATCATAATCACCCTTCGCGGCGAATGCATTACCTCGCTTTGCGTAAAGATCCGCGTTATCCGGCTCGCATCGGATGGCCTCACTAAAATCGGCGATAGCTTTGTCAAATTCCTTTTTCCGCAGAAGAGCTATCGCGCGATTGTAATATGCCCCCTTTGAGTTCTGATCGAGTCTGATGGCCTCATTCAAATCACTAATAGCCTTCTCGATTTCGCCCTTATTGATATACGCGAAGCTTCGTCCGACGTACGCCACGACCAAACCCGGATGCAGGCGCAGCGCTTCTGTGAAATCCGAAACAGCGCGATCCAGCAGGCCCTTTTCGTTGCAGGCGATTCCTCGGCTCGAATAAATAATGCCAGCGTTGTAGCGCCCCAGTTTAGTACGCAGTGCCGCGTCATACTTCGAAATCGCTGTATCCAAATCGCCGCTGGTCGCCGCGGCGAATCCTTCATTCCAAAGCTTCATGCCACGCTGGAAACTGATCGTGCAATAGATCGCGAATGACAGACTTGCCGTCATCACTAAAGCTACCAGAGCCGCTATGCTCCAGCCGATCTTTGCCGATTTACTCACCTTCAGTCGCAAACCTAAGAATCAGGAAGCCGTCTCCCCTTTTCGCCACAAAAAGTAAACCGGCACGCCGGTTAACACGATCAAGATTCCGATGCCGGAGGTAGCCGGTGCAAGCCAGGCAAGATCGACGATCAGCAATCCGGCTAGCACCATTGAGATAATTGGCACAAACGGATAACCCCATGTGCGATACGGACGTTCGGCAGCCGGAGATTTTCGTCGCAAAAAAATGACCGCCGCGACGAGCAATAAATAGAAGAGCAAATCGGCGGAAACGATGTACTCGAGCAACTGCGTATAAACATTTCCGTGGCTGACCTGGCCGGTGACGGGATTCGCCGTCGCCGTGCGCGGCAGAGTTAGCAACGCAGTCCATATTCCTTGCGCGACGAGCGCCGCCGCCGGCACGTGCTGCGCATTCGTCGTTCCGACGCGGCGGAAAAACAAACGATCACGCGCCATCGCGTAATAGACGCGCGCGCCCGCCAGGATGAGGCCATTGTTACAGCCGAACGTTGAAATCATGATGGCAGCCGCCATGCACATTGCGCCGGGATGGCCGAAGAGGGCGTTCATTGCCGCGACGGCGACCCGATTTTGCGGCGCGTGCTCGATTCCCGAGAACGGCAAAACAGCGATGTAAGCCAGATTGGCGAGCAGATACAAAACCACCACGATCCCGCAGCCAGTGAGCAAGGCGCGCGGAAGATTTCTTCCGGGATCGCGCACTTCGCTGCCAATGAAAGTGACGTTGGTCCAAGCCGTTTGGGCAAAAAGCGGGCCGACCATCGCTTTGCCAAAAAGAAAGGCGAGGGCAAGCCCGCCAACGATGCCAAAACCGGGCTGCGCGATTTGTGGACTCCATCCGTTTGCCCACGAATCCCACCATGCGGATGAACGCGCCGCGCTGCTTGCGCTCCAACCCAGTGACAAACCGATCACTATCACTCCCGCGAGCGCCGCCGTCTTCGCGAACGTGAATGTATTCTGAACGAGCTTGCCGATCTCGAGGCCGCGCGTGTTGGTCCAGGTCAGCAATGCGATCAACGCGATCGCGATTAGTTGCTCAGTCGATAAACTGAACGCGTAGTGAGCCCCTAACGGAATTGGTCTCACCAGGTAATTCTCCTGTTCAACCGTTGAAATGAAGACACCGAGAAATTTCGCAAAGGCGATTGCGAC
>Ga0137375_10007453_pt1 | contig 13016 bp, 9 predicted proteins | sample SagtaG_24_FD_104936 | JGI IMG/M metagenome (GOLD analysis project Ga0137375, IMG submission 104936) | Vadose zone soil microbial communities from Sagehorn Ranch, Mendocino, California, USA - Sage1_R_113_16 metaG | ecosystem: Environmental > Terrestrial > Soil > Vadose zone | place: USA... | reverse complement strand
GCAGAGACCTCTCCATCTCCGGGAACTGTAATGTCCGCGCCGTGGCCGTCACAGAAACGCGAGAGCTGCCGCTCATGGAGCAGTTCTTCGCAGTCCGCCGCTTCTCCTCGGTCCTGGCGTTCACCGCCGACGGGTCGCAGTTGCTGTTCGCGAGCAACATGTCCGGGCAGTTCAATCTCTGGCGAGTTCCCGTCGAAGGCGGCTGGCCGGACCAGCTGACCGCATTTACGGACGAGACCGTCCGTGGCGCGGGGGTTTCGCCCACCGACGGCCGGATCTTGCTTTGCGCAGACCACGACGGAGACGAGTTTCATCAGCTCTACATGCTCGACTCCGAGCGCGGCTGGCCGCACCAGCTGACTGATGAGCCGGAGGTGCAGCACTACGTCAGCGGTGCCGCCTGGTCGTCCGACGGGACGAAGTTCGCCTACGCCGCGAACGCGCGCAACCCATCCGACATGGAGGTTTGGGTTCGCGACGAGCGGAGTGGAGAGACGCGTGCGGTGTTCGGCGAGGGCATGTTCTCCTTTCCAGGGCATTTCTCTCCGGACGGTTCGAAGCTCCTGACACTCGACTTCAGGAACAACAGCGACGCGTCGATCCACCTGGTCGACCTCGATACCGGGGAAACGCGCGAGCTCACGCCGCATGACGACGACGCGATTTTTTTCTCCGGCCCGTGGGCGCCGGACGGCTCCGGCTTCTACATGCTCACGGACGCCGGCAGCGAGTTTCGCGGGCTCGCGTTCTACGACCTCGCGTCGGACCGCTACGAGTGGGTCGAGGAGCCGACGCAGGACGTCGACGACGTGACCGCGTCGACCGACGGTCGAGTGCTGGCCTGGCTCGTGAACGACAACGGCTACGACCGCCTACGTCTGCGTGACCTCGAGACGGGGAGCGACCTGCCGGAGCCGGATCTGCCGGCCGGCTCGCGCCCGCACCTGACGGGTGCAGAGCCGCCGCTCGCGCTGTCTCCCGACGGATCGCACGCAGCTCTGATTCTCTCGACTCCACGGCGGCCGCCCGAGGCCTGGGTCGTCGAGACCGCGACCGGCAAGGCCAGTCCCGTCACCGACAGCCGCATGGGCGGCCTGTACGAAGACGATCTCGTCGACGTCGAGCTGGTCAGCTATCCGACCTTCGACGGGCGCGAGATTCCGGCCTGGCTCTATCGCCCGGAAGCCGAGGGCAAGGTACCGGTCGTCCTCTCGATTCACGGCGGGCCCGAAGCGCAGGAGAAGCCGCTCTACCAGCCCCTCTACCAGTACCTGCTCTCGCGCGGCATCGCGGTGCTCGCGACGAACATCCGCGGCTCGACGGGTTACGGCAAGTCGTACCAGCGGCTCGTCCAGCGCGACTGGGGTGGGGGCGACATGCAGGACTGGGAGCACGCCGTCAAGTGGCTGCACGAACAGGACTGGGCGGAGAAGGAAAAGATCGGCATCCACGGTGGCTCCTACGGCGGCTTCGCCGTGCTGACGTGCGTGACACGGCTGCCACAATATTGGGCGGCGGCGGTGGACATCTTCGGTCCATCGAACCTCGTTACGTTCGCCAAGGCCGTGCCGCCGACGTGGAAGCGATTCATCGCGCGTTTCGTCGGCGACCCGGAGACCGAAGCGGACTTCCTCATGGAGCGTTCGCCGATCACCTACGTCGAGAACTTGCAGGCGCCACTCCTCGTGATCCAGGGAGCAACGGATCCGCGCGTTGTCAAGGGCGAGTCGGATCAGCTGGTCGAGAAGCTGGAATCACTCAGCCGCGAGGTGGAGTACGTGGTGTTCGACGACGAAGGCCATGGGTTCACGAAGCGCCCGAACGAGCTGAAGGCGTACGGGCTCGCGGCCGGGTGGCTCGAGAAGCACCTACTCGGCTAGACCTCGCGGTATCTCGCCTGGATCACGCAGAAGAGGCCGTAGGCGAACAGCCCCGCGGCGACGATGCTGAGCAGCGCCGTGCCGTAGGGCGCATTTGCGAGCTTCCCGAGCGCGCCGTCTAGGCCGCGCGCCTTCTTCGGGTCGTAGTCGGCGGCCGCCTTGAAGAAGAACCAGGAGATCAGGCCGAAGACGACCGCGCGTGACGTCAAACCGACGAAGGCGATCCGCGTCGTCCACTTCAACTCTGTCGCGCTCATCTGTCTTGTCTTCAGCGAGTCCTTGTACTTCCCGGAGACCGCGCGGTAAGAGTTCCAGAGCGCGGCGCCCGCGATCCCGAGCGCAATCCCGTAGACGATCCATCTCCCGCCGGGCCAGCCGAAGATACCCTTCGTCGCCTCTTGCTCCTTGTTACTTCCGCCGCCGTAGTTGGCGAGCAGGATCGAGAAGGCAAACCAGCAGAGCGCACCGTAGATCGCTGCCTTGGCGAGTGAAGAGAGCCGCTTCCCCCACTTCGTCCTTCCGCCCTGCTCTTCGACGTCGTGGCCGAGGAAGACTTGCGCCAGGCGCCAGAGCGCGTACGCGCCGAAGCCGAAGGCCAGGACGAACACGATGACGCGCCCGATCCCGTCGTGCGCGATCGTCTGCAGCGCACCTTCGCGGTCCGTTGCCTTGCCGCCCTCGCCGAGTGCGAGCTCGATCGCCAAGACAGCTACGAGGCCGAACGAGATTCCCTGGGCGACGAGCCCGAAGCGTGCGAGCTTCTCCATCGCGAGACGTTCTCGCGCATGGGCGCGTTCCTGAAACTTACGGCGTGCCGGAAACTGCGGCGGCGAGCGCCTCGACGACGACCGGATCGAAGTCGGTGCCGGTGCAGCGCCGGAGCTCGGTGACAGCTTCGTCCACCGGCCGGGCTTTGCGATAGGCGCGATCCGTGGTCATTGCGCTGAAGGCGTCACAGGCTCTGACGATGCGTGCGACTAGGGGGATGTCTTCGCCCACGAGCCCATCCGGGTAGCCCCTGCCGTCCCAATCCTCGTGGCAGGACCGAACGATTCGGCCGACGTTCCCGAGGATTCCGCCGACCTGCGAAAGGTGTCGCTCTCCTTCGACGGTGTGCATCTTCATGATCTCCCACTCTTCATCCGTCAGCTTGCCCGGCTTGTTGATGATCTCCCCGGGAACCTTGATCTTTCCGATGTCGTGCAAGAGCGCCGCGAACTCTGCGTCTCTCCGCTGACGCGCGCCGAGTCCGATTCGGTCCGCGACGTCGAGCACGAGCGTGACCACGTCGCGGCTGTGACTTCCCGTGTAGGCGTCGTCCGCTTCGACGACGTCTCCAAGCAGCATTGCGGTCCCTCTGTAGGCGTGGCCGAGCTCCAACGTGTGGTCGATCCGAACCTGACGCTCGCGCGCGAAGTATGCGAGCAGTCCGATCAGCGGCAGAGTGACGATGACCAGCGAAGGGTGTGCGCCACATCCGAGCGCGGCGAGGACGGAGATCGGCGTCAATGCCGAGTCGACTGCCCAGATCCAGACCATGAACCGCAACAGGCTCCGGGGTGAGACACCGAGACCGAGGCGGTCGCGCAGAGCCGTGCTCCCGAAGTCGAAGGCAAACTGGGCGAGCAGAGCCAGCGCGTAGATGGGCAGGTTGCTGGGCGTCGGGTCGGGCTGACCGGCCGCGACGAGGACGAGCGCTGGGCCGACCGCGTGCCAGGAATTCACGAGCCGTAGGAGGCTGCGGTCGACCGGGACACGGCCGCGCGCGTATTCGGGAAGACCGCCGAGGAGCAGGCCGGCCATCACGCAGAGGGGCACGTACTGCACGGGAAGGAGCGCGAGCATCGGCACGAGCACGAGCTGCGTGGGCGGCGCCGATCCGGTGCCGATCTCGAAGTCGATTCGGGAGGCGAGCGCGTAGGAGGCCACGAAGACGACGAGCGTGAAGAACCCGGTCTGGCGGGAGGAGTGGGCAAGCGTTCCGAGTGCGACGGCCACCGCCAGGAACGAGCCGCCGAGGAGGAGCGAGGCAAGGCGATCGCGATCGCCGAGGGGCGTAGCGGCGAGTTGGCGCGATCGCTCGATCAGGGCGTCAGCGTCGACATCCACGCCACCGGGGAGTGCGCCGCTTTCGGGCAAGGGGGATCCAGTCGCGACCGATGTCGCCATTTCTGCGGTATCGGCGCGCCGTTGGGATTTCTTGACCCGCCTCCTAAATCACCCCAAAGGGGGAAGCCGGTATGCCGGGCCCGGAGAGACTGAGGACAGGCACTGGGGAAGTACTGCGGCTATCTGAGGAGTGAGGTTCTGTGGCTTCGAATTCTTTTGTACGACGCGTGAGAGCGGTCGTTGTTCTCGGTCTCGTCGGCGGCACGATTGCAATGGCGGTCGGCGCTGCGCCGGCGTCCGCTGGGCTGGGCCTCGCGTGTCCTTCCGCGACTTCGACTCCCTTTACAGCCTGGTCGGACTACGCGAACTACGCATTCGCACCCGACGGAGGCTTCGAGGCGGGCGCGAGCGGTTGGAGCCTGGGCGGCGGTGCGCGTGTCGTCGCCGGGAACGAGTCGTTCTACGTGCACAGCAAGACGGACAAGGTCTCGCTGTCGCTCCCCGTGGGCGCCTCAGCGACGAGCCCGCCGATGTGCATCTCGCTCTTCTCGAGCAAGATGCGCTTTGTCGCACGGGGTGATTCCGGTTCGAAGGTGAAGGTCCAGATCGTCTATCGCGGGCTGCTCTCGAGCGTGCTTGGAATCCTGGACGGTGGCACGTACTCGACCGGCGGCTCCTGGAAGCCTTCGCCGCAGATCGGAATGCTGGGCGGGCTCCTTCCCCTCTTGACGTCGTCGGTGTCATTCCGCTTTACCGCAGTCGGCGGTGCCGCGGCGATCGATGACGTGTATCTCGACCCGATGAAGTCCTCGTAACCTTGTTCGAACAGCTCGTTTCAATGAGTGAGCGTGATCTTCGTCAGCCCGGCCGGGCTGTCGACGTTCGCGCCTTGCAGGGTCGCCAAGCGGACGGCGGCAACCTGGCCCGGTACGACAGTGAGGAGCGGGCTCAACCACTCCGGGACGCCGGGGACGAGCGGGAAGGCCGTGTCGGCCGCCGCGAGGAACTCATGGTCGTCGCTGATCGCCATCACTTCGGATCCACGCTCACGCACGTCAGCCACGGCCGCGGCCATGCTGGCCAGCGTTCGGCCTGACGGCGCGATCACGATCGCAGGCCGCCCCGACTTCACGGCCGCGATGGGGCCGTGCAGCAGGTCTGCCGACGAGAACGCTTCGAACTGCGCGCCTGAAAGCTCGCGGATCTTGAGCGCGATCTCGAACGCCGTCCCGTAGTTCACGCCGCGCGCGATCACGCTGCCACCTTCCACATCGCGGTAACGGTTGAGCGTGTCGGCCGCGGCGAGCGATAGGTCGATCTGCTCGGAGAGCTTTCCAGGCATCGCGTGCAGCTCGCGTAGCCGCTCGCCGTCCCCCGCCGCAGAAAGGAGCGCGACCGCCCCGATCGAGTTCAGGTAGGTCTTCGTCGCTGCGACGGCGCGCTCCTTGCCTGCGTGCAGCGGCAGGATCCAGTCGGCGGCGCGAGCGAGAGGAGACATCGGATCGTTGGTGATCGCGAGTGTCGGCCGCTGCTGGCGGCGCGCCTCGTCGAGCACCGCGACCACGTCGGGTGACGCTCCGGACTGCGAGATCCCGATTACGGCAGCCGGCCCAAGCTTCGGTGGTGTGTCGTAGACGGTGTACAGCGACGGGGTTGCGAATGCGACCGGCAGATGATTGGCCGCGCCGAACAGGTACTGCATGTAGCGGGCGACGTTGCTCGAGCTTCCACGCGAGACGATCAGGAGGTAGCGGACGCCCTCGCGCAGGAGGTCACGGACGATGCCCGAAGCGCTTGCCGACTCGGCCGCGAGGAAGCGTTCGAGCGCCGCCGGCTGCTCTCGGAGCTCGGCTTCAACCCACGACATCTGCGACCGCCTCGCGGATCACGCCGCCTGCTGCAGTCAGTCGCGAGCGTGCGGTCCGCACGTCGACGCCTGCGAGCAGTGAGACGATCGCCACCTTCGTGTCACCGTCTGCTGCGGCGATCGCTTCGGCCACCTCGTCCTCGGGGGCAGCAGTTGCGATCGCGACGGCGCGCCGGGCGCGCGCGCGCAGCTTGTCGTTCGAAGCCTGCACGTCCACCATCAGGTTCCCGAACGTCTTACCGAGGCGGACCATTGCGATCGTCGAGATTGTGTTCAGAACGAGCTTCTGCGCCGTCCCTGCCTTCATGCGCGTCGAGCCCGCGATGACCTCCGCGCCCACCTCGATCTCGATTGCGAGCTCTGCGCGCCCCGTGAGCTCGGCGTTGCGGAGGCATGCAAGCCCGATCGTGAGGGCGCCGTCCTTCGACGCCTGCTCGACGGCAGCGAGCGTGTACGGCGTGCGTCCACTCGCGCTGACGCCGAGCACAACGTCTCTCTCGCCTACGCCGAGAGCCGAGAGGTCGCGCGCGCCGGCTGCTGCGTCGTCTTCGGCCGCCTCTTCCTCGGTCGTCACGGCCACGATCCGATCGGTCGAGAAGGTCGGCCCGCACTCGGCGGCGTCCGCCGCCGCGGCGCGGCCCGACGATCCCGCGCCCACGTAGACGAGCCTTCCGCCGGCCTCCAGCCGCTCGACGATCGCGTCGATTGCGCCCGCGATCGATGCTTCCGCGTCGGCGACCGCACCGGCGACAGTCCGGTCCTCGTCGTTGATGAGCCGGACGAGCTCGGCGGTCGGGCGCAGGTCGAGGTCGCGAAGATCGACGCGCTGTCTCTCCGTTGCGGCTGCTGCGCCGGTCAGCGCCGCGGTGACCGCCTCCCAGGCGAGCGGCGAGTCCGGTGTCGCGAGGTGCGTCATGTGGCCGCAGGCCTCGTAGCCCCACGTCCAGACGTCGCCGACACCGGCGGCGCGCGTCGCGCGAACCGCTGCTTCGAGATCGGGGATGTCCTTGCGCGTGAGCCCGAAGCTCGGCAGCCACATCTGTGCTTCGACATCGTGGCGGGCTGTGGTCTCGGCGAGCAGCCGGGCGAACCGCCCGACGAAGGACTCCGCCGACTCGTTGAAGTTCTTCCAGTACGGGTCCGTCGCAAGCACGGAGAGGTGGGGCAACGCGGCGACCGAGTCCCAGTCGCTGACTCCGTGCGTACCTTCCGTCAACGGCAGCAAGCAGATCGTGTTCTTGCCGCCGCGCGCCGCGACGTGAGCCGTCACCTCGCCGAGGAAATCGACGACGGATCCTTCACGAAACTGTTGCACCTCCGGGGTCAGACCCTTGGACAGGTCCAGACCCGACAGCTCGGCACAGATTTGGCACACGCACGCCCAGCGTTCGGGATCGTCGACGCCGACATGCTCGGGGACCGTCCAGTGTGGCTCGTCCCAGAAGATGTAGTCCGTGCCGATCTCGAGCGCGGCGTCGGCCCACTCCTTGCAGAACGCGCGGTACGCCGGATTGTTGAGGCAGCCGGTCGCGACGCGCCGCCCGTCGTCGAGCACCTGGCACGCCTCCGGGTGGAAGGTCACCCAACGGCTCTCGGCCTCGCCGCCGAACGTCCTGCCGACACCCCAGGGGCACATCTGCACCTCCAGCCCGAGCTTGTGCGACGCATCCACGATCTCCACCATCGTGCCGCGGTAGTACGCGAGGTCGTTCTCCGAGAAGGTGTGGAGCACCGCGGTGTAGCCGCGCGCGGCGATGTCCTCGAGATCGCGGCGGGCGTGGCGTGGGATGCGGACGCCGAAGTACGAGACGCCCGCGCGCTTCATGGAGTCGGTTCCGCGACAGCGCTGGTCAGGGAAGGTGCCGCCGCAACCGGACGGTCGCGCCGATGCGACAGCTCCGCCACCAGCCGGTAGCGGTCGCCCCGGTAGAGCGAGCGGACGAACTCGACCGTCTCGCCGGTCGCCGTGCGCGACGTTCGCTCGAACAGGAACGCGGGCGAGTGCAGCGGGACGCCCAGCAGCTCTGACTCTTCGTCGTTGGTCACGGTCGGTTCGATCGACTGCATTCCGCTCGCGATCACGACGCCGTAGTCCTTCTCGAGCAGCTCGTAGAAGGATGCATTCTCTAGCGCCTCACGCGACAGCCCGGGAACACGATCGGCGGGGACGTGCAGCGTCTCCAGGGCCATCGGCTCGCCGTCGGCCAGGCGCAGGCGCCGGATGAGGACGACGCGTGAATCCGGCGAAACGTTGAGTGCGCGACCGACCGCTGCGCCGGCGTGGGTCTCGCGCAGCTCGATCGTCTTGCTGCCGGCGGTCATGCCCCGGCGACGCATGTCCTCGCTGAAAGACGTCAGCGTCAGCTGCTGCGCGATCTTCGGCTCGCTGACGAAGGTACCGCTGCCGTGCCGCCTCTCGAGGTAGCCGTCGCGGACGAGGTCGTCGAGCGCCGCCCGGAGCGTCAGGCGTGAGATGCCGAGATCGCTGCTGAGCCGCCTTTCCGGAGGGATTGCCTCTCCTACCTGCAGCTGGTCGATCAACTCGAAGACCCGCTGTCTGGTCATCACCTGTTTGCTCATGGCCCCTATGGAAGCACAGCCGCCCGGACGTGGTCAAGACCACTACCCCGCAATCAGCGGCGGAAATCACCCTCTTGACATGCGTATTGGTCTGTGCCAATCTCTCGGCCGTGGTTGGTGGTCTAAACCAATCGGGGAAGCCAGGATGGCTCCCCATGCTCCGGGAGGCGACATGAAAGCTCGATTGCTCGTGGTGGCGGTTCTCGCTGCCATGCTCGCTGTTGCGGCAACGACCGCAAGCGGTGGGACGTCAAAGGCCCAGGCCGGCAAGATCGTGGTCTGGCTCCAGAACGACGCGCAGAACGGTTGGCCGGAGGCGGTAGCCCTCGCCAACAGGAACTTCAAGGCCCAACATCCGGACGTCGACGTCGACGTCCAGTACCAGTCGTGGGGCAACCATCTCCAGAAGTTCGACGCAGGGCTCGCGGGCGGCGACGCGCCAGACGTGATCGAGCTCGGCAACACGGAGATGACCAAGTACATGGCCGCAGGCGCCTTCAAGGCGTTGACGCAGTCGGCCTTCCCCAACAACAAGACATGGCTCCAGGGGCTCAAGGGGTCGTGCCAGTACAACGGGAAGCTCTACGGCGTCCCGTACTACGCCGGCGCGCGTGCGGTCATCTACCGCAAGGACCAGTACAGCAAGGCCGGCATCAAGTCGACGCCGAAAAGCCTGGCGCAGTTCATCGCGAACGGGAAGAAGCTGATGAAGACCTACGGCAAGGACAGCGGCTACTCGGCCGTCTACTTCCCCGGCAAGTACTGGTACGCCGCGATGTCCTTCGTCTACGACTACGGCGGAAAGATCGCGGTCCGCTCCGGCGGCAAATGGAAGGGAGCGCTCAATTCCCCGCAGGCTCTCGCCGCGCTCAATCAGGTCAAGCTGATCGCGAAGACGCTGACTCGGGCGAGCAAGACGACCGATGAGGCGAACCCTCAGCAGGCGCTCGTCTTTGCCAAGGGCAAGGTCGGCTCGTTCATCGGCAACGGCTGGGAGTGGCCGTACGCTCTCGACGAGAAGGTCGGGAACCCGGCGCTCGCACCCGTGGTCGGCGCGTATCCGATGCCGAGCCATACCAAGGGCAAGTTCATGCCCACCTTCCTCGGCGGCTCCGATCTCGCTGTCCCGGTGACCACGAAGAACCAGGCCCTCGCCGTGGACTGGATCAAGGCGTTCACCAGCAGGGCGGCGGAGAGCGAGATCGCGAAGGCAGGCAACATCGCCAACACGACGACACTCCTCGCCTTCAACGCCTCGAACCCGAAGCTGGCGCCGTTCGCACGGGCGGCGAAGTTCAGCTGGTTCGTCCCCACCAGCCCAAACTGGGCGAACGTGGAGAATGCGAACGTGCTGCAAGACATGCTCGTCAAGATCTTCACCGGCCGCGCGTCGGTGAAGGCAGCGGCAAATAGCGCCAGTAGTCAGATCACAAGGATTCTGAACACCGGCGCGTGAGTCGCCTCGCGCCCGAAGGAGCAGCTGTGGCGTCCGTCGCCGAGAGCGAGTTTCCCCTCGCTTCTCGGCGGCGGCACCGCTTTACACGGCAGAGAACCGGGCGCGCGCTTGCTCCCTATGCCCTGCTGGCGCCCGCGGCCACGGCTATCGGCGTCATCCTCGGCTACCCGCTCTACCTGCTCGTCAAGATGTCGTTCGAGAAGTACGGCCTCTTTGAGCTGATCAAGCACAAGGGCCGCTGGGTCGGCACCGCGAACTACGCGAACATCCTTCACGACGGCCAGTTCTGGCACGTGCTGCTCCGGACGATTCTGTTCACCGTGGTGAACGTGACCTTGACCATGGTGCTCGGAACTGCGATCGCACTGCTGCTCCTGCAGGTCTCGCGGTGGCTTCGCGTCGCCCTCACGACCGGCCTCGTCCTCGTCTGGTCGGTGCCGGTGATCGTCGCGGTGGACATCTGGCGCTGGATGGTGGACTACGAGTTCGGCGTCGCGAACTGGGCTCTGACAGAGCTCCACATCGGCAACTTCGTCCGGCACGACTGGTTCGCGAATCCCTGGACCGGCTTCGGCGTGATCACCGCGTTGATCGTCTGGGGAGCGATTCCCTTCGTCACGATCACGGTGTACGCCGGTCTTGCTCAGGTCCCGCAGGAGCTGCTCGAGGCGGCCGCCATCGACGGCGCCGGACCTTGGGCGGCGTTCCGAGAGGTCACGCTGCCGCTTCTGATGCCGATCTTCGTGATCCTCACGAGCCTGTCGATCATCTGGGACTTCCAGGTCTTCCAGCAGATCTGGGTAATGCTCGACTTCAGGCCGACAAGCGACTACTACACGATGGCGATCTATGCCTTCCACCAGTCGTTCCAGATCAGCGAATACGGGCTCGGCGCCGCAATCGCCGTCGTGATGGTGCTGTTCATGTTCGCGGCCACGCTCGTGTATCTCCGGCAGATGCTGAGGACGGGGGAAGTCCGGTGAGCTCGGTCACGCAGATCGCGCCTACACCAGTCGCGCCGGTTGTGCCGCGGAGGATCGGGCGGCGGCGGCGGATGCACAAGCTGGGCTGGAATTTGCTCGGCTTGCTCGTGCTCGTCGTGATGGTGTTCCCGGTGTACTGGATGGTCGCGACAGCGTTCAAGCCGGGACAGCAGATTCTCAGCTACACCCCACAGTGGTTCCCGACGTCGCCGACGCTGTCGAACTTCCGGGACGCCGTCGACCAGCCGTTTTTCTGGCACGCGGTGAAGAACAGCCTGATCATCGTCGGCGCAGTCGTCGCGCTCTCGGTCGTGCTCGCTTTTCTCGCGTCGCTCGCGCTCGCGAGGTTCCACTTCTACGGGCGCAAGGCGTTCATCGTGCTGATCCTCGGCGTCCAGATGGTGCCGCTCGCTGCGCTGATCATCCCGCTCTACATCCTCATGTCTCGGCTGGGACAGGTCGACAAGCTGACCGGGGTGATCGCGATGTACCTCACGTTCGTGCTGCCGTTCACGGTCTGGACGATGCGCGGGTTCCTGCTCGGCATCCCGAAGGAGCTGGAGGAGGCTGCCATGGTCGATGGAGCGACCCGGTTCGGCGCCTTCGTGCGGGTGCTCCTGCCACTTGTCGGGCCCGGGCTGGTCGCGACTTCCATCTTCGCCTTCATCCAGGCCTGGAACGAGTTCATCATCGCGTATGTGTTCCTGCACACACCTGAGAAGCAGACGCTGATGGTGTGGCTCGCTTCGTTTACGACGCTGCGCGGAACGGAATGGGGGCCGCTAATGGCCGGCGCGACGCTGTGCGCACTGCCGGTCGTCGTCTTCTTCCTGCTCGTGCAGCGGCGGATTGCATTCGGACTCACCGCGGGGGCGGTGCGCGGTTAGTGCCCCTCCCAGCAACCCACGCCGGCCTCTGGCTTGGTGCTCGCGACCCAGAGACTCGGCAGGGTCACCGGGAGGGGCACTGATGGCAGCCATCGAGCTGGTCCACCTCTCGAAGGTCTATGGCAACGACGTCACCGCGGTCCGAGATCTCAACCTTGACGTCGCCGAGGGTGAGTTCATGGTGCTCGTCGGGCCGTCGGGCTGCGGGAAGACCACGGCCTTGCGGATGATCGCCGGGCTCGAGGAGATCACCGCGGGCGAGATCCGGATCGGCGACAAGGTCGTCAACGACCTCGCACCGCGAGACCGCGACATCGCGATGGTGTTTCAGAACTACGCGCTCTATCCGCACAAGAACGTCTACGAAAACCTCGCGTTCGGATTGCGCATGCGGAAGGTGCCGAAGCCCGAGCAGAAGCAGCGGGTCGAGGAGATTGCGCGCATCCTCGGGCTGGGAGAGATGCTGCATCGCCGCCCTGCGCAACTTTCCGGAGGGCAGCGGCAGCGCGTTGCGATGGGCCGGGCGATCGTGCGCGAGCCGAAGGCGTTCCTGATGGACGAGCCGCTCTCGAACCTCGACGCGAAGCTGCGCGTGCAGATGCGGGCGGAGATTGCCCGCATCCAGCAGGCCCTCAAGGTGACGACCGTCTACGTCACGCACGACCAGGTCGAGGCGATGACGATGGGCCACCGCGTCGCCGTGATGCGCGACGGCGAGCTGCAACAGGTCGACACGCCGCAACGCCTGTACGACGCTCCCGCGAATCTCTTCGTCGCGAGCTTCGTCGGCTCGCCGCCGATGAATCTCTTCGAGGCGGTCGTCGAGCGCGACAACGGCAGACTCGTCTGCCGGATCGGCGACACCGAGCTGGAGCTCCCTGCCGACGTCTCGTCCGATCGGCCTTCGCTGACGAACTACGCCGGCCGCCGCGTGGCGATCGGCATCCGACCGGAAGACGTACGAGAAGCCTCCGGCTGGGACGGCGCTCGCTTGCGAGGTCGCATCCTGCTCGTCGAGTCCCTCGGCTCGGAACAACTCGTCCACATCGAGATCGCCGCGTCGCCGCTCGAGCGCTCCGATCTCGTCGACACCACCGCCCAGCCCCCGGGGCCCTCCCTGGGTGTCGACGACGCCGAGCGGTCGGTGACACTCCTCGGCCGCTTCGACCGGCATCTCCTCCTCGCGCCGGGCGAGGCGGTCGAGGTGGCGATCGACCCGCGACTCCTGCACTTCTTCGACCTGGAGACGGGTGT
>Ga0137375_10007451_pt1 | contig 13017 bp, 22 predicted proteins | sample SagtaG_24_FD_104936 | JGI IMG/M metagenome (GOLD analysis project Ga0137375, IMG submission 104936) | Vadose zone soil microbial communities from Sagehorn Ranch, Mendocino, California, USA - Sage1_R_113_16 metaG | ecosystem: Environmental > Terrestrial > Soil > Vadose zone | place: USA... | reverse complement strand
CCGGTGGTTACACGGCAGCATCGCGGAGTCCGTCATTAGTCGCGCTTCCGTTCCCGTTCTCGTCGTTCGGGCGACCGCGGGCGCACGGCCAGTCGAGCGCTTCGAGCAACCCCATCCGGTGCTGGTGGTGCCGCTGGATGGCTCCGAGCTAGCCGAAGCGGCGCTCTTAGTCGCAACGCAGCTCGCGGCTGAGTTGAATGGTTCCCTGGCGCTCGTCTCGGTCGTGCCAAGGCCAGGTCAGATCGTCTACGCCGAGGGGATAGGCGTGCCGCACAGCAAGGCGGACTCGGACCGCTTGCTGCGCGAGGCGGAAACATATCTGCACGCCGCTGCAAGTCAGATCGGATTTCAGTCGGTGCTCGCCAGGACCGTGCGCAAGGGCGATCCAGCCGTCGAGATCGCTGCTGAGGCAGTGGAACGTGGCGCGGCGGCGATCATCATGGCCACGCATGGCCGAGCAGGCGCCTTGCGCACGTTGCTCGGCAGCGTTGCCGGTCAGGTCGTCCACACGAGCGATGTGCCAGTGGTGCTCGTGCGGCCACCCACGTTACGCAGTGCCGAAGAGCCAGTTGGTCGTGGCGTGGTCGCGACGGCGGCAAGCTAAGCCGACGACGCGAGCCAGGCGCGTGGCAGTTGGACCGTAAACGTGCTGCCGCGGCCTGGCTCGCTGGCAAGGGTCAAGGTGCCCCCGTGGAGCTCCACAAGTCCGCGCGCGATCGAGAGCCCGAGATCACTCCGTACTCCTCCTTCGGAATGCCCGCGCCATCGTCCGACACACCAGCCCTGCACGGATCGTTCTGGCCACCCCATCGGGTGGGCCGAGTGCGAGACCAAAACCACCCTGGCAGGTCGGGACACTAGGCGCCCCGAGGCGGATAGTACAGGCATGTTCGACCGTATCCTGGTGCCGCTCGACGGCACGACGGAATCAGCGATCGCCCTGCCAGTCGCGTGCGCACTCGCGCAGGCCTACCACAGCCAACTCGTGCTGTTCCGCATCGTCGACACCACCGCCAAACGCTACGACGCCAAGAACGACCTCGAGCGGATCGCAGGCGAGTACGCAAGTAGCGCATTCCCGGTCAGCAGCGAAGTTTGGATCGCGAGCGATGTCGCCGCGCAGATCGCCTGGGCGGTGGCGGAAGGGCTGGGCGACCTCGTGGTCATGGCGAGCCGCCGTTGCGGCGGTGCTGGCAGCGTGGCCGACTCGGTGGTCGCTCGGAGTCGAGTGCCCGTCCTGGTAGTGCCTATCGCCGAATCTCCCGCGGATCGCATAGAAACTCGAGCGCTTGCATTGACGACTGCTGTCGAAGGAGCTGCGTGGGTACGCGGAATACATGCGCCAGGTGCGCTTTCGGCTGGTCCCGTTCGTCTGGTAAGTGACGTTTGACATGCCAGCGAGAGCAAGCGTGGCGGCGCGCGCAGCTCTTGGCTTCGCGCAGCTGCTCCTGGTCCTGAGCATTGCCGTCTTTGGTCCGGCGTGGACGCTGGGCTACTGGCAAGCGTGGCTGTACCTCGTTGTCTTCGCTGGCTGCGCCGCGGCGATCACCGTCTATTTGTCCAGGACCGATCCAGAGCTGCTGCGGCGGCGTCTCAGCGGCGGCCCCACGGCCGAGCACGAAATCGTCTGGACGGGTATGAGGCCTACTGCCGGCAGGTTCGTTATCGCCTGGTCACCTGATCTGGTGAGCAGGCAGGCGGCAGCGGCGCTGCCCGCATCGGCGTCGAGGTAGTCGAACCACCGCGGACCGTTCGGAGCCGGCCGCTGAGCAAATCGTTTACCCAGCGTGTACCTCCGGCTACCAGCGCTGCAGTGGCCAACTGCGAGCCTTCGAGCATGTCCAAGTGGTTGTTGATTGCGCTGCTGGGAATGCAGGTCCACTTCGCAGCTTCCTATCTGGTGCCGCTCGACAAGCAGAGCCAGGGCGAATTCGGCGGATTGCTGCCGTGGTTCTGGCCGTGGTCATACGGTGACGGCGGCGTACTCGGTCAGATCACATCGGTCGCCGGGTTTCCAATGGCAGGCTTCTACCTGGCGATGACCGCCGCGGGCCTTCTCGCCCTCTCCGCTCTCGCCGTTGCTGGGCTCTGGATTTCGATCGGCTGGTGGCGCCCGCTGGCGACGGTCGGCGCGCTCGCGCTGCTGTGTTTGATGCTGCTGTTCTTCGCACCAACCAAGTTGATCCCGATCGTAGGCGCCGTAGGCACGGTGTACCTCACCGTAGCCAGGCCAACGGTATTCGAAACGTCATGAACCAAAGGAGAGAACTACGCCATGCAAGTACAAGATCGCTCAACCGTTCAGTCGCTGGAAGGCAAAGGTAGCCAGGTCATCGACGCGATCAAACAAGTGATCCACGAAGGCAACATCCGCAAGATCTCGATCAAACAGGATGGCCGCACGATTGCGGAGTTTCCGCTGACGTTCGGCGTCGTCGGTGCCGCGATGGCGCCGGCGCTGGCTGCGATCGGCGCGATCGCCGCGCTCGTGACCGAGTGCACGATCGAAGTCGAACGGACCGAGCCTTCCGTGTAAGCAGGTGATCCTTTGTCCAAGCGCCTGGGCCGTTCCATCCTGGTCGGGCTGACTCTCTTCCTCGGCATCAATGCTATTGCCGGCGCACTGTGGGTCATGCCCGGCCTCCCTCCTGAATGGCTCGTCGGCACGCCATTTCACGACTACACGATTCCGGCGCTCGTACTCGGAGTGGTCATCGGCATCGGTGCCATCACGGCTGATGCCGTACGCCATCCCATTCATGCTCTTCGGTCCGTCCATTGCTGCCATCGTCATGACCCGACTGGTAGATGGAAAGCCAGGCTACGCCACCGTCTTCTCCCGCTTCCTGACGTGACGCGTGCACTGGCACTGGTACACGGTGGCGCTGCTCACCCCGCCGCTCGTCTTCACTTTAGTGCTCCTCACGCTGTCTCTTTCCTCACCGGCGTTCCTGCCTGCCATCGTCACAACAAGTGACAGAACCACCCTGCTGCTGACCGCCACCTCGGCAGCGCTTCTCGTCGGGTTTCTCGAGGACCTCGGCTGGACAGGCTTCGCGATCCCCAGGCTCAGGCTCCGTTACAGCATCCTGACCACCGGCCTGATAGTCGGCGTGGTATGGGTGCCTGGCACCTCCTGACCAACGACTTGTGGGCAGCCGGCGTTTCCTCCGGAGGACTACCGCTCGGCCTCTTCGTGGCTGCGAATGGCTTCTTGTTCCTTGTTGGTCAACTGCCGGCCTTCAGGGTTCTCATGGTGTGGGTCTACGACCGCACCGGGAGCCTGCTGGTGGCGATGCTCATGCACGCGAGTCTCGTGTTCAGCACGTTCGTGCTGGGTCCGGCTGTCATCGCGGGCGGAGCGCTCCTGGTCTACGACGTCGGGCTGGCGATCGGGATATGGGCCGTGGTCGCGGCGCTTGCCAAGCTGCTCCACCCGCCAGGGTCGGCAAACGCCTACCCCGGCGGGCGTGGTGCCTGGCTTCCATCCGATCCAAACTCGTGGCATGAAGGTGCTGGTAGTCGATGGTGACCCGCGCCCGCGCGTGCCGCTCGAGGTCGGCATTCAACGGCAGTGCGAAGATGCGCAAGTGCTGACTGCCGTCGATGGGGAATCGGGGCTCGACGTGTTCTTCCAGAGCGAACCAGATGTCGCCGTGCTGGACGTCGAGCGCGTTGCAAGCCTGTGCGCGCGTCGCTGGCCATCACCACACCATCGGCGTAGGTGTCATCGAGGGTCTCGCGGATGGAGAGCGCTGGTCGCCCATACGTCACCCGCGTCTCCACTGGCAGGCTCATGCGTAGCTTCGCGGCGACGCTCGCGAGGTACGGTTCCGCCTTTTCCAGGCCTGCCGACAGCGGCGTCGTTGCGACGCAGACCAGGATCATTCTCCCACGATTGGCTTCGGCGAGACGGGCAGCGTAAGGCAGCGCTCGCTCTGCGAACTCCGAGCCATCGAGCGGAACGACTAGCGCCCGAAACATGGGCTCGAGGCGACGAGACACGTGGTGGCAGTCTTCAATGGCAAAGCGGCGCTCCGCCCAGCACGAGGCCCATTGCAGGGCTTGCAGGTGGCCGTCAGTCGTTGCCGCAACCGTGCGCTCGCCGAGCCTGCGGCCTGCGTCATCGATCGCGACGAGCGTGTGCGTGCGCTTGTGGGCATCAACTCCCAGGATGATCATGGTTGGTCCTTCCACCCTTTCGGGCATGTCTAAACTCACCAGACCGGCCGGAGGACACGCCTGTATCGAGGCGAAGGCCAGGTTCCTATTAAAGTAAGTCACACCCGGTGGCCCGAGGGACCTGGCAGGCGGCAAATCCAATCCAAGCCACCAGCAAGCTGAGCAGCCAAAAAGTGAGCCAACCCACCAGGCACCGCCAGCATGACATACATGCCAAGAAGGCGGCGACCGAGGTCACCCGCGACTGATCCACACCCTAGCCGCCGCGCCCAACAAGTCGGCTGGCTGCGTCACGCCAGTGGCGTGGGGCGCCCAACTTCAGGCGGAAACGTCAGCTCGACCATGGCAAGGAAGCCCATCATCGGCACGCCGTCCATCCGTGCTCGCCAGGGGCGAATACCTCGGGTCGTAGTGGACGATCAGCTGGACGTGGACCACCGACGGGCTCCCCGGAGTCGTGCCGTGATCAACCAGCGCTGCCGAACCGTCATATGGAAACCTCCCGATCCTTGCTCATCAAGTTCAGCCGGCAACGCTTGTCCAACGCCTCGCCATGCCCAGTCCGCGGGATTGGTGGCAGCGCTTGTGCAAGCCGCTGATGAAGCCGACCACGCGATGATCGAATGGCTCCTTCTGCGGATCAGGGCGCTATCACGCCCAGGAGTGGCGCTTCGTGCTAGCCGGCGGTAGTCCGCACCACCCCTCTGGTCCAGGTTGCCGACCGAGCACGTTCAGGCTGGGATCAGAGTGGCAGCCTCCGATGGTGCGGCGGTCTCGATCAGAAGGCCACGGGTCTGCGCCCAGGCGAGAGCCCGATCGATGTCCGTGGCAACCCCAGACAACTCCACGTCGATGAAGCCGTGAGTGTCGCCGACGTTCGCGCGTCGAATGTTGATAACGACCTGAAACTGCTTGCCGAGCTGGTAAACCACAGGCTGGTGGAGCAGTTCCGGCGGATAGATGAATTTGACATGTGTGCTGGCCATCCACTCACCCCTTTCGGGCTTCAGCTGCGATCACGTGTACAAAGCAGCTTTGCCCGTTACCAGGTTCGCACCGCCGGTGGGGGACGCAACACCCCAATGGGTAGTCCTTCGCTCGTTCTAAGGGCCTTAGCTGCGCGACGCGCGGACTCGCCTCAGGACCTTCGTTGGTGGCGGAATTTCCGATCGGCCCCACGCTGAGCGCTTTCGCCTGCCAAGGGTTGACCATGGCGCCAAACTAGCGTCTTGGCCGCGCTACCAGGCGGTCCGTAGCCAGTGCGTTCCAACCACGGCGATGGTGGGTGCGCGGCTGCGATGTGGTTCATCAGGAGCCTGGGCAACCTCCTCCGGTTCTCCGAGTCGGCCGATTGGTACGCCGGCGGTGATATGTGCCGCGACTTGCGGGTCGCCGTGCGTGAAGCCGCTCGATCATTGTGTGCGGATCACACCCGGGCAGACCGCGCTAACAAGGATGCCGTTCTTGGCGGACTCGAGCCCGGCCAGCTTGGTGAGTCCCGCAAAACAGTGCTTGCTGTCATATGGCGCGGGGGCTTGCATCGATAGTTCGCGCGAGGCCGCGGAGCGAAACAGGCTGATCCTCTGGTCAGCTTCGGCAGTGGGTTATGAAGCCGAGCCTACCGCCGGCGGTGCGCCAGTCAGGAGCGTGACGGGGCATGCGTGCAGACGACCTCGGAAGCGGAACGGCCAACTACCTCCGCTGGCTGACTGGAGGACCCAGGTGGCGTATTGACACGGCGGCACCCAGCCGGCGCGCAGCAACGAACAGTCGCCGGGCGCATCTAGCCCCGGCACAGATTGCAATCCTCGAGTCGGGACTGCTGGCACCCGGGACGAAGCGCGTCGTCCGGCAGCCACGCTGACAGACCGGCTGCATATGGCTGATTGGCATCATCGCGCCGCTCCGGTGAGCACCATTACCGTAACCACGGCTAGCCGTGCTATCCGCACCTCCTTGAGCGGTCTTTGCCGATCGGCGGCCCAGCTACGGCGACAGTCTCATGCGACAGCGGCTCGGCAGTGGACGAGTGCCGCAGGTCAAGTAGCGCGGCGGGCGCCGGACGACTCGGTTGGCGCAAGGCGGTAGCCGATGCGCCGCTCAGTCTGTATGGACGGTACGTCCGGGCCCTGGCCGAGCTTGGTCCGCAGCCGGTGGATGAACACCTTCAAGTACTTGGTCGTGGCCCCATACTGGTCGCCCCAGATCCGATCGAGCAGTACCTGACTGGGGGCAACTTCGCCCGCGCTCCGCGCGAGGTAGTACAGAAGCTGGTATTCGAGGGGCGTCAGCTTCATGACTGAACCGTGGACGCTCACCAGTTTGCGACTGAACCACATACTCAGAGCGCCGCTCCGGAAATCGGGCAGGTCGTCTGCGGAAGCGGCCAGTCCGCCGCGTCGCCACACGGCATCAATGCGCGCCGCCAGCAACGCGCCACTGACCGGCTCGGCAATATAGTCGTCGGCTCCCAGCCGCAGGCTGCGTATCTGTTCAGCCTCGCTGCCGTTCTGAGCCAGTAGCAGCACGGGCGTCTCGGAGAGCCGACGCAGGTCGCGCAAGACGTCCAGTGCTGCAGGGTTGGCCTGGCCGGCTGCCAGCACGACCGCGTCCGGCCGGTGGGCGCGAAAGTGGCGAAGTCCGCGTTTTCCCGTGCTGGCGGTAACCACCCGCGTCGTGCGCCACTGATTTCGCAGGTCCTCCGCGAGGCGCTGTCGCCTGTCTCGGTCGGGATGGATCACCAGAACCAACATGAGAGCCCGCCACTACGCCCGCGACGTGCACAATCAAGTGCGCGTCGCATTTGACGCGCGGGCATCTTGGCGCCCGACCGTTGCGGGTCAGGAGACACACGGTAAACAGAAGGGAAACGCGCGGTGCCGCAGGCCGCCCACGACCCGCATCGCGCCAACTCGTTTACCCAACTGTTTACCTGGACTGCCCTTCGACCCCTTGAACGGACCCTACTCTGTACGAGGCGCACGCGGACTCGTGCGCCCATCAACGATCGTGCTTTCCCTCCTGGGCGCAAGCCCCGGCGTGAAGGGAGGACGGCAGTGTGGGTAAGCCCTCTGCGGCGGGCGAGGGTTCTCGGCGGACTTTTCTGGCGCAGGTCATTGGCGCTTGCGTCGCGTTTCTGGGCGCCCTGCTCGGGATTCCAGCGGTTGGTGCCGCCATCGGACCAGCCCTCAAGCGCGAAGAAGCGGAGTGGCTGTCGCTAGGCACCACCGATGTCTTCCGGGAGGGCATCCCCAAGGCCGTCAACTTGACCGTCGTCAGCCGTGATGGCTGGATCGAGTCGACCACCATCAAGGGCGTCTGGGTTGTTCGCCAATCCGGCGACGAGTTCATGGTGTTCAATGGCCGCTGCACCCACCTGGGCTGCGCCTACAGCTGGCAATCCGAGCAGCGCCAATTTGCCTGCCCATGCCACGCCGGCGTCTTCGGAGTCGATGGCAAGGTATTGGCGGGCCCGCCACCGCGAGCGCTAGACACGTTGCCGACGCGAATCGGGGGCAACGAGCTGCAGGCGCAGTACCAGGACTTTCGCCTGGGCACGCCCGATAAGGCGCCTGCGTGAGGGCGGGCGGCGTCGTCTATGCCTTACTCCGACACTGCACACGCCGGAATGCCGCGTGAGCGACGCCATCCCGCCTCAGCCGCACCCGCACGCCAATGTCTACGGATGGTTCCAGGACCGCCTGAACATCGACGCCATCTGGCGCGCGTTGTTCATTCGCAAGATCCCGTTTGGCGTCAACCTGCTGTACACCCTCGGCTTCGCCAGCCTGGCGCTGTTCCTGGTCCAGGTTGTCACGGGCACGATCCTGGCGCTGTACTACTCGCCGAGTCCGGATCATGCCTACGACAGCATTGAGTACCTGATCACCCAGGTCCCGTTCGGCCAGGTGATCCGCGGCATCCACCATTGGGGCGCCAGCGCGATGGTGGTCGTGGTCATCCTGCACCTGCTGGTCACGTTCGCTATGGGCGCCTACAAGTACCCCCGTGAGGTCACCTGGTGGGTGGGCATTGCACTCTTTGCCCTCACGTTTGCGTTTGGCTTCACTGGCTACCTGCTGCCGTGGGACGAGAAAGCCTACTGGGCGACGACTGTCGGTACCAACATGGCCGGCACGGTGCCCGCCGTCGGTGGCTTCATCGAGGGCGTGCTCCGCGGCGGTAGCCAGCTTGGCGCGCTCACGCTAACGCGTTTCTACGCGTTCCACGTGCTGATCTTGCCGCTGGCGCTGATGGCTCTGGTCGCTGTGCACCTGTTCCTGGTGGTCTGGCAGGGAGTGAGCGTTCCGCCGGGGTTGTGGGACCAGGCGGTCGCCCATTTCCGTGGCCGGCGCGGCTCACCGAGAGCGCCTGAGTCCGCGGTCGAATACCACGCGGTTTACGAGGAGTTCAAGGCTCGCGGGCGGCGGTTCTTTCCCGACCTGATCGTCGAAGACGCGGTCGTCTCGACCCTGGTGATTCTCATCGTGATCGCCTTCGCGCTCGTGCTCGGCACGCCGCTGGAGGGCCAGGCAGATCCAACCAACACCGGGTACGTACCACGGCCTGAGTGGTACTTCTTGTTCCTGTTCGAATTGCTCAAGTACTTCCCCGGCAGTCTCGAGTGGGTCGGGGTGGTCGTGCTGCCAGGCCTTTTCTTCGTGTTTCTGTTCCTGCTGCCGTTCCTGGATCGTGGACCGCGGCGCTCCCCTCGCTATCGCCCGATCAGCTCCGTTCTTGGCGTGCTGTCGGTTGCCGCGGTTGGGCTCCTGACCTGGCGAGCGGTGCAGACAACACCCCCTGCCCTGGCCGACAACCGCGCTGAGCGTCTGACCGCCACGGAGGTTGTCGGGCGCCAGATCCTGGGCGCGCAGGGGTGCGCATCGTGTCACGTTATAGCCGGTCAGGGAGGGACCCTCGGCCCGTCACTCGACGGAATTGCCCTTCGGCGCGGGCCAGCCTTCGTCCACAGCTACATCGAGAGTCCAAGGAGCCTTAACCCAAGCGCCACCATGCCAGCCTTCTTGCCCCCACTCACCCACGAGCAGGTCGAGGACGTTACGCAGTACCTGCTCACCCTGCGGTGAGCGCGAGCCCGATGCGCGGATCACTCGCAACTGGCTGGGGACTATTGATCGGGGCATTGCTGCTTGCCGGAGTATTGGTAATAGGGCTGTACGCGTGGGACAGCGGCGCGCGCACCGCCGAGGCGGCGCTACGACCGCCGCCGGTTGCGCCGCTGGCGCTGGCACTGCCCACCCCGTTCTTGCCGCTGCGGGCCGCTTCCCCGGTCGCATCGCAGGCGAGGTCGAGTCTGGCGCCAGGCGACGCGACCGCTGGCCAACAACCGTTCGCGCCACGCTGCAATTCGTGTCATCCCGGCGCGAACGCCGGCATCGGACCGGCCTTGTACGGGCCGCAGCTCGTCGACCGCTACCCCGATGACGGAGCACTCGCCGCGGTTATCCGCCAGGGAAAGGGCGGCATGCCCGGCTTCTCGTCTGACCAACTCAGCGATCAGGACCTGACCAACATCATCGCCTACTTGCATGGCCTGGGCTCCGGCACGATCGCCCCCGAGCCAACGCCGACCCCACGACCTCGTCGAGGTGAGGGCTAGTGCCGTCACTCGTCGAGCCGTTCGTAGTCGCCGAGCGTGCTGGTCATCCCCGTGGCGACCAGATCGTGCGTCCGTGTCTGAGAGGAGGTGAACGCGCCTTCAGGGAACATGAGACTCGCCAATCGCTGCGCGGGTCGTCCGCGCCGACCGAATGGCAGTGTTGTCGGCAGATGTCCCGCGGTGCAGCCGCGGCGTCCAGCTCGGCAGATCAGGAGGTAGGACCTTGATGCTTGTGCTCAGGCGCTGCGCGTACCTCGCGGTAGCCGGCTTCGCGGCCGCACTCGCCGGGTGCTCGCAGGCGCCACCCACGCCTACAGCGGCGCCCGCCGTGCCTACGACCGCCCCACCGGCGGCCACTCCAACCGCGCCGGCAGCGGCCAAGCCCGCTGCATCGCCATCTCCGCCAGCCACAACGGCATCGCCGGTGGCGGCTCCGTCGCCGGCCGTCAAACCCGCGGCGTCCCCAGCTGCTTCCCCCGCTGTCGTGGCTGCTGCATCGCCGACGCCGCTGTCACTGGCTCAATTAAGCGCCATCCAACCCGGACTGGGCACGGTCATGATCGAGTACGCCCGTCGAATGGGCCACTTGTGGTTCGCCGAACAGGCAAGCAATTGGGACCTCGCTCAGTATCAGCTCGGTGAGATGATCGAAATCCAGGAGGTCGGCGAGACTACGCGGCCGGCTCGCGCACCAGCCCTGAAGTCATTCGAATCGAGTTTCCTCGATCCGCTGGACGAGGCGATCAAGGCCAAGGACAAAGGCAAGTTCGAGAGCGCCTACAACTCGGCCATCCAGGGCTGCAACTCCTGCCACGGCTCGCAGACCAGCGCCGACTTCCAGCAGGGGTTCACATTCATCAAGGTCCAGGTGCCCACCAAAGGCATCTGGGATATCTACAAGTGGGACGGGCGGTGAGGAGATGAATACGTCCATGGACAGACGCTTCAGGACCCTGACCGCGGGTGTCGCGGCGCTATTCGTCGGTGCGGCCCTCGTGCTGGCCAGCCAGGTAGTGGTCGTCGCGGCGCCCCCTGCAGCGCCCGCTCAGCAGGCCCAGCCCACGCCGACACCGCTCTCACTGGCTCAGTTGAGCGCCATCCAACCCGGACTGGGCACGGTTATGATCGAGTACGGCCACCGCATGGCCGCGCTGTGGTTCGCGGGAGAGGCCGGCAACTGGGACCTGGCTCAGTATCAGCTCGGTGAGATGATCGAAATCCAGGAGGTCGGCGAGACCACGCGACCCGCTCGCGCACCAGCGCTGAAATCGTTTGAATCAAGTTTCCTGGATCCGCTGGACGAGGCGATCAAGGCCAAGGACAAAAGCAAGTTCGAGAGCGCCTACAACTCGGCCATCCAGGGCTGCAACTCCTGCCACGGCTCCCAGACCAGTGCGGACTTCGCGCAGGGGTTCAAATTCATCAAAGTGCAGGTACCCAAGGACACGCTCGAGAGTATTTACGCCTATACCCCGTAGTGCATTTAGAGATCAGCCTGATCCGTGGTCGGGATCGCCGGTCCACGCCGTCTGGTAGAGCACCGCCAGCAGTTCGGCGACGACGGCGGTGTTGATGCGGCGCACCATGGCCGAGTCGCTCAGGAGACCGGCGCGGCTGGTTGGTAGCCGGCCCGCGAAGGCGGATGACGGGCGCGCAAGCCGGCGCCCGTTCGGACGGCGATGCATGCGGGTCCCTTCGCCGGGTCAAGGCTATGCCCGACCGACGCTTAACCGAGCCGGCAGTAAGGCGTGCGCAGAGATCCCGTCGCCATAGCCGCTATCGACGATGGCCACGTGCGACTGCCACGAGCGCAACTCTTCCGAAGCTGCGGCCCGGTCGCCAGCGTCTGGCTGAGACGGGTGATCCCCGCCGATAGCACCGGCTCGGTCTCCGCAGGTTTCTGTGTTCTCGCGGCATCGCAACGTTTCGCTTGTTACGTGGTCGTTGGCTCGATGTTCGTCGAGTCGACACGCTCGAGGCGCTGCGGACTGCCTTTGGGCCCACCCTGCTCGACTTCGAACCTCGACGTCGATCCGGTGGTGAATGTGGTCCACAGCGCGCGATCACGCAATCCGTCGCCGCTTGGGCACACGACAACGGCTACCGGGAATCGTGTACGCGAGTCGCTTCGGAGCTACCTTTGAAGCGTGGGCATTGTTCGGCACAGCGCGGATCGAACCGGTGGGCGACGTGGTCCCGTTGTCGCTAGACGATCCGGACCTGCTCGCGGCAGCGAGAGTCTTCGCCCTACGCCTGCCTGCAACACTCGGCTCGCAAGCCCCGAGTGGTTCGTTCAGCCCCAGGTCAGGGCAGCGCCTTCGCATGCACCGCCGGCGCTCAAAGCTTGCCGCATTGCCGGTGGCTCGTTCAGCACGTTCCGCGAACCGACCGTTTGCACTGCAGGAGGAAGACATCATGAACGAGGCTCAAACAGCGCTCTCCAAGCAACCGCTACACAGCCGCAGTTGGGCCGGACATCTGACACCACGCATCTTCGTTCCTTGGAACGGCTCCGTCTCAACCCAACCTGCGAAAGGCGATTTGCTCGTATATTCGGCTTCGCCGCCGCTATACAGCGATCGAAGTTCGCGGACTGCCGACGCGCCGTACGGTCCAGGCATCGATGACGGTCCGCCTGCCGGGCGTGGCATCTACCGAAAAGGCGGATGAATCGGCATTTCCAATCGTTCCATACTCGCGCCGAGCGAATCTTGGGTGGGGTCGTAGCTCACTTTGGTACGCGTCGATGCCGACGCCGAAGAGCTGAGGGTCCGTTTTGGCCACTTCCTTGACCTCCGGTGTCTCGCCCCGCATCAGTCAGACAAAGACGCAATCCCGAGACGCAGAGCGGCGCGTGGAAGCCCCTTAGAGACCTCCACGGGCCGCCTGCCAGGAAGGAGCGCCTGTCCTCCAGGTGACAGGTGTCAGGTTTCAGGTGTCAGGAGCACTCCGTCACCCGACACCCCAGAGCCGACACCCGTCTAAATGTCGTAGTAGAGGCGGAACTCGTAGGTATTCACGAGGCTCGCGAGCTACAAGATGTCGTGTGTGCTGGGTTGGCAGACCACAACATGTGGACGCGAGGGCGGTGTGTGGCGCGAGTTACGTGAGTGGTGGGAGCCGGCATTGTAGGTGACATTGTGGGTGTGCCGACCCCGCACAGACGGTAGCGGTGGTCGGGGCTCATGTTCTCCACGACTCTATGTTGTTTGCCT
>Ga0137375_10007443_pt1 | contig 13025 bp, 9 predicted proteins | sample SagtaG_24_FD_104936 | JGI IMG/M metagenome (GOLD analysis project Ga0137375, IMG submission 104936) | Vadose zone soil microbial communities from Sagehorn Ranch, Mendocino, California, USA - Sage1_R_113_16 metaG | ecosystem: Environmental > Terrestrial > Soil > Vadose zone | place: USA... | reverse complement strand
TCTGCCAACTGCTCCCAAACGGCTCGACGGTTGCACGTGTTCGCCTGGCTTGGGCGGCTCGGGATTGGGCAAATTGACGCTCACCACCGGCGCTGTCTCGGTAAGCCCGTAGCCTTCGAAGACTGTTTTGTGGAAACGTTCCTCAAAATGACTCGCGAGTTCGAGCGGCAATTTTTCGGCGCCGGTGATGATTAGGCGCAAAGTCTTAAGCTGCTCCGGTTCGGCTTTACGCAAATACAGGCGCAGAAAGGTGGGTGTCAGCAGCAGGAAAGTCAGCTTGTATCGGTCGATCAGCGCCGCGCATTTCGCCGGGTCCAACGGATTCGGATACGTAACGATGCGCACACCTTCGATGAGCGGATACCAAAGTGTGACAGTCGATCCAAACGTGTGAAAGAACGGCAGCGACGCGAGAATCGCGTCCGTTTTCTTCGCGTCGAGCAGTTCGCGGAATTGCGCGACATTTCCCATTACGTTGCGGTGACTCATCACCGCTCCTTTGGGTTCGCCAGTGGTTCCGCTCGTAAAAAGCAACACTGCTTCGACGTGCCCGCCCTTTTTGGGAATGTTCAGCAACCGCAAAAGCAAACGCGCGGGTAGGATGATCGACAGGAGCCACCACAGAATAATTTGGCGCTTCATATGCGGTATCAGTTCGTCCAACTTCAAAACGCGTTCGGGCCACGGAAAATCTTTCGTGGCGGCGGCGCCCTCGCCGCCGAGGTTCTGCGACGGGGGCGTCGCAGCTACAGATTTCCGCAGCCGTTCGATGAATGGCGTCGCTGAGATTGCGACCCGCAGGTTGGCTCGCCTGCAGCAGGATTCATTAGCCGCGCGTCCTATTGTGAAATTCAGGTCCACAGGAACTTTGTTCGCCAGCATCACGGCCAAATTGGCAACCATCGATCCTTTGCTTGCGGGCAAAACGATCGCGATTCGTTCGTCAGGAAATTCCTTTCGCAAATAGCGACTAAACGCTGCCGCCGCGCCGAGCAATTTTCCGCGGCTCAGTTGCGTGTGATCTGTTCCGTCGACCACGGCTGTGGCGAAGGGTCTGCACTTCAAACCGCGCACGCAGTCTTCGGCAAGATGTCGATCCAATGACGGCCGGCGGCTGAAACAGAATTCACCCAGCTTGAGCAACGCCTCGCGCACGGTCGCGACGTCGGCTGCTTTTGCCTCGAGTGGTTTTCCAAAGGCCACTGTAACAGGGTACCGGATTCGCTTCGGGAACTTCGTGAAAAATTTCCCGCCCTGGAATGAAAAGATCGATCCCCAGAGTTGATCGAGCCAGACCGGAACGACCTGTGCCTTCGCGTGGCGCGCGATGACTTCATAACCGCGCTGCAAACGCAACAGCGTCCCCCTTCGCTCCAACTCACCTTCCGGGAACACACACACGATTTCGCCTTCGGCGATTTTTTCCGCAGCGGCGCGAACTGCAGCATGCGGCTGGCGCTTGCTGATGGGGATGCAACCAATCGCGCGCAGAATCGGATGCAAGATGCGCTTGCGATAATATTCCTGGTCGATGACGTAGCGGATTGGACGTGGGCAGGCGAACTGCAGGATGAGGGCGTCCACCCAAGTGATATGATTGGGCACGAGAAGAAAACCGCCGGCCGGCAGATGTTCGAGACCCAGCGCACTCACGCGATAAAAGGAGCGCATCAGCGGTCGTCCAAAGAAATAGAGCGCGCGTTCGGCAGTGGATGGGGACCGCATGGTTTATGATTTACAATCGGTGCGGGGCAAACTGCAATCGGCAATTGTTGATGCAAGCTGGAGGGATAAAGCCGCTGAGTGGCGCGCGGAGCGCACTCTTTCTGCTCCTGGCCATTAATCTTTTCAATTACATCGACCGGCAAATTCTAGCCGCGCTCGAACCTGATATTCGCGCAACTTTTTTCTCAGCTGACGACGTACACGCCATGACCAAGACCGGTTTGCTCGGCGATGCGTTTTTTGTGACGTACATGGTCAGCGCGCCGATTCTCGGTCTGCTCGCCGATCGGTTCTCGCGCTGGATCATCGTCGGCTCTGCTGTGATTTTGTGGAGTCTGGCCAGCGGCGGCTCCGGTTTGGCGGCGACGTTTGCCATTCTCTTTGCAACTCGCATTTTGGTCGGAATCGGGGAAGGCGGCTATGGCCCCGCTGCCCCGACCATCTTAGCTGATCTGTTCCCAATCCAGAGACGCGGCCGGGTCATGGCGATTTTTTACACGGCGATCCCCGTTGGCAGCGCGCTTGGCTACGTAATCGGTGGACTAGTCGGTGCTCACCTGGGCTGGCGCTGGGCATTTTATCTGGTTACTCCGCCGGGTTTGTTGCTGGGCCTGCTGTGTTTCTGGCAACGCGATCCGCGCGTCACAGCAAATAATCTGGAACAAAAATCAGCGCGCCGCAGCGTACGCGACTACCTGGACCTGTTCCGCACACGCTCCTATCTCATCAACTGCATTGCGCAGACGTTAATGACTTTTGTAACAGGCGGTTTGGGCTTCTGGGTACCGGCATATCTGCGTTTTCGCAATCAAAGTCCTGACGTGGGCATGACGATTTTTGGCCTGATCACGGTAGTCGCGGGCCTGATCTCGACGCTACTTGGAGGAATTATTGCCGATCGGTTGCGCTCGCGTCTTCCCGGTTCGTACTTCTGGGTCTCAGGAATTGGAATGCTGATGGCGTGTCCTCTTTTCGTTGCCACTCTTTACATTCCGTTTCCTGGTGCCTGGATCACCATGTTCCTGGCGATCTTTTTCCTGTTCTTAAATACCGGCCCGTCAAACACGGCTCTCGCGAATGTTTCGCTGCCGGCCGTCCGCGCGACAGCGTTTGCTGCAAACATTTTCGTGATCCATGCGTTTGGCGATGTGCAGGCATTTTGGCTGCTCGGGTACATTGGCGGACACGCGAATATGCATGTGGCGTTTCTGTTTGTGTCCGCAATTATCTTCGCGTCGGGCCTCACATGGCTTCTCGGGGTGAAATATCTCCCAGCCGATACCGCCGCCGTAGAAGGCAGAACGACATAGTTCCCATTTTGGGGTGCAAAAAAGCCCGGCGCTCACGTGCCGGGCTGATTTGCTGCAGCGTTTACCGAAACCGTCAGTCCAAATTGGTTATTCTTGTGGTCGTTCTGGTGGAGTCGTGGCTTCGCGACTTCGTGACCGCTCACGCGTTGATCCCTTTGTTTTCTCTCCCGTGGTCGCTCCTTCAGATGGAGCTCGCTCAGTTTCAGATCGCGTTCCGGTTTCGCTGCGACTACTTGGCGTCTGCTGCTGCTTTTGTTTCGCACTCGGCGTTCGTTCTTTTGATGGTGAAGTACCGGCTCGGCCGGGAGAGCTCGGAGCAGCTGTTTCACGCGCCCTGGCCGCCGCTGCGCCCGCGGCCGCGGCCGCACCCGGGTGGGCTCTTCCCGCTGCTGTGGCGGCGGGACTCGGTGCTCCTTGGCCAGGTGAAGCGGCTCCCATTGGCGATTGTGCCGGCGATGCAGCGCCGGCTTGGTTAGCTGCTGCGCCTGCTTGAGCTCCTGCGCCTGTCGCGGCACCTGTTGTCGTGGCTGCGCCCGTTGTGGTCGTTGAAGTACCGCCAGAAACTCCAACCCCAACTGCCGCTCCCGAGCTTACCCCATAGTAGCTATACACGTTGGTAATATAATCAGGCCGCGAATATTCTTCGATGCGAGCATAATCGAACACCGGCGCGTTGTAGATGCGATCTCTATCGACAGTTACGGTGAGAACGTTCAGATCGGTTGACGGCGAATAGACAGCCCACGGGACAGCAACCATTTTGCCGCCTCCACTGACCCGCGTACCGCCGCCTCCGCCAGTGGAAAGAACAGTGTAAGCGATGCAGCCGTTGCCATCGAGGACGACATCTTTGACTACGCCAATTTCGTCTCCCTGGGATGCTTTCACTTTCTTGCCGATAAGCTTACTGGTCTGGATGTAAGTGGTGCTGCTACTGGTAGTGCTCTGGGTTTGGGCGAACGTAGAAGCCACGGCCAACCCCAAAATGGCCATGATGCCTCCGAATGAGAATAATGTTTTCATAAACGATACAAGTTTGGGCTCAACTTAGTGCGAGCCGACAAACAAGAATCGTTGTGCGCCGTTGCCGCGGATGTGGAAACAACTGGCGGAATACTTAAAATGACTTCCTTGTAGAACTTATGTCCATCTTGCGCAGCCTCGCGATTTGCTTGTTTCTGCTGCTTGGCGTCAAGGCGTACGCCGACGGTGTTCCGGAAGACTGCACACAGCTCATGGTGGGAATTGCACCGACGTGGAATTCGGCGCGCGGCGAGCTGCGATTGTTTGAGCGCCCGCGCGGCGGTGATTGGAAGGTTGTCGTCGGGCCGTTTCCCGTGTTGTTCGGCAAGAAGGGTCTCGCGTGGGGGACAGGAATCTCAGGTCAAAACGAGCCCGCCCCTCGCAAGAAAGAACGAGACGGCCGGGCGCCCGCGGGAATTTTCGAGATCGGACAGGTCTTTGGATACGACGCACACCTGCCGGCTGGCGCCGACTATCCGTATCATCAAGTCACCGACGCAGACATTTGGAGCGATGATCCGCGTTCGCCGAATTACAATCGCCACATCGTAATTGATCCGAAAAATCCGCCGGACAATTACAGTCACGAAAAAATGCGCTCGGGAGATTTTGCCTATCACTGGCTCATCGAGGTCCGGCACAATTCCGATCCGCCTGTGCCCGGAGCGGGTAGCGCCATCTTTTTTCACATCCGGCGTGGCGTCAACAGGCCTACGACCGGTTGCACGACCATGGCGCAGGGTAACCTCGTGAAAATTATTACCTGGTTGCGAGCGAAGCGACATCCGTGCTATGCCTTGCTTCCCACCGGGGAGTACGAGAACAAATGGCGGGCCTGGAATCTGCCATCGCCGGACGCGCTGCGCGGCGCTGTTTCATTGGCTCGTTGAAATCTGACGATGACTCGTTAGCTTGTTGTTAGTCAATTATGCCACGACGAAAACGTCCAAATCCTCAATCGGAAGAAAACATTCGCCGGATCGACACGAAACCGCGCGCGAAGAAGCAGACACATGGCTTTCAGGTCCACTTCCTCCGCGGCGATCGTGTGGTGACGAAGATGTTCAGCGACAACCTATTTGGCGGAAAACAAGCCGCACGACGCGCCGCTCGAAAGTTCAGGCAGTCGATGCTGCGCCGTTTGCCGCGGAGAAAGTTTCTGGGTGGATAGACTGTTCGCGCTCGGAATACACTTTCCGCTGGTACGCTTTCCAGCATTCTAAAAATCCTGGCGCGAAATCGTCGGGCCTCGCCGACGTCCAGCCATCAATCACTGCCGGCGCAAAAAATATGCCTCTCTCAATTTCACACTTGTTAGGGACAAGATCTCCTGAAACTACGCCGCGGTAGCCCCAGATAAACTCGTGGTCGGTACGCGATGAAGCGGTGAGCCTAAAAATTCTTTCAAGCAGAACATCAACGCCTAACTCCTCCTTTAGCTCGCGCCGCGCTGTTTCATCGTAATTTTCGCCGGCAGTCACGTGGCCGGAAGCGCTCGAGTCCCATTTCAACGGATGCCGATCTTTCCAACGGGAGCGTTGCTGCAAATACACATCCCCGAACTGATTGAAAATGAGGATATGAACAGCTCGATGGAGCAAGTTATTCCCATGCACTTCAGAGCGGCTTGCGTAGTCGTGGATTCGGTCATTATTATCGACCACCGGGACCTGCTCGTTAGGCGTTGAGCACATCCCCTGGCACGGAGGCGGAGCGATGCAATTCGCAAGAGCGATCCATTGCAGCAATGATAATTCCTCCGCTCGTGCATTCGGACCGATGTTCAGACAGCTCGCGAGCGCGTTCCAGTCGCGAGCGTATTCCCGTAGCAATTTCCTGAGCTGTTTTCGTCTCTGAGAAAACCCGAGCCGGATCAATTTCAAAAGCAACTCATCGTCGTGCTCGGGCAATTCAACCGGATCGCGCGGCTGGAGTCGCACCACTGCGGAATCGACATCAGGTCGTGGGAGAAAAACAGTTGCAGGAACGCTGCGCAGATATTTCACGCAATGATGCAATTGGACGCGCAACGTCAACGCCCCGTAATCATGCGTGCACGGTGACGCGGAAAGTCGCATGGCCATCTCCTTCTGTAATGTCAACACACACAATGAGATAGGACCTGGATGTTCGAGGAATTTCAGGAGTAACGGACTCGAAATGTTGTACGGCAGATTCCCAATCAACTTTACGCGGCGATGCGCGAACAAAACGCGTGGATCGAACTTCAGCGCATCAGTGTTGACGATTTCAAGTCGCTCGTTCCCGAAACGCGAACGCAAAAACTTTGCAAGTCGCGCATCTTTTTCGATCGCCAGAACATGCGCTCCTTTTTCCAGAAGAAACTTGGTCAACGCGCCCAAGCCGGGCCCGATTTCGACCACATAATCTTCCGCAGTGATTTGCGTCTGATCGACAATCCAGCGAGCGAGGTTTTGATCGTGCAGAAAGTTTTGGCCGAGAGCTTTGGCCGGCGAGACGCCGATTTCTTTCAGCGTCGCGCGTATCTCTGAAAGCTTCATACGTGCGGTCCGTGCCGCGCGAGGTACCAAGGGAAACTCGCAGGCATGTTCACAAAATTCTGTGAACAAAATGCGTCGAGACGACAAACTTGTTCACAAGTTATTCACGCCCGTTTCTTGCACGGCCGAAAGTGCCGAATCCGACGCGTGTAATCGCCGACGACAGCGTCCTTATTCATGCGATGGCAGCGCACGACGCGACCGTTTTCTTCGGCTCTTTAGATACGTCTGTTTCGCCTCTTTTAGGGAAGCCCCTTCGAGAAAGTACGCCGTGGCAGCGCGACCAACCGCATATGTGCCTGCGCCCGCGACCATGCCGCAAACCACATTGCCCCACCCCGGGAAAAACTTTAGCATCGCGCGCGTACCCTCGCGAAGGAGCATGCCCACGCCGACGTTTGCTCCTAGTGCGGCGATGAACTCAGTCGCAGCCCGCAGGCTTCGTTCCCTGCCGCTGATGTACATGATTCCGGAAACCATCAAAACTTGCAGCGTCGTGAGAACCGGCAGGTCTGCCAACGGAATCGGTTGTGCGCCGATTGCGGCGCAAATCGCGGTCGTAGATTTTATCAACATTTGCGCGACATGAACCTGCGCGTGGCGATCGCGCGAGATGCGAATCATCTCGATCTTCGCCTGGTTTGGCAACTCTGCGGCGAGCAGCGACATCAGCCGTCGCGTTTCTGCGGATTGCCTTTCCGCGATGCGAACTGCCGTCAGCAAACGGTCGTGGACACCCGGCTGCGCATCGAGCGCCTGTTCCAATTCCGTCACTCGTCTGGCGGACCCCAACGAAAGCCCAATGATTTTCGTCTCACCCGGCGGGACGTCGATGGCTTCACTCAAATTCGATTCGCCGTCATCGAAAAAGAACACGATATCGGCAGGTTCGCGCCTGAGATCCTCTCGAATTTGCGTTTGGGCAGAATCGCCGGCGTCGCGCGCGTCCAGAATCGAGACGGTTCCGTGACCGGGAATTGTCCACTCCGTCCAACGATGCACCGGCGTAAGGGTCACATTCATGCCCTCGTGCGAGTCCGGAGCAAAAAGTACATCGATGATTTCTGGCATCGGCGTTTTGCTCGACCCGATGAAGAGAAATCGTGGTCGCCGCTGCTGAAGGAATAATTGCTTTAGTGGTATCAATTCCCGCAGCACTGGGCGCCGAATTTTTTCGGGAAGTTTGCCTGCCAAACGTTCCAGTCGCTCGGCAATTTGAACGAGAGTGGTTTGATTCATTGTTGAGAATGAAATCCGAATGACGAATGGCTGCCCTGCGATTATAAGCCTAGCATGAATTTGAACATCGAAATACTTTCGAAAGCAGCGGATCAGGCGCGCGGTTTGTGCATGGACGCAGTGCAAGCCTCGCAATCAGGGCATCTCGGGCTTCCGCTCGGCTGCGCTGAAATCGGCGCCGTGCTTTTTGGTCATGCGCTGAGATATAATCCGGACCAGCCTCGCTGGATCAATCGCGATATCTTCGTGCTCTCCGGCGGGCACGGCAGCATGTTCCTTTACGCCTGGCTTCACCTGAGCGGCTACGACTTGCCGATGTCGGAAATCAAACGCTTTCGGCAACTACATTCCAAAACGCCGGGACATCCGGAATTTGGCGAGACTCCGGGAGTGGAATGCACCACCGGACCGCTCGGTCAGGGCGTGGGCAACGCGGTTGGCATGTCCGTGGCGACGAACATGGCTGCGGCACGATTCAACACCGATGAGCACAGAATTTTCGACCAGCACGTGGTCTGTTTGTGCAGTGACGGCGACATGCAGGAGGGCGTTGCATCCGAGGCGTGCGCGCTCGCCGGCGTTTGGGGCCTCGACAATCTGATCTTCATTTACGATTCCAATGCCGTTACGCTGGACGCCCCAGCAAAGCTTACGCAGTGCGAAGACACGGGACAGCGGATGAAAGCGTGCGGCTTTGATGTCCAGGAAATCGAGGGCCAGGACATGCGACAGTTTCTAGACGCATTCGACGTCGCGAAACGCCGCGACAACGGCAAACCGCAGTTCATCATCGCACATACGCTGATCGGAAAAGGCATTCCCGAAGTCGCGGGGACATACAAGGCGCACGGCGAAGCGGGCGCAAAATTCGTCGATGCAGCCCGCACGGCGCTCGGCTTGCCGGACGAGCATTATTTCGTGTCGCAGGATGTGTATGACTATTTCGCCCAGCACAAAAAGACACTCCTTGCTGAGTATGATCGCTGGGAAAAAACCTACGATGCGTGGCGCGCGAAAAACCCCGACAAAGCGAAGCTGCTCGATGACGGCCTTGCGCGAAAAGTTCCTGCTGATCTACTCGAGAAAATTCCGGACTTTCCCAAAGATGCGAAGCTGGCCACGCGCAAAGCCGGTGGCGAAGTGTTGCAGCCGATCGCGCAATCAATGCCGTTGTTAATCGGCGGCAGTGCCGATCTGTACGGTTCGACAATGAATTACATCAAGGACGGCGGCGATTTCAATCGCGATAATTTCGGCGGACGCAACATCCGTTTCGGCGTTCGCGAGCACGGCATGTGCGCCATTCTCAACGGCATTTCGTATCATGGGCTGTTCCGCGCCTCTGGTGCGACGTTCATGGTGTTTACCGATTATTGCCGCGCTGCTATTCGGCTCAGCGCACTCGCGAAGCTTCCCAACGTTTACATTTTTACCCACGACTCGATCGGCGTCGGCGAGGACGGCCCGACGCATGAACCTGTGGAGACCGTCAGCTCCGTTCGCTTGATGCCGAACATCGACGTGATTCGGCCCGCTGACCCCGAAGAAACCGCAGGCGCATTTGTAGCGGCGATGCAGCGAACCGATGGACCGACTCTGCTCTCGCTCACGCGTCAGACCGTTCCAATATTGAACGACATTGATCCAAAATTGCGTCGCGAAGGAGTGCTGCGTGGTGGTTACATCGCAAAAAGGGAAAGCGGCAAACTCGACCTGATCATCCTCTCGTGCGGTAGCGAATTACAGCATGCGCTCGCCGCCGCGAAAGAGTTGAGCGTCAGCGTCCGCGTCGTTTCCATGCCGTGCTTTGAAAGATTCAACCGCCAGCCGCAAGAATACCGTGCAGAAGTGTTGCCTAACGAATGCCGGAAACGCGTCGCGATCGAAGCCGGGGTGACTGAGATTTGGTACGAATATGTCGGTCTCGACGGAAAAGTCGTCGGACTGCACGACTTCGGCATGAGCGCGCCCGGCGCCGAAGTGATGAAGGAACGCGGCATCGACGCTCAGCACGTGATCGAAGCAGCGAAATCGCTTAGGTAGAGGCAATTGACCTCAATCGCCTGCTTCGGCTGCGATGAGAACACGCCAGGCGGTTCAGGTGAACCGCCCCTACCCTAAAACGCTTCTTCTGGTTCGCTCACGTTGCGGGCGCGAGTTTCGAAGCGTGTGTATTCCTTCAGGAATGTGAGCGGAATTTCGCCGACAGGGCCGTTGCGCTGCTTGGCGATGATCAACTCCGCTTCGCCCGCCTTCTCCACACGCGCCTCCTCATCTTCCTCGTACAGCTCGGGCCTAACGAGTAAACCGACCAGGTCCGCATCCTGCTCGATGGATCCCGATTCGCGGAGATCGCTCAAACGCGGTTTGCCACCTGAGCGTTGTTCTGGTTGCCGGTTCAATTGCGCCACGACAATGACGGGAATTTTCAATTCCTTGGCTAAAGCCTTGAGCCCGGCAGAAATTTCCGAGATTTCGAGCTGGCGATTATCCTGCGCGCGCCGCGAAGTTGACCTGAGCAATTGCAAATAATCTACGATGATGAGGCTCACATCCTGCTGCGCCTTTAGCCGGCGCGCTTTTGCTCGCAGTTCCAGAATGCTGAGGCTGGCGCTGTCATCAATGAAGATTCTGGCCTCCGCCAATTTTGACGCTGCAGCAGTCAGGCTCGGAAAATCGCGCTCGCCCAAAAAGCCGTCGCGGACCCTCTGCAAGTTTACGCGCGCGCGCGAGCAAAGCAGTCGTTGCACGAGTTGCTGACTGCTCATTTCCAGGCTGAACACGCCTACGGGCAGCTTTTCGTTGATCGCCACATATTCGGCAATGTTCATGGCGAGCGCGGTTTTCCCCATGCTCGGCCGCGCTGCAATCACGACCATTTCGGAAGGATGCAGGCCGCTGGTCATGCGATCGAACTCGACGAAACCGGTTGAGATTCCGGTGATGCTGCCCTTGCGTTCGTAGAGTTTCTCGATCGTCTCGATCGCTTGCATCGCGTGATCTTTCATCGAGAGCATCTGACCTTTGAACCGGTCTTCGCCGACGTCGAAGATCCTCTGTTCCACTTCGTCCAGCAGACTGTCGACCTCATCCTGCTCTTCGTAAGCGCGACGGACACTCTCAGTGGCGGCGGAAATGATCTCGCGCAGAATGTATTTGTCGCGAACGATCTCCAAGTAGTACTGCACATTGGCCGCGGTCGGAACGAACGTGAACAGATTCGTGACAAACGCCGCACCGCCGACGCTGTCGAGAAGGTTCCGATCTCGCAACACCTGTGTGAATGTGATCAGATCGATCGCCTGTCCCGCGTTCCAAAGTTCGACAAGCACCTCATAGATCGTCCGATGCGCAGGGACGTAGAAATATTCTTCGTTAATTTTCTCGACGCATTCCGCGATCGTTTCGCGCGGGGAAATGAGCATTGAACCAAGGACGCCCTGCTCTGCTTCCACGCTATGCGGCGGCGTTCGGTGAACATCCTGCGCAGAACCTGTTGGCGAAATGGGAACAACTTTTTCGCCGCTTCGCGCCGCCGAACCTCGGCCAGCGCCATTTCCCGCTTTACGAGGCTTCTCTCCTGTCCATGCGGACGGTGGAGTTGCCATCTATTTGTCTTCTTGTTTTGGCTGTTCTTTTTTCCTGCGGAAAATTCGTCGTTGCTTCTTGTCAGATTCTTCCGGCGCAGCGGCAGTCGTCGCATCAGCCTTTGGTTCTGCTGCCGATTTCACCTGAAAAACAAGTTGCGCCGTCACGTCGTGATGCAGCTTAATGGCGACCTCGTGCTCGCCGGTGTCTTTGATCGGGCGTTCCAGAACAATTTTGTGTCGATCGATCTCTGCGCCGACTTCGTTTTTCAGCCGGTTCACGATGTCCTGTGCCGTTACTGATCCAAATGCTTTGCCGGTCTCGCCAGTCTCCAATGTAAAAACAAACCGCGTCTTGCCGATGCGGCGCGCGACTTCCTGAGCCTCGTTCAACTCGCGTGCTTCGCGTTCAGCGCGCTTCTGCTTAAGGGCATTAAGCTGGCGCAAAGCCGCCGGTGTAACTTCGTACGCCATTTTGCGCGGCAGAAGATAATTGCGCGCATAACCGCGACGCACCTTCACCACGTCCGCCTCGGCGCCAAGCCCCGGAACACTTTCGGCGAGGATGAGTTCAGTTAATGGCATATCGATGTGTGTATAAAAGTTCCGGGGGCGACGACTATAAAACCGCAGCGCGTACTGTCAATGCACGATTGAAAATTTGACTGCAATTTTTGTTTTACACCTGTCTCTGTCATGTTGAGCGAAGCGCTGCAACGAAATGCGAAGCATGAGGCCAGGCTTTCAAAAATCTCAAGTTCGCTTGGGGTTGCCCCAAGTAACTAATCAGAGATTCTTCGCTTCGCTCAGAATGACACGGCGTACGGTTCAGATCATGCCGAGCTTCATTCGGCCGGCTTCGCTGATCATGTTTTGGTTCCAAGGCGGGTCCCAAACGAGCTGCACATCGGCTTCATCGATGCCGTCTATGCTTAGAATTTTGCTCTGCGCATCGTGTGCGATTGCCGGTCCCATTCCGCAACCCGGCGCGGTCAAAGTCATTTTTACTTCGACGCGCGTCCCACCATCTTTTTTGATTAACCGACAATCGTAGACCAAACCGAGATCGACGATGTTGACCGGGATCTCGGGGTCATAACATTGCCGGAGTTGGTTCCAGACGTCTTCCTCTGAAACTTCGCCATCGGTGGGTGTAGATTTTTGCGTTTGCTGCGGCTGCGGCTTTTCCAACCCGAGCGCGTCCAGATCTTTCTCCGCCACTCGTGCAAGGCCCTGATAAGTTGCGATCGTATAGCTACCTCCGAGGCTTTGCGTGATGACGCCCCGCGTCCCAGCCGGAATGGTCGTCTTCTGGCCACTGGGAATCTGGATCGCATCGCAGTCGCGGCTCAATGTGAATTCAGTGTTCTCGTACATGGCGTTAACTTTTCCCTCTTACTATGCCACAGATGAAAAAAATGACGAAGCACGAATGTCGAATGACGAAGGAATGACCAACCCGAAACAGCGCGCAACCATTCTGTTTCGTCATTCGTCATTCGGATTTCGTCATTCAGTACACATCCCGCTTGTAGCGCTTCTCGCTTTTCAGCTTCTCGACGTATTCGTTGGCCTGATCGACGCTCTTGCCGCCCTGCTCCTGGACAATCTTGCGCAAG
>Ga0137375_10007440_pt1 | contig 13027 bp, 9 predicted proteins | sample SagtaG_24_FD_104936 | JGI IMG/M metagenome (GOLD analysis project Ga0137375, IMG submission 104936) | Vadose zone soil microbial communities from Sagehorn Ranch, Mendocino, California, USA - Sage1_R_113_16 metaG | ecosystem: Environmental > Terrestrial > Soil > Vadose zone | place: USA... | reverse complement strand
GCTACATCGGCGAGCTGCGCGCGCAGGGGCAGTAAGTCCAGGTTCATCTGGCAGAGCGGAAGGGGGTTCGGGGAGGGCCTGCGGTCCTCCCCGAACCCCCTTCCGCTCTGCGCCTCTACGCGGCGGTATCATGAACGTCCGCGATCCATGCCAACCTCGGACGACCGTGCTATAATGCCGGTCGTGAAGCGGCCTCGAACAGACAAGCTACCCTCGGGCACAGCGCTGATCGGCGCGCTGCTGGCGCTGCTCATCCTGCTGGCGACGCTCCAATACTACTGGCTGGGCGAGATCAGCGCGGGCGAGCGCGAGCGGATGCAGTCGCTGGTGCGCAGCGGCGCGGCGCGCTTCGGCGAGGATTTCGACCTGGAGATCGCCGGCATCTTTCTCGGCCTCCAGATGCCCGCCGACACGGTGCTCGCCCAGCGGTGGGCGAGCTACGCGCAGCGCTACGAGAGCTGGCGGTCGCGCTCGGCGCATCCGCGGCTGGTGGGCGACATCTACATGGTGCAGCTGTACGAGAATGGACGGATGACCCTGCTGCGCTTCAAGCCCGACACGCGTAGCGTCAGCACGGCCGCGTGGCCGGACTCGATCGCGAGCCTGCGGCAGCGCCTCGCGCAGTCGCTGAAGACGGTGCGCATCGAGGGTGGGATGCTGGTGGGCGACACTCCCGAACCGTGCGGGATACCGGCATCGGCAGCGCGCCCGACGATCTCGCGCACATCTTCGAGCCGTTCTACCGCGGCCACGACGCAGTTGTGGCGCAGATCCACGGCAGCGGCCTGGGCCTGAGCGTCGTCCGCCAGATCGTCGAGGCGCACGGCGGGCGAATCGTGGTGCAGAGCGCGCCGGGCAACGGCAGCGCCTTCACGATCTACCTGCCCTGCGCCGCCGGCAACGGCCGCGAGTCGGCTGCGCGCGGGGAGCGCCAGGCCGTTGATGCATGAACACGAAGCGTGGGCTGACCCACGTGGCAAGTCGCAAGTCGCAAGTCGCAAGTCGCAGAACACTATCATCAATGCGCCCTGCGCCCTGAAGCCTGCAACCTGGAGCCTATGAGCAAACGCATCCTGTTTGTCAAAGACGAGCCAGGGCTGGTGATGACCCTGACCGACCGGCTGCGCAACGAGGGGTACGCGGTCGAGACCAGCTACGACGGCGAGACCGGCCTGGCGCGCGCCACGAGCGAGCGCTTCGACGCGATCATCCTCGACATCATGCTGCCGCGCAAGAGCGGGTTCGATCTCTGCCGCGACCTGCGCAGGCGCGGTGTCACGACACCGCTGATCATGCTCACGGCGCGCGGCCAGACGGTCGACAAGGTCGTCGGCCTCAAGCTCGGCGCGGACGATTACCTGACTAAACCGTTCGAGATGAGCGAGCTGCTGGCGGGGCTGGAGGCGCTGCTGCCGCGCGCCGGCCATGCCCGATCCGGCGCTCTCGTCCGGGAGCTACGAGTTTGGGCCGGTGCGGGTCGACTTCGGGCGCGCCGAGGTCGAGCGCGACGGCGAGCCGCTCGGCCTCTCGGCGCTGGAGTTCCGGCTACTGCGCTACTTCATCGAGCACCGCGACGCGACGATCTCGCGCGACGAGCTGCTGAACGAGGTCTGGGGCTACGAAGCGCTGGTCTCCACCCGCACGGTCGACGTCCACGTGGCCTGGCTGCGCCAGAAGATCGAGGCCAACCCGCGCCACCCGCGCTACATTCTGACGGTGCACGGCCTGGGGTATAAGTTCGTCGGGTGATCCGCAGCGCTAAGGTTGTTCCAGAAAATCCGCCCGGACCCATCCCGCGATCGTGGGATCAGTCGTCACCTGAATTTTGACCCATTGCCGCGCGTCCACCGTCTGGGTCTCACACGTCAAGATGAGTCGGGTTCCCTGATACACCGTGTGCAGAATCTTCCCAAGTGGCGCATCGCGTACCTGCAGCGCCGGTGCGCTCACGCGCCGGGTCCCACACTCCGCTGACGTGGGTGGCGGGAGCGCAGTTGGCGTTGCGGTCGATCTGGCGGTTGGTGTTGGAGGCAGTGTTTCAGCTGGCGCAACAGTTGGTCTGGCCGTCGGCAGTGGCGCTGGGGCGATCACAGGAGCTACCGTGGTCACTGGGGCAGCAGGGACCGGGCCAGTACCGGTCTGCGTGCGTATCCAGCGTCCACGATCAATGAACAGCACAACCGCAATCAGCGTCGCTATCACCGCGATCAGAACGCTCCCGCGCAGCGGTAAGACGGAGAACCACACTTGCCTCCGCTTGTATGGCACATCGGCGCGCGCCTCCACGCGCAGGGGCCTGGGTGTCGGCAGTTCGATCGCCGCCTGTGCTGGGAGTGGTTCTCCTTGGCGCTGTTGTTCGAGATCACGGAGCAGCTCCGCCGCATGTTTATACCCTGGATCGAGGTGCACCACCTCCTGAACGGCATGGTACGCGACCAGAAGTTGGCCCAGGATCATGGCCCGAATCCCCAGCATGTACCAATAGTGCAGATACCGCTGGGTAAACGCGGGGTCGTGTTGTTTCGTGGCATACGCTGCTCGGAGCACACTGACGGCTTCATCATATCGGTTAGTGGTCCAGAATTCCTCAGCTTGCTTCAGCGCGGGCTCGCTCACCATGAGACCCAACGGCCTGAGGGTCACCAATTCTCCGGTACAATCGGCAACGGCAACCCCATATTGGCGGAGTCGCGTCTGGGTGCGCTCGATCTGTGCCCGCGTGGCGGCAAGATCGCCAATAAGGTGGATCGGCACGTCTGGCCAGCCAATGAGTGTGCCGCGCACCAGCAGTTCATGCAGGCTCCGACAGGACTGCGTCAGCATCTCCCGCAGCTGGATAAGTTCTTCCGCGTCCGCCATTGCTTCGTGCTCCCGTGGTCCAGGACGGCCCGCCAGCCTCTCGCGCCGCGGCGCGCCGCACAGTGAGCGGCAGCCAACCTGGTGGCGCAGGGTGGGTGGCCGGGTGCTGCGCACCAGCGAGATAGACGCTCAACAGATAAGAACGAGCGCGCGCAGTAGTTTTCGGCGTGGGCTTGCCGGCGATCGATGCCCAGTAACACGACTTACGCGGTGGGGGTGCGGGGGCGGATTTGCCGTCCCCCCACCGCGTAAGTCGTGTCGTAGACTGAATGAGGAGTATGCTTCAGCTTGCCTGTGATTGCAGATGCAGGGCGAAGAAATCCGCGATGCGCTGAAGATAGAGTTGATTTGCCGTGCCCGTGAACGAATGCGGCTGTCCCTTGTATTCGAAGTATTCCACCTGCTTGCCGGCCGCCTTCAGGCCATCCAGCACATCGCCCGGCCATTTGTACGGTACGGTTTCGTCGGCGGTGCCCCAGTGGATCTGGACTGGCGCAGTAACATATTGCAGATGGGGGAGTGGTGAGAGGCGCGTATATAGGTCAGGAGCCTCGTCCGGCTTCACCGGGAACTCGATATCGACGCCGGATATACCAGCGCGCGGTCCGGTCGGCGTTCCGCCACGGCTGCGAGCGCGGCTCACACGGAACTCATAGTCCTCGGTGATATTGGAGGACGCCGGCGAATAGATAACCGCCGCCGCAATCTGATTACTGACGACGATTGCTTTTGCCGTTATGGCCCCACCATTACTGTGTCCCCACATCCCTACCTTGCCGGGTCGCGCCTGCGGTAGCTTTTGCGCCAGCGGGATCAGGTTCAATGTGTCAATCACGTGGCCGGCGCGGAAGTAATTCACTGCGTCATCGGAACCCGCGTGTGAACGAAAGTCCGGTGAGAGGGTCAGAAATCCCCGGTTTGCGAGATAATCAGCCGCGAGCTTACTGCCGTTACCGGTCTGGTAGATATCCAGAGGATAGTACCCATGGTTGAGGATAACCACCGGAAACGGTCCCTGCCCTTTGGGAAGATTCATCATGCCGGTTATACGCAGCCCATCGCTGGTATAGGCGATCAGATAGCGTGTGAAGTTGCGCGTTTCCTCCATCGTCCGAACGATCTCGATCTGCCCTGAACCATAGCTGCGGTTGCGCAGTCCTTCAATTGTGTATGGCGCGTACTGTGCCCAGGGGTCAGGGGTCGGCGTTGGTGGAACGGTTGGTGTCGGAACATTGGTCGGCGTAGTGGTTGGAATTGGTGTCGGGGGAACTGGTGCTGTCGCCTGTATTGCTTCCGCCGGCGGAATGACACTGGCCTGACTGGTTGGTCGCGCCGTGGCTACCTCAGCCTGTTCGCCTTGAGCCGTGCTGCACGCGCTGATGCTGATAAGCGACAGCACCAGCATGAGACACAGCCGTACCGCTTTGTTAGGCATCTGCGGGTTTCCTTCGATAGCGACAAAGTAAGCCCACCCGTATTATGCCGTGACCAAGAGCGGACGGCAAGGAACTTTTTATGAGGAATTGATAAGAAGGAAGGAAGTTCTCAGCGCCCGGCCTGAGGGTGCGGGGACGGCGAAGCCGCCCCCGCATAAATGCTTTTGTGGTGCGCTAGCTGGCCGGCTTCGCCGACCAGCTAGCGCACCACAAAAAAGCACCGTATCTTGCAAGATTCAATTATTTTGGCAGCGTGGCTTCAAGGCCATCGAAGGTAATCTTGCCATCGCGAACGATGTCGACTCCATCATCACCAGAAGCGATGACGCTGCGCCCTTGCAGAACCTTGTAGGAATAGATCGCTTTGAAGATCGCACGGACGGCTGGGTTATTATAGGAACGTGCCCTAACGGTGGAGCAACCAGGCTCTCCGGACGGCAGCACCCGCTAGGACGCACAATAAGCCGAGGGCGAGCAGCACGATCACAGCGCTTGGAGCGCTTTCGCCAGTATTCGGCATCCGAGCCGGGGCACCGGCAGGCGGAGGTAACGCTGCCAGATCCTGCGCCGTCTGCGGCGAAAGCCGATCCTGCAGGCGCGTGATCAGCCCGTTGATGACCGTAAAGGTCGCATGCAGCATAAAGGGATGCGGCAACACCGGAATAGGTCCGCCAATGAACGTGAGATCCATCTCAACGGTGGTGGGGTCGATCTGGTGGATGTTGGACTGGTTGACCTGCTGGAACGGTGGCTTTCCGGGAAATTCGCCCTTTTTCTGGTCCATCGGTATGGCCGAGCCGGGGCCGCTGACATAGCGGAAATCCGGATCCAGCAGTGCGAGTGCGCCGTTGAGATCCTGCGCACTGACGGCTGCGTTGAAGGCAGTGACGACTGAGATGGGATCGCTCGCCTGACCTGTTTGTGCGGCTGACATGGGCCGTACGGCATTGGATGCCAAGGCGCCGCCACACAGCGCCAATGTCAGCAGCACCCCGCAAAACAACCGAATGACGGATCTTCCCATAGGACACCTCCTCATAACTGGTGGTTCTTCCCAAGTGCCTTGCTCGCCTGCATGTAACCACAGCGCCCGGCCCAACGTATGGCCCATTGTGCTACAATTTGTGTCACGAAAAGTGTCATCTATACCAGTTCCGGCATCGCTTTCAGCTTGCTCGCGCAGGAGGCAGGATGATTGACAGCGACATAACATTCGGGGACTGGCTGAGACGACAGCGCCGGGCGCTCGACCTGACACGCGCGGAACTTGCGGCGCGGGCGGCCTGCTCGGTCTCCGCGCTGCGGAAGTTTGAGGCCGACGAGCTGCGGCCCTCCCGGCCGCTGGCCGAGTCGCTGGCCGGCGCACTCCAGATTGCACCGGAGGATCGCGCCGCCTTCGTCCGCTTGGCCCGCGATACGCGTGGCGCCAACACCACGCGCTCGCCGGTCCCGACGACCGGTCTGCAACGTCCCGCGCCGCGCTCCACTGTGCGCTCCACCCTGCCGGCGCCCCCGACCGCCCTTATTGGGCGCGAACAGGAACGTGCCGCGCTGGGTCACCTGATGCGCCGGGCGGACGTGCGCCTGCTCACGCTCACCGGTTCCGGCGGGACCGGCAAAACGCGGCTGGCCCTCCAGCTCGCCGCCGACCTCCATGACGCATTTCGTGATGGCGTCTGCGTTGTGTCGCTGGCGCCGGTCACCGATCCCAACCTGATTGCTCCGACCATCGCCGAGACGCTCAACATTTATGAGGCACGCGGCCGCTCGGTGCTTGATACCCTGCACGGCTATCTGCGCAACAAGCAGATGTTGCTCCTGCTCGACAACTTCGAGCACGTGCTCGCCGCGGCGCCGATAGTGGCGGCCCTGTTGGCTGAAGCTCCGGCGCTGAAGGTGTTGTCGACCAGCCGCATACCATTGCACGTACGCGGCGAGCAGGAGTTTGCGGTGTTGCCGCTGGCGCTGCCTGATCCCAAACGCCCGCCGGCCATCGACCAGCTTGCGCGCTACAGCGCTGTAGAACTGTTCGTCCAGCGTGCGCGCGCGGTCCAGTACGACTTCGCGGTCAGCGAGGAAAATGCGGCAACTGTCGTCGAAATCTGTCGCCGGCTCGATGGTCTCCCACTGGCGATCGAGTTGGCGGCGGCGCGCAGCAAGATCTTTCCGCCGAGGGCCTTGCTGGACCAGCTGGGCAGCCGCCTGGCCTTTCTGATCGGCGGGCCGCGGGACGCACCGGCGCGCCAGCAAACGCTGCGCGCCACGATTGAATGGAGCTACGCACTGTTGGATGCGCATGAGCAGGCACTGTTTGGCCGGCTGGCGGTCTTTGGTGGAGCATTTAGCCTCCAAGCGGCAGCGGCGGTGTGCAGGGCCGCGGGCGATCTTGATGCGGATGTCGTGGCGCGGGTCGAGTCGCTGGTGGACAAAAGCATGGTGCGGGCCGATCCCACCCATGACGAGCCGCGCTTCTTCATGCTCGAAACCCTGCGTGAGTATGCCCTGGAGCGACTGGTGGCGAGCGGTGAGGCCGAGACGGTGCGGCGACGGCACGCGCAGTTCTTCCTGACGCTGGCCGAGGAGGACGCCCCGCCCTTCGGGTTTGCGATGCAAGCGCACTGGCTGGAGCGCTTGGAACGCGAGCACGACAACCTGCGCGCCGCCTTACGCTGGTTCATGGATCGCCAGGTCCTCGATGAAGGACTCCGTCTCGGGGCTGCGCTGGGTCCATTCTGGATGGGACGGGAGTATCTGACGGAAGGGCGGATGTGGCTGACCGAGCTGCTGCAGGTAGCGGCATCCGAACCCGTCAGTGCGGCGCGAGCGAAGGCGCTGCTCGGCGCGGCCAGCCTCCTTTGGGGGCTTGGCGACTATACGGCGGTGGAGCAACACCTGGAGCAGAGTATGGCGATCGGCCGTGCGGTGGGCCACGCCGAGAGTGTCAGCTGGTCACAGTTTCTCCTTGCCATTATCACCCACTATCGCGGTCACTTTGCGGCGGCGATCGCGTATGTCGAGGAGGCCCTCGCGCGTTGGCGGGCGCTGGGCGATCAAGATGGTGTCGCATCGGGACTTGCGATGCTGGGCACGATCCGGCTGTACCAGGTTGACATCACGGCCGCTGGTCCACTCCTTGAGGAGAGTCTCGTCAGGTTCCGGCAGCTCGGAAATACCTGGGGCATCGGCTTTGCGCTTTTTCAGCTCGGGCAAGTCCGTGAGCAGCAGGATGATCTGGCCACCGCACGTGCGTATGAACTGGAAAGCCAGGCGATCTGGCAGGCGCTGCGCGATCCACGATATATCGCATACACAACGTTGGAGCTTGGTCGCTTCGCGTTTGCTGAGGGTGACGATGCGACGGCGTGCGCCTTGTGGCAGGAGGGCCTGGCGATCGCGACGGAGATGCAGGATCCGTGGATCATCGGTGTCGCTCTGGGTTCGTTCGTGCCGTTGGCGGCTGCCCAGGGGCAGGCGGTGCGCGCGCTGCGCCTGGCAGCCGTGTTCGATGGCCTGTACCAGAGGTTAGGAGGTCAGATCTCTGTGACGATACAGGCGCTTGTGGAACGAGGGCGCACGCAAGCCATGCAGGCCGTGGATCACGACACACAGATGGCAGCCTGCGCGGAAGGTCAGGCCATGACGCTGGAGCAGGCTATCGCCTATGCCCTCGATGCGACCAATGATCCCCCGATCGACCGCACAACCGAGGACATAGTAGAGATAAAATAGGATCAGCATCGCTTGGCCCAGCGGCTGCCCGACGCGCAGCCGGGCTCAGAAGTTGGTATCGGGTTTGGGGTGCCTCAGCCAGTTCTGCGGTTCCGTGGTTCCGCGGCCATCGAACCGCAGAACCGCAGAACCGGCCGATGACAACCAGGAACCCTTTGCTGGAAAGACATACTCAGGATGAGGACCCCGGCCATGGTGGAGCGGATGGATGCGGCCAGCGTGGCGGCGCAGGTGCGCGAGACGAGCGCGCGGCTGGAGCTGCTGCTGGTGCAGCTGAGCGTCGAACGGATGAACCAGCCCGGCGCCGTGGGCGTCTGGTCGGTGAAGGACGCGCTCGCGCATATTGCCTTCTGGGAGCGCCATCTGGTGAATGTTCTGCGGGCCGCCGTGCGCGGCGAGACGCCCGACCTGGACGCCGAGGACGCGACGGAGACGCGCAACGCCAGCGTGGTGAAGCAGTACTACCTGCGCCCGCTGTCGGCGGTGATCGCCGACTGGCACGCCGCGCGCGAGGATCTGCTCGACCAGCTTGAGGGGCTCTCGGACGAGGATCTGAACGACCCGGATCGCTTCGTGTGGAGCGGCGGCCGAACCCTGCTCGACCGCATCGCCGCCAACTCCTACGCGCACGAGCAGGAGCATATCGAACAGATCCGGGCCTGGATGCAGCGCTGAATCGTTAGAAGGTTAGAAGGTTGGAACGTTAGCATGTTCCAACCTTCTAACCTTCTAACTTTCTAACCTTCGAACCGGCGGTCACTCGTGCTCGTGCGCCTTCTTCTGCGCCTCGATCAGCGCCTGGGCCAGGTGCGCCGGCACGTCCTCGAAGTGGTCGAACTGCATCGCGAAGCGGCCGCGCCCCTGCGTCAGCGAGCGCAGGTCGGTGGCGTAGCGCTGGATCTCGGCCAGCGGCGCCGTCGCGTTGATCGTCGTGCGGCCGCTGCCGTCGGGCAGCATGCCCATCACGCGCCCGCGCCGGGTGGTCATGTCGCTCATGATATCGCCGGCGAACTGGTCGGGCACGCTGATCTCGAGCGCGTAGATCGGCTCCATGATCACCGGCTGGGCCTTCTGCGCGGCGATCTTGAACGCCTCGTGGCCGGCGATCTGGAACGCGATGTCCTTGCTGTCGACCGGGTGCATCTTGCCGTCGAACAGCGTGACCCGCACGTCGACGACGTGGTTGCCCGAGACAACGCCCTCGCTCATCGCCGCGCGCACGCCCTTCTCGACCGAGGGGATGAACGATCTGTCGATCACGCCGCCGACGATCCCGTTGACGAACTCCAGCGGGTCTTCGCGCGCCGGGTCGAACGGCAGCGGCTCAACGCGAATGGTGACGTCGCCGAACTGCCCGGCGCCGCCGGTCTGCTTCTTGTGGCGGTACTGCGCCTCGGCCTTGCCGCGGATCGTCTCGCGGTAGGGGATGCGCGGCAGCTCCAGGTCTACATCGACGTTGAACTTGCGCTTCATCCGCTCGGCGATGATCTGCAGGTGCGGCTCGCCCAGCCCGGAGAGCACGGTCTCGCCGGTCTGCGCGTCGCGGGTCATCTGCAGGCTGGGGTCCTCCTCGACCACGTTGTGCAGCGCGCCGCCCATCCGGTCCAGGTCGGCGCGGGTCCTGGGCTTGACGGTCGCGCTGTAGGCCGGCGCGGGGAACGCGATCGGCGCGAGCTGCAGCGGCCGGTCGTGCGAGCAGAGCGTGTCGTTGGTGGTGATGTCGAGCAGCCTGGTCGCCACGCCGATGTCGCCGGGGCCGATCGACGCCACCGCGGTCTGCTCTTTGCCGCGGACCAGGTAGACCTGGCCGATTCGCTCGTCCTTGCGGGTGCGCGGGTTGAAGACCGACGAGTTGGAGGAGAGCTCGCCGCTGAAGACCCGCACGAACGAGATCTTGCCGTAGGGGTCGTGCAGTGTCTTGAAGACCAGCGCGCCGAGCGGCTCGGACGGCTTCGGCTGGAGCTCGATTGTTTTGTTGCTCAGCAGGTCGGTGGCGGTCGTCGTCTTGCGCGCGGCGGAGGGGATGCTGTCGAGCAGGCCGTCGAGCAGCTGGGCCATGCCGGCGACCTGGTCGGCCGCGCCGCAGAAGACCGGCACGATCGATCCGTTGGCGATCCCGTCGCGCAGGCCGCGCTGCAGCTCATCGGGTGTGAGCGCGTCGGCGCCGCCCTCGAGGTACTTCTCGATCAGGTCGTCGTTGGTCGCGGCGATCTTGTCGATCAGCTTCTCGCGCCACTCCTGCTCGAGCCCCTCCATCTCGGCCGGGATGTCGGCCTCGACGAAGGAGCCATCGCGCTTGTCGGAGACCAGCCAGGCGCGCTGGCGGCGCAGCGAGATAATGCCCTTGAACTCGCGCTGGGCGCCGATCGGGATCTGCATGGGGATCACGGCGTCGTCGAGCATCTGCTGGGCCTGCTCGACCGTGCGGAAGAAGTTGGCGTTCTCGCGGTTGAGCTTGTTCACGAAGATCACTCGCGGCACATTCGCCGCCTTGGCCGCCTCCCAGACAGCTTCGGTGCCGACCTCGACGCCGCCGGCCGCGTCCATCACGATCACCGCCCCGTCGATCACGCGCATCGCGGCCGCGACCTCGGCGGCGAAGTCGGTGGTGCCCGGCACGTCGACGATGTTGATCTTGGCGTCTTTCCACTCGATCGGCGCGACGCTCAGGTTGATCGACATGCGGCGCTTCTGCTCGTCCGGGTCGTAGTCGCTGACGGTGTTGCCGTCTTCGACGCGGCCCGCGCGGGAGATGGCCTTGGCGGTGAGCAACAGCGCCTCGGTGAGCGTGGTCTTCCCGCAGCCGCCGTGGCCGAAGAGTCCGACATTATGGATCTTTTCGGGTCCGTAGGATCGCATCGAGTCCTCCTTGACAGAGCGAAGGTGACCATTTGCAGGGCGAGCCGATCGGGAGCGCATGCGACGGCGCCGGCGGTGGCGTGGTGAAACAGTATGCGGCTGGCATTCTCCGTAGCATCTGGCATCCCTCGGGTGTCTACTCAACCCGCTGGCAGGGGGTTAAGCACGTATTATAAACATTTTCGGGGCGTGGTCAACAGCCACGAGGCACGGGGCCAGGGGCTAGGGGCTAGGGGCTAGGGGCTTGTGCGATCTGACAAGATGACAAGATGACAAGATGACAAGATGACAAGATGACAAGGTGCGGGACTTGGGACTTGGAACTTGGGACTTGGGTTGGTATACCCTGGCCCCTGACCCCTGACCCCTGACCCCTGACCTGGTCCTGGCATCGCGACCCGCCGCCAGCGGGCAGTTGGTATACCCTGGCTCCTGACCCCTGACCCCTGACCCCTAGCCTCCAGCCTCCGGACTGGCGCGTGGCCGGGCGAGCGTGTATACTGAGCGCGCGGGAAAGGAGAGAGATGTATGCGGCTAGACTCATGGCGCGGGCGAACGTTGGCGCTCGGGCTTGCGTTGGCGATGTCCCTGACGTTGACCGCCGCCCTGGCCTATGACTGGATCCAATTCAACGGTGATAGTCGGCGAAGCGGCAACAACACACAGGAGACGACGATCGACGCGAGCAACGTGCATACGCTGCAGCGGCTGTTTCAGGCCACGCTGCCGGCCGTCGCCGACGGTGCGCCGGCGTACCTGAGCGCCGTCGCGACCGCCGCCGGCGCCAGGGATCTCGTCTTCGTCACGACCAAAGCCGGCCACATCGTCGCCCTCGACGCGCGGACCGGCGCGCAGGTCTGGGCGCATCAATACCCCGCCGGCGCATGCAAGATCAACAATGGGTCGAGCGCTTGCTACACCACCTCCTCGCCGGCGATCGACCCGAACCGGCAGTATGTCTACAGCTACGGCCTGGACGGCAAGGTCCACAAGTATCGGGTGGGCGACGGCGCCGAGACGATCGATGACCACTGGCCCGAGACGACGACGCTGAAGCCCTACGACGAGAAAGGCTCGCCGGCGCTGAGCGTCGCGACCGCGAAGAGCGGCGCGAGCTACCTGTATATGGCAAACGGCGGCTATCCCGGCGACAACGGCAACTACCAGGGGCACATCACCGCGATCAACCTGGCCGACGGTACGCAGAAGGTCTTCAACGCGAACTGCAGCAACCAGCCGGTGCACCTCGTGGACTCGCGCGTGATGCCTGGGCCGGACTGCGCCGAGAAGCAGAGCGCGATCTGGGCGCGCGCCAGCGTGGTCTACGATCCCGACACCGACAAGATCTACACGGCGACCGGCAACGGCGCCTTCGACCCGGCCAACCACCACTGGGGCGACACGGTCTTCGCGCTCAACCCCGACGGGACCGGGCTGAACGGCGACCCACTCGACAGCTACACGCCGCCGAACTTCAATCAGCTGGACATCACCGACCAGGATCTCGGCAGCACCACGCCGGCAATCCTCCCGACCCCGGCGAGCAGCAAGATCAAGCACCTGGCCGTCCAGGGCGGCAAAGATGCCAAGCTGCGGCTGCTCAACCTCGACAACCTGAGCGGGCAGGGCGGCATCGGGCACACCAGCGGCGAGGTTGGCGCGCTGATCAACGTGCCGCAGGGCGGCGAAGTGCTCACCGCACCGGCGGTCTGGCTGCACCCCGCCGACGGCAGCACCTGGGTCTTTATCGCCAACGGCAGCGGTATTTCGGGGCTTCAGCTCGCGGTCGACGGCGGCGGCAACCCCAGCCTGCAAATCAAGTGGCAGAAGCCGAACGGCGGGACGTCACCGATCGTCGCGAATAATGTACTCTACTACGCCGGCAGCGGCTCGCTGCGCGCGCTCGACCCGCTGACCGGCGGCCCGCTCTGGTCGAGTACTCAGGTTGGCGGCATTCACTGGGAGAGCCCGATCGTCGCCAATGGAATCGTCTATATCACCGACGAGGCCGGCAAGCTGAGCGCATTCTCGCCGAACGGCCAGGTGCCCGCGCCGCCGCCCGCGTCGACGCCGGGGGCGTATCTGCCAATTGTTAAGCGCTAATGCTTATAGTCTTTCCGACAGATACTGGGAGCGGGTGGGGT